>ERZ857965.1608-NODE-1608-length-21984-cov-3.554426_pt1 | contig 21984 bp, 20 predicted proteins | sample MGYA00519758_ERZ857965 | MGnify/ENA primary metagenome ERZ857965 (study PRJEB31778, sample SAMEA3449381) | human gut metagenome | biome: human gut; feature: human-associated habitat; material: faeces | place: United Kingdom | collected 2010/2012 ... | reverse complement strand
TCTACGGCGGTGTCAGCGGGGAGGCTGACGCGGCGGTGAACGCACTGCTCAGCGGAAGCTTGGGCTACGATCCCAATGTTCACTGTGACCACCATGACCATGCGCACGGCGAAGCCGGTCACACCTGCGGTGACCACGGCTGCGGCAATCATAGCTGCCATTGATATCCGTTCCGGCCATCCTTTAACCGAACACGATATGTCCGATGCTGTCTCTATGCGCCGGCAGCGAAACGGTTTTCTGATGCAATGCGGGCGACAGAACGATAGAGTATCTTCCGGGCCGTGAGAATGAGAAACTGCCAAAGGAAACGATGGCGGCCGTTGATCCGCAAAATCCCCATAAAAAGCAAAACCGCCGCAATTTCCATCTTCTTCCGGGATGAAAATTGCAGCGGTTTTATCCTTTTTTCAAAATAGTATCATCTCTGAAATCATACTGAATACATTTTTCATGCTGCCAAAGAAACTAACATTCCGGCCGTCTGTAATGGTTAGAATCAATTCTTCGTTCCCGTCGCATGTGATCCTATACCTGTGTGCCGAACTCAGGTTTGAAAATGTGAAAGATTTTTTTTCTGGCGTGATTTTCCCGTAGCCGATTGTAATAGGATTATTCGGATCATCCGCATTCCACAGCAGCACTTCCCCGGAATAAGTTGAATCCTTATCGACAGAAACCTCTATCTTCTCATTGTTTGTGAAGAAAATATAATCATCGACATCTGCAACAGCAACTTCCAGATCGTTGGATGTTAAATTGTATATTCCCGTTTCAACTTCATGAATTACAGGATTTGCTTGATCGTGCATATCTTTTATCGTCAGAAAAACCAAGGAAAGCACACAGGCAGCGATAAAAGATATTGCAGCTGCGCCTACAGCTAATCTAATGCGATGTTTCCTGACCCTTTTTGCATATTTGACTGCTGTTATTTCGCCGGAAGATTTAACTGTTTCGGAAACAACAGTTTCCGTTTGCATTCTCTCCAGCTTTTCCCGACACGCTTTGCAAGAGGCTAAATGCGCTTCGATTGCGGCTTTACTTTCATCGGAACAGGCTCCATCCACATACAGCGGAAGAAGATCGTCAATAATACCACAGTTGCAATTCATATTTTCCCCTCCATATCCTCAACCAACTTGCTTTTTGCCCGGTAGAATGTAACTTTAGCCCACGATTCTGACTTTCCGCAAATATCGGCAATTTCTTTGAAGCTCAGATCACCAAACACTCTCAACATAAATACTTCCCTGTAAGGTTCTTTCAGCGCGTGGAGATGCCTGTGTATCTGTAATGCTTGTTCCTTATTCGCAAATGATTCAAAAAAATCCGTGTCAGCAACAGTGCTTTCCAAGATATCCGGACTGGCAAACCTGCTGCGCCGCTTTTGCTCTTTTATAAGGGCATTTTTTGCAATCTGGCACAGCCAGGTTTCAATTTTACAGTCCCCACGAAATTGCCCTATATGAAGATACGCTTGATAAAACGTTTCGGATGTCAGTTCTTCGGCTAAACTCTCATTTCCGCAAAGTGATAACAGGAAATGATAGACCAGTGGGGTGAACTCTTTGAATATTGCGTCGAACTCTTTCATTCCCTATCACCTCGTTTCATACATTAGAGTCAGCAAGTCCCAAAAAAGATACAAAAAAGACAGTTCTTTATTCTAAAAAATATATCATGCCAATTTAAGATTTTCAAAATCGAAACAGCCGCCCGTAGGATTTTCCCACAGGCGGCATTATGGTCAGCTATCCAAAGGCTTATATTCGGTTACTGTTTTCAAATGAGCTTCTGGATTGCCGTTCAAAACCAGGTCCGCATATCCCATCGGGTCATTGCAGATCAGATAATCAAGCTCCGACCGCTGATACATATTCGAGTCGATCTCACCCTTGGAAAGCAAGACAACCGTCTCCACATGGCTCGTCCGCGGGAACATGTCCACGGCGATGCCGGCGGCGGGGGTATAGCCCTGCCGGGCGAACGAGGCGAGATCGCGCGCGAGCGTGCCGGGGTCGCAGGAGACATACACGATCCGCTCCGGCTGCATCCCGACGGCGTGGGAGATGACGCTCTCGTCCAGCCCGCGCCGCGGCGGATCGACGACGATCGCCTGCGGGCGGATGCCGCGCCTCGCAAGCTCCGCGGCGGCCTCGCCCGCGTCGGCGCAGAGAAATTCGCACTCGTCCGAAAGATGATTCCGCTTTGCGTTGTCCCGCGCGTTTTCCACGGCGGCGGGAATGACCTCCGCGCCGATGACGCGCGCGCCGCGGGAGGCCATGCACAGGCCGATCGTCCCCGTGCCGCAGTAGAGATCGAGCGCCGTCATGCCCGGCGTGATACCGGCATAGCCGAGCGCGGCTTCATACAGCCGCTCGGCCTGCGGCGGGTTCACCTGGAAAAACGAGCGGGGCGAGAGCGTGAACGTGAGGCCGCACGGCCCCTCGGTGAGCACCTCGCTGCCCCAAACGGTATCAAACTCTCCGGCAAGCACGGTGTTGCCGCGGGCCGTGTTGCGGTTGAGCACGAGCCCGGTTACATCCGGGCAGCGCTCGCGCAGCATATCCGTGAGTATGCCGAGAGCCTTTTCTCCCGGCGAGCGGGACGCGGTGAGCGTCAGCACCGCCTTCTCCGTGAGATGCGACGAACGGTAGAAGATATGGCGCACGCCGTCTCTCTTCGCGGCCTCGTCGTAGACCGGGATATGCTCCCGCTCCATCCAGTCAAGAACTGTCTGCGCACACGCAAGCGCTTCCTTCGGTACGGCGGGGCAGTCCGGTACGGGGACGACCTCGTGCGAGCGTGCGCGGTAAAACCCGGCGACGGGACGGCCATTTTGCTCTGCCACATTGAAGATCACCTTGCGGCGCTGCCGGGCGTCTTCCGGCGCGGGGAGAATGCCGGAGACGAAAAAGTCCAGCTTCCCGATGCGGTGCAGCGCGTCGTTCACGCGCTGCAATTTCAGAGAAAGCTCCTCCTCATAATCCATGTGGCGCAGCGCGCAGCCGCCGCAGCGGGGGTATGCCGGGCAGTCCGGCTCCGCGCGGTGCGGTGATGGGGAGCGAAGCGTTTCGCCCCGGCCCCATACGGCGGCGGATGTGCTGCGCACGATGCGCACATCCCATTCCTCACCCACGATCGTTCCCGGAACGAATACGGCGCGCTCACCGATGCGGCAGACGCCCGCGCCCTCAGAGGTGTAGCCGGTGATGCGGGCGGGATATATTTCATTTTTTTTCAGTTCAGACGGTATTGTCAAGATCAATCACCCGCAGACATTTTACCATAGCTTTCGCGTATTGCCAACGGGAAAACACTTTGCTATAATGTGCGCGGTATAAATATTTGGAAAGAGGGTCGTTTCCTTGCCTCTGCTTTTGGATCTGTTCTGCGCGTTTTTCCGGATCGGGCTGTTCACCTTCGGCGGCGGCTACGCTATGCTGCCGCTTCTGCAGCGCGAGATCGTAGAAAAGAAGAAATGGGCCACGGAGGAAGAGATGTTGGACTACTTCGCCGTCGGCCAGTGCACGCCCGGCGTCATTGCGGTCAACACCGCGACGTTTGTCGGCTTCAAGGAGAAAAAGCTCTCCGGCGCGATCTTTGCCACGCTCGGCATCGTTTCGCCGTCGCTCGTGATCATCACCGTTATTGCGGCGCTGCTGAGCAACTTTGCGCACATCGCCGCCGTGCAGAATGCGTTTGCCGGCATCCGCGTTGCGGTATGCGTGCTCATTTTCAATTCCATCGTGAAGCTCTGGAAAAAGTCCGTGGTGGATAAGCTTACGCTCGGCGTGTTTATCGCTGTGTTCCTCGGCTCTGTGCTGCTCAGCCATGTGAGCCCCGTGGTGTTCATCGTCGCCGCGGCGGTGCTCGGCATCGTTGTGCGCGTATGGCTGCGCACCGGAAAGGAGGGCAAGGCATGATCTACCTTCGTCTGTTCTGGGAATTTTTCAAGGTCGGGCTGTTTTCCGTCGGCGGCGGCCTTGCCACGCTCCCGTTCCTCTATTCTCTCGGCGCAAAGACCGGCTGGTTCAGCACAGCGGATGTGGCGAATATGCTTGCCGTTTCCGAGTCCACGCCCGGCCCCATCGGCGTCAACATGGCGACCTATGCGGGCTTTGACTGCGGCGGCGTTCTCGGCGGCGTCGTGGCGACGCTCGGCCTTGTCACTCCGAGCGTGATCGTCATCGTGCTCATCGCTATGGCGCTGCAGGCCTTCCGTACGAACAAATACGTGGATGCCGCGTTCTACACGCTCCACCCGGCATCCACCGGGCTCATTGCCGCGGCGGGGTGGTCGGTGTTCGCACTGGTGCTTGTGAACCTTGACGCCTACCGCGCCTCGTATCAGCAAGCCGACCTTCTTCAATGGAAAAACCTGATCCTGTTTGCCGTGATCTGGGTGCTCACCAATCTGGTGAAGCCGCTGAAAAAGCTGCACCCGGTCGTGTTCCTCGCCCTCGCTGCCGTTGTGGGTATCGTATTCCGGCTCGGCGGCGTGTAAGTAGACATAATATAATTAACATAATATTATTTGCATAATTAAATAAACATAATTTGATTTACATAATTATTGACGCGGCGGCGTAGGCGAGCGCTGCGGAGAAAACGCCCTGGAGGAGCTTTCCTCCGAGGCGTTTTCGCATTTTCAGCCCTTCGGCGGCAGCTCCGGCCTGTCCGTGGACGCACAGCCCGCCCCAGCTCAGCAGAAATTCGCCCAGCGCAAGGCTTCCGGGCGTGAGCGGCAGGCCCGCCATCGCGCCGACGCCGCTCGAGAGCTCGAGCGTGCCGGTGAAGAGCGCACGGAAGAAGGAGAGCGGCTCGCCGGTGCAAAGCGCGAGCTCGCCCGCGAGCGTGTCCGGAAAGCCCAGCGCGCCGAGAGACGCGATCAGCGCAGAAAAGAAGATCACATATGCGCCGATCTGCAATATTGTCTGCCCTGCGGCGGTGACCGCGCCGCCAAGCGCCGCGCCAAAGTCCGGCGTCCTCCGCGGCGGTTTGATCGGAGCTTCGCCGCCGTGCGTCCTCCGGCGGAAGAGAATGCCGACAGCGGCGGCGGAGATGGCGTGGATGCCCCAGAGCAGCATCCCCCACCCGGCGGAGCCGAACACTCCCACGCCAAGCGCGCCCACGGCGAACGCCGGGCCGGAATTATCGCAGAAGGCGAGCAGATGCTCGGCTTCGTCCTTTCGGAGCCAACCATCCCGATAAAGCGCTCTGATGCTTGCCGCGCCGAGCGGGTATCCGCCGGAGAGACCGAGCAGGAATACCGCCGCGCCCGCGCCGCTCACGCCGAAGAGCGGGTACATGACGCCCGCCATCGCGCGGGAGAGCAGCCGCGGCACGTCGCTCTGCACGAGCAGCGACGAGAGCACGAAGAACGGAAAGAGCGACGGCAGCACCGTTTGCAGGCAAAGCGTCACACCTTCCCGCGCCGCCGCCGCGCTCACGTCGGGGAAAAAGAGCAGCGCCGCGCCGAAAAATACCGGAAAAAGCCGCGCCGCCGCGCCGCGCAGTCTTGCCACAGCCTCGCCCCCTTTCGGAAGAGCGTATGAGCGCCGTGTGAAAATTATCCGCGCAGCGAAGAAAAGAGAGCCGGCCAAACGGCCGGCTCTCCTGTGTCAGATTTCGTAGTCCGCGGCGACGCGGTCGATGCGGATGGACTTGCAGAGGGCGCTCACGGCCTTGTGCCGCGGATCATCCTTATAGGTTTGCAGATCCTCCATCGACGCAAACTCGGAGACGAGCACGGCGTCGTAATTGTCCTTGCCGATGCAGCGCTTCACCTCGCAGCGCCTGAGCTGGGGAATGACCCCGAAAAGCCCCTGCAGTCCGGTGAGGAACTGCTCCTGCTCGCGCTCCGTCCCCTCGCGGAACTTCCACATCACGATATGACGGATCATTTCGCGTTATAGACCTCGATGGCCTTCTTGAGAATGTCCATGGCGCGCTCGATCTTCTCCGCTTCGAGAACGTAGGCCATGCGGACCTCGTTGAGACCCTTGCCGGGCGTCGCGTACATCGGCGCGCCGGGGGCGAACATGACGGTCTCGCCGTTGTCGTTGAACTCCTCGAGCAGCCAGCGCTGGAAGGTGTCGGCATTGTCCACCGGCAGAGCCGCCATCAGGTAGAACGCGCCCTTCGGGCAGTCGAAAATGACGCCGGGGATCTCGCGCAGCTTGCGCACGAGCGTGTCACGGCGCTTCTTGTACTCGTCGCGCACGGCGGCAAAGTACTCGGGGCCGACGGTGTAGAGGTGCGCGGACGCGACCTGATCGAGCGTGGCGACGGAAAGGCGGGACTGGCAGTACTTGAGCGCGTGGCCCAGCAGCTCCTTATTCTTGGTGATGAGGCAGCCGATGCGCGCGCCGCAGGCGGAAAAGCGCTTGGAAACGGTGTCGATGACGACGATGTTCTCCGGCGCTTCCTCGGCAAAGGAGCCGAAGGACTGCAGCGGCTCGCCGCCGTAGACGAACTCGCGGTATGCCTCATCGCCGATGAGGAACAGATCGTGCTTCTTGGCGAGGTCGACGAGCATCTTCATCTCGTCGTCCGTCAGCACCACGCCGGTGGGGTTGCCGGGGTTCGTGACCATGATGGCGCGGGTGTGGGCATTGATGAGCGGCTCGATCTTCTCGCGCTCGGCGTAGTGATAGCCCTCCTCGGGGCAGGTCGGAATGGGGGTGATGGACGCGCCGCAGGTGCGCACCATGGTGTTGTAGTTGGGGTAGAATGGCTCGGGGATGAGGACCTCGTCGCCGTCGTCGAGGATGCACTGGAGCGTGATGGCAAGCGCCTCGCTGCCGCCGGTGGTGATGTAGATCTCGCTCTTATCGAAGTGCATATCGAGCTTATCGTAGTAGCCCTTGATGGCGTCGATCAGCTCGGGGATACCGGGGGAGGGAGCGTACTCGAGCACGGGCTGCTCGAACTTGCGGATGGCTTCAAAAAAGGCGGGAGGGGTCTGCACGTCGGGCTGGCCGATGTTCAGGTGATAGACCTTGATGCCGCGCGCCTTGGCCGCCACCGCATAGGGGTGGAACTTACGCATCGGGGACTGGCCGCATTTTTCGACCTTGCTGGAAAACTTCATGAAAAATTCCTCCTCATTTTTTAGATACGCCTTGATCCCTGGAAAGTATTCATAACCACATGAAATTATATAATAGAACGAGTGAAAAAACAAGTCGGACGAGCGCCAAAAGCGCAGAAAAAAACTTAGGTAGAATGACTAACAGAGCATAAAAATTCCGTTAAGCTTTGTTCGCCTTCACCATAGACCGTAATGCCGTTCGCCTTCAGAAGCTCCGCCGTCACGCCGTCTCCGGCGGTGAGCGCGCCGGTAAACGTGCCGTCGTAAATTTCGCCGCTGCCGCAGCTCGGGCTGCGTTCCTTGAGCACGGCGGCGAGGACGCCCTCGCGCCGCGCCGTCTCCAGCGCACATTCCGCGCCGCGGCGGTATTCCGCGGTCACATCGCGCCCGTCCTTCCTCACCACGCACGCGCCGCGCCGCTCGCTCGGCGTGCGCGGCGTGGGCAGTCCCCCGAGCACCTCGGGGCAGACGGGGATCAGCTCGAACCGTTCCGCAAGAGCGCAAACGGCCTCGTTTTTCTTCGACTTGCCGTCATAGCGGCAGGGCGTGCCGAGCAGGCACGCGCTCACGAGCAGCTTCGGCTTCATCGTCCTACCTCCAGCGGCGCTCCGTTAAGCTGCGCGAGTACGAGCGTGTCGCCCTCATACTTGAGCTTGAGCGAGAAAAACGGCTCGTCCGTGTCGAGCAGCCGCAGGAAGATCTTGTCGCCCTCCCAAAGCCTGAGCTTCAAAAGCTCGCTCTTTTTGATCCATGCCAGCTCGCCCTCGTCGCACTCCTTCGGCGTGCCGGTCCAGCCGTCGGCGGTGAAGAGGTGCATATACTCCGTCTCGTAGCGATCGGAGACAAAGGTCACGAGACCGCGGTAGCGCCAGCGCGTGAGCGTCAGACCGGTCTCCTCCCGCGTTTCGCGCAGGGCGCAGTCCTCGGGCGACTCGCCGTCCTCAAATTTGCCGCCCACGCCGATCCATTTGTCGTGGTTGAGGTCATTCTCCTTTTTCGTGCGGTGCAGCATCAGATATTCGTCGCCGCGCTCAAGATAGATGAGCGTCGAGTTGACGGCGCGGAAGATGTTCATTCCCATGGCGTGCCTCCTTGCATTTGCTTGCCCATAGTATAAAAGCGCGGCGGCGAAAATGCAAGCGCCGCGGACAGGCAAGTTTCCGCCCCCGCGCGCATACCCTTGCCTGACAGGGACAAACGCACAGGGAGGTAGCGCAATGGATGTGAACGGAAGGGAATATCTGGCCCGCATGGCGGAGCTGTTCGATCTGCCCGCCGACGTGGCGGCGGGACTGAGCCACATGGAGCTGCTCGGCGACCGACAGCTCCTTTTGGAGGGGCACGAGGGCCTGCTCGCCTACGGCACGGAGCTCATCGACGTGAGCGTGGGCGGCGCGGTGCTGCGCGTGACCGGCGAGGGGCTGACGCTCAAAAGCATGACCGAGCGTGAGGTGCGCATCGGCGGACGCATCGACGGCGTTGAATTTCTGCGGTAGGGAGGAGGGAGAGAATCATGGATCGTGCGGCCCGACTGCTGCGCGGCACGCTGCGCGTGCGCGTGGAGAGCGCCTTTCCCGAGCGGGTGCTCAACCTCTGCGGCGCGCACGGCATCGCCTTTTCCGACCTCCGATGGGAGAGCGCGAGCGCGCTGTCCTTCACCGTCCGCGCCGCCGAGCGAAAAAAGCTCGAGCGGCTCCTCGCGCCGCTCGACGCCGCGCTGACCGTCGAGCGCGCGGCGGGCGCGCCCTTTTTCCTGCGCCGCTTTCGCCGCCGCTATACGCTGCTCGCGGGGCTGGCGCTCATGCTCGCGCTGTTCTTTGCCAATTCCTTCTTCATCTGGGATTTCGAGGTCAGCGGCAGCGAGACCGTCCCGGCGGAAAAGATCCTGCGCGTGCTGGAAAAGCAGGGGCTGCGCCGCGGCAGCTTCGCCTACTCCTTCCGCCCGCAAGACATCTGCAACCGCGCCCTGCCGGAGCTGCCCGAGCTTGCGTGGCTGACGGTCAACGTCCGCGGCTGCCGCGCCTACGTCAGCGTGCGCGACCGCGTGCCCAAGCCCGAGCTGGCGGATGACCGCACGCCCACGAACGTCGTCGCGAAGCGCGATGCCCTCGTCACCGAGGTGCGCGCTTACGACGGCAGGGCGATGGTGAGGAAGGGCGGCACCGTCACGGCGGGTCAGCTCCTCATTTCCGGCGCGGTGCAGACCGAGGGGCCGGAGCGCCCGAACGTTCCGAGCCGCCTGCTCGCCGGACGCGGGCAGGTCCGGGGCCGGACGTGGTATGAGCTTTCGATCCGGGTCCCGCTGCAATATGAGGAAAAGCGGTACACCGATGACGAAAAGCACAGCTTTGCGCTGCTCGTGGGCGAAGGGCGGGTAAAATTTGGCGCAAAAGGGAGTAGCAATTTGCAGGGCAGTTGTGATAAAATAATACATCAAACAAAATTGTCTCTGCCCGGCGGCATGGCGCTCCCGCTCACCTGGGAGGAAACGACGCTGCGCCCCTACGAAACGCGCACCGTCACAAGGACGCGCACAGAGGCCGAGGAGCTCGGCGCGCGGACGCTTTCGACGTATCTTCTCACGAGGATCGACGGCACCGTGACGACGACGCGCGTCGCCTCGGCGGTGCAGGGGGATTGGCTGCTCGTCACGCTCTCGGCGGAATGTCTGGAGCAGATCGGCGAGACCGTGCCCATTTTAACGGATTGAACGCATTTTCCTGCGGCGCTGCCGCAGGAGCTTATGAAAGGACAAGCTTTTCTATGGAACAGCGCATCAGCATTGAACGCCTGGAGCAGGCGATCAACCTCTTCGGCTCGTTTGACGAGAATATCCGCCTCATCGAGTCGGAATTCCACGTCACCGTCGCCAACCGCGAGGGCGAGCTGCGCGTCAACGGCGAGCCGGAGGACACCATGCTCGCCTGCAAGGCCCTCTCCGCGCTTTTGACGCTCTCCAACCGCGGCGAGGCCATCAACGAGCAGAACGTCCGCTACGTCATCGGACTGGCCCGCTCGGGGCAGGAGGAGAAGATCGGCGAGCTGACGCAGGACGTCATCTGCATCAGCGCCAAGGGCCGCCCCATCAAGCCCAAGACCATCGGCCAGAAGGAGTATGTGGACTCCATTTCTCAGAATACCGTCACCATCGGCGTCGGCCCCGCCGGCACGGGCAAGACCTATCTTGCCGTCGCCGCCGCGGTCGCGGCGTTCCGCGAGCGCAAGATCAACCGCATCATTCTCACGCGCCCCGCGGTCGAGGCGGGCGAGCGGCTCGGCTTTCTGCCCGGCGATCTGCAGAGCAAGGTCGATCCCTACCTCCGCCCGCTCTACGACGCGCTCTTTGACATGCTCGGCGCGGAGACCTATCAGAAGTATCTCGAGCGCGGCAACATCGAGGTCGCGCCTCTCGCCTATATGCGCGGCCGCACGCTCGACGACAGCTTCATCATTCTCGACGAGGCGCAGAACACCTCCTGCGAGCAGATGAAAATGTTCCTTACCCGCATGGGCTTCGGCTCGAAAATGGTCATCACCGGCGACGCGACGCAGATCGACCTGCCCGCCGATAAGCTGAGCGGTCTCAAGCAGGCGGTGCGCGTGCTCAAAAATGTCGAGGGCATCGGCATCTGCGAGCTGACCGATCAGGATGTGGTGCGTCACGTCATGGTCCAGCGCATCATCAAGGCCTACGCGGACTATGAGGACGCCCGGAACGAAAAGAGGAAACGATAATGGCAAAGAGACACTATATTCCCATCACCGCGGATGTACCCGGAGCAGGCGAGAGCAAATGCGCCTTCATCCGCAAGGTGATCCGCACGGCGCTTGCCGCCGAGGGTGTGGATTTTCCCTGTGAGATCGACGTGCGGCTGACGAACGACGAGACCATCCACGCGATCAACCGTGAGATGCGGCAGGTGGACCGCGCAACGGACGTTTTGAGCTTTCCGATGTTCGAGCTTACCCCCGGCGAGCTTCCGGGCGAGGAGGACGCCGACCCCGGCACGGGCCTGATCCCGCTCGGCGATATGGTCATCTCACTCGAGCACGTCGCCGCGCAGGCGAAGGAATACGGACACTCGAACCGGCGGGAGCTCGCCTACCTTGTGACGCACTCCGTGCTCCACCTTTTAGGCTACGATCATCTGGACGAAGGCCCCATGAAGGCGCAGATGCGCGAGCATGAGGAAGCCATCATGAAGCGGCTCGACCTCGAGCGGTAGGATACGGAAAACGTTTGTACGCCGCAGCAGCGGCGAAACATAAACCAAATTGTTCAACATAGAAGAAAGTTGAGGATCACCTATGCAAAAGACAAAAACCGCCATGATCACCCTCTGCGGGCGTCCGAACGTCGGCAAGTCCAGCCTGACCAACGCGCTCGTCGGCGAGAAGATCGCCATTGTCTCCAATAAGCCGCAGACCACGCGCAACCGCATCTACGGCGTCGTGACCGAGGGCGATACGCAGCTCGTCCTGCTCGATACCCCGGGCTTTCACAAGCCGCGCAGCCGTCTGGGCGACTACATGGTCAAGGTCGCGCGCGATTCCATCGCGGACGTGGACCTCGTCGCTCTGCTCGTCGAGCCGGTGCCGCACGTCGGCATCCCCGAGCAGGAGCTGATCGAGAAGATCCGTCAGTCGCGTCTGCCCGCCATTTTGTGCATCAACAAGATCGACACCGTTGCGAAAAAGGACGACCTGCTCGCCGTTATCGCCGCCTACAGCGAGGCGTATGATTTCGACGGCATTTTCCCCATCTCCGCGCGCACGCGCGACGGGCTGGACGAGCTGCTGGACGAATTCAAGAAGTACGCCGTCGAAGGCCCGCAACTCTTCCCTGACGGCATGACCACCGACCAGCCCGACCGTCAGGTCGTGGGCGAGATCGTGCGCGAAAAGCTGCTGCGCAACCTCGACAAGGAAATTCCGCATGGCACGGCCGTGGAGATCACACGCTTCATCGAGCGCGACGACGAGGTCATCGAGGTCGACGCGACCATCTACTGTGAGAAGGCCAGCCACAAGGGCATCATCATCGGCAAGAACGGCGCGATGCTCAAAAAGATTTCCACCGAGGCGCGGCAGGACATCGAGCGCTTCATGGGCACGAAGGTCTACCTCGAGACCTGGGTCAAGGTCAAGGAAAACTGGAGAGACAACATGAACTATATCCGGAGCTTCGGCTACAACGACCAATAAGCCTGCCGGCGGTGCGGTATGACGCCGCGCCGGTTTTCCTGCGAGCGGGAGCGAGCCGCCGCGGTAAGCGGCGTGATCCGGAGCGCAGCGAAGGATCCCGTAGGGCGAATTCACTTCGCCCGTTAAACGGGTGAAAGGGCTCCCGCGCGGCGAAGCCGCGTGGGACAAACTGGAGAGATAACATGAACTACATCCGGAGCTTCGACTACAACGACCAATAAAAAATTTCCAGCCATATTCTCCGCGCTTCTCCTCATGCTAACGCCGAGAGGTGAAGCAAATGGACAATGGCTACTATCGGCTTTTTCTGCAAACCGGGAATCCGACCTTTTATATGCTGGCAAAGCAAGCGGAGGAGTGTGAACAGCCGCCCAATGCCCGATAAACTTGTCACCCGCGGCCTCGTGCTCCGTGCAACGGAGACAAAGGAGGCCGACTACATCCTGACCGTCCTCACCGCGGAGCATGGACGGCTCGCCGTCATTGCGCGCGGCGCGCGGCGGCGTACCAGCAAGCTCGCCGCGGCCTGCCAGCACCTTGCCTTTTCCGAGCTGGTGCTCTACCGCCGCGGGAGCTGGTACTATCTCGACGAGGCCTCGACCATCGCGCTCTTTGACGGTCTGCGCACCGATCTGGAAAAGCTCTCCCTCGCGTCCTACTTCGCCGAAATGGCCGAGGCGGTCACGAGCGAGGACCTGCCCTCCGGCGAGGTGCTGTCCCTGCTGCTCAATTCGCTCTACGCGCTCGACACGCTGGACCGCCCGAACGAGCTGGTGCGCGCCGCCTTCGAGCTGCGCCTGCTCGCGCTCTCCGGCTATGAGCCGCTGCTCGACGACTGCGCCATGTGCGGCAGGGCCGATCCCGTCGAGCCGGTGTTCGATGCGGCGCAGGGCGTGGTGCTGTGCAAAAAATGCGCGGGACCGGCAGGCGGTCTGCCGCTCGACGCGGGAGCGCTCGCCGCGATGCGCCACATCGTCGGCGCGCCGTCCAAGCGATTGCTGTCGTTCACGCTTGAGCCTGCCTCGCTCGCGCGCTTGAGCGTGGCCTGCGAGACCTTTGCTGCCGCGCAGCTCGACCGCCGCTTCAGGACGCTCGACTTTTACAAATCCATAAGATCGACATAGGAAATCACCATGACAGAACTGTTTGAAAAATCCATCCGTGTGCTCGAGCTGCCGCAGCTTTTGGAGCGCCTTTCGCAAAAGGCGGTCAGCGAGGCGGCAAAGGAGCGCGCCCTGCGCCTGACGCCCTCCACCGATGCGGACGATGTGCGCCGCTTACAGGATGAAACGGACGCCGCCCGTGCCCTCATCGGCCTGCGCGGCAGTCCGTCGTTCTCCGGCGTGAAGGATGTGCGCGAGGCACTTGCCCGCGCCGAGCGCGGCGGTATGCTCAATCCCCGCGAGCTGCTGACCATCGCGGGACTGCTGACGAACTCCCGCCGCGTGCGGGAATATTACGAGGCCGACCAGGGCGAGGGCACCGTCCTCGACCGGATGTTCGACTCGCTCCACGCCAACCGCTTTTTAGAGGATAAGATCACGACCTCCATCCTCTCCGAGGACGAGATCGCCGACGCCGCCAGCCCCGAGCTGACGGATATCCGCCGTCACAAGCGTGCGGCAAGCGCCAAAGGCAGACAGATCTTGCAGAAGATCATCTCCTCGCCCAGCTACAAGAGCACGCTGCAGGAGGCGCTTATCACCCAGCGCGACGGGCGCTTCGTCGTGCCCGTCAAGGCGGAGCACCGCGGCGACCTGCCCGGCCTTGTTCACGACATTTCCGCCTCGGGCGCGACGCTCTTTGTCGAGCCGATGGGCGTCGTGCAGGCGAACAACGAGCTCAAGGAGCTGGAGGCCAAGGAAAAAAAGGAGATCGAGCGCATCCTCTTTGCCCTCTCCGCCGAGGCGGCAGGCTTCTCCGAGGCGATTCTCTGGGATTACGATATTCTCGTCCACCTCGACCTCATCTTTGCCCGCGGCGAGCTGAGCTACCAGATGGACGCCGCGCGGCCCGAGATTCGCACGGACGGCAGCGTTTCCCTCCGCCGCGCCCGCCATCCGCTGCTCGATCCCGCCAAGGCCGTGCCCATCGACATTGAGGTGGGCCGCAGCTTCGATACCCTCGTCATCACCGGCCCCAACACCGGCGGCAAGACCGTCAGCCTCAAAACGCTCGGTCTGCTCTGCCTGATGGCGCAGTGCGGACTGCACATTCCCGCGGGCGACCGCAGCGCGGTGAGCGTGTTCACCGGCATTCTCGCCGACATCGGCGACGAGCAGAGCATCGAGCAGTCATTGAGCACTTTTTCCTCCCATATGACCAACATCGTGGAGATCATCTCCTGCGTTCAGGACAACGACCTGGTGCTCTTTGACGAGCTGGGCGCGGGCACCGATCCCACGGAGGGCGCGGCGCTTGCGCAGAGCATCCTTTCCAGCCTGCTGGAGCGCAAGGTGCGCACCATGGCCACCACCCACTACAGCGAGCTTAAGGCCTTTGCCCTGAGCACCCCCGGCGTGGAAAACGCCAGCGTGGAATTTGACGTCGAATCCCTCCGGCCCACCTATCGCCTGTCCATCGGCATTCCGGGCAAGAGCAACGCCTTTGACATTTCCCGAAAGCTCGGCCTGCCCGAACGGCTGATCGACGGGGCCAAGGAGCTGCTTTCCAAAGAGGATATCCGTTTCGAGGACGTGATCGCGAACGCGGAATATCATCGCCAGATCGCCGAACGCGAGCGGGAAATCGCCGAGGAAACCCGACGGGAGACGGTGAAGCTGCGCGACGAGGCCGAGCGCCTGCGCCGCGAGATCGAGCAAAGCCGTGACAAGAGCCTCAAAAAGGCCAAGGACGAGGCCCGCCGCGTGCTGGAAAACGCCCGGCGCGAGGCCGACGGCATCATCCGCGAGCTCAAGGCCATGAAAAAGCAGGCCCAGACTCCGGAGCATGAGGTGCAGCGCCTCAAGAAGCGCATGGAGGACGGCATCGACGCCCTTAGCGAGGGCCTGAGCGAAAAGAGCGCCGTCAACTTCACCCCGCCCAAGAGCGTGCGTCCCGGCGATACCGTGGAAATTGTGCACCTGGGCACGAAGGGCACGGTGCTTTCCCCCGCCGACCGAAACGGCGAGGTGCAGATTCAGGCCGGCATCATCAAGATGAAGGCGCATATCAGCCAGCTGCGGCTGGTAGAGCCGGACAAGCCCAAGCAGAGCCGGGTCATGAACCGGGTATCCGCCGCCAAACCCGCTGTGCCCATGGAGGTGGATGTGCGGGGTATGACCCTGGATGAGGCCATTGCCGACGGCCCAGGACATCGCGGCGTAGGCCCAGTTGGCCACACTGCCGGCATCGGGGAAGGCGCTGATCGGCGCGGCGTTCCCGGTGAATTCCGGCGCGTACTTGACCGTGTACCGGTACAGGAACGTGACCAGCTGCTGGCGCGTGATGGCGGCGTTGGGCGTGAACATAGTCGCGCTCGTGCCGGAAGTGACGTCGTTGCAGTACGCCCAGGCGACGGCGTTGTAGTACCACGCGCCGGGGGCGACGTCGGTGAACGGCAGGTAGTAGTAGCTGTAGTCGGTCTGATTGCCGGAGAGGTTATAGAGGATCTGCACGATCTGGGCGCGCGAGCAGACCGCGTTCGGGGAGAACGTGCCCACGCCGGTGCCGACCATGAGGCTGCGGCGCACGCAGTAGTCAATGCCCTCGTGCGACCAGTCGGCCGGGCCGGCCACGTCACGGAAGCCGTAGCTCGGGCAGCTCGGGCCGCCGGGGCAGACGGTGCTGCCGCCGGTGGGCGGGATGACCTCTTCCTTCGTCTGGCCGCAGATGGTGCAGGTGTAGGTGCGCACGCCGGGCGTGGTCTCAGTCGGGGCGGTGGTCACGGTGCCGCCGTCCCACTTGTGGCCGGCCGCGTCGGTCAGGTTGCGCCGTTCGGTCGCGCCGCAGCCGCTGCAGGTGTAGAGGTCATAGCCGCCGTCCGTGCACGTCGGAGCGACGTTCTTGGTGAACTGATAGTCGTGCGCGCCCGTGGCGGGGATGGTCTCCTCGCGGATATCGCTGCAGACGGTGCAGGTGAAGGTGCGCACGCCGGGCGTGGTCTCGGTCGGCGCGGTGGTCACAACGCCGTTGCCCCAGTCGTGCGCGCCGGTGGGCGGGAGCTCTCTGGTCGAGATGACCTCACCGCAGTTGCCACAGATGGTGTCGACGCGGCCGGCCTTGCCGCAGGTGGCGGGCACGGTGCGCTCCGTCGTGCCGTAGTCGGTGTGCAGGCACGCGCCCTTGTCGCTGACGGTGTAGCCCTGCCACTTGCCGTCCGCGTCGAGCGTCCAGTTCATGGCGGGGTTGTAGTGCACGGTGACGGTGGCGGGCTCAAAGCTGTGCGCTTCCGAGTTGCCCGGCTCGACCGCCGGGGCCGCGCCGTAGCAGCGCACGTCCTTAAGCGCGGTGCAGCCGGTGAAGGCGTTGTGACCGACGCTCGTCACCGTGCCGGGCAGGTTGATGTCCGTCAGCGCGGTGCAGCCGCGGAAGCAGTCCTCGGGGATGGTGCTCACGCCCGCGGGGATGGTCACATCCGTCAGCGCGGTGCAGCCGGTGAAGGCGGACGCGCCGATCTCGGTCACCGTCTCGGGGATGGGCGCTGCGGTGAGCGCCTTGCAGCTTTCAAACGCGAGATCGCCGATGGCGGTCACCGTGCCGGCGTATTTGACATTCAGCAGCTTCGTGCAGTCGGCAAAGCACTTGCCGGGCACGGCCGTGATGGCGGCGGGCAGGGTGGTGTTCGTGAGGCTGGTGCAGGAGTCGAACGCGCCGCGGCCGAGGCCCTGCAGCCCGTCGGGCAGCGTGATGGCGGTCAGCCCGTTGCCCGCGAGACCAAAGTCGCCGATCCCGGTCACGCCCTTGGGGATGGACAGACCCGTGAGCTTGGAGCACATGGCGATGCCGTAGCGGCCGATGCTCGTTACGCTGTCCGGCAGCGTGACCTGCGTGGCGGCCGGCAGGAAGAACAGCGCATAGTCGCTCACGTTCGTGACGCCGTCCTTGATGACGACCTTTTTCAGCTCGCCCTCCAGCTTAAAGTTGCCGAAGCTCGTGAGCATACCCAGCGCTTCATAGTTCCACCACGGTGCGAGGTTGCCGTTGGGAAAATCAAAGTCGGGCATGGCGCCGGTGCCGGAGATGGTCAGCGTCTTGCCGCTGAGCACGCCCGTGGAGACCTCCCAGTGCAGGCAGCTGTTCTCACCGAAGTCGCCCTCTGTGGCTGCGGTCGTAAAGCTGCTGATGATGGCCTCCGTGTCGAGATCCGGAATCTCAAACTCCTCCTTGAGCTGCTCGATCTTCTCCTTGATGAGCTTCTCGGCGATCTCCTTTTTCAGATCGTCGAGTCTGCCGGCCGATGCGTTCACGGTCAGGCCGGAGAACAGCCCCACGACCAGAACGAGACACAGCGCCAGCGAGAGCACGCGCTTTTTCATCCTTTGTCCTCCTTTGTTGTGATGCGTGTGTACAACCGTAATACCTATCTGTCGAAAATATACCATATGCCTGGGAAAGCGTGCAATGGTGATCGCCGAAAAAACGTTTTAAGCGTTACATTTTGTTGCATTTGTGTAAATGAAATGTGCATTTTTTCGCGCCCATGCGCGCACGACCCGTTGCAAAAGCGGGGTACGTCCTGTATACTGGCCGTGTAGACATTGTTACAGGAATGTCCATTTCGGAGGGAGGAACCATATGAAAAAACGAGTGTTGTCGCTGCTGCTGTGCTTTGTGCTCGCAGCCGGATTGCTGAGCGTGTGCGCCCCGCCGGCGCAGGCGGGCACGATCGCGGGTGCGTTCGAGGACTTCATCAAGCAGCCGGATCAGATCAAAAAGCTCTTCGGCAACGAAGTCGCCCACGGCGACTGCGGCCCCGCCGGGAACGAGGCCAGCGTACATTATAAAATTTACGAGGTCACGAACCCCACGGTCGTGCAGGACAACCCCTTCCTGCAGCAGGTCTGGCAGATCCACGACTATCGCGAGGACGCGCAGTATTACGGCGTGTACATCTTCGGCGACGGCCCGATGGCGGACTACGCGGTCAAGGGTCAGAAAGCCCCGTGGATGGGCAACGTGGAGGTCACGGAGTATAACGACAAGGGGCAGAAGCTCGGCACGACCGTCGTGGAAAACCTCGGCGAGGAGTATCTGGCTCTGGCCTACATCGCCGGTGCGACCACCGAGGAGTGGGATGGGAAAAAACAGTCGTTCACCGGCGTCACGAACGTCGGCGACCGCGCCTTCAAGGACTGCCAGTACCTGACGTGCATGTTCCTCGACGACGGTATCACCACCATCGGCGACCATGCGTTTTATACCGACGAGTACCTCTCGGCCATCAACATGCCGCGCAAGCTCGAGCTCATCGATCAGTACGCCTTCTACGGCTGCGACACGCTCACCTTCGTGCGCGCGGGCGCCTGCAGCCGCCTCAAGCGCATCGAGGATCATGCGTTTTACAGCTGCACCATGCTTGCCGAGCTGCGCCTGCCGAACTGCCTGACGTATATCGGCCCGTGGGCCTTCGCGTGGGACCGCATCCTCGGTCAGGAGGACACGACGCTCGGCCTGCCGTCGAACCTGCAGACGATCGGCAAGGGCGCGTTCGCGTTCGTCAACCACCACAAGAAGCTCAACATTCCCTCGCAGGTCACGAGCATCGGTGACTACGCCTTCATGTGCGACTATTATATGGAGGAGCTCACCTTCAGTCCCGGAGACAAGAAGCTCACCATCGGTGTGGCCGCGTTTGCCGGCGATAACCACATGAAGTCCGTCGATCTCTCCAACCGCGTCGCGCAGATCGACCGCTGCGCCTTTGCCGGCTGCGAGCTGCTCGAGGAGGCTTACTTCGGCGACAAGATCGACACGATTCAGGCCCGCGCCTTCACCAGTGTGGACGCCGCGCTGCAGCTCGCCATCAAGGCTGTCCTCAACGGGATTCTCGCCCCGGACGATCCGGATGGGAACGAAGAGCACGCGGATGATATTGCTGCGGGCCTGACCCAGATCGCAAAGGTCACGCAGCTCAAGCGCGCCATCTTTAAAAATGCCCCCGCCAAGAGCATCTACGGCGCGGCGGACACCAACAGCTCCTTCCCGCGCGACTGCGTGGTCTATTACCCGCAGGGCAGCCATACCTGGGCCGCTGAGCTCAAGGACGACGGCACGTGGCAGGGCTACAAGACCGGTCTCTGGCACGGCGACCACATCGCCCAGTTCGCCGACACGGTCGTCGACCCCACCTGCACCAAGCAGGGCTACACGCACCACGCCTGCACGGTGAAGGGCTGCACCTATGCCCCTGTGGACGACACCTATGTCGCTGCCACCGACCACACCTGGGTGACGCAGACCTACCCGGCCTCCTGCACCGAGCAGGGTACGGTGTTTTACAAGTGCTCGGCCTGCGGCGCGACCCGCACCGAGAAGATCGCCGCGCTCGGCCATGACCTGAGCCGCTGCGATCTGCTCCCGGACGCCACCTGCACGAAGCCCGGCCGCGTCGTCGGCACGTGCGCGCGCTGCGGCGTGAAGATCGACGAGGTCATCCCCGCCAAGGGCCATGACTACAGCTATGCCGACGTGCGTACCGACCCGACCTGCACCGAGTCCGGCCACTACAAGGGCACGTGCCCGCGCTGCGGCAAGGACTATGACGATACCATCCCCGCCCTCGGCCACGACTGGGGCGAGTGGGTCGTCACGCAGGAGCCGACGTACACGACCACCGGCTACCGCTATCACATCTGCGCGCGCTGCAACACGCGCGTGGGCGAGGACATCCCGAAGCTGCGGGACCATACCTGGGATTCCGGCATCGTGACCACGAAACCGGACTGCATTCATGCTGGTGTCCGCACCTATACTTGCACGGACTGCGGCGCGACGAAGACGGAGACAATCCCTGCAACGGGTGAACATACGTTTGTTGCCAAGGAGATTCCGGCCACTTGCACGACGGGCGGTTATATCCTGTGCACATGTAGTGTCTGCGGCACGACACAGCGATATGACGCTTCAGAACCGCTGGGACACAAATGGAACAGCGGGACAGTGACAACGAAGCCGACAGAAGATATGGCAGGTGTCCGCACCTATACCTGTACTGTGTGCGGGGATACCAAAACGGAGACGATTCCGGCGACCGGTGTACATGTGCATACTTGGCAGCTGACAAAGCGTGCTCCTGCAACTTGCACGGAAGATGGTTATGACCTGTATACATGTGCAAAATGCGGAGCTGTAGAATACCGCAATGAAGTGGCGGCGTTTGGCCATAAGATGAATGCAGGAGAGGTCGTTATTAAGCCGACTGCAACAACATCCGGGGTTCGAGTTTATACTTGTTCCGTCTGTGGAGAGACAAAGGCAGAAACCATTCCTGCTACCGGTTTGCCGTCTGTCTGCCCCGGCGGGCCGACCTGCCCGGGCTACGCCTTCCGCGATATGCCCGCGCCGGACTCCTGGGCGCACGCGGGGCTGGATTACTGCATCTACAGCGGCTATATCAGCGGCCTTTCGGCCACAACTGTCGACCCGAGCGGCACGTGCACGCGCGCACAGCTCGTGTGCATCCTCTACCGCATCCAGGGCGAGCCGAAGGTCGTCGAGGGCTATGAGCTGGCCAAGCTCCGCGCCCCGTTTGACGATGTGCCGCGCGGCCAGTGGTATACCAACGCCATCTTGTGGGCGAAGCTCACGGGCATCGTCAACGGCACGAGCGCCACGACGTTTGACCCCAGCGGCCAGATCACGCGCGAGCAGCTCGCCGCCATCCTGTACCGGTACACGGCCAAGTACGCGCCGGACGCCACCGGCAACGCCGCCTCGCTCGCTGCCTACCCCGACGCCGGCAGCGTGTCGGCCTATGCCCGCGACGCGATGGCCTGGGCCGTCGGCAACGGCCTTATCAAGGGCCTTCCGCACGACAAGACGGACTATCTCGAACCCGGCGGCAGCACCACGCGCGCGCAGGTCGCAACCATCCTCATGCGCTATAAGCAGGCCACGGCCTGAGCGCAGACACAGCACGCAAAAGTCCCGGAAGCGTTTTCGCTTCCGGGACTTCTTTCCTTCACACGGTTTACATAACTATTTTTCGGCGAAAGGCACGACAGCGACTGATTGCAGCGAAACCGGCGCTAAGTTTACATAACGCTTAACCCTTCCGACCGCGCAGCATGGCCGCGATCGTCACGGCGCTGTAGCCGCTCTGCTCCCAGAGGTCGTTGGGCACGGTGCCGCCGTTGCGCAGGATGAGCGTGATCTGCCGCCGCGCCTCACTGCGCGCGGCCTTGTCCGCCGCTTCCTGCGCGGCCTTTTCCTCCTTGGCCTTCTTGTCGGCAGCGGCCTTGCGGTCGGCCGCGTCTTTGGCCTGCTGCTGCAGCTTGCTGTCCGCGCGGTCGTAGTCCGCGTCGTCCATGTCGAGCAGCGCGGCAATCTGCGCCTTCGTCACGCCATCGCGGCTGTCGGCCGCGTCGAGCATCGCGTCGATCGCGCTCAGGCGCGTCTTGCGCTCGCCGTTGTAGCGCTCGTAGGCGAGCTGCGCCAGCTCCGGCAGCTTGCCCGCGAGCATCGCGCGGTAGTATCCGCCCGCCTGCTGCGCCGCCGCCACGGCCGCCGTCGAGGCCCGT
>ERZ857965.1605-NODE-1605-length-22023-cov-3.393163_pt1 | contig 22023 bp, 23 predicted proteins | sample MGYA00519758_ERZ857965 | MGnify/ENA primary metagenome ERZ857965 (study PRJEB31778, sample SAMEA3449381) | human gut metagenome | biome: human gut; feature: human-associated habitat; material: faeces | place: United Kingdom | collected 2010/2012 ... | reverse complement strand
GATTCAGGTTCTAGTGTCCACTCCGGACGTGGGGGTTCAAGTCCCCCCTCGCGCACCAAAAGGGAAATGACCGCCTACGGGCGGTCATTTTTCTTTTTGATCCCCGGACTTGAACGGGAGCGGGAGTGAAGGGAGCGCCGGGGGCGCTCCAGAGCCGCGCCCCGCCGCCGCGCACGGCGGGCAAGTCCCCCTCGCGCACCAGCAAAAACAGTCGTCTCGTATGGGACGGCTGTTTTTTTGCTGTTGCGTTTCTCTCCGCGGCATGTTATACTTTTGGTGTGTATGCCAGAGCGGAGAGAAATATATTATCTCAAGGAGGGTATGAGGATGAAGAAGAAATTCTGGATCGGGATCCTTACCGCCGTGCTGCTGCTGAATCTTCTGCCGGGGATGACGCCGTCGGCGGCGGCAGTGGACGATACGTCATCGACGGTGATTAAAACCTGGTGCTACGGATGCGGAGCGTTTAAAAATTTCCAGGTCACAGGGTTCATTCCCACCCCTATCAGCAGTACGCCTGACCCAGTGCTCCATTGGGCAACTATTAAATGTCTAACTTGCGGGAATGGACAGCAGTGCTCGGGCGGTTCTACTGATAATGGTGGTATATTTAAACATACTGGCGGAACCGAAACGCCCACCTGCACCACAGGCAAAACCTGCGAGAAATGCGGCGGTGAATACGGCATTCTCGGCCACATCTGGGGCGATTGGCAGTCCAACGGCGACAACACCCACACCCGCACCTGCCAGCGCGATGGCTGCGGCGCGGTTGAAACGGGAAACTGCAACAGCAGCACTGCGCACTGCGGCACATACGGCACTTGCGCCGTTTGCGGCGGAACGTACTTCCATGCCGATCATACTTTTCCTGCGCGCTGGGACTGGCGCTCTGACACGGACGTAGGAAGAGACGCCGAATACCACTGGGTTCGCTGCCTCTACTGCACCGAAGGGAAAACCGCGAAGAGCACGCATTGCTTCTCGGAGGGCAATATGCACCTTAAGTCTCCGGCCACCTGCGTCTCTAAGCCTGTGTACTACAAGAACTGCGGCACCTGCTACTACAAGGGAACGGAGACGTATGTATACGAGTGGGGCAATTTTGACCCCAACAACCACACCGGCAACGAAGAGATCCGCGGCGCGGTGGAAGCGACCTGCACGACAGCGGGCTATACCGGCGATACATACTGCAAGGACTGCGATGCCCTGCTGACCTCCGGCACGGTGATCCCCGCCGCAGGGCACACCGGCGGCACGGCGACGTGCAAAGACTCTGCCGTGTGCAAGGTATGCCATAAGCCCTACGGCGAAAAGGACGCCGCCAACCATGTGGGCGGCACGGAGGTGCGCGGCGCGGCGGAAGCCGCCTGCACGCAGGACGGCTACACCGGGGATACATACTGCAAAGGCTGCGATGCTCTGCTGAGCAGCGGCACGGCGATCCCCGCCGCGGGGGAACATACCGGCGGCACGCCGACCTGCCTCCGGCGGGCAAAGAGCGAGGTCTGCGGCGAGAGATACGGCGATATCGACCGCTCGAACCATGTGGACGGCTGCGTGCCGGAATGGACCGTCACCGAGACGGAGCACACGCAGAAATATTCCCGCTGCGGCAAGCTTCTCACGGAAACCGGCGCGCACACCTTTGGAGACTGGACCGTCACGCAGGAGCCGACGGAAAGCGAGAAAGGCGAGCAGGAGCGCGTCTGCACGCTCTGCGGCTGCACCGAGACGGAAGCGATCCCCGTTGCGGAGGCTAAGGCAAACCCCTCCCCTGCCCCCGCCGCCACGCCCGAACCCACCGCGAAACCCGCTGCCGAGCCGACCGAACCGGCTTCGACGGGCAGCGTGTGGCGGATACTCCTCCCGGTCGGTCTGGCCGGTGTGGCTGTCGGTATCGGCGCCGGTATCGCCTTCCGGCGGAGAAAGAAAAAGTAATACTTTCCCATCCATATGAAAAGCCGGTGGCTCGTTTGAGTCATCGGCTTTTTTCGCTTCTTGTACTTTGGGCGGAGCAGAGCCCCGCCCCTACGGGCACAATTCAGATATTCTTGTAGGGGTGGGGCTCTGCCCCGCCCGCCTAAAAGGGAAACCCCTCCGTCTTTTGCCTGCGGCAAAATCCACCTCCCCTGTCAGGGGAGGCAAGCAAGTTATCGGAAACCCCTAACAGGGGCAGACTCTCCGCTGCGGAGAGGGCATTACCCCCGATGGGCATCAAACCAGCCGGTGATCTCGTTCAGACGGCGGAGCCGGTGCTTCGGCTTGCCGCTGCGGGAAAGCTCGTGGTTCTCGCCGCGGAAGAGAACAAGGCGGCTCTCCACGCCGTGCGCCGCGAGCGCGGAGTACATCTGATACCCCTGATCGACGGGGCAGCGGTAATCCTCCAGCGCGTGGATGAAGAGCGTGGGCGTTTTGACTTTGTCGGCATATTTCATCGGGCTGTGCTGCCAGAATTTCTCCGCGTCCGGCCAGAGGGACGCGCCGCACTGATCCTCGGAGAAGTCGGGGCCGATATCGGATACGCCGTAAAAGCTCGTCCAGTTTGATATGGAGCGCTGGCTGGCGCAGGCGCGGAAGCGGTCGGTGTGGCCGATGATCCAGTTGGTCATAAATCCGCCGTAGGAGCCGCCGGTCTCGAAGAAGTTATCGCGGTCCATCTCCGGGTAAGCGGCGAGCGCCGCGTCGCAGAAGGCCATGAGATCGTCGAAATCCACCGTGCCGTATTTGCCGCGGATGTCCATGAACGCGCCGCGCCCGTCGCTGCCCGTGGGGTTGCAGAAAATGACGAAGTATCCCCTCCCCGCCCAGTACTGCATTTCGTGGTAAAACACCGGGCCGTACACGGTTTTCGGGCCGCCGTGGACATCGAGAATGACGGGGTATTTTTCCCCCGGCTCAAAGTTCATCGGCTTCAAAACAAAGCCGTGCACCTCGTGGTCTTCCGCCGTGAAGGTGAGCGTTTCCGGCCGGGCGACATATTTTCCGCGCAGCGCGGCGTCGTTTAAGTGTGTAATGCGCGCTCCGGTCTCGTCGTAAAGCTCCTGCGCGCGCATATCCCAGAGCGCGCAGAGAAGCATTTTCCCGCCGCAGCGGTCGAAGCAGTCAACAGAGCCGCCGCGCTCCGTGACCGGGGAGACGACGCCGTTTTCGAGCTTATAAAGGCCGGCGCTGTCGAAGCGCGTGGAGATAAAATACAGCACGTCGCCGTCCATCTTCATCGCGCGTCCGCCGCCGTGGCGGATATCGCTGCCGACGGACGAGCCGATGGACTCGCCGTAGACGGCGCAGGGCGAAACGGCAAGCGTTTCGTAGTCGAGCGTATAGAAATCAACATCGGTGTTCATGCCGTACTTTCCGTCTGCGGCAAGCAGAAGCAGGAAGGATCTCCCGAGAGCGTATGCAGCGATATTGAAATCGGGGCGGCTTTTGGCAACGGCTTCCTCCCGGCGGGAGGCGAGCTCCATGCGGTACAGATCCGCGCCGCCGAAGTGCGCCGGGCGTGGGCCGGAGACATCGAGCAGGCTGTAGTAAACGGTTTTCTTATCCTCCGTGAGCTGCACGTCGGATACGGAAAGGCCGGCCGCGGTCAGGCGGGTGAGGGACTTCTTTTTCGCGTCGTAGTAGAAAAGGCTCTCGTACGCGCCGCGCGTGTACGTCCCGCCGTTCCACCACCACGGAAGCTGCGTGACGACCTCGTAATCCTCGTTTTCCTTCCTCTCGGCAAGGTACGCCTTGGCGAGCTTTTTGTCGCCCGTATACAGATTTTCAAAGCCGGGGAACGTTGAGCCGGTGACGAGAAGATCGCCGCCCGGCAGCGGGAACACCTGCGAAACGGGGATGGGAAAGGTATAGGCAAGCTCGGCCTCGCCGCCGTCGAGCGCGATCTTATAATACCGGCTCGAAAGCGACGGCTCTTTTTCGCCCTCGCGGTCGGCGGCGAAGAGGACGGTGTTTTCGTCCAGATAACAGAAAGAAGATTCTTTTCCGCCGCCGGTCAGCAGGCGGACCGCACCGTCCTTCAGAAGATACAGGCGCGATTCGTAGCAGTTCTTTTCCTTTTCCGCCCGGCTCACGGTGAAGCAGGCGCTTGTCCCCTCGGGGGAGAACGTCACGTTCGCAAGTGAGCGGACGGCGCAGAAATCGTCAACGGCGATGGGTTTGAGACGCATATAAACTCCTTTCGTGCGCGGAGAGACCCCGCGCGGCAGTAAATTACGGTTGGCTGCAGCATACCACGTTCCCGCCTCTCCTGCAATAAACCGGCGGTTGACAGTGACGAAAACCGGAACGCAATACGCGGCTATTGCAACTTTCCGGAGAAAAGAATATAATAAATCCGTCAAATTTTTCCGTACGAGGAGATCGATGACGATGAAAAAGTGTCTTGCCCTGCTTCTTGCACTAACCCTTTTTGCGCTGTGCGGCTGCGGAGCCGCCGCGCCGGAGCCTGCTCCCGCGCCGACCGCCGAGCCCACCTCCACACCGGCTCCCACACCCACGCCGACCCCGGAGCCCACCGCAACGCCGGAGCCGAAGCCTACGCCGAACGCCGCCGATCTGGACGGATTCGGCTATGTGGAGCGGCCGGAAGAATACCTTCCCGAATACGAGGTGCAGTATGTAAAATCCTCCGGCGGGTACGCGATCTTTCTCTCCAGCGACGTGAACCGGACGCAGCACTTCGATCAGGTGCTGGACGCCACAGAGGTGCGCGTCATTGCCCGGCAGGGGAAATCGGCGCTGATCATTGTAAATGACGGGCGTGTCGGCTGGGCCACCGCCTCCATGCTCGAGGACGCGCCGACGGCGCTTTACTGCCCCGGCCATAAGGATCTCGCGGACTTTCCGGATGTGGAAAGTCCTCCGCACGGCTGGCTGCCCGCCTACGAGACATACTATGTCAAATCCACCGCCGGCGCCGGGATCTATATCACGAACGATCTGGCGCGGGAGGAGGTCTCGCGGCTGCTGAAGGACGGCACGGAAGTGACCGCGCTGGCGCGGGAGGGAACGTATATGATCCTCATCAAGGGCGACGGCTTCGCCGGTTGGGCGGATATCGATCTTTTGACTTCCGAGAAGCCCGCAGATTCGTAAGGACTATGAATGCGAAAGAAATCCCCGCTTCGGTGCTTTACCGGAGCGGGGATGTTCGTTACTCGTTATTCGTTTTTATCTTCCGCTTCCAGAAGCCCTCCGGAAGCTGGACGAGGATAACGGCGCAGAGCATGATGCCGCAGCCGAAAAGCTCGCGTCCGGACAGGAACTCGTGCAGCAGCACCGCCGCGCCCAGTACGCTGAATACCGACTCCATGCTCAAAAGCAGCGTCACGGCGACGGGGTTGCCGTCGCGCTGCGCGGCAAACTGGAGCGTATAGGCGATCGCGCTCGAGAAGATGCCGAGATACAAAATCGGGATGATGTTGTCGCGAAGCTCGGCGAGCGTCGGCTCCTCCACGGCGAACATGCCGATGAGACAGACGACGGACGCCACGATGAACTGCGCGCAGTTGAGCTCCGTCGGCGAACCGAAGCGGACATAGTAATCCGCCGCGAGAATGTACACCGCATAGATCCCCGCGCTCAAAAGGATCAGCGCGTCGCTCGGCGAGATCGTGAAGCCTTCCTTCACGCTGATGAAATAGAGCCCCGTGAGTCCCAGCAAGACGCTGACCCAGAGACTCGGCGCAACTCTCTTATGCAGGAACACCACGCTGAAGAGCGGCACGAGCAGGATATACAGCGTCGTCAGAAAGCCCGCCTTGCCCGCTTCAACGTCCGCAATGGCGTATTGCTGCACGATGGACGCGGCGATCACAAGCACGCCGCACACGGTGCCGCCGATGGCGATCTTTTTCGGGTCGCTCTTCTTCCGCTCCTCCGGCTTTTTCCGCCGGTTGGATACAAAAAGAAGAACTCCCAGCGACAAAGCTGCGAGCACACTGCGATAGAAGTTGAAGGTGATGGCTCCGATATGTCCTGCGGCCATGCGCTGAAAGGCAAACGCGGTTCCCCAGACAAACGACGCCGCCAGAGCCGTCAGCGCCGTTTTCAAGCTCAATCCTTTTTTCATAATGTGTATATTATATGGGTTCTCCGTCGAATTGGCAAGGCGTTGGGTGAAAAAACTCTTGTACAAAAAAACCGATTGAAGCACAGGGAAATGTGTGCTACATTCTGAGGGAAAGTTCTTAGGAAAAAGAGAGGAAAAGGTGATGAAGGCAGAGGACATTCGGCGGCGGCTCGCGGAGCTCGCGCTCGACACGAACGAATACCGCATCAATGCCGGCGGTGCGATGGTGCTTCACGGTCTGCGCGAGGAAACGCATGATCTGGACATATGGTGCACGAAAAAGCTCGGCGATACGCTCGCGCAGCGCTGCGATGTGCAAATGCTCCCGGACGGCACGCGGCGGTTCGTCCCCGCGCCGGACGTGGAGATCTATGAAAACATGCTCCCGGGTGAGACGGTGTTTCTGAACGGCATCCCGGTCGCGCCGCTCGAGGACGTGCTCGCGCTCAAGCGGCAGCTCAACCGTGAAAAAGACCGGCGGGATATTGCCGTTCTGGAAGCTGCCATCGCCGCGCGCCGCGCGGCGGTAACACTCGCGCCCATCGCGCCGGAGGATATCGCGGCGTGCACGGAGCTTTATAATTACTATATTGAAAACACCTGCATCACGCTTGAGGAGGAGCCGGTCACGCCGGAGGAGTTCGGCGCGCGTGCGGCGCGCATCACGAAGGACTATCCGTACATCGTCGCGCGCGACGGCGCAGGAAAGCCCGTCGGCTTCGCCTATCTTGATGCGTTCAACCCCCGCAGCGCCTACCGCTGCACCGCCGATCTTTCGATCTATGTAGACCGCGCCTGCCGCGGCAGCGGCGTCGGGCAGAAGCTCTATGCGGAGATCGAACGGCTGGGACGCGAGCGCGGCATAGAAAATCTCATCTCCATCATCACGTCCGACAATGAAGGCTCGCTGCGCTTCCACCGTAAGAATGGCTTCACGGAGATCGGCGTAATGCCCGCTGTCGCCTTCAAATTCGGAAAATATCTGGACGTGAGCTTCTTCCAGAAGCATCTCGGCTGAACAGGGCAGCGGCATGGACGGAGAATTTGTAAATCTGACGCCGGAGGATATCGGCTCAGAGCATCTTTGCTGCGTCATCCGCTCGAAAACGGCGCATCCGGGCGTGGAGGCAAAGCGCGCGTGGCTCGCCGCGCAGTTCGTCCATGTGGACACGCTCGAAAAGGCAAAATCCCTGCCCTGTGCGTTCATCAACCGGGCGGTGTTCTATAGCGGAACGTTTGTAACCGTCAATCAGATCGACACCGCCGCGCTCGAAAAGCTCCGGCAGAAGGCGGCCAAAGAAAACCGTTCCTGAACAGCATACGAAAGGCCCGTTTTCGAAAGTGCAAACGGTGCGGAAAATACTTCATCATTCACCATTCTCCAGATCGACCGTTGCTGCTTCCGCAGATGCTGAGACAGGAAATACCATAATGGATGTGATACACATCACCATCAATAGCCCAAGACAAAATTTTTTTCACCGGATAAGGAAATGTGCTTCTCCTCATATTCGTCCTCCTCTCCAGATACAAATCTGTCCCTGCCGTTAAGAGCAGGGACAGAACATGGTTTATTCAAGTTTTTCCGGGTTTGATACAATTACCTCATGATCGTACCACTTTCCCTTTGTACCGATCAGCGCAAGGTTAAACGGCTCGTCCAGAGCCGGAACCGGAACATCAAAACCGTTGACTTCTTCGCTTATTCCATCCTCATAAGTTACGGTGTCCACAGTAGGCAGCAAAAGTTCTGCACCATCTTTCTGGGCATCCTCTGCGGTGCCCGGGAAAAGATTGACAATACTCTGAGAGGTAAGCGAAATGTGAATGGTCATTTTGCCGTCCTGAACCGTCAGCTTTCCTTTACCATCGCATGTCTCGTTGACACGGAACATGCTGCTATCTGTTTCAAAATCAGCAGAATAGATGCCATCTTCCAAAGTTGTTTGTTGTTCCTGCGAAACAGCTGGCGGGCTGGAGCCGTCCTGAGCAGATGGATCCGTCTGATCGCTGCATCCAACGGCGAAAACAGCGATCAAAGCAGCCATACACAGGAGTGCCGTTCTTTTTTTCATGCTCGATCTGTTCCTTTATTGATCGATTACAGCACCAGTATGTGCAACATATAGCTCATGAATGGCCGGAAGCCGACCGAGGCCCGCAATCTGAGTATCAACGCTCTCAAAAGCGCCGGATGCGTTGAACATACTCTTCCAGGAATCAGCATCATCGCCTGCCATATCATTGTTTGCATGGTCACCTGCAACGACCATCAGAGGACGAAGGATGACTTTCTTATAACCAGCTTCTTTGATGCTTTCAATAACAGCATCGCAGGCGGTTGCTTCCGGTTCACCCTCAACGGTACCGATGAATACATTGTCGTATCCCAGAGCCTCCATCTGAGCCTGCATCTGGCTGTAAGATACCTTTGCTGTGTGGGAAGTACCGTGACCCATAAATACGAATGCAACGCCGTCTGCCTTTGCTTCATCCAGAGTCTGGTATCCAGCTGTCTTAACTGCTTCTGCGGTAACAGCCTCTGCAACAGCTTTTTTATCTTCATTGATGACAGTTGCATCGGTACCGACATCGCCCAGAAGGGGAGCGGCGATCTGAACCGATTCAAATTTATCCTGATAAGATTCTACGGTTTCTGCCAGCTCATCATACTCAGCACCATACATCAGATGGGTAGGCTGAATCACCAGATTCTTAACACCATTTTCTACCGCACGGTCAAGCGCCTGCTGGACGTTATCAATCTTTTCTCCGTCACGAGCCTGCACATGATTGATAATGATCTGGGCGGTAAAGGCTCTTCTGACCGACCAGTCCGGATAGGCTTCCTGCAAAGCGTCCTCAATGCTCTTGATGTCAGCAACACGGCTGTCATTAAAAGAGGTTCCGAAGCTGACTACGAGCAGTTCATTTTCGCCGATTTCATCACCGTTGCGGGGATCATCTTTAGAAGCATCGCCAGTATCCCGTCCAAAATAGTCTGGATCTGCAAATTCGCCGGAAACCAATTCCTTTTGGGCATCCGTCAGGGCATCCCAGGCAGCTTTTGCGGCCTCACATTGTTCATCCGTGTTTTCGTTTCGTTCTTGCACATAGATTGCGTCAATCATCTTGGACACCTCATCAGCAGCAGCTTGATCGTCAGAGACTGGATTGTCAGAAGACGCCTCTCCTACGTTGTCCGATGTCTCGCTTTTCTGAGAACCGCAGCCGACATGCAATGCACATCGCAAGCAGGAGTGCTACAAGTTTTTTCATGTTCTTCATTTTCCTTTCCTCCATTGATTTATATCTTTTTGTGGTTTAAGCCACGAAAAAGCAAAAGCACCCCCCAGTAAAACTGGGGGTTCTTCCTATGCAGGCAAAGCCCTCTGTTCCTCGCGTAACACGTAAACGTGTAATACGGTCTGCCAGCTGCGCGGGGATTGTTACTTGCTGCCCGCTTTTCTTTGTAGAATACTTTTCTTCGGTACCTCGGCGCAAACACTATGTGGTATTTGTAATTCCACTTCGCATGAGATAAATTGTTTATGTCATTCAGGCTCATTCTGAACTCCCTCCTTTTGCTTTTTAAGTGCATTTGCCAGACCGCACTTTTATTAAGCAAAAGGAGTTTTTTGTCTCCCTCATCGCCAAAGGCTCTTTTGAACCACGCGTCTAACGCGTGGTTTTCGGGCATACAAAAAGCAGCAGTCATACATGACTGCTGCTGCCGTTTTTTCGCAACAAAATAGCCCATTTCTCCATAACTCAAGAGCAAATAGACTTTAACAACCTGAGCAGGTCTCCTGACTTGCGTATCATAAGCCTTCCGCACAGCCTTCTCAGGATTAACTCCCAATGACCGACTTTCGTCATGTGCGGTGCCTCCGCGCATACAGTGGCGGTACCGTTCCGGATTCCAACCGGATTCCCTATTCTCCACCAACTCTATACAAAATCGATGGCACTCAGATATCATATTTACTAAACAAAAATATCATAGTAATGCATATTTGTCAAGCAACTAACAGACGATAAAAAATTATTATTAGTAAAGCATTGATCAAAGAATATATCCATACGAACGATTCCTCTGGTGTAAATGATGTGATTTTGTGTCGCCAATAAGAATAAAAATGCAAAATCAATTTCAACATCGAACAGTTCGGTACTAGTGTACCATCTATCTGCACTTTGGACAAGTATCTCTGACGCTGTCTAATAATGCACGTCAAAAGAGCTATCTGACTTCATTTGAAATCAGATAGCTCTTTTCTCGTGAATAATGAAATTCTGTTGCCAAATCGTTGCCACAAAGGGCATCAAAGCTCAAAAAGTCTGGTGTTTACAGGCTTTTTTCGACCTCTGAAATCATTCCCACTCTTTGCCGGGCATTGTAATCTAACGGTTTTCGTTTAGATTCTGTGATACCCGGTATTTTGATTCTTTGTATTCTCCATATTTTCAGCCCCATACGATGGTTTGTTATCATATGGGTATCGCCGCCGATAGCGATCCATTCCGGTTTTTCGTGGATAGTATCCGGTGGCTTTAGCAAACTGCGAGGCTATTGTAGCATATCTGCGTGATTGACGCAAGCATCATTTCTGTGACGGTACAGTGAATTTCCCGCTTAGTTCTTTCCATTTCTTGCAGTTAATTCTATGTTCTCTTTTAGAGAATCATCATTTTATAATGAGGTTCGTGTGCGGTAAGGAAGTCGCAGGTATTCACTTAGCGTTTTTATTGGCACCCTCACTTTCCACAACTTGTTTGACCATTTCTAGACTCCCAAGTACTTTCAGGCCGTCAGTGCTCCGGTGTCATCAGGATCAACCGACAATTTTCAATCGCATAGATGAAGTCACAGAGCTGCTTAAGCTCTTTTTAGTGATGGGATATCAGGAAAATTGTTTTTCCATCGGTTTTAAAATAGATTTTACATTCTCATAGGCGTGATAGTCTGGTGGTGGCCGAGCCATGGATGAACGAAAAGGTATTCCACCTGATGCTTTCAACTGTTCTTCCTTTAATTAAATTCGCTTGAAGACAACGCTGCCAAAGTTCATCCTTTCTATCTCTCTTAAGGCATCTCAAATACCAAGTACAAATTCGTAATCGAGCTGCTTCTTCCGTTCCTGCCAGTCCGGCATATGGATTGTTATAAAATCATAAAAATCCTTGTTGTGATATGGATACAAAAAATGTGCCAGTTCATGCAAAATTACATACTCCACGCAAGGAACACTTGCTTTATACAGATAATAATTCAGATTCACTTTCTGATTCTTTCTGCTGCAGCTACCCCACAACGTACTCATCTTTTTCACACATACAGAGGGCCTTTCAATACCGTGTTTTTCGATGATTGGATACAGCCGATCTACGATATCCTGATAATGCCGTTTGGCTGTCTGCTGCCACCAGTTATTAACCTGCTTATCAATCAGGGACTGTTCTGTTTCTGTGGTGTAGATATGAAGTACACTATCTTCACGAACGATCTGCTTACGTTTAGCCTCGTGCACCTGGATTGTCAGTTGCCTACCCAGAATACGAGTGGATGCTCCGGAAATAAAGTGTTCCTCTTTTTCAACTGCTTTTGTTTGAACAAAAAGTTCCAGTTTCTCTTCAATCCAAGGTGTTTTACTGAGAAGATGCTCCTTAATCCAGGACTCTGGTGTTCCAATCGGTGCAGATAGTTTTATTTCCCCGGAAGGGAACACTTTCAGCCGCACCTGTTTCATTTTCTTCAAAGAAACCGCCACAGGGAGTTCCGTTCCCTTTACTGTTACCGAGTACTCCATATCAATACCTGCTCATTGCCGTCTTAATGGTACTTTCAATCAGAAGATCCATCTTATCGATCGGCAAATCAATACCATACTCGTCACAGAAGTCCCACAGCAAATCCTCAACAGCCTGATTCATTTTCTTGTGGATTGGTGTACTTGTTCTCCAGTCCACACGAGCCAGTGACTGCACGGCCTGTTTCATATCCAACGCCAGTTTGCCGACTGCATCATCGAATTCCAAGTCATCTCCACCATGCTGTTTTAATGTATCTGACACAACACCATAAAAAGCCTTTGCATCGCTATCATTCATAATTGCGGACGGGTAGGAGTGCCCAGTAAAGCCCTGTCGCAGATCATCGGCCATTTTTTTCATACTGGCCAGATACACATTTTCATCTCTGGATTTTCTATATTCTGCGATTGTGTCCTGGATTCTTTCAGAGAACTTCTTAAACATCATCGGATCCTCGTATCTTCTGGATTCCAACTCAGAAACGATACGGGTTTGGATGTATGCAGCCTTCGCTTTTTGGCCTTCCACTTTCTCCAACTGCTTTTCCATGGCAACTTTGTCATGGATGGCAACCGGCTCCACAACAATTTCAACGGGTTCAGAGGTAACAAATGTATTTAGCAGACTTCTGATACCATCTTCGTATTTGCTGAAATCAACTTTTTCTGCATACACCATCATCAGCGAAGAACGCAGCTTCTGGAAGAACAGCAGATCTGCCTTGTATTTCTGCATCTGCTCAAAACCAATGCTCTGGTACAGGGAGTAGTTGCCCACAGCCATGGTCATCATCCTGGAGAACGCAGCTAGCTTTTCATAGAACTCTTTTCTGAGTGCCTCACTTTCTGCTGTTTCTTCTTTCTCAAAGAAAGCTACCCAGGCTCTGGGGTTATCCTGGTCAAAAGATGCGTTGCCAAAGAAATCCCACAGTGCCGTGTGTGTTTGCTTCAGTTTCTCCTGTTCCTCTGCTGCTGTTGTAATGGAGTCCGCAATATCAGCAGAATCGTATCCGGACAAACCAGACTGATCGTCGCTGTACATTTCCATCGCATTATTCAGGTTGCCAAACAGCCCCCAATAGTCAACAATCAGGCCAAAATCTTTACCCGCAGCAATACGATTTACACGAGCAATCGCCTGCAACAGAGAATGCTCTTTCATAGGCTTGTCCACATACAACACGCCAAGGGACGGTGCATCAAAGCCGGTCAGCAACATACTCTGAACAATTACAATATCAACATCTTCGCCACCTATGATATTGTTCTTCACATACTCTTCGTAATCATCATACTTGGCTCCGAACCGGGGCTCGACTTCCTTTTTGAAAAAATCACGGATAATTGTTTTGTCATTTTTACCGATGGCACCTTCATCACCCTCGGTGGAAACAGAATCATCGCAGATCAGTGCAGCCGCTTTTACACCACCCAGACCGTTAATCGCATGCTCAAGCTGAACCGCAAGGGCACGAGTGGAAACCGCTGCCATCGCCTTGAAGCCGCGGGGCTTGCAGTAATGAAGGAAATGCTCATGGATATCAAAGGCAATCATGGACAAACGCTGTTCTGTCTGCGCCAGATGCATAAAGGAACTCCACTTTTTGCGCATATCCTCTTTTTGAGGCTCAGTCAGTGGAGCAAGGATGTTCTTCAGATAATCGTCAATTTTGTCACTGGTCACTTTTTGTGGAATGACACGTCCATCATAAACCAGCGGAACAATGACACCATCACGAATACCATCTTCAAAACGATAGGAATGGCCAATCTGCTTACCGAACTTCAGATATGTGTTGCTCTTATCTTTCCGGAGCAGAGGTGTTCCTGTAAAACCGATTTTGAAGGCATTTGGAAGCACCTCATTCATCATGTTATGGAATTCGCCGGTATGAGAACGGTGGCTTTCGTCGATCAGAAGAAAAATATTCTCATCCCGGACCTTAGTTCTGGATTTTGCTGCAGCTTCAAATTTGTTGATCGTTGTGGCAATCAGCGTGTTGCCGCCATCTTTTAACAGAGAAACCAGACCACGTCCGGTAGTTGCTTCCACTGGGTCCATGCCGGTATGGACAAAGTTATCCCGCAGCTGTTTAATCAGATTCAGCCGGTCACAGACCAGAACGAATCTCGGGTTTACAATGGTTTTGTCTGCAATAATACGCTTCACGAGCATGACCATTGTCAGAGACTTGCCACTACCCTGTGTATGCCAAATAACGCCGCCACGGCTGTTGCATCCATCTTCACCGTGGATGCGGCGCATTGTATTTTCAACGCCAAAGAACTGCTGATAACGGGCAACCTTCTTAATGCCGCTATCATACAGAACAAAAAAACGAATCATGTTCAGCAGACGCTTTTTAGACAGCATGGATACGATCACCTTGTCCTGTTCGGTAATGTGACCATCATCCACATAACGCTTTGCTGTCTCTTCCTGCCACTGCACATCCTCTTCATGCCACTTGCAGTAAAACTCCTGCCTGGTTCCGGCAGTACCATACTTGACAGATTCCGGATTCAAAGCAATAGCCAGCTGCGTAAACTTAAACAGTTGGGGGATGTAGTCAGGCTGCCAGTTGCGGACGTTCTGTTTCACACCCTCTTCCATATCCACGCTGGATTTTTTACATTCGATTACAACCAGAGGGATGCCGTTGACCAACAGGACAATGTCAGGCCGGGCATATTTGCCGTTGGCGCGTTCTACGGAAAATTCATCCGTAACCTGCCAGATATTGTTCTCGGGGTGTTCCCAGTCAATGTAGGAAATGTCGAAGGACTGGGTATTGCCGTCATACAGATGTACATCACAGCTTTTGCCGTAAATCAGCCGATCATAGATCGCCTTGCTGGAGAACATCAGACCGCGCTCCAGGGGCGCATCCAGTTCGCGGATTGCTTCGCCGATGGCATCATCAGGGAATGGAGTCTGCTTCCCTCGGTAAACAAAGGACTGAGACGCCAAAAATTCCCGCATCACATCCGGGAACAGTACATGCGACAAATGGCCGCGCTTCTGCTCGGCCTCTGCTCTGGGAATATATTGATAGCCCATGGCTTGCAATTCCCGCAACGCCCTATCCTGGGATTCCGGGCGCTCATTAAAAATCTGATGACTCGGCATAGTGAATACCTCCGACCTATATGATAAAGAGGCACAGCAGGGCATAAGACCCTGCTGGCCTGGTAGTGATTATTTCTTGTCCCTCGGCGGACAGGGGTCGTTGCCATGGCTATCAGGATTTTGAATTGTTCCATCCTTGCGATGGGGAATCAACTCGGTACCCTGATTGATGCTCATTCTTCGCCCGGCATCCATGGCCTCTTTCTTGGTCTCATAATGACCACTGCTGCGCTTTGCGTTTTCACGCTTCACATCCCAACCGCCGTCGGGATTGGGGACGATATGATGTTCTTTTCTTGGCATACCGTCACCCCTCAATCAAAGATGGTGCAGCAGGGACATTTCCAACTGCTGTTTTGGGGGCGATCCGGATGAATTTTGTTCTTAAGCTTTTTGCTTTCGCCGAAATCATGGTAGTTTCGGCATTCTTTTTCAAATGCCGCTTTTGGAGAAGATGCATAACTGAATTTAAAACGCTTGTACGGCTCTCCAACATGCTGTTTCAAGCGAGTGTTCACATCGATATCCGCTCTGCCGACGTACTGCACGATGAAGGCATTTTCATCGTTTACATATCCAAGTGCATAGTTTCCAGCGCTTGTTCGTGTCACCACTTCGTCAACCTTATCCTTGTTAAAGAGATAAGGGCCATTCATATTCAAACTTGCCATAAGTAACCTTCCTGTTGACTGCGTCAACGCGGCGTGCTAATATAAGCACGTAAGTGTGATTTGTCGTCTGCTTATGTTGAGTGCTTAAGTTGTTGCCGCTACTTAAGCACTCTTTTTTGCCACCTCATAGGCATCACCGCCTTTCATAGTATTCGCCTATATTTCAGGGGGCCGGTGCAGTTGCCGCCACACCGGCTTTTCCCATTAAGCGTTCACACGCACAAGCCCAGTCAGCAAAAGCTGCATCAGGGCTTCTTTGTACTTTCCAACCTCTGCCAACTCACGCTGATGAAGGGTGATAAGGCTATCGAGTGCCGTAAAGTATGTACCAATAGCAGCCTGCTCACTAATGTTTGACGGGATGGAGAACACCGTTTTGGACACCAATTTCCAATCTGCCCTCGGCATTTTCGTCCCGGTCGATTGATTAGCTACTTCATCGAATTGCCGGCTCTGAATCAATCGATATAGAAAGCTGCTATCAGCATTTTGAGGCTGCAATACCCAAAAATCGCCCACAGCAAGCCCATCAAATGTGGGCAAAAGCCAGTTTTGCAAGTATGGGCGGAGTTTTCCGTAAAGGACATCACCTTGATGAAATACGATGCCTGATTTGCTACTTTGCTTGGCGTAGATGTCTTTGTTGAGCCGACCTGTACCTGACACTATATCCTCATATTCAACTCTTGGAAGGGTATCATCGGAGCATATTACCGATGATCGCACAGCGATTTCTTCAAACTTACGCTGTTCCCAGGGGGCAGAAAAACCAGGGAAGCGTCTTTTGGGGATAGTTTGGCCTTTCTGGGGAAACATTTCCAACAGGCAAACCTGTTTTAATTTTTTCAACTCGTCTATCTTACTTTGCTTCCGCTCGATCATCCGGTTGAATTGAGCAATAATCTCGTTGATACGCTCCTGCTCCCGCAAAGAAGGCAGTGGAATCCGCCCAAGTAAAACTTCTTCGTTGTTAACCTTCATGTCATTCTTGGCACCGCGTTTTACCAGTGGCTTCAAGTAATTATTCAAATAAGTATCAATACAGAAGTAGTTTTCGAGATACTGGCCAGTAATTGGTGTGCTGCAATGATAAACGGCATACAGGGTAGACACAATACCAGGAACACCACGGTTCTGCTTTATTATTCCATAAGGGTTTTCCTTCAAAGGGCTTTTGGTGTAAACAACATCTCCAGTTTCTACAACATGGTACGGGGCAACTGACTCGCCGGCATAAGAACGGCCGAGAAGATCAATCTGATTTACAATACCTTGTTCACCAGATACGGAGAGAACATCTTCTTTGTCAAAGCGCAGGCCTTCATTGCGGTCCTTGTTCTCACTCAGCACCGTATTTAATGCAACTGGTGTGCCCCATTCATCGGGGAACAGCATGGCGTGTTCTGTACTGTACCCCTCCGGTACTTCGCCACGGCGAACCGCCTCTATTCGTTTTTTGATTGATTCTTTCATAGTTCAATCCTCTATCTATAAATTGCGTAGCCCGGTAGCGAAGCTTGCATCGCCAGTGGTAAGCAGTGCAACAGAGTATGCGGCAAATGATGCCGCCTTGGTAATTGCGGGGATAAGCTGGGAATTAACAAACTGTGCCATTGGCATCATCTCCTTTGCTCTTAAATTGGATAGTACGAATGGGATGCAAGCCCCTACCGTCTCCACAAATAAGTGGTAATTTAATTATCGCTGCCGGACTTCAGTTTCCGTGTTTCTTGCTCTCGCTCGATCTGAGCAATACTTTTCTGAGGTGTCGGCAAATCTTCCGGCATCGTTCCGCCCAGTTCCTGGATGGTCTGGCGAACCTTCTTACCAACCTGATAATGGGTATCATAAGCCGCCTGCTTACCCTGGATATTCTCCCGGCGCAGTTTCTCATCAGTCTGGGTCGCACGGAATAGATTAGCAGCCAGTTCGGTACTACCCATGTGATCCAGAATCTTCTGGCTCTTCTTCAGCCCCTTCCGGGCATGGATCTCCTTGGCTCCAAGGCCACCATACAGGCCCTGATAACCCTTGTTCTGGAAGATCGCATACTCACGTTGATCAGCAATACCAGCCATCTGCGCAGCCTCTGCCAGGGACTTGTTGTGGGCGATCATTTCGTTGCGGATTGCCAGACGTTTCTGGTCCTCAGTCATCTGCTCATAGTTATCGATCAGTTCCTGCTGTCGGGTCTTCACCGCAAAGTAGGACTGGCCAATGGCGATAACTTCCTTCCGAGGATCGCCATTCATCACGATCAGGTAGCAAGCATACCGGGAAAGCATGACATCATCGATCTCACGTTCTGCACCGGAGCCGATGTCAACCATTTTGCCGACGTCGGCAAAATGGTCCTCAACCGCAAAGCCACTATTCTTACAGGCAAGTTTTGCGCGCTCGATGGCATCCGAGAACCGGCGCCACTGGGCATATTCCAGGACCGGCTGGAGTTCACGAGCCAGCCAGTATTCTTCGCCGTATTCGTTGACATGCTTGATACTCTCAAAGGTCTGCTCACTGTATTTTACAAGTTCACTCATAAGCCAAGCTCCTTCAGATACTGAGCCATCTGGGCTTCAACCACTGCGATCTCTGCCTTGATGCGCTCAATGTTGCCCTGTACCGCTTCAATGTCGATCAGTTCTTCTTCCTCAAAGGTGTCCACATAGCGAGGGATATTCAGGTTGAACTCATTGGCCTTAATTTCTTCTAAAGAAGCCACGTGTGCGAACCGCTCTACATCCACCCGGTCGGTATAGGCACGGAAGATATCGTCGATATGGCACTGTTCCAGCTTGTTCTGGTTTTTGTCCTTGTGGTATCTTAGTTTACCTTCCGCATCCTTGCCGGAAGCGTCGATGAAGAGGACATCGCTGGTGGCACGATTTTTCTTAAACACCAGAATACATGCCGGAATGGAGGTGCCATAGAACAGATTGGCAGGCAAACCAATAACAGCATCCAGCAGATTCTTCTCTATGACGGTCTGACGGATACGGCCTTCCGCAGAACCTCTAAACAGAACTCCATGAGGAACAACAGCAGCCATGCGGCCATTGCTCCGTAACGAATGGAGCATGTGTAGCAGAAATGCCCAGTCGCCCTTACTCGCAGGGGGTACACCCCAGTCAAAACGATGGAACCGGTCTAGGTTGGCGGTCATCTTGAATTTCTTGTCCTTATCATTGCCGCCGTCCTCCTGACCGCCAGGATTGAAACCCTCTGCCCACTTGTCCAGGGAAAACGGCATATTGGCGACAATCACATCGAATTGCTTCAGATTGCCATCGGAATCCAGATGCTGGGGATTGGCCAGTGTATCACCCCAGGCAATGTCATTGGGGTTGACATGGATTCCATGGATGAAGAGATTCATTCTGGCCATGGACCAGGAAGAACCATTCATTTCCTGGCCGTAGATCGCAACCTGATCCAGATTACCAGCCTGACGAGCAGTACGAATCAGCAGCGAAGCAGAGCCACAGGTGGGATCGTAAATAGAGTCACCAGCCCTGGGGGCGGTCAACATACCCATCAGTTCAGAAACCATGCTAGGAGTAAAGAAACTGCCCGCCTTTTTGCCGGCTTCAGCGGCAAATTCGCCGACCATGTATTCATAGGCATCACCGATTACATATGCAGGATCTTCACCGGGGCCAACTTCAATCTGGGAAGGCTCCAGGCACAAAGGCTTAAAATCTTCCAGAAGCGTACGCAGCTTGGTTACCTTCTGTTGAGGATTACCCAGCATGGATTCGCTGTTGAAATTGATGCTGCGGAACACACCTCGCAGTTCGGTGTTACCGTCTTGGATACCTTGCAGGGCGGTATTGATCATTTCCCCGATTTTGGGATCAAATCGGTTCTCGTAGAGATAATCAAATCGTTCCTTCTCCCCAAGGACGAAAGGCAGATTCTTTTTGGCCCGTTCAATGCGGACCTGGTTGCCCTTGTACCGTTCCTCCAGATCTCTGAGGAATTCCTTGTAGGTGTCATCCAGATATTTTAGGAACAGCATGGATAGGACGAAGTCTTTATAGTTTGCTGCATCAATCGTACCGCGGAAGGTTCCTGCCGCCTTCCACAGTGTCGCCTTAATATCCTGAGAAGTAGTTTTGCTCATCTTCCATTTCCTCCACCGTTTATTATTTGGGAAACCAGCGACGACATCAGCCTATCGTTTTCGGTCATATATTCATTCAGAAGCTGCTTGCGCTTTCGGCTGAGTTTCCAGATGGCACCAACCTTGCGCTGTTCTAATAAAGGGATAACCGGAATTGTGATACCTGCCAATTTTTTGACAGATACCGCTTTGATCGCTGCCGCACTACCGGTCACATGCTCCACCTGTCCAAGGATATCTTTCTGTTCCAGCAGATAGCCCAGATAGTCAGGATCGATCTCAGCGCCGGGCCTAACAACAAGAATGTTTTGCGATGCCACCATGCCTACAGATTCCAACGCAACCACATGCACAAACGAGGGGTTTAGACGTTTAACCAGAATGTCACCCACGGACAGTAACTGTTTGTTTATAAGTTCATCACTTCGCCTCTGCACATCCACTTCGTTCATTAGGCCCGTATCCGTAAAGCTGTTAGGCTGAACCACGCTATACCTGTACTTGCCCTTATCCGCAAAGCCGGTCAAACCGGCCATAATCTCTGCTACATCACCAAGATGTTTTTCAGTAGAAGCCACCGCAATCTCCTCCTTGTGAGAACACTATATCACCGCCTGCCATGTTTGTCAATATATTATTTAGTTAAGACTTAACTTTCAACAGCTGAGATCTTTACAGCTGAACAAATCACTATTAATTGCCGTTTAACAACAGTAAGTGCCGCACAGATCAGTTTATAAACCGGAGGACCATTCAGAATATCTTTACCTGTTTGATTGACCCGTTACCGCAGACAAGATTACATAACTTAGACGTAGATCAGGTCGTTATTGACCATCTCCATCGCCCTGTTTCGGATGTTATTCATCCTGCCGACCCACTCCATCGGATCGGCGGCTTTCAGCTCCTCTGTGACACCTTCCGCCTCGGCCATCTGCTTTACCAGCCGAAGAAACATCTCCTCCGCCTGTCGGTCGATGTCGGCAAGATAACCATTTAACTTGCCTCTTGTAAGAAGGGTCGCATAGGTTGCCCGGCGATGCTCCTTCAGATAGCGCCGGTGGCGCTGTCCCCACACGCCGATGGGCTGCTGTTCTTCTTGGGGCAGCTTCAGATCGGGGAGAAGATAATCCCCGACTTGTGTGTAAGTACCGCCCATTTCTTCAAAAATTGTTTTTGCCATTGTCTGTTCCTACCTTTCATAATTTGTATTTCTGCGCCTTGTGCGTTGGGTTTGCTTTCGCTGCTGTTCCATATCTTTTGCCTGCGCAATCAGACTATCGATCTGCTGACTACCAAGGACTTTCCGCAGAAAACGGAAATCCTTCAACTCTGAACGCAGGGTATCATTTTCTCCTTTGAGCCGGTCGTTGGCTGCGGTCAGACGCTCGTTTTCCCGGTAGAGCCGACCGTTGGTGGTGTTCAGCCGGTGATAGCTGTCCAGAGCCTTGTAATAGTGGTAGAACACCTCTCGGATAACCTCTTTCAGTTTATGAGTGGGTCAACAAACCGCTGCTTGTAGGTCTTGGCGGTCATTAGAGTGGGCGGATCGGGGAGCTGAAACTCTGCGTCTGTTTCGATTCGCTGCTCCAGCCGCTCGATGGAATGTGCCCCTTGATCAAAGTTGTCGATCCGACTTTGCACCGTTTCCAGCTCATCCTGTTTTTCGGCAAGTGTGGTGTCCAGTGCAGCGAGTTCTTTCTCCCGTTCCTGCTTCTTGTAGTCCAGAACAGAGAGGTGCTTTTCGTGTGTCCCTTTCTGCTCCCACTGAATGTCATAGGGGCGGTCATTTCTTTTTTAAGCTCCATCTGCATCGTCTCCCTTCATTCCGCTGAGCGTCGTGCTCAGCAGTGCTAGCGTGTCCCGCATTTCATCGGTGACGCCGCCCGCATCGCTGAGCCGCTGAAGCTGCGATAAAATCTTCTCCATCGTGGTTTTCAGTGCCTTATAAACCCTTGGGTTGGGCAGCACCACAATATCCCGCTGCATACAGCGCCGGTAGCAGTATTCCTGCTTGGGCAGGCCGGACAGAGCCACTGTCTCGTTGAGTTGCTCGTTTTCTTCCGGTGATACCCGGAACCCTACGCTCAGCTCCTGTGCCACTTCCTCGGCACGAAGAAATTTCGGTTCCATTCGGATACCCCCTTTCATTTACATATAGTTCTCTTATTTAGTGTCGGAGAACTTTCTGGCCGCATTCCGATTTG
>ERZ857965.1598-NODE-1598-length-22098-cov-2.922424_pt1 | contig 22098 bp, 22 predicted proteins | sample MGYA00519758_ERZ857965 | MGnify/ENA primary metagenome ERZ857965 (study PRJEB31778, sample SAMEA3449381) | human gut metagenome | biome: human gut; feature: human-associated habitat; material: faeces | place: United Kingdom | collected 2010/2012 ... | reverse complement strand
TCTTCATTTAACCCTACCAAATCAATGAGTTCTTTAACCTTAGCTTAACGCTCTTCCTTAGATTTAGCCAATTTATGAATATCAATCCCCTCAGCAATAATATCACGAATCTTCATTCGTCCATTAAGACTAGCTTGAGGATCTTGAAAAATCATCTGAGCTGTCTTACGGAAATCATGAAGGTCTTTCCCTTTTAAACTTGATATATCATTACCAGCAAAGGTAACAGTACCCGAATCAATATCAGAAAGTTTTAAAACAGATCGCCCAATGGTTGTTTTACCTGATCCAGATTCTCCAACTAGTCCAAAAATTTCGCCCTCATAGATATCAAAGCTAACGTCATCAATGGCCTTAACTTCGTTTGATTTTCCTTTATTAAAAGTTAGAGACACATTTTTTAATTCTACTAACTTCTTACGTTCTTGTGTCATCTTATTTCTCCTTCATCTTTGACCATTTTTCCCATCGTTTCAATATTGGCGAAGGAGGGGTTACTTTAGGAGCTAGTTCATCTAAGAGCCATGTTGCTGCAAAATGCGTATCTGATACTTTAAACATTGGCGGTTCTTCCTGATAATCAATATCTAAAGCAAAGACATTTCGAGCAGCAAAGGCATCTCCTTTAGGAGGATAAAGTAAGTCTGGGGGAGTTCCTGGAATAGCTTCTAGGCTACCAGATTCTGTTTCTATTGTAGGCATAGAGTTAAGAAGTCCCCATGTGTATGGGTGTTGCGGATTATAGAAAACCTCATCCACAGTCCCATATTCCACAATTTTACCGCAAACATAACTGCTACACGATCAGCCATCCCAGTGACAACACCCAAGTCATGATTAATAAAAATAATGGATAAATCACGCTCTTCTTGGATTTTTTTCATCAGACGAAGAATTTGTGCTTGAATCGTTACATCTAAGGCTGTCGTAGGCTCATCAGCAATCAAAATTTCAGGATCTGCCGCTAGAGCAATGGCAATTACTGCTCTGTGAAGCATTCCTCCTGACCATTGGTGAGGGTAGTCATTTATATGTTCTTCGTCATTAGGTATCCCAACATCTTTCATTAATTGTAAAGCCATTTCTAAGGCTTCCTTCTGAGATACCTTGGCATGAAGCATGATAGGCTCAGCAATTTGGTGTCCAATTTTCATAGTAGGGTCAAGGCTGGTCATAGGATCCTGAAAAATCATAGCAATATCATTTCCACGAACTTCAACCCAATCTTGCTCCTTCAAGGTTTGCATATTGCGTCCCTTAAAGGTAATTTCTCCAATTACCTCAGCATTTTTATCTGATAGCCCCATTAGTGTCCTTGTCGTTACAGATTTTCCTGAACCAGACTCACCAACAATCGCTAATGTTTCACCTTTTTTTAAGTCAAAATTAACATCACGAATCGCTTTTACTTCTCCAGCGTAAGTATGAAAATTAACATGGAGATTTTTTACACTTAAAATCGTTTCTTTCGTCATTATTACGCTCCTATTAGTTTTCTTTGTTAGATTTAGGGTCAAATGCATCACGCAAGCCGTCCCCTAAAAGAATGAAGGCAAGAGAGATAAAAACAAGAGCCAAAGCAGGAATAACCACCTGATAAGGGTAGTATTGGAGATTTTCAGACGCATCTGTAATCAACGAACCTAAAGAAGCTGTTGGTGGCTTAACCCCCAAATTGATAGCTGACAGAACTGCTTCATACATAATAGCACTTGGAACTGTCATCATAATTTGAACAATAATGATACCTGAGATATTTGGTAAAACATGTTTAAAAGCTATCTTAAATTTGTTTTCACCCAAAGCGCGTGAGGCTAAAACAAATTCACGTTCTCGATAAGATAAAGTTAAATTGCGTACTTGACGTGCCATAGATGTCCATCCGACAATGGCAATGGATATAATGATTGACATTACACCATTACCCAAGAGAAGTCCTAACATAGTTACTATGACCAAATTAGGGATAGATGAGATGACCTCAATAACACGTTGCATGAAGAGGTCAATTTTCCCACCCAAGAACCCTGACACCAGACCATAGGTCACTCCAATAATCAAATCAATCAAGGTCGCAACAATGGCAATCAAGAGAGAGATACGTATACCAATAATCACACGTTTCGCTAAGCTACGTCCTAGATTATCAGTTCCTAAAATAAATTTATCACCTTTTGGAACAGATTGGTCAGAATACACATCATTAGGTTCCGTATTGCCTGAAAACACGATACTACCATTCCAGAATGGTAAACTATCTGATATTTTTGGGGGTAAATTACGATATGTCTTAACTTCATCACCATTAAAATTATTAGCATCCTTGGCATTAACAAAGAAATTTGATCCAATTGAAAAGACCAGTAGAATTGCTAAAAACCAAAGTGATATGGTCGCCAATTTATTTTTTTCAGACGTCTCCAAACATCTTGTGTAAAAGAGAGAGTCGGTTTTTCAATTTTTTCTTGTTATTCAGTATTTCCAGCACCAACAAGGTTGACTAGTTGTTTTTCTTCCATAATACTCTCCTTAATTCAGACGGACACGTGGATCCACAAAACTAGTAATGATATCTGTCAATAGGATAGCTACCATAAGCATAACAGCATAAACAATAGTGGTTCCCATAATGACAGGATAATCTTTTGTTGGAATAGAGGTAACAAACTGTTGGCCAATCCCAGGAATTGAGAAAATCTGCTCTATAAGTGCTGAACCGGTTAGAATATTAGCAGCCATTGGACCGATCTGGAACTGAGCCTGTATCAACCGCAGCTTCGACAATACCTTTACGGTCGGTAGCAAGGTTGAGAGCTTGACGGATTTTAAGATTATCTAGACCTTTAACTTTGCCAGTTTCATTATAGGTCATATAACTTGTTGTTGCTTCTGGAACTGTAACAACATCTTTATTCTTTTTATTAGAATTAAAAATTGCTGACGTACTTGAAATGCTTGCAAAGTCAAGTTGACCTTGTTTATACATTTGAACGGCTGTATCAGGTTTCTTAACCGTTTGAATATTGATTGTCTTTGTTTTGACGTGCTTAGCATCCCAATAATTGTCATTTTTGACAAGTTTAAAGCTACCACTTGTACCATTCCAATTTTCAACTTTAAAAGGTCCAGAATAAATTTGTTTATCAGACTTCGTTCCATATTGTTTTCCAGTCTTTTCTACAAATTCCTTATGTTGCGGAACAAAATTTGAGAATGACAAAAGACTCTTAAATTGTGGAGAAGGATTTGACAAGGTAAAGATAACTTTATTACCCTCAGCCTTAACACCCAACTCTTCAACACTCTTCTTACCAGCAATAATATCTGCAGCATTAACAAGGTGAGAATCTGAAGCGAGGTAAGCATATTCAGAAGCTGTAGCAGGATCAACCATACGTTGCCAAGTATAGACAAAGTCCTCAGCAGTAAGTTTAGTACCATCTGAATACTTCAAGTCATCTCTAAGAGTAGCTGTATAAGTCAAACCATCGGCCGACACATCAACCTTTTCAGCCAAATCAGGTTGCAACTTACCATTTTTATCAACACGGAGCAAGTTGCTTTCTGAATTCCCAATCGCCAAGGCCGAATAGTGGTCTGTATTTTTAGAAACATCAAGTGTCAATATTTCAGTAGGTGTGTACCAGTTAATTTCATCTTTACTTGAGGTTGATTTTGAGCCACAAGCAGCAAGAAGTGTTGCAGAAGCCAAAGCAATTACTCCAGTAGCTACAATACTTTTAAAGTTACGTTTCTTAATCATGTTTATAAGAAACCTCCTCCAATAAAAAATTTACTTTCGTGTATATTTATACCTTAAAATAGGCTAAAGTAAAGACATAATTCTTAATAATTCGACAATTCAGTTATTTTGTCTCGAAAAAGACTCGAAATATCCAAAAAATGACGCATCTGTAGCTCTTGTCCACTACACATAAACGTTTTACAATCAATCCAAACAAAAAGGCTAAGATGCATATCTTAACCTTATAGTATTTTGGACTAATTCTCAGTTTACTTTGTATTTATACACAAGCTTATTTTTACCCAACTGATCCTTCCATTTCATAACTAATCAAGCGGTTAAGCTCAACAGCATACTCCATTGGAAGTTCTTTGGTAAATGGTTCCACAAATCCCATGACAATCATTTCAGTTGCTTCTTGTTCTGAAAGTCCACGGCTCATGAGGTAGTAGAGTTGCTCTTCAGAAATCTTAGAAACTTTAGCTTCGTGTTCAAGAGCAACTTGTGAGTTGTGAATTTCATTAAATGGAATCGTATCTGACTTAGATAAATCATCCATCAAGATCGTATCACATTCAATGTGGGAACCAGATTTCTTAGAGTCCTTATTGAAAGTTACTTGGCCACGATAGTCAACCTTACCACCATTACGGGCGATTGATTTAGAGACAATAGATGATGATGTATGTGGCGCATTATGAATCATCTTAGCTCCTGTATCCTGGTGCTGACCAGCATTGGCAAAAGCTATAGAAAGCATAGTCCCACGTGCACCTTCACCATCTAGGTAAACCGAAGGGTACTTCATTGTTTTCTTAGCACCAAGGTTACCGTCAATCCACTCAACCGTAGCATTTTTCTTAGCAGTGGCACGTTTGGTTACCAAATTATAGACGCTATCTGACCAGTTTTGAATGGTTGAATAACGCATATAAGCTCCTTCAAGTGCAAAGATTTCAACGATGGCTGCATGAAGACTGGCTGAAGTATAGGTTGGTGCCGTACAGCCTTCCACATAGTGAACGCTGGCACCTTCATCAACGATGATAAGGGTACGTTCAAACTGGGCAGTTGCTTCATTGTTAATACGGAAGTAGGTTTGAAGCGGAATATCCACCTTGACGCCTTTAGGTACATAAATAAAGGTACCGCCTGACCAGAAGGCAGAGTTAAGGGCCGCAAATTTATTGTCTGTTGGCGGAACCAGTTTTGAGAAGTACTTCTTGAAGAGCTCTGGATGCTCTTTAAGAGCTGAGTCCGTATCTGTAAAGATAATACCCAACTTGTCATACTCTTCTTTCATGTTGTGGTAAACCACTTCTGATTCATACTGAGCTGAGGCTCCAGCAAGATAGGCACGCTCTGCTTCTGGGATACCAATACGTTCAAAAGTTTCCTTGATTTTCTCAGGAACATCTTCCCAGTCACGAGCAGGTTTGTCTGATGCCTTTTGGAAATAAGTCAGATCATCAAAGTTAATACCAGAAAGGTCTGGCCCCCACTCTTGCATAGCCATTTTGTTAAAGGTTTCCAATGATTTCAAGCGGAATTCAAGCATCCACTCAGGCTCCCCTTTTTCAGCAGACATGGCACGGACCACGTCTTCACTGATTCCTTTTCCTGTTGAAAAGACTGGTGTCACATCATCATGGAAACCATATTTATATTCCCCCAAATCAATGGGTTTTGGTTCTACTTTTTCATTTGTTTCAGTCATAGTATTTTCCTTTATTAAAGGTTTGATTCGTTTTCCTTTTTACTTGGGCAAGGAGACTAACTGCTCCTTGACTTCCTAAAGCTCGCTTCTCTCTATGGCTTTTTTGAGGGCATTCCAAGAGAGTGTTGCACATTTGATACGTTGTGGAAATTTAGAAACCCCCGCCAAAAGCTTAGCTTCACCTAATTTACCTGTAGCGATGTCATGTTTTCCTTGAATCATAAGAGAGAAAATTTCTGCTAGTTCTAAAGCCTCTGCCTTAGTTTTACCGATAACCGCATCCGTCATCATACTTGATGAAGCTGTAGAAATAGTACAACCATCACCAGCAAAGGCAATGTCTTCAATCACGTCACCATCAAATTTAACTGACAGATTGATAACATCTCCACAAGTCGGATTATTCAGTTGAAGTTGCTCCACATCAGGTAGAACACCGTGATGATGAGGGCTCTTAGAGTGATCGGCCACAACAGCCATATATAAACTATCTAGTCTAGAGAGTGCCATTGAAAAACTCCTTCGTCGCAAGAATTGCCTCTACAAGCTTGTCACAATCCTCTTTAGTATTGTAAATATAGAAGCTTGCTCGGGCAGCTGATGAGATTCCTAAATGATTGATTAAAGGCTGAGCACAGTGGTGACCCGCACGAACCGCCACCCCTTCATAGTCAAGGGCAGTCGCCACATCATGAGGATGAAGTCCATTAATATTAAAGGCGATAACACCCGCATGTTTGCCAGAATCTTCTGGCCCATATACCGTCAATCCCTCAATCGCTTGAAGCTTAGGCAAGACATAGTCTACCAACTCTTGCTCATAAGCATGAACATTTTCCATACCTAAAGCAGAGAGGTAGTCCACAGCAGCACCAAGAGCAATAGCCCCCGCAATGTTAGGTGTACCAGCCTCAAATTTCCAAGGCAATTCCTTCCAAGTGGCTTCTTGTTCATAAACGAAATCAATCATCTCACCACCAAATTCGATAGGATTCATCTGGTTGAGAATCTCTTCTTTTCCATAGAGAACCCCAATCCCTGTTGGGCCTAACATCTTATGTCCAGAAAGGATAAAGAAATCACAATCCAAATCCTGAACATCAATGGCCATGTGGGGCGCCGATTGGGCACCATCCACCACCATATAGGCACCAACTTGGTGGGCAAGCTTGGCAATTTCTTTGACAGGATTGATGCAGCCTAAAACGTTAGAGACCTGAGCTAGACTGACAAATTTTGTCTTTTCAGTAATCTTGTTGGCCAAATCTTCCATATCCAATTGGCCATCTTTCAAGTAGGCGTAAACAAGTTTAGCCCCTGTCTTCTTACAAGCTTCCTGCCAAGGAATGATATTTGAGTGGTGTTCCATAATTGAAATAACCACCTCATCTCCTGGCTCAAGAACCTGCTCTGCAAAACGACCAACCCAGTTAAGACCAGTTGTCGTTCCACGTGTAAAGAGGACCTCTTTGGTTGATTTAGCATTGATAAACTGACGAAGCTTTTCACGACTAGCTTCGTAAGCAGCTGTTGCACGCTCAGCCAAAGTGTGCACACCACGGTGAACATTGGCATTGTCCTCATGATAGTAGGCCATGAGAGTGTCCAAAACTACTTGAGGCTTCTGAGTCGTTGCTGCATTATCCAAGTATACCAAAGGTTCATCATTAACTACCTGATCTAAAATGGCAAAATCTTGTCGAATCTTATAGGCATCTAAAGCTGACATCTTATCTCCCTATCTAGATATATCATAGGTTAGACTATCTGCGTCGATAGTTCCTAACGTTTGTTTAGTTTTGTATCAGTTACAGAAATCATTTCATCGCGCACTTCTTTAACTGGGATTTCAGTAATAACTGCTCCTAAGAAACCGCGAATAACCAAACGTTCTGCAGTGTCTTGATCAAGTCCACGACTCATGAGGTAATACATATCCTCTGGATCTACCTGACCGATTGAAGCAGCATGCCCTGCTGTAACTTCATTTTCGTCAATCAAGAGAATTGGGTTAGCGTCTGAACGTGCCTTGTCAGAAAGCATAAGCACACGGCTTTCTTGTTGTGCATCAGCACCCTTAGCACCTTTGACAATGTGACCAATACCATTGAAAGTCAAAGTACCACGTTCCAAAATAACACCATGTTGTAGGATATGTCCCACAGAGTTGTTACCATAGTTAGTCACACGAGTATCAATCCCCTGAACTTGACGACCTGATGACAGACCAATAACTTTAAGATTGGCATGACTTCCATTGCCAATCAAGTCGCTATCAAAGTCAGCAATAACATTACCCTCGTTCATGATTCCGAGAGCCCAGTCAATGCTTGCATCACGACCAATACGACCACGACGGCTGATATAAGTTGTGACATTTTCACCTAAACGGTCAATAGCCGCAAACTTAACTTGAGCACCGTCTTGTGCAATAACTTCCACAGAAATGTTGGCACTAGCTTTTTCAGTAGATTCACCTAGCGTTTCAAAACGCTCAAGATAAGTCAATTTACTGTTTTTACCCGCTACAATCAAAACATGTTTGTTAAATGGAACAGATGAATCGCCATCTTGGTAGAAATAGCTCTCAACTGGCAAGTCAATTTCAACATTATCTGGTACATAAAGGACTGCTGCACTATTGAAATAGGCATAGTTATAGGCTGCTAATTTGTCCTCATCGTAGGCTACAGCCTTACCAAAGAAGGATTCAACGACTTCTGGGATTTCTTCAAGAGCTGTTGCAAGGTCTGTGAAGACAAGACCTTGATTAATCAAGTCAGATGGCAATTGTTCAAGGACAGTATTTGTTCCTACTTGAACCAATTTAGGATTGTTTCCAAGCGCTGTAAAGTCAGGCACATTTGCTGATGATTCATTTTCAGCAATCGTTCCATCGCCTAGATTCCAACGGTGGAATTTAACACGCTCAATTTTCGGAAGAGCCAAACTGTCAAGCTTATCAAACGCTGCTTGACGAAGATCTTGCAACCAGAGTGGCTCTGCTTTTGCTTGTGAAAAAGCGATAATAGATTCTTTTGACATAGGTTACTCCTTTTCTAGTTGTTTCGAGTAACAGACTTAGGCTTCTTCGTGGTACTCGTAACCGAGCTCTTCAGCGATTTTCGCATAACCTTCTTGCTCAAGACGGGCAGCCAATTCAGGACCACCTGAAAGAACCACTTGACCTTCCATCATTACGTGTACGACATCTGGAGTGATGTAGTTCAAGAGACGTTGGTAGTGAGTGATAATCATAACACCAAAGCCTTCGCCACGCATAGCGTTAACCCCTTTTGAAACCACTTTAAGAGCATCAATATCAAGACCTGAGTCAATCTCATCAAGAAGAGCAAACTTAGGTTCCAACATAAGCAACTGAAGAATTTCGTTACGTTTCTTCTCACCACCTGAGAAACCTTCGTTAAGGTAACGCTCAGCCATTTCTTCACGCATACCTAGCAATTCCATCTTTTCATCCAATTTAGTGATGAAATCAAGAACAGAAATCTTTTCGTCATCTTCTTTACCAGCGTTCATAGCTGCACGGATGAACTCAGCATTTGTGATCCCTGGGATTTCAGCTGGGTATTGCATAGCAAGGAAAAGACCTAGGCGTGCACGTTCGTCAACTTCCAAGTCAAGGATGCTTTCACCATCAAAAAGGATGTCCCCTTCTGTGATTTCATAGTTTGGGTTACCCATAATAGCAGCTGAGAGGGTAGATTTACCAGTTCCGTTAGGACCCATGATAGCAGCAATCTCACCAGTTTTAAGAGTCAAATTAAGACCCTTCAAGATTTCTTTATCTTCAACAGAAACATGAAGATTTTTGATTTCAAGTACAGACATTGTATACTCCTTTTTCATATATACAGCGAGCACTTGCTCGCTAAATTGCATTATTTTTTCGAAAATAGTCTTGCTATTTTCTGGAAAATAAAAAGAGAACTTCCATTTTCCTTAATTAGAATCATTATAACAAAAAAGCCATTACTTGGCTTTTCAAATGTTTAATTTTTTCGCCCTTGCTTCCATTTTAACATGGTTGCTTGGCGATAATCACTATTCCCGATAAATTTCAGAAGGTTGAAGAGTGGTGTTCGACCAACGCCCCAAATCTCAAGCCCTTCAATCAGAATTTCCATTCCCAAAAGTAAACTCAAGAGCAAGAGAATACCACCGAAACGGCTGGAAACGTTTAACAGGAGGGCAATCAATGAAAAGAGGATAGCGATGGCATAAACCACCAGAACCGCTCCTCGATGAGTGAAGCCCATAGCTAGAAGGCGATGATGCAAGTGCATCTTGTCAGCCTCCATGGCTGGGCGCCCTGACAACTTACGGCGGACAATAGCCACCACCGTATCAGTAATAGGCACCCCCAGGATAATAACAGGCGACAAAATAGCTACTGCTGTCGCATTTTTCAGCCCTTGCAATGACAAGACACCTATCATAAAGCCAATAAAGAGCGCCCCTGTATCACCTAGATAGATAATTGCTGGATGATAATTGTAAGGGAAGAAGCCCATAATGGCAGCCACCAAGACAAAGATAGTCATGGTCAAGAAAATATCAGTATCATAGAGGAAGAAATAAGAAATCACCCCCATGGTCATCAGGGAAATGATAGAAACTCCTCCAACCAATCCATCCAAACCATCAATCAGATTAATGGCATTGGTGATGGCCACAATCCATAACACCGTTAAAATCAAGGTCAAGACCGGTCCAAAATGAATCATAGGACCACCAAATGGAATCTTAAAGCTATCAAATCGGAAGTCTGTAAAAGCCCAAACAATGACAGCTCCAATAACAATACCAAGCATCTTAGGTAGAGGCTTTAATTCCAAGATATCATCAACGAAGCCCGTCAGAGCTACGACAGATCCCCCCACAACAACCGGCAAGATGTACCTGATGTAAGAAACATGCCAAATATCCTTATGGATAATCATAGGCATAAAGACCAAGGTCGCTAGTACAAAGGCCAACAAAATAGCTAGACCACCAGCACTAGGCATTGGCTTTTTATTGATACGTCTTGCATTGGGATTGTCAACAGCTCCGACACGTAAGGCCAAAGAGCGTACCAAAGGGGTCGTCACGATGGCTATCAAAAAGGTCCCAATCAAAACGAATATATAATTAATGGTCCAAGGCATGTCTTAGCTCCATTTCGTTGCTTGTAGTACCGGTAAGGCGTCCTCTTCCATCAAGATTGTTGCATGCTCTTGTAGGTAGGCACGTGTTCGGTCTGCTACATTCGCATATTCAAGAAAACGCGCATACATATTGTTCGCGTAATAATCAGGCTCATCAGCCAAGTAAAGAAGGACTGTCATATAGTAGACATCCCCAAGTTTATAAAGCTCAGAACCTTCAACAGGCACATCCTTCAAGCCTTGTGTAAAGGTCACCACTTGATCAAAGTCAGAGAAGGCCAAGACATAGTGGGTATAGTCTTCACGAATATTTTCTTCAGCCACTTCCTTGGTAGGCTCTGTCATAGCCTTATCAACCTCTTCCAAGGTCTTTTCAAGCTCTTCGAGCTTATGGTGTGCTTCGATGTCACCCTTGTCCATAAAGTTACCCTCAAGAGCCTTGAGGAACTCTTCTGGAGAAAGCCCTGAGTAGTCATCCATATATGACAAATCGTTGAAATCAAGGTCTTCCTTAAGATCTGATTTAGTCACAAAGACATCCACACGATCCTTGCGTGGCGTGACACGGAAGCTCAGCATCCCACTATTTTTAAAGTTATCAGGCAAGTCCAACTCATCCATGACAGTATAGAAAAATTCCTCTGTTTTTTCCTGGGGAATCAAGAAATCCTTCAATTCCATACCATGTTCTTCAAGATCTTCCATGGTAATCATGATTTTTAGAGTTGTCTCGCTTATTTGTTTCATTTCCATATGTAAAAAACCTCGCACGAGTAGTTATTTCATTATACTAGAAAAGCCAAGAGATAGCAATTTCTGAGCAAGTTTGAGTCTTATTTTGGAAAGGATTTCTAAAAACTTCTTAATACTAACAAAACCTTGTATTTCCCCATTTATACCTGTCATCTATCCTAGATTGGAGTATAATAAAAGTGAAGATATACATGGAGGTGATGACCATGACTGCCTATAAAAAAGGGTGGCTACGAGCTAGCATTGCTGGAGGAATAACGAGTTTATTGACGCTCTTTCTCTACTTATCGGGGCAACCTTATCAAGTAAACAAATCTACCTTTCTTACAGGATTAATCTTTGCCATCATACTGGCAACTGCACCCATTTACGACGATAATCATTTGACATTCAGACAACAATCACTCCTCCACTTCTCAATCATGTATGTTACCATCCTTCCAATCCTCTGTTTATCTGGATGGCATCCCTTGCATAATGATTGTGGACTTATTGAAAATCCTTTCCGGTTTCTTAATTTGCGGACTAGTCCTTTAGACACTAGCTTATCTTATCTTTGGAAAACTTCTCAATAACTAATCTCTAAACCAGATAAAAAGGACTTCAATTGAAGTCCTTTTCAGTTTACTTAAAAGTAATTATCCGAAAATAAGTTTGACAGCTCCATAGAAAAGCACAATGATACCGAGTACGATACGGTATTTTCCAAAAACAGTGAAATCGTGTTTCTTAATATAGTTCATCAAGAAGCGAATCACAAATAGGCTGACAAGAAAGGCTGTCACACTAGCTACCAAGAGAATAGCCACTTGTCCACCTGTCAAGGTATTCCCGTCAATGAAATACTTAACCGCCTTAAGTCCACTATAACCAAACATGGTTGGAATACCAAGGAAGAAGGTAAAGTCAGCAGCTACGCTACGACTAGTACCAACGATGATACCCCCAAGAATAGTAGCACCTGAACGGCTTGTCCCTGGAATGATACTCAAGACTTGGAAAAGACCAATATAGAAAGCTGTCTTGTAAGACATACGTGCCAAATCCGTTACCTTAGGTTCTACACGTCGATTGCGGTCCTCAATCCAAATAAAGGCAATCCCGTAGACCACCAACATGATAGCTACTACAAAGAAATTACTGAGATGGGCCTCCATCCAGTCATCTAAAAGAAGACCAAAGAAGGCTGAAGGAATACAGGCAATGACCACCTTGAGCCAAAGTTGCCAAGTCAATTGCACTTCACGTGCTGTCTTACCAGGTTGGAAGGGATTCAAACGTTTAAAGTAAATGACCATAACTGCTAAAATAGCCCCAAGCTGGATAACGATATTAAACATATCAATGAAATCTTTACTTTGTCTCAAGTTCAAGAATTCATTCACCAAAATCAAGTGACCTGTAGATGAAATCGGTAGCCACTCAGTGATACCTTCGACAATCCCAAGAAAGACTGCTTTTAGTAATTCAATAATAAATTGTGCCGTTTGCATAATTATCTCCGTTTTAAAATGCTAGCCTCATCACACCAAAAATGATTAAGGCTCCAAATCGTCCTTCCCATTATATCAAATTACAACTTGTATTTGAAGACAATCTTGGTATAGAGATTGTTTTTCTAATCCCAACTTATTGTCATTAATCCTAATTTCCTGTAAAATGGTAAGGTATGACATTTTTATAGGAGACATTGTTTCAATGAAAAAAATTATTGTAGCCTGCTTTGCAGCGCTCCTCCTCGTTTTTGGTGGGGTATCAAGCGCTCAAGCAGACGAGTATCTCCGTGTCGGTATGGAGGCTGCCTATGCACCTTTCAACTGGACGCAGGACGATAACTCAAACGGAGCCGTTCCAATCGAAGGTACCAAACAGTATGCCAACGGTTATGACGTGCAAATCGCTAAAAAAATCGCTGAAGCTCAAGGCAAGAAACCCTTGGTAGTCAAAACAGCTTGGACAGGTTTGATTCCTGCCCTCACTTCCGGCAAAATCGATATGATCATCGCAGGTATGAGCCCAACAGCTGAACGTCGTCAAGAAATCGACTTTTCAGACAGCTACTACCGAAGCGAACCTGTCATGGTTGTCAGCTCAGACGGTGATTATGCCAACGCTAAGAGTCTCAAAGACTTCAAGGATGCTAAAATCACAGGGCAACAAGGAGTTTACCTCTACAACTTGATTGATCAGATTCCAAATGTGAACAAACAAACTGCCATGGGGGACTTCGGTGCGATGCGGCAAGCCCTTGCATCTGGTATCATCGATGGTTATGTCTCAGAGCGACCAGAAGCACGCACTGCTGAAAAAGCTAGCTCAAAATATAAGATGATTTCGCTTAAAGATGGCGGCTTCCAGGTCTCAGACGATGATGTTTCCTTGGCTGTCGGTCTTCGTAAAGGAGACAGCCAGCAAATGGAACAAGTCAATAAGGTTCTTGCTGGTATCAGCCAAGAAAAGCGTGTCAAACTGATGGATCACATCATTGACATTCAACCTGCAGATAAGACTGATGAAGCTAAAAAAGGAAACTTCTTTAGCCAAGTGACTACTATTATTGCTAAAAACTGGCCACAATTCTTGCGTGGTACAGCAATAACACTTCTTATCTCCATTATCGGTACTGTTGTCGGAACTTTTATCGGTCTTATGATTGGTGTTTACCGCACAGCTCCTAAGGCTGCTAATAAATTTGTAGCCTTGCTCCAAAAACTCTTCGGTTGGGTGCTTAATGTCTATATCGAAGTTTTCCGTGGTACGCCAATGATTGTACAATCTATGGTTATCTACTACGGTACTGCCCAGGCCTTTGGTATCAATATTGACCGTACCCTAGCAGCTGTCTTCATCGTTTCTATCAACACCGGAGCCTACATGAGTGAAATCGTTCGTGGTGGTATCTTCGCTGTAGATAAAGGACAATTTGAAGCTGCAACTGCTCTTGGATTTACCCACGGTCAAACCATGCGTAAGATTGTTCTTCCACAGGTTATCCGTAACATCTTGCCAGCTACTGGTAATGAGTTCGTTATCAATATCAAGGATACCTCTGTTTTGAACGTTATCTCTGTTGTGGAACTTTACTTCGCAGGTAACACTGTCGCAAGCCAAACTTATCAATACTTCCAAACATTCTTTGTTATCGCAGCAATCTACTTTGTCCTTACCTTCACAGTGACACGCATCTTGCGTTATGTAGAACGCCGTTTGGATCAAGATACTTACACACAAGGAGGAGGGGTTCACTAATGACTGAGACGATTTTAGAAATCAAAAACCTCAAAAAATCATACGGAAAAAACGAAGTTCTCAAAGATATCTCCCTCAGTGTCAAAAAGGGTGAGGTTATCTCAATTATTGGTTCTTCAGGTTCAGGGAAATCAACCTTCCTTCGCTCTATTAACCTACTCGAATCACCTTCAGGTGGTGAAATCCTCTATCATGGGGATAACGTCCTTGAAAAAGGTTATGATCTCACTACCTATCGTGAGAGACTCGGTATGGTGTTCCAATCCTTCAACCTCTTTGAAAACCTTAATGTCTTGGAAAATGCTATCGTAGCTCAAACAACTGTTCTCAAACGTGACCGTAAAGAAGCTGAAAGCATCGCCAAAGCTAACTTGGAGAAAGTTGGTATGGGGGAACAATACTGGAAAGCTAAACCAAAACAACTTTCAGGGGGCCAAAAACAACGTGTGGCGATTGCTCGTGCCCTCTCTGTTGATCCAGAAGCCATCCTCTTTGACGAGCCAACTTCAGCCCTTGACCCAGAAATGGTAGGGGAAGTACTCAAGACTATGCAGGAGCTATCCGAAACTGGTTTGACCATGATTATCGTTACCCATGAAATGGAGTTCGCACGTGATGTTTCAGACCGTGTCATCTTCATGGATAAAGGGGTAATCGCTGAACAAGGTAGCCCAGAACAAATCTTTGAAAATCCTAAAGAAGAACGTACTAAGGAATTCCTTAAACGTTTCTTGGGTTAAATACGAAAAAGTTAAGGTTTCGACCTTAACTTTTTTAGATTCTCAGGCATATAAAAAAAACGGCAGTTGCCGTTTTTTTATTATGATTAGTTACGACGTGTACGTCTGTCAACGAAACCAAGGAAGGCCAATAGTGTCATGAAGAGACCTACAAGACTGAATCCTGCTGTAGTTGACTCACCTGTTTCTGGCAAGCTGTCTGCTTCTTGTACAGGAGCTTGTTTCTCAGCTTTTGTTTGACCATAATTTACAGGAACCTGAGCTACAGTTTGAGCTGCTTGTTCTTGTGTTGTGAAAGCAATAACTTTACCATCTACATCGTAAACAGGTACTGGTGTAAGACCTTTAGATGTAATGTTAGCATACTCTTTAGCCAATTGTGTTTGAAGCTCTTTGTCTGCCTTAGCTTTCATGTAGTTATCGAAGGCTGTTTGAACAGTTGTGTATTCGCTCGTTAATTTATCACGTTTAGCAGACAATTCAACAAGTTTCGCACGTTCAGTTGAAAGAGCACCTTTGGCTGCAGTAAATTTAGCAAAGGCTGTTGCACGTTCTGCTTTAGCCTTAGCCAGGTTACCTGAAGCATTTGTAAGGGCTGCTAGACGGTTCTTAGCAGCAGTCAAAGCTTGGTTAGCTTGTGTCAATGCTACTTGTTTCTTAGCAGTATCTTGCTTAGCAGCGTTGTATGCATTTGTCAAACGTTGCAAGGTTGCAGAGCTTGTCGCAAGTTTAGCTTTAGCTGTTTGAAGCTCTGCTTGTTTTTCATCAAGAGTTGCTTGAGCTTTGCTAAGGGCTGCTGCTTTTTCTTGTGCGTTAGCATTAAGGTTTTCAACTGCAGCGTTAGCTTTTTCCAATTCTGATTTAGCAGTTGCAAGGGCTGCTTGTTTTTCAGAAAGGTTATTCTGAGCAGCTGCCAACTTGCTTGCAGTCGCTTTAAGAGCTGCAAGTTCTGACTGAGTATTCTTAAGCTTAAGAGTTGCTGACTCAGAAGCCGCTTTCTTGCTAGCCAAGTCACTTTGAGCTTGAGCGTTAGCTTGCTTAGCAGCTTCATAAGCTGCTTTTGCAGCAGCAAGATTTGCATTTGAAGATGATTGAGATTGGTTACCTTCATATGGGTTAGCAATCTTAGTTGTGTCAAAGCTACTATCAGAAGCGATAGAATTTTTATTGACATTGTTTACGTGAACGTTAAAGGCACCGGCAACAACACTGATGTCTGTTCCAATGTAAGACTCACCACCATCTGCTGTAAGTCCAGAGATAGAACGAGCATGGTTCCACTCATTACCGTTAAACATGAAGTCAAGCATAGCTTCATAGACATATTTCTTAATGTCGTTAAGAGTAAATGGTCCTGTCAAACCTTGCCATGTATTAAGGTTTTCACCAATACTTACACTATTAAATGACTTACCAGCACGGTCAAGGGCGGCACTATCATGTCGTTGATGGGTAATAGCTTCCCAACCCCAGTTATCTGCTACATAACCGTCTGAAACACGGTCAGCCGCAAGAACACTACCTTTTGAAACAGATGTTTGAGTTGTACCAAAGGCTGTACGAATTTGGTTAATCAAACTTGAAGCATACAATGACAAATCTGTAATTTGAGCTTCACTAAGGTTATTCAAATCACTAATTTTAACATTTTTATCCGCTTCATTATCTTGATAACTATTGTTACCACGATCACGTTTATTAACGTTCTTCAAGACTTGTTCAGCTTGAGCTTTTTCTGCTGCTGTCACTGTTTTAGACTCATGAATCTTAAGAGCATTGACATACTCTTGTGACACTGAGAATTTTTGACGAACATTAGCTGTTGAAGTTGTTGAAGATTCTGCTTTTTTCTTAGTTGCTTCAGCGGCTGCAAGTGCGGCTGCCTTTTCATTAGCTACTGTTTGAGCAGTCTCATAAGCTGCTTTAGCTTGGTTTGCTGCATTTTGGTCTGCAGTCAATTGCCCTTCTTTAGCTGAAATAGCAGTAGCTTTTTCTTTATCAGCTGCCTGAGCGGCTGCCAATTCTTCTTGAGCTTTTTTCTCAGCTGCTGTTGCAGCATCAAAAGCTGATCGTGCTTTAGCTTGGTTAGAAGCTGCCTCAGAAGCGCTAGAACCATTAAGAGCTGCTTTAGCGGCATCTACTGATTTTTGAGCATTAGCAACTTCACTAGCTTTAGCATTGACATTAGCTTGATCTGTATTAACGACAGCTTGCTGTTTGTCTGCTGCATCTTTAGCAGTTTTTTCTGCTGATTGAGCTGTTTCGACTGCTGACTTAGCTTCCTTAGCTGCATTTTCAGCAGTAGTTACTTGACCTTGAGCGGCAGCAATAGTTTCTGGACTTGCTTCATCGGCTGCTGTTTGTGCCTTTTGCAAGTTAGCATCTGCTGTCGCTAGGTTTGCTTGAGCCTGGTTTGCAGCTGCTTCATGATTAGCAACAACTGACTCTTGTTGCGATACTGCTTGATTTGCAGCGCTGGCTTGTTCTCTAGCCGCTTCGACTTGGGCTTGAGTTGGGACAGCTTGTGTAGCTGTCGATGATACTGATGCTGTTGTTGAGGCTTGATCGTTTGTCGTTACCTCATCAGCTTTAGCAACTGTAGCAGAAACTGCAAGTGCTGCAATTCCAGCTGTCGCCAAAACCTTTTTATTCATAAGACGAACTCCTTTTTATGTTAAAAATTCACTACTATATAATAACATTTTAATAATCCTGAAACAAGATGCTGACTCCTAATTTTTAAAATTTAATTATTTTATAAGCTTTCATAGCCTGTTTACAAAAATCATTAAATTGTTAGTCAAAAGTAGAGTTGCTGTTTCAAAGTCCTTTTTTAGTCTTTGATTCTGCCTTATCCTTTTATTCTATCAAAACTTCGTTACAGTTTCTTAACTTTCTTTAAACGTTTTTTTGATATAATGTGTACTCATCATATGCAAATGGAGGAGCAAAGTGGCAAAAACATTAAAAACATTGAGTAACATCTTACTAGGAATCCTCTCACTGGCCTTGTCTTATTGGTTTTATAGGGGGCATCTCGAACAGTACGTTCATTACATCGCCCATTATGGCTCCTACTTTCAAGTCTTACTCAACCTAGTCATTATTGTCCTACTGAGTTACTTTGTCTACGCTTTTTTGAAACTCCTTCTTACTAGAAAGCTAAAAAAACAGACACTACTCCTACTCTACTTCATTTACTTTCTTGCTCTCTTCTACCTACTTTTCTTGAAAAACATTGGTACCCAAGGTCTCTCACTTAACCCCCTTTCCTTCGCTCGGGAATTATACTGGGGTAGCCACTTCGTTCCCATCATGAACCTCTTAATGTTCATTCCTCTGGGACTCCTCTTTTCTTCACGATTGAGTAATCTCCTACTCTGTCTCCTTACCCTTTTCTCCGTCGAATCCATTCAATACTTCGGACATTTAGGAGTCTTTGATTTGGGAGATATCACCTTAAATATGTTAGGTATCCTTGTCGGAACTGCTATTCATCAACTCCCTCAATTTCAAACAGTTATCAAAAAGATTTTAAGTTAAAAAACTTCCAGAATTAATTTTGGAGTTTTTTTGTTCGATAGATTAATCATCGTCAGAAAATTTTTAGAGGAATACAAAAAAACAGCCCTCTATATCTAGAGAGCTGTTTTTCACTCGGGTAAAATCCGAGTGAAAAAGAAAAACTGCCCCATCATAGAGCAGTTCCATTTTCGTGTATTCAATTGAACAAGGCCTAGGCACTTGTATCTTGAATTAACGACGAAGTCCGAGTGAGCTGATCAACTCACGGTAACGGTTAACGTCTGTGCGGCGAAGGTATGCCAACAAGTTACGACGGTGACCGATTTTTTTCATCAAACCACGGTAAGTAGCGTGGTCTTTTTTGTGTTGTTTAATGTGTTCGTTAAGGTGGTTGATTTCCCAAGTAAGGACAGCAACTTGAACCTCTACTGAACCAGTGTCACCTTCGTGACGTGCGTATTGAGCAATGATTTCATTTTTTTTCTCTTTTGAGATTGCCATGTTTTTTCTCCTTTTTTTGCTCCATCCGAGTCTTAGGATTGGCTCTCCTAAAACCAAGAAAGAGTTGGTTTGTCTTTACGACCTCTCTATTTTAGCTCATCTACTAATCTTTGTCAATCGCAAGATTTCACTGATTAAGTTTTTGAAGCTTAGACTTTTTTGGCCATTTTTGCATTCAGAAAGAATCCAAGGAAAAGTAGGAAACTTACGATTGCATAGGCTAGAAAAATCCAACTAAAACTTGGAGATATGAGTGCTAACAATTTCAAAACATAAGGGGAAATGGCTGACCCTAGGTTACACCCTAAGAGGACATAGGCTGTCGCCTTGTTCAACAGATTTCTAGCAATAGACTCAGAAAGTCGGTTAAAGATAATTGTCAAAATAATACTATAAAAGAAACCAACACCAACTGAAGATAAAATCAAAATCGGTAAGTTACCAGCCACTGACATCCCAAAGAGACAAACCGCTAACAAGAACATCACTATAGGCAAAAGACGATTTTTAAAATGTCCTATAAGCGAGGCGAAACTCAGTCCAGCTACAATTCCAATTCCCTGCTCTAAACTCAGTACTAAGGCTGATTGACCACTCTCAATAGTCTTACCAGCAACTTGAAACAGAGGTGCGCGCAAACTAATCGAAGAATTGATACAGATGACAAAACCTGCTAAAAGAGCCATGCCAAGAATCATACCAAGGTCTTTTTTGTTCAGAACTTGTTTTCTTTTTGTAATCTGCTTCTTCTCCACTTGCTCCATCGTTGGCACAAAAAGGAGATACATAATCAAAATCACAAAACCAAAACCATAGATAAGAAAGGCAAAGGTCCAATGAATTTTCAGTAATTGTCCAACTAAAAGAGAACAAGAAGCTCCACCAATCAACTCCATGGAGCCACGAATACCTAGCATCTGAACCCGCTCTTTACCTTGATAACGTTGACTGATGATGGCAATCGCCTTAGCATTGATAAGACCAATCCCCATTCCAAAAGCAATACGTGACAGTAAGACAAGAGGATAGGCTTGTACAAAAAAAGGAAAAATCCCAGCACTACTAAGTAAGAGCAGCCCAGTCACAATTAGCTGTCTATCACTTAGCCATTTGTCAATAAATGAATTAAGTAAGAGCATCGCGACTACGGAAAATGAAGGGACAGATACTAAAAGCTCCACTTGCGCGGCAGAAAAGGTTGGGCTATAGTAGTCCAACATAGGTGGTAACGCTGTTGAAATCGAAAAGGCCGAAATCAAGAGCAAGGATAGCCCAAGCAGGCTCATTTTTTCTAAAATTCGTGTCATAATATAGGGATAAGAACATCCTTTCCTTACTTGTCTAATAGTTATTTTTTCATTATAATCTAAGGAGACTTTAAAAAATAGGACCTAGGTCCTAAAAAAGGAGATGTATGCGTAATCATACCATAAGACCTCAACTTGACCAGGTCTTTCCACCCCCCTACCTCAACCAATTACAGAAAGTCACCTTTCAAAAGAACGATTATATTTGTACCCAAGGGCAAGCTATCACTGAGCTGACCTACATTTTATCAGGAAAGGTAAAAATTGTTCGTTCTCTCTTCAATGGTAAAGAACATATCCTAGAAACGCTCAATCAGCCTCAGATATTGGGAGATGTAGAACTCATGACCAACCAACCAGCAGGATCATCAGTCATTGCTTTAGAAGAGGTTCAAGCAGTTCAGCTCCCATTAAATAATAAAGAAGAACTCCTCAAAGACCCTGTTTTTCTCTACCAAATTGGACGTAACCTGGCTATGGCACTGCATAAGCAAGGTATTACTGCTTCAACAAATGCGAGTTACTCTGTCAAAGAGCGTCTGGCCACCCATATTTTGAAAAGTGAAGAAGAGAATATCTTTCAATTATCACCATCCATTTTAGCTTCCCGTTTTGGAACTAGCTATCGTCATGTACAGCGAGTTATCAAACAATTTATCGATCAGGGAATTATCGAAAAAGAGGCCTTTAAAACCTATCGTATTTTAGAGAGACAAACCTTGGAAAAACTGGCTTTTATCGATTAGAAAAAGCCTCACTTTAACCCTTGATGGTTTAATTTTCAACCCTTTTGTGCTATAGTTATAAACAAGTAAATCAAAGAAAATAGAGGTAAACAAATGGACGCTCAAACCAAAATTATCCGCGCCAGCCATATGATTGATATGAATGATATCATTCGCGAAGGAAATCCAACCTTGCGTGCTGTCGCTGAAGATGTAACCTTCCCACTATCAGACGAAGACATTATCCTAGGCGAAAAAATGATGCAGTTTCTTCGTAACTCACAAGATCCTGTTATTGCCGAAAAAATGGGGCTTCGTGGGGGAGTCGGTCTTGCAGCCCCTCAATTAGATATTTCAAAACGCATTATCGCTGTTCTCGTTCCAAACCCTGAAGATGCTGAAGGTAATCCACCAAAAGAAGCATATAGCCTTCAAGAAATCATGTACAACCCTAAAGTAGTTGCCCATTCTGTTCAGGATGCTGCTTTGGGCGATGGCGAAGGATGCCTCTCAGTTGATCGCGACGTTCCTGGTTACGTGGTTCGTCATGCTCGTGTAACTGTTGAATACTTCAACAAAGAAGGCGAAAAGCAACGTGTTAAACTCCGTGGTTACAACTCAATCGTTGTTCAACACGAAATCGACCATACTAACGGTATCATGTT
>ERZ857965.1593-NODE-1593-length-22201-cov-7.000542_pt1 | contig 22201 bp, 26 predicted proteins | sample MGYA00519758_ERZ857965 | MGnify/ENA primary metagenome ERZ857965 (study PRJEB31778, sample SAMEA3449381) | human gut metagenome | biome: human gut; feature: human-associated habitat; material: faeces | place: United Kingdom | collected 2010/2012 ... | reverse complement strand
CTACGAAAGCCGGATGTACTTCGACAAGATGCTGCGCCAGAGCGGTCTGTTCGACACGCTGGAGGATATGGGCATTCAGGACGGCGACATCGTCAGCATGTACGATCTGGAATTTGAATACCAGCGGTAACACAAAAAGAGACGGCGTCCGCCGTCTCTTTTTGTGTGTGGGGCGCGGCGGTCAACGACCGTTGTTCAGGGCCAGAAGCTGGGTGATGATGCCGTCCAGCAGCGGCAGGTAGCGGCTGTCGATGCGGCCAATCCGCTGGGCCCGCAGGTCGTCCTCGCCCCGCTGCTCGCCAAACAGGACGTAATCGGCGGACAGGCCCAGCACGTCGCATATCTTCACCAGCATTTTCACGGACACGCCGGTGCGGCCGCGCTCCACCTCCGCCATGTAGGAGACACTGACATCCAGAAGCTCGGCAAACCGTTCCCGTGTATAGCCCGCGTCTTCGCGAGCTTTTCTGATGCGCGTATACATATACTATCACCTCCGCATACAGTATCAGTGATAGTTTGCACAAATAACATCAATGAATATTGTATGAAAAATATATTGTAAAAGTTGATGATGCGGACTATACTGGGAACACGGCAGAACTGTCGAACCAATGGACAGCAAGGGGGAAAGAGCAGATGCAGAGGGAACTTACGGACAGGCTACGCGCCTGCAAAACGGAGCTGGAGGCGCGGGATGCCGCGCGGCAGGAGCTGTTCCACGCCAAGGAACGGCTGGACGCACTCCGCCGTCCGCCCAGCCCGCGGAAATACGGCGGGGGAAAATTCTCAGTGGGCGCTTTCCTACTGACAGGATACCTCGCCTTTCAGGTGGGGAGCGTGACGCTGTATCCGAAGGGGCTGGTGGGGGTTCCGATGCTTTTGGCCATCTGCCTTGCAGCGGCCATTCTGGCCGGTATGCTGATTGGGCGGCTTGTCCATGGACGGAAAACCGCAGAGCTGGAGAAGGTCAACCAGCAGCTGACGGCGCAATACCAGACGGCCCTGCAGGAGAAAGAGGCGCGTTTTGCGGCGGACTATCAACGGTGCCGTGAGCGAGCCTATCACGCCCAGCAGGAGGCGGCGCGGCTGGCGCACAGCTGCGGGCTGCACGAGGACTATCAGGATGTGCAGGCGGTGGGCCGTATGGTGCGCTATCTGGAGACGGGGCGCAGCGACTCGCTGAAGGAGGCCATCAACCTGTACGAACAGGAACTGCGGGAGGATGCCCGCGACGCGGCAGCGGCGCGGCACCGGCGGGAGATGCAGCGGCAGGCGGCGGCCATCTACGCAGAGACGGCACGGGGCGCGGACGCCGCGGAGGAGGCGGCGCAGCACGCGAATGAGGCCGCGTTCTGGGGCGCGGCGGCCACGGCGGCGGCAGCGCAGGCGGCCGCCGAGGTCAAGCGGACCGGTGAGTCCGGCGAATACCATGTGGTGTAAAATAGGAGGAACAGATCATGGAACTCGGAGAATACAAGCAGAGAAACGGACGGATCAGCGGGGCGGCGCAGGCATTTGTGGACACGCACTTTCCGGTGTGCCCGCTGTGCGGCGGCACAAGACCGGCATGGGCGCTGAAATACGCCGCCGACCTGGCGGATGCACGGGTGCGGTTCCGTTGCGGCTGCTGCGGGAGCGTCCTGTCCGTCACCACCGCTGACCTCAGCGGATTTTCCAAGCTGACAAAGAGCAAGAATCCGTTGGTGTGGGCTTACACCTGGCAGGCACAGGCGTATAACGCCGTCAACAAGACGCTGAAGGGCAAAAAGATCTCGCAGAGTTATGTTCGGATCGAGGATATCGGAGCGGTGAAGTGTTGCGGCTACCAGATCGGACAGGAGGTGCCGCTGGAGGAGCTTGCCACGGAATAGGGCTGCATACGAAAAAGAGACGGCGCCTGCCGTCTCTTTTCGCTTCTCCCCTCAAAACGCGCCGGGGCGGCGCTGGATCTGTTCATCGGCGGCGGCCTGCCGCAGCTGGGACAGGGAGCGGATGCCGCCGTGCTGCTGGAGGGCGGTCTGCATCTCCGGCGGCAGCGCGTAGAAATACTCGTAGGCGGCGGGGTCGTTGTTCAGCAGGTCGGTCAGCGTCTCATAGCACATAGATAAACACCTCCGCGCTCATTGTGCGCGGAGGTGCTCTGCTTTATACCACTTTTTCAAAATAGAAGTATGTCTCATCCTCGCCGCCGGGGCGCATACACGACGCCAGCATCCGGTGGGACGCGGCGTTCTCCTTGAAGCACTTGGCCACCACGCGGGCAAGTCCCAGCTGGTACAGCGCCCAGTCCGCCGCCGCCGCGAAGGCCTCCGTACCGTAGCCGTGTCCGGCGTAGGCCGGCGCGATGCGGCAGCCCTGCTCAAAGCCGCCCCGGAAGTCCGGCCGGTACAGCACCACCTCGCCGATGAGCTTTCCCTTCAGCCGCACGGCGAAGTTCACGGCGCGGCGGGCGGCGAAGTCCGCCTTGGCCATGTCCAGGAAATAGTTCTCCGTCAGGGGCTTGTCCCCCAGACCGGTGCGGTAGTCGTAGCCCCACCAGCGGTTGCGCTCGTCGTCCAGACACAGGGCGTTGTAGGCTTCCCTGTCCCCGGGCCGCAGAGCCGTCAGGGTCAGCCGCTCCGTTTTCAATGTCGGCACACGGCGCAGCATGTCCAGCTCCGTCCCTACCTCCAGCCGTACCTTGCCGCCCAGCTCCGCAGGCAGGTATTGCAGCTTGGAGGTGCGCAGTCCCTTGTCCCGTGCGTCGTCCTCCCGGTTCACCCACAGGCAGTCCGCGCCGTAGTGGGCCGCGAAGGCCTGCACGATGGCGGGGTACGCCCCAGCGTGGGAGTACAGCGCCTTTTCAATGTGGTTCACCAGCGTACCGCCGCACTTCTCCGCCAGACTGACGGCCACCAGCCGTCCCTCCGCCAGCATGCCCCCGGCGCAGAACCAGCCGGTGTCCAGCAGGTCAAACATCTCCCGCGCCAGCACCAGCTCCTGCTTGGCCAGCGGCCCGGCCTTGTGGAACTCCGCCTCGTAGCCCCGCCAGAACGCCGCCAGCCGGGGATCTGCCGGATCGGTGAGGGCCACAAATTCCGCGTCCGGATAGTCCCGGCGGAACTTGTTGATGTGGTTGCGCTGGCCGCTGTACCGCCGTCCGGCGAACTGCGCCAGCTCCTCGGTGCGGTAGAGATAGTCCTTCCACGGCCGCTCGCTGATGACCCTCACCCGCGGATAGCGCAGGATCAGCTGCGCCGCCTTGTCCTCCGGCACCACGGACAGCACCAGCGGCAGCTCCTTCTCGCCGCAGTACCGCTCGATGGCGGCCAGCGCCGCCTCCGCATCGCCCTCCGGCCCTGTGACGGGGTAGTCGAACACATACTCCCCCTCGATGCGGTTGCGGACGATGAGACAGCCCGCCGTCTCCGCGAACCACGGGTGCAGGTGCTCCCGCCACATCAGCTTCACGCCCAGCGAGTATTCGCACAGGCGGTAATCGCACGTCTCATAATACGGGCGCAGCCGCGCCCCCTCTTTGGCAGTCAGTTCCTGAAATTCCAGCATAGTATCCTCACATTTTTTCGATCATTACATTTTTTCGATCATTTCCCGGGCCTCGGCGATGAACCTCCGCACGGCGAGCCGCAGCTCCTTCCGCGGCCGGGAGGCGATGCCCAGCTCCCGGACGGCTCTGGGCGCCAGCGGCAGGGCCTGCACATCGTCCTGCCGCCCCTGCAGCACCAGCCGGGACAGCATGCTGACGCCCAGCCCGTGCTCCACCATGGAGATGATGACGCTGTCCGACACCTGCGTGGTGCGGATCAGCGGCAGCACGCCGTGTCGGTTCAGCACCCGCATGATGTCCAGGTTGAAGCCCATGGACGGCATGAGAAATTCCTTCCCGGCGAAATCCCCCACCGGGAACACGTCCCGCCCGCCGTTGTCGTAGTCCGGCGGCAGTATGGCGAACAGCTCGTCGTCCCGCAGGGGCGTCCAATCCAGCGCCACGCTCTCCTGCCGGCTGGCGAAGCACATGTCCACGCGGCCCTCCTGCACCCAGCGGTACACCTCCTGCACGCTGCCCATCTGGATGTCCACACCCACATCCGGGTGGGCCCGGCGGAACTGCTGGATCACCTCCGGCAGCCAGTGCCGCGCAATGGAGTCGTAGGCCGCCACGCGGACGCTCTCCTCCTGATGTGTGTTGATGAGCAGGATCTCCCGCTCCAACGCCTCCGCGCCCTGCAGGCACTCCTGCACCAGCGGGAAGACGCGCTGTCCCGCCGGGGTCAGTCTCACGCCGGTACGGCCCCGCACCAGCAGGGGAAAGCCCACGTCCTTTTCCAGACTGTTCATCATGTGGGTCAGACCGGACTGGGTGTAGCCCAGCTCCTCCGCCGCCCGGGTGAAGCTGCCCAGCCGCACCGCCGCCGCCAGCGCCGCCAGCTTTTTCGTGTCCATGTCCGCACCTCCCCATGACGTTCCTTCATGCTGTTATGATACCACGCCGTCCACGCCGTGGCAACCCCTCTTATTCTGCGGTGCAGGGCCGGAATTATGTATCTATGACATTTTCTAATGTAAAGATGAGATTTTGTCGCTTTACAAAAAAACTCTCACCCTGTATCATACAGACAGTAATTCGTAACATGAATTGCTTTTCCTTTCTATCCTCAAATCGTCGGACAGCCGCACCTTGGTGCGGCTGTCGGCGCGTTCGGCACAAAAAAGAAGGAGACGCTCCGCGTCTCCTTCTTTTTTGCGTTTACGGCTCCTGCCGCCGCAGCAGCGCCGCCACCGCCGCCGTACCTCCCAGCGCCACGATACCCGCACCGCTGGACAGCGCCAGCGCCGCCAGCAGGCCAAGGCCGCCGTCCCCGGTCTTGGGGGAGGGCTTCACCGGATCCTCCGGGTCGGGCCGGTACCGGTAGCGGTTGACGAACTCGATGGCATCGTACTTGTCGCCCTCCTGCGCCGCGTCACCGTACACCGCCGCCGTGACCCGGCCGTCCTCCGTCACCGTCACGGTGATGTAATACGTCCGGTGGTCGTACTGCCCCCGTGCCAGCTTTCCCGGCTCCTGACACAGGGTATAGCGGTACTTCCCCGCCTTTTCACAGGGGATGCGCAGCGTCACGGCGCCGCCGCCGTCCACGGTGCGGGTATACGCGCCGCCTGCGGCTCCCTCCGGCAGGGGCGCACCGTCGGATGCCGCCCGCAGTGTCAGGGTAAACGTCTCCGGTACGGAGGGTGCGCCGCCGCTGACCGTCACCCGCACCGGCAGCTCCGCCGCCGCTGCCGCCGCCATTGCCGGGACGGCCCACAGCGCCAGCAGCAGGGCCAGCAGCGCCGCTGCGGCCGGTATCCTTCTGCTCATAGCGCCGTCAGCTCCTGTGGGCGCGCCGCCGCAGGAACAGCACCGCGCCGCCGGCCAGAGCCAGCACCAGCAGCATCGCATAGGGGGCGCTGTCCAGCAGCACGCCGGTATCCACGCTGCCGCCCTTGGCGTTGGTGAACGCCGCCGTGACACCGGCGGCGCTGACGGTGCCGCTGTCGCCGGTCTTTTCCGTGGTGTAGCCGATGGCGGTGTAGTCGTCCTCTGCCACGGTGTAGCTCATGCCGTAGGGCAGGTTGGTCAGGGACGCGGTCTGCCCGTGCCGCAGGTCAAATGTCACGGTACACCGTCCGTTGCTGTCCCACACCGGCGTAAAGCTCTGCGCCGTACCGGCCACGGTGAGGCCGATGGTGCTGGCCATGACCAGCTCCGCCGGTCTGGTCAGCGTCACAGTGAAGCGGAAGTCCCGGTTCGTCTCGCCCATAAGACCGGCAACGGTCTTGGTGACGTCCAGTGTACCGGCGGCGTAGGTGTTGACCACCTGCTTCACCTTGTCGCCGTCCTCGTTCCCCAGATGCACGGCGGCCACGCGCACCCGGCCGTCCTCCGTCTGGATCACCGTTACCTTCAGCAGCAGCTTCTGGCCGTTGTAGGTGACGCCTGCCGTGCGGGCATCGTCGTCCACCACCTCCGCGATCTCGTAGGAGTAGATACCCACGGTGTCGTACTCCGGCAGCATCAGCGTGTAGGACTTGACGGTGCCTGCCGCCGTGGCCTCTCCCTCGGCAAAGCTGATGTCGAAGCCGGTGATCGGCGCGCCGTCGGCGTCGGTGAACCGGGGCATGGTGTCCAGCGTCTCCGTGGAATCGGTGACGCCCAGCGTGGTCAGGGTAAAGTGGAACGTCTCGGCGGGGCTGACCGCGCCGTCGTTCACCAGCCGGTAGCACTTTTCAATGACGATCCGGTCATCGTCCGTGTACGTCTGGCCCGCCTGACCGCCGGGCTCCTCCTCCGTCACGGCCCATGCTATGGTGGTCAGCCCCAGCGCCAGCACCGCCGCCAGCAGCAGGGAAAAGAGTTTCTTCATACATTTGTCCTCCTTATGTCATATAGGTGTTTGCCAAAACCGCGTTCTGCGGTACAGCACAGTGTTACAGACCCCGTCTCCGCCGCCGGGTCAGCGCCAGTCCGCCGCAGGCGGCGGCCAGCAGCCCCGCGGGCAGCAGCGTTGGGCCGGGCACGCCCATATCGGGCACGGCCCCCTTGGTGTTGGTGAACCGCAGTTCCCGGTCGCCGCTGAGCTCCGCCGCCCCGCTGTCCCCGGCGCGGCTGCTGTTGCTGACGGTATAGCCCGCGTGCTCCGTCTCCTCCACCGTCACCACCGCGCCGTAGGGCAGACCGGTGAACGTCAGGCTCTCCCCGTGGCGCAGAGCGAACACCGCCCGCCCGTCCTCCACGGTGTAGCCCGCCCCCGCCGGAAACGGGACGCGCTCTCCGTCCAGCGTCATGGACGCGGCAAAGGGGAACGCCTTCGTCCGGTCGCCCAGCTCCCCCTGCACCGTCTTGCTGACGGTCAGGCTCTGCGCGGTGCGGTTCACGAAGGGCAGCGCCGTCTGATCCCACAGACGGCCGTTGACGGTGATGCGCGATGCGCCGTCCGTACCGTTGGGCTGTACCGTCAGCAGATACGCCCCGCCGTCCTGCCGGAACCCGTCGGCCTCCGCCTCCCGGATGCGGTAGCAGTGCAGGGCGGTGTCCCCGGACGTGAAGCCCAGCACCAGCCGTCCCCCGGCGGTCTGCCCGCCGTCCACGGTGATGGCCGTCTCTGACAGCTGCCGCAGCACGGCGCCCCGGCTGTCCGTCTCCTCCAGCAGGAACCGGAACGTACCGGATGCCTCCGCCCCACCCAGCAGCGTCTTGGTCAGGGGGATCTCCACTGCGTAGTCGTAGGTGGCGTTGGTAACGGTGACCGCCGCGCTGCCGCCCATGGGGATCTCCCCGGACGGTCTGGCGGCCGCCGTCTCCCCGTTCGCCGTGACCGATGCCTCGAAGCTGGCCCGGAAGCCCTCCGGCGGCGTCTCCGTCACGGCGTAGGCCGTCCCCGCCAGCAGCCCGCCGAACACCGCCGTCTCCCCATGGGCCAGCGGCACGACGCCCGCCGTCTCCACCGTCCGGGCCTGCCCGTTCACGGTGTAGGGCGTCCCCGCCGGGACGGGCTGCCCGCCCAGCGACACGCCGATGTCGAACGTCTGCCCCTCCGGACAGACGGAGCCCTCCGCCACCCGCTTCGTCACCCGCAGCTCTCCCAATCCGGCGGTATCCACCACGTTGCGGTATGTCACCAGCTGCGTCTCAGCGGCGGAGCGCGTATCGGTGCGGTAGCCGGTGAAGTCCGTGGAGACGGATGGCGTGGCGGCGGTGCCGGTGCCGCTGCCCACGGTGTACTGCACCTGCTGGTACTGCCCTGTCAGCCGCTGCGGCATCGTCTCCTCCACCACATAGTCGTACTGTCCGCCGCCCAGCGTCATCATGTCGGTGAACTGCGCCATCTGCCCGGCCCGCAGGGTGAAGCAGCCGCTGCCGTCCACCCGGCCGCTGCCGGTGACAGCCGTGCCCTCCAGCACCTGATACGTCGTGCCCGCCGGCACATACAGGCTGCCGTCTGGCCGCAGCACCCGGAACCGGTAGTCCATCGTCCGGCTCAGATAGCCGTTCAGGGCCTCCCCGCCGCCGGACAGCTCCTTGGCCACCGTCAGGGACTTGTCGGGCAGCGTGGGCATGTTGAACCGCAGATAGCAGTAGGACACGTTGCCGCCCCGCTCCAGATAGAAGAACTTCAGGGTATGCTTGGTGTAGTCAGCGAACGTCTCCCCGCTGAACACGCCGTTCTTCCCGGCGGCGCGGAACTTCGCCGCCAGCGTGGATGTCCCGTAGCCGTCGGCCCCGGCGTCGCCGGACAGCCCGGCCCTCGGATGCGTCACCGTGCCGTCGGCAAAGTTGACGGAACCGCGGTTGGCGCCGTGGGTGCCGCCGATGTCCAGCACCAGCACGTCGTCGATGTACACGAACACATCGTCGTCTCCCAGGAACTGGAACACCATGTCCTTCCCGTCGATCTGCCCCCCGGCAGGCATGAAGAAGTCGAACTCCATGGTCATGCCGAACCACAGATCCACCGCCCCCTCCGGCAGGACGTAGGTCTTGGGCGTCTTGTCCGCAGGCGTCTCCGTGGCGCCGGTCATGTCGTTGAACGGCAGGAAATTGCCGTTGAAGGCGATCCTCCGGTTCTCGGACACCGTCTTGCCCTCCGGCTCCACATAGGCGGTGTAGCTGGGCCGCATGATGCCGTCGTACAGCTGGAACCGCCCCGTCTCCGTATCGTACCCGGCAGCGTTCTGCAGCGAGTCGTAGTACAGATACCCCTCGCCGTCCCGCCGGAACAGGCCGGTGCTGCCGCCGCTGCCCACGTCGTAGGCGGTCTTGCCCGTGACGGCGCTGCCGCTGAACAGATACCCCAGACTGCCGCTTTTCTCGCTGCCGGGGATGCTGTCGACAAAGGGCCACCCGTCCACCAGCGTGGCCGCCATAGACGGCCGCGTCCCGCTGCCGGCGGCGGTGCCGTCCACCGTGGCGTCGTACCGGCTGTTGTGGAAGAAGTCCAGCGGCCCCTGCCCGTTGATGGCCCCGGTGTAGTTGAACAGCCGCATGGTCACGTTGTCCCGCGCCGCCTGCGCCGTCCGCAGCAGCCGGACGGTGTCCTCCCCCACGGTATAGGCGCTGTCCTCCCCCACCTCATAGATATCCCCGGCGGCATAACCGGCGGTGGGCAGCAGCGTGGCGCACAGCACCGCCGCCAGCAGACCGCCCAGCAGCCGCAGCCCTGTTTTCCTGTATCGGCTCATGTTTCATCCTCCTGCCCTGCGTGATGCGGCAGCTCTCCTGCCTTGCGTGGAGGATTATAGCACCCGTCCCCGGCGACTCCTGTCGAAACCCGTTTTCCGCCGGAAACGACAAAAAGCCCCCATTTGCGGTGTGCTTCACCGCAAATGGGGGTCGTTTCGTATGCTGTTTTTACCGCAGCTGTCCGGCCAGCCGTCCGCTGCTCCACGCCCACTGGAGGTTGAACCCGCCGCAGTCGCCGTCGATGTCCAGCACCTCGCCGCAGGCGTACAGCCCCGGCACAAGGCGGCTGCCCATGGTTCGGGGATCGAACTCCCCGGTCTGTAAGCCGCCCGCCGTTACCTGCGCCTGATCGAAGCCGCAGGTACCTGTTACCGGCAGCGTAAAGCCCACCGCCTGCTCCGCGATGCGCCGCAGGTCGCCGTCGGAGAGGGACGCGGCGCTCTGGCTGGTGAACCCGGCGGCCTTGCAGAGCATCTGCCCCAGCCGCGTGTGGCAGGAGCCGGTCAGCAGCGTGGATGCCTCCCGTCCCGCCGCCGCCTGCCGCCGCTGCCGCAGCCAGTCCAGCACCTCCCGCTCCTCCCAGTCCGGGAAGAAGCTCAGCACACAGACAAGCCCCTCGCCGCCGGTGGCCGCCGCCCGGGAGATGTCAAAGACGGCCGGGCCGCTGACGCCGTACTCCGTGAACAGCACCTCGCCCCGGTTCTCCGCCACGGTCTGCCCGCCCCGCCGGAGGTTGATGCCGCACTGGGCCTTGACGCCCTTCAGCGCCCTCGGATAAGTGGGGTCTGTCCTGATCTGGACAAGGGAGGGATACAGCGCGGTGCGGTGGTGCCCCAGCGCCCTGCCCAGCCGGTAGCCGTCCATAACGCCGCCCACCTTGCTGCCGGCGCAGCCCCCGGCGGCCAGTATGAGCTTCTCCCCGTGGAACACATCCGTCTCCGTCCTGACGGTGAAGCCCGCCGCCGTCCGCTTCACGGCGGTGACGGTCTGCCCCGTGCACACCCGGATGCCGGGCCGCTCCAGCGCGTAGCGCAGCACATCCAGCACGCTGCCGGCCATGTTGCTGGCGGGATAGACCCGCCCGCTCTCCTCGCTGACCGTCAGCAGCCCCAGCCCGGCGAAATACTGTAAAGTCTCCCCTGTGTCGAACGCCTGCAGCGCATAGGCGCAGAACTCCGCGTCCTCCCCGTGGTAGCGGTCGGGCGAGACGTGGCAGTTGGTGAGATTGCAGCGGCCGTTGCCGGTGGCCAGCAGCTTGCGCCCCACCCGGCTCTGCCGCTCCAGCAGCGTAACGTCGTACCCGTTTTCCGCCGCCGTCAGCGCCGCCATCATGCCGGAGGCCCCGCCGCCGATGATGATGACCTCCCGGCTCATCGCTGCGCCTCCAGTCTCCGCCGGGTGAGATAGCCCTCCAGCATCAGCGCCGCCGCCACGGCGTCCACGGTCTTTTTCCGCTTTTTGGCGTTCTGCCCGTTCTGGAACAGGATGTTGTGGGCGTCGATGGTGGTGCGCCGCTCGTCCCACAGGATCACCTCCAGCCCCGTCTCCTGCCGCAGCAGCTCCCCGAAGGCGGCGCACTTCTCCGCCCGGGGGCCCTCGGAGCCGTCCATGTTCCGGGGATAGCCCAGCACCAGCAGCTTCACGCCGTGTCCGGCGATGAGCCGCCGGATCCCCGCCAGCACCTCCTCCTGCTTCCGGCTGTGCAGCACCTCGGAGTGCCCCGCCAGCGTCTCGGTATAGTCTGAAATGGCGATGCCGGTGTGGGCGTCGCCGTAGTCGATGGCCATGATCTTCATACAAATGCACCTGCTCTTTCCGTACAATGGCATCATTGTACACAAAACCGCCGCCGTCTGCAACGGGAAAAGGCGGAAAACCCCCGAAAAATCCGGATTTTTTCCAAAAAACAGGTTGACCTCCCCTGCAAACCGTGCTATACTGGGCATTACCTGTGAGTGGGTGCTTTCTTTTTGCGCGCTTTTTCGCTTCGGGCGCGGAGGAGGACGGTCACCCGGCAGGGAGGCAAAGAGTCCGCAGGCGCGGACTGAATCTAATAAGGAGGTGCCGTTAATGCGCGTGAAGATCACCCTGAGATGCAATGAGTGCAAGCAGAGAAACTACAACACGATGAAGAACAAGAAGAATACCCCCGACAAGCTTGAGCTGAACAAGTATTGCCCCTTCTGCAGAAAGCACACCGTCCACACTGAGACGAAGTAATCGGAAGGAGATAGTAAGCTATGGCTGAAGAGAAGAAGGTCAAGAAAGACCACGGCAAGTGGTTCCGCGAAATGAGAAGCGAGCTGAAGAAGGTCGTATGGCCTGACGGCAAGACCACCATGAAGAACACGGGCACCGTGATCCTGTGCTCCCTGCTGGTGGGCGCGTGCATCTGGATCTTTGATGCAGTCAGCGTTCTGGCGGTGAACACACTGATCGGCCTGTTCGCCTGAGGATACGGGCATGGCTGATAACGCGAAGTGGTATGTAGCCCATACCTATTCCGGCTATGAGAACGCGGTGAAGGCCGCCATCGAAAAGTCCGTGGTGAACCGCGGCATGGAGGACATGGTGCTCCAGATCGAGATCCCTCTGGAGACGGTCACGGAGATCACCGAGTCCGGCGTTGCCAAGGAGATCCAGCGCAAAGTCTTCCCCGGCTATGTTCTCATCAAAATGGTCATGACCGACGACACCTGGCACCTGATCCGCAACATCCGCGGCGTCACGGGCTTCGTGGGCGAGGCCAACAAGGCGATCCCCCTGACCGAGGACGAGGTAGCCGCTCTGGGCATGGAAAAGCGCGAGATCGTCGTGCTGTACCATGTGGGCGACACCGTCCGCATCACCGAAGGCCCCCTCGCCAGCTTTACCGGCACGGTGGAGGAGATCGAACCGGACAAGAACAAGGTTCGCGTCGTTGTCTCCATGTTCGGCCGCGAAACGCCGGTGGATCTGGAGCTGGATCAGGTGGAGGTCAGCAGCAACTGAGTACGGGCTGTCCGTACAGGCCGGAGCAGTACGACTCCGGCGCAAGTGGGAGAGATGCGCGTCATCTCGCCAAAAGCGGCTCCGGTACAGGCCGGCCGCTACCACATCTTATTGAAGGAGGTGCCTACAAATGGCACAGAAAGTAGTTGGATACGTCAAACTGCAGATCCCCGCGGGCAAAGCAACTCCCGCACCCCCCGTCGGCCCCGCTCTGGGCCAGCACGGCATCAACATTGCCGCGTTCACCAAGGAGTTTAACGAGCGCACCAAGAACGACATGGGCCTGATCATCCCCGTGGTCATCACCGTCTATGCCGACCGCTCCTTCAGCTTCATCACCAAGACCCCTCCCGCTGCCGTCCTGATCAAGAAGGAGTGCAACATTGAGTCCGGTTCCGGCGTTCCCAACAAGGAAAAGGTCGCTACCATCTCCAAGGCCTCCATCCAGAAGATCGCCGAGCTGAAGATGCGCGACCTGAACGCCGCGTCTCTGGAGGCAGCCATGAGCATGATTGCCGGTACCGCCCGCTCCATGGGCGTCGTCGTCGGCGAGTAAGGAGGGTGTAACGATGTTTAGAGGTAAGAAATATCAGGAAAGCGCCAAGCAGATCGACAAGGCTATGCTGTATGACCCCAAGGAGGGTCTGGAGCTGATCTGCAAGACCGCCAGCGCCAAGTTCGACGAGACCGTGGAGCTCCACGTCAAGCTGGGCGTCGACTCCCGTCACGCCGACCAGCAGGTGCGCGGCGCCATCGTGCTGCCCAACGGCACCGGCAAGTCCGTCCGCGTTCTGGTGTTCGCCAAGGGCGACAAGGCCGAGGCCGCCAAGGCCGCCGGCGCCGACTATGTGGGCGAGATGGATCTGGTGGAGAAGATCCAGAAGGAGAACTGGTTCGACTTCGATGTCGTCGTCGCCACCCCCGACATGATGGGTGTCGTCGGCCGTCTGGGTAAGGTTCTGGGCCCCAAGGGCCTGATGCCCTCCCCCAAGTCCGGCACCGTGACCCCTGACGCCGCCAAGGCCGTGCAGGAAGCCAAAGCCGGTAAGGTCGAGTACCGTCTGGACAAGACCAACATCATCCACTGCCCCATCGGCAAGGTCTCCTTCGGCGCTGACAAGCTGTTCGAGAACTACTCCGCTCTGCTGGGCGCCATCATCAAGGCCAAGCCCGCCGCCGCCAAGGGCCAGTATATCAAGTCCTGCGTCGTCGCCTCCACCATGGGCCCCGGCGTGAAGATGAGCACCGCGAAGCTCTAAGAGCGCGCAAATGTGATATTTGGGGCTTGACATTTGTACAGGCTCTGAATATAATAATGGAGCGTTCCAAAGACAGCAGGGGAGGGTCACACCTCGTAAGTCCTGCCGAGGATGGCAAATCGTTATGATTGCTTACACCGTCCTTGTGTCTTTCGGCATGAGGACGGTTTCCTTTTTAGAACGCCTCTTTTCCCCGGGCATAGGGAGCTATGCCGCAAATCTAACGGAGGTGAAAACAAGAATGCCTAACGCAAAAGTCCTGTCTGAAAAGCAGGCGATCGTGGCCTCTCTGACCGAGAAGCTGCAGGGCGCGGCCGCCGGTATCATCGTCGACTACAAGGGCATCACCGTCGCGGAGGACACTGCTCTTCGCGCCGAGTGCCGCAAGAACGAAGTCGATTATGCCGTCGTCAAGAATACGCTCCTTCGCTTTGCTTTCAACAACGTCGGTCTCAATGAGCTCGATGAGCAGCTCAACGGCACCACGGCTCTCGCCGTCGCGAGCGACCCCGTCGCTCCCGCCCGCGTGATCGCCGATTATGCCAAGAAGCTCAACGGCAAGTTTGAGATCAAGGGCGGCTTCATGGATGGCAAGGTCGTCGATATGGCCACCATCAATGCGCTCGCCGCGATCCCCGCACTGCCTGTCCTGCAGGCCCAGGTGCTCGGCACGATGCTCGCGCCCATCACCAGCCTTGCCTGCGTCCTCAAGCAGATCGCTGAGAAGGACGGCGCTCCCGCTGAGGCGGCCGAAGCCGCTGCCGAGTAAATCCGGCATCCAAACAACAAAACAAACAACAATCTAAATCAGGAGGATATTACAATGTCTGAAAAGATCACTGCTATGATCGAAGAGATCAAGGGCCTTACCGTTCTGGAGCTCTCTGAGCTCGTCCACGCGCTCGAGGAAGAGTTCGGCGTTTCCGCCGCCGCCATGGCCGCTCCCGCTGCCGGCGCTGCCGCTCCCGCTGCCGAGGAGAAGACCGAGTTCGACGTCATCCTCGCCGGCTTCGACGCCGCTGCGAAGATCAAGGTCATCAAGGTCGTCCGTGAGCTCACCGGTCTGGGTCTTGCCGAGGCCAAGGGCTTTGTCGAGTCCGCTCCCAAGGCCGTCAAGGAAGGCATTTCCAAGGACGATGCCGAGGCCCTCAAGAAGCAGCTCGAGGAAGCCGGCGCGAAGGTCGAGATCAAGTAATTTCACCCAACCGTTTGAAAAAAGCAGCAGCTCGCAGGAGCTGCTGCTTTTTTAGCACGGGCTTGCGTTTCGGCTGATCTCGTGTTAAAATCGCATTGTTCGCCCGCGCCGCGGGCGTCTTTTTGACCAAATCGGAGGAATGTGTATGGACCGTCAAAGAAAAGCCGACATGATGCTGGTGCTGGCGACCGGCTTTTGGGGCATTTCCAACTGCCTGATCGCTATTTGCCTGCGCGATATGCAGCCGGTGACGCTCAACGCCTTCCGCTTTCTCTCGGCCTTCGCCGTGCTCGGCGCGGTGTTTCACAAGCGGGTGCTTCGCGCGAGCCGCGAAACATGGAGATACAGCGTTCTCGTCGGGCTGTCGCTCGTGGCGATCTACCTCGGCGCGACCTACGGCGTTTTGTACACCAGCGTGTCCAACGCGGGCTTCATCGGCGCGATGACCGTTCTCTTTACCCCGTTCTTTGAGTTCGTCGTTTACCGAAAGCGACCGGACCGCAAGCTCGGCTTTGCCTTGGCGGTGTGCATGGCAGGCATGGCGCTCCTGACGCTCAACGAGGCGCTGCGTCCCGCGCCGGGCGACATTATCTGCCTGCTCGTGCCGACCTTTTACGCCGCGGATCTAATGGTGACGGAGAAGGCGGTCGCGAAGCCGGAGGTCGACCCCATCGCCCTCGGCGTGCTGCAGACGGCGGTGGCGGGCGTGGTGATGCTCGGGCTGTCCCTCCTTCTTGAGACGCCGAGCCTGCCCGGCTCGCCCAAGGTCTGGGCGGCGGCGCTGTTCCTCGGCGTGTTCTGCTCGGGCATCTGCTTCGTCATCCAGAGCGTCGAGCAGCAGTTTACCACGGCGAGCCACGCGAGCCTGATCTTCACGCTCGAGCCGGTATTCTCCGCCGTGTTCGCCTATTTCCTGCTCAGCGAGCGCCTGACGGTGCGCGGCTATTTCGGCGCGGCGCTGATGCTCGTGAGCCTGCTCATCATAGAGCTGGATGTGCCGGCTCTGCTGAAAAAGGATGAAAAAGCGCCGTAAAACGGCCCTTGCCACGTTTGGTTGCGGAAATTCCAGCGTGGGATGGTGGCACTTCGGACGGAAATTTGCTACGCTCGGGCCATCAAAACCGATGGAGGAACACGATATGACATTAGGAGAAAAGCTGCAGACGCTGCGCCGCTCCCGCGGCCTGTCGCAGGAGCAGCTGGCCGAAATACTTGAGGTGTCGCGCCAGGCGGTCAGCAAGTGGGAAAACGGCGACTCCGCGCCGGACCTCGACAGGCTCCGCGCGATCTGTACTTACTTCGGCGTGACGACCGACTATCTCATCTGGGATGAGCCGGAGGATGCGCCGCAGGGCGCAGAGGAAGCGCGCTCCCGGGAGCCACAGAGAAAGCCGCTGCGGGAGACGGTGCGGGAGCACAGCGAATGGGCGGGCTACGCGGTCGCCATCCTCGGCGCGGCGATGCTTTTGCGCGCGCTGCCGGGCATGATCCTGCAGATGCTCCTGCTTGGAAGAAATGTTGCGCCGGGCGCGGCAACGAATGGGTCGGCGCTGTTGGGGCTTTTGTCGATGTATCTGCCGTACCTCGCGGTCTACGCGCTCGCCATTGTCGGAGGGCTGCTGCTGGCCCGTTGGCTGAAAAAGAGAAAGGAAGCACATGACGACCTTTGAGAGAGTTTACGCCGCGGTGCGGCTCATTCCACGCGGCAGCGTTGCAACCTACGGGCAGATCGCCCGTGCCATCGGCAACCCGCGGCTCGCGCGCGTGGTGGGCTACGCGCTGCACGTCAACCCCGAGCCGGGAGTGATCCCCTGTCACCGCGTCGTCAGGCGCGACGGCGCGGTGTCGCCCGCCTTCGCCTTCGGCGGCTCGAACCGACAGGTGGAGCTGCTTAAAAACGAGGGCGTGGGATTTACGGACGAGAGCCATGTGGATATGGCGCGCTTCTGCGTGCGGGCGCTGCCGTACATCGCGGAATAGAAAACACCCTGCTTTTACGGATAAAATGAGGCCTGCAACCGTCAGTTGCTAAATTTTCAAGCCCGCTTGGTGGACTTTTCTGCAGCTTTTCGCTATGCTGGAGCCATCAAAGCAAAGGAGAACGCCTATGACCCTCGGACAAAATATCGCGCGGCTGCGCGCGCAGAAGAACCTATCGCAGGGCGACCTCGCCGACGCGCTGGAGGTCAGCCGCCAGTCGGTGAGCAAGTGGGAGACGGATGCCAGCATCCCGGAGCTGGATAAGCTCCTGCGGCTCGCGGAGCTGTTCGGCGTGACGCTCGACGAGCTGGTGAAAGGGGAGAGCGCACAGCCGGAGGCTGCGCGCGGCGAAGCACCGGACAAGGAGAGCGCGGGAGCGTACACCGCCGCCGCGCCTGCGGCGCGGCGGGAGACACGGCAGATCGTCGGCACGATCCTGCTGTGCTTCGGCGCGCTGATCGGGATACTCATCATGCTCTTCGCCGGAACGCTCGCCGGCTTTATACTGGCGCTGCCGCTGTTTGTCTGCGGCACCATCTGCCTGACGGTGAGACAGCGCACGGGGCTTTGGTGTGCGTGGGCGCTGTATATCGGCTTTGCCCTGTATATGCGCTACGCTACGGGCCTTGTGGCGTGGAACATTTTCCGCACCCTTTCATGGACTGTTCGGGACAACTATTTGCGGCTGCTGTTCAGCTGGATCATTGCGCTCCTTCTTCTTACGATGATTGCCTGCACGCTCTATTCCTACCGCGCACAGGTCGTCCGCTGGGAAAAAAGAAACATCGCGCTGCTTGCCGCCGGCTGGCTCGCGCATTTGGGCAGCCGTTACGCGCTGGGCCTATGGCTCCGGCACATTGTGGGGTCGAACTGGGTGCCGAGCCTCTCTTGGCCAATCGTGCTGTACAATACGCTCGATTCGATCAACGATTTTGCCGCGGTCGCGCTCCTCGTTCTCACCGTAGCGCTCTGGCGCGGCTGGCGGCAGAGCCGAAGCAAAACAAAATAAGAAAACCCCGCCTGTCGCCAGGCGGGGTTCCTTTACAGCTATTCACATAAAGGTGCAAAGCAAAATCGGGAAGAATACGGCGGGGACATAGTTCATCACCTTGATCTTCGTCATGCCGAGCATATTGAAGCTCAGACCGATGATGAGCAGCGAGCCGACGCACTTCATCTCCGCGATGACGACATCACTGAGAAACGGCGCGATGAACGACGCACAGAGCGTGATGAGCCCCTGATAGAGAAACACCGCAACGCCCGAGAGCGCGACGCCCGCGCCCATGGTCGAGCCGTAGACGATGGAGGTGATGCCGTCGAGCGTGGACTTGGCGTAGAGCGTCGCGTGGTCGCCGGTGAGGCCGGAGTCCAGCGCGCCCATGATGGCCATGGCACCCACGCAGAAGAGGAGCGAGGCGTTCACGAAGCCCTCGGAGATGGAGGTCTTGGACTGCTTTTTCGCAAAGCGGCGCTCCACCCAGTCGCCGAGCGCGTGGATGCGCCCGTCGAGGTTGAGCAGCTCACCGAGGATGACGCCGAGCACCATGGAGAGGATGGCGACGAGCGTATCGCTGCCCGCGAGCACGCCGTCGAGACCGATGTAGAACACGCACAGGGCGATGCCCTTTTCAATGGCGGAGTTGAAGCGCTCGGGGATGAAGCGCCCGAGCGTCACGCCGACGAAGCAGCCGGCGAAGATGGCGAGCATATTGACAAGGCTTCCGAGCAGCATCATTTGACCTCCTCCTTTGCGCGGCGCGCGAGGTCGAGCACGGCTTCGCCGCCCATCATCAGTCCGCCGCAGCCGGGGACCCAGGTGAGGCTTGCCGGAACGCTGCGCCGCCCGGGCGGGGGCGCTTCCTTCTGCTCCGTCGCGGCGGGCAGCTCGGGGGAGAAGAGCACGCGCGTGTGCAGGATGCCGCGCGCCTTGAGCTCCTTTCGCATCACGCGCGCGAGCGGGCAGCCGTAGGTCTTGGAGATGTCCGTGATCTGAAGCTGCGAGGGGTCGAGCTTGTTGCCCGTGCCGAGCGCGGAGAGAATGGGGATGCCGCGTGTGAGCGCGGTCTCGATCAGGTCGAGCTTGCAGGAGACAAGATCGATGCAGTCGAGGATGTAGTCGTATTTCGCGTCAAAGAAGCGCTCACGGCCCGCGGCCTCGTAGCGTCCCACGATGGGGTGGAGGACGACCGAGGGGTTGATGTCGCGGCAGCGCGCGGCTAGGGCGTCGGTCTTATTTTGGCCAACGGTGGAGTGCAGCGCTTCGAGCTGACGGTTCAAATTCGTAGGGCTGACAGTGTCATCGTCGATGAGCGTCAGCTCGCCGACGCCTGAGCGCACCAGCGCCTCGACCGCGTAGCTGCCCACGCCGCCGAGACCGAGCACCGCCACACGGCTGCCCCGCAGGCGCGCGAGCGCGCCCTCGCCGAGGAGCATCTGCGTGCGGATGGTCTGCTCGGTCATCGCGCGTCCTCCCGCTCGAAGGTCACAACGAAGTCCGTGCCGTCATAGCCCGCCTCCGCGACCTCCCAGCCAGCCTTCTCCTCGATCTCGAGCGCGTCGGCAAGGGCGCGCGCGTCGAGCACGGTCGTGTCATAGCGCTGCGTTTTTGTCTTGATCATGGTGATCCCTCCGTGGAAACATGGAAACGTTGAAGCCCTGCTTTCAGATAGACGCAGAGCCGCCCGTTGGGCGGCGCCCGGCTTGCTCAGAGCGCAAGCCGTCGCCATCCGGCATTTTGCACGGCAAAAATGCCGGATGCATGAAATCTCATTCGAGGCGGGCACTTCGCCCCCTCGAGCTCCCCTGCTGCTCTGTCGACATGGAGCAGCCGCGCTTTCAGATAGACGCAGAGCCGCCCGTCGGGCGGCTCTGTCGCATATCTTTCGCGTGTCTGATTTATCCGACGTACTTCATGCCCTTGAGCTCGGTGCTGGTCCAGCCGTCAAAGAACGTGCCCTCCCAGGCGTTGAAATCATCCGTGCGCAGCGCCTGATCGCCAAGGTAGTCGCAGTAGCGCTCGCCCTGGCCGACGTAATACACAAGGTGATAGCCGCAGTAGGAATCGCTCTCGTTAAAGACGATGCCCACATCGCCCGGCTTGCGCGCGGGATCGAAGCAGAAATCGTTGAACTCCTGCACCATCTGGCCCTTGTAGACGTTCTCGTACAGGCCGCCCTTCGTGTTCGAGCCGCTGTCCTGGCTGAAGGAGTTGGCCAGCTGCGCGAAGTCGTCCTCGGTCTGGTCGCTCTGCTCCCAGCGGGCGTAAACATCGTCGATCGCGGCCTTGGCTTTCTGCTTTTCCTCGTCGGAATACGTGCCGTCGCCGTCGCTGTCCTCCGCCTTGATGAGGATGTGGCGGACGTTGACGGTGTTGTAGGCATTATCATCGCGGCTCTCGAAGAGCACGACGTAGTAGCCGCTGTTTTCCTGCTCCACGACGGTCACGTCGTTGGCAGTGCGGTCGGCGCTGTAGAGCCAGTCGGCGTACACGGCGGAGCTGAAGTTCGAGCCCTTGGTATCGGCGTTGTCCGTGACGCTCGGCGCGGTGCTCGTGCCGTCCTCGGACGTCTTGGCGGGAACATTGGCCGTGACGGCGGCAGTGAAGCTCTCCGCGTCATGCGTGGCGGCGGCGATCTTGTCGGCCGTGGCCTTGGCAGCCGCCATCGTGGCGTCCGTGGTCTTGGAGGTCGCGTTGCCGTCGTCGTCCGTGCTGTCCTCGGTATCCGCCTGGACGAAATAGTACTGATAGTTGAATGTATCGCAGCTGTTCTTATTCTCGGCGTAGCTGGCCGCGATCTCCTCGGGCGTATAGGTGTAGCTGTCATACTGCTGCTGCGAGTACTTCGTGGCGAGCTCGCTGCGCTCGAGCATATGGCGCACGACCTTTTTGGTCACGCCGTTGCCATAGGCCGCCTGCAGATACTTGCTGACGGAGTTGTACTTATACTGCTTGGCAGTGAGCTCGAGGTAGGAAAACTGCTCGTCGATCTCATGCTGATCGTCCTCGTCGAGCGTGACGCCGGCCTTCTGCGCGGCATCGCACAGCGCCGTGACCTGCACCAGATTCTTTTCGGCAGCATCCTTGAAATAATCGTCCCAGGTGTCGAAATCATCGCTGATGCGGCACTCCTGCTCATCGAGCGCCTTGCTGGTGTCGAGGCCAACGTAGCTCAGATAGCTGCCGTACTGGTTGCAGAACGTGAGGTAGGCGGAGCGGTAGGCATAATTGACCTCCGCCGAGGAATACTTCACATCGCCGACCTGCAGCGCGGGGCGCGCGGTGTAAAAGAGGCTGGAGTTGCCGATCAGAATCGCGGCAACGAGCAGCACGACGATGATCGAGCCGACCGTCCACTTGATCTTGCTTTGCTTGCGCTCTTTGGCTTCCTTCTGCGAGGCGACCTGGCGGCGCTCCGTACCCAGCGCACGCTCGTCTGTGCGGCGCTTTTTGTCCTGGGATGCACTCATTCGTGATTCACCTTATCCTTTGAAAATAGTGTTGCCCGCGGAGACAGGCTCCGATTACGGAAAATATGCATAGATTATAGCGCAATCGGCCAATGGTTTCAAGTTCTTTCTATTTCCACGGCGCGGGTTCGTGCATTTTTTCGCACCGCAGCGCATAGAATGGCCATATGCGAATTCAACGGGAGGTGAAAACACATGGGCCAGGACCTGGACGACTGGATCTTCGGCGGTCAGAGCGCCGCTCCGAGCGACCGCTGAACCGAAGCTGCTGCCGCTGTGCGCCGACGGACACGCACGGCGGTTTTCCTTTTGCGCGCCGCCGCAGAGGGTCTGCCAGCGCCCCGCGTTGCAGGGGGCGTTGGCGCGAGGCAGGAAAATTCGGCGTTTTTGCCGAACATTCTGCCTGATTTTTGTTTATTAAATCATTGACAAAAAGAAAACGAACTGCTATACTGTAGCCAGAACCAGAGGAGAGCAGCAGCCCCTCACGAGGGGCAGCGCCTTTAGAATACAGGTTCAGCGGAATCGACGGAGGTGAGTCCGATGTACTGAATCGTCCGGAAGCAGACAGGGTTCTGTGACTCCGGAGTCGGCACGCAGTGGTGCGGAATCTTGCAAACGCATTTCCCTTCACAGCGGTCGGAGTCCGCGTGCAGCGCAAAGGCCTCTGCACACGGCGGGAAAACGAAACAAAAAGGAGGTTCGGGTGATGGAACCGAACACGGCAGGATAGCCCCTTGTTCCGAGGTTGGAGCAAGGGGCTATCTATTATTCTGCGCAAAGCGCAGAATAATAGATAGCCTCATTTTCGATCAGGCGTCCTTGTCTTCATGCTTAATAGTTTACATAATTCTAATTTACATAATATTAGAAATTCCATTGCGAAACAACAACTTACCTATCCTGTCACTGCGCACTACAAAGCGTTTTCTGTAAGAAATAATTTGCTATTGTATCCAAACAGTTTACATAATCCAGTTCACATAATCACAATTCTTCGCACAGCAGTGCGATCACTGCCGTGGTGCAGCCGGTCAGGATGCTCAGGTCGGCCGCGTTCCAGATGATGCGCCGGAAAAACGG
>ERZ857965.1590-NODE-1590-length-22225-cov-3.946685_pt1 | contig 22225 bp, 22 predicted proteins | sample MGYA00519758_ERZ857965 | MGnify/ENA primary metagenome ERZ857965 (study PRJEB31778, sample SAMEA3449381) | human gut metagenome | biome: human gut; feature: human-associated habitat; material: faeces | place: United Kingdom | collected 2010/2012 ... | reverse complement strand
GTCTTCGCCCTGCGCGTTTACAAGGAATTCTCCGAAGATCTTGTTTTCACCGTTTGCAGGGTTTCTTGTGAATGCTACACCTGTTCCTGATGTCTCACCCATATTACCGAATACCATTGACTGTACGTTTACTGCTGTACCCAGATTTCCAGGGATGTTGTTAAGCTGTCTGTAAAGTATAGCTCTTTCGTTGTTCCATGATCTGAATACTGCCATTACAGCTTCCATAAGCTGATCTTTAGGATTCTGAGGGAAATCTCTTCCCATTTCGTTCTTTACTAATATTTTATAGTCAGCAATGATTGCCTTTAAGTCCTCTGTTGTAAGATCAACGTCATATTTGCAGCCTTTTTCTTCTTTTTTGGCATCAAATATGGCATCGAACTTGGTCTTAGGGATTTCCATTACAACATCACCGAACATCTGGATAAATCTTCTGTAGCTGTCGTATGCAAATCTTTCGTTTTCTGTAAGGTTTGCAAGACCTACAACCGCATCGTCATTAAGACCGAGGTTTAAGATTGTATCCATCATGCCCGGCATTGAGAATACAGCACCTGAACGTACTGAAACCAGTAACGGATTGTCTACGCTGCCAAACTTTTTGCCTGTAACGTTTTCAAGCTCTGCAAGATGTTCATAAATCTCATCGATTGTAGCATCGCTTATTTTTCTGCCCTCTTCGTAGTAGTTGTTACAAGCTTCTGTAGTAACAGTGAAACCGAAAGGAACCGGGAGGCCAATCTTTGTCATTTCTGCAAGGTTAGCGCCTTTTCCGCCTAGAAGGCTTCTCATATCTTTTGAGCCTTCATTAAATGAATAAACAAACTTTGACATAACATTTAATCTCCTTTTCAATTAAAATACTAGTCTTTCTTCTATATAGTTTCGAACCTGTTCAACAGGAATACGAACCTGCTCCATTGTGTCTCTGTCTCTTACAGTGACACATCCGTCGGTTTCTGTATCAAAGTCAACGCAGATACAGAACGGCGTACCAATCTCATCCTCACGGCGATATCTCTTACCTATTGAGCCTGCAGCGTCATAGTCAACCATAAAGTACTTTGAAAGCTCTTCGTGGATAGGCTCTGCAACGTCTGACAGCTTCTTTGCAAGCGGAAGCACAGCAGCCTTGAACGGCGCAAGCGCAGGGTGGAATCTCATAACAACTCTTGTGTCCTCCTTGCCCTTGGCATCTGTCAGTGTTTCCTCGTCATAGGCTTCAACCAGAAATGCAAGCGCAACTCTGTCTGCTCCAAGCGACGGTTCTATGCAGTAAGGTATATATTTTTCACCTGTTTCGGAATCAACATAATTCATTTCCTGACCTGAATGCTCACTGTGCTGTCTTAAGTCGAAGTCGGTTCTGTCTGCAATGCCCCACAGCTCGCCCCAGCCGAACGGGAACAGATATTCAATGTCTGTTGTAGCGTTGCTGTAGTGTGACAGCTCCTCCTGCTCGTGATCTCTGAGCTTGATATGATCCTCGCTCATACCAAGTGATCTCAGGAAGTTTGCACAGTAGTCTTTCCAGTAAGCAAACCATTCAAGGTCAGTTCCCGGCTTACAGAAGAATTCAAGCTCCATCTGCTCAAACTCTCTTGTTCTGAAAGTGAAGTTGCCCGGTGTTATTTCGTTTCTGAATGATTTACCAACCTGAGCAATACCGAACGGAATTTTTTTTCTTGCAGCTCTCTGCACATTTTTGAAGTTTACAAATATGCCCTGCGCTGTTTCAGGTCTGAGGTAGATCTCTGACTTTGAGTCCTCGGTTACGCCCTGGAATGTCTTGAACATAAGGTTAAACTGTCTGATTGACGTAAAGTTGCTTTTGCCGCATTCAGGACACACTATGCCTTTTTCGGTTATAAAGCTTTCGAGCTTCTCGTTTGACCAGCCGTCAACTGTAACATCATCTATACCGTTTTCGTGAAGATAGTCCTCTATAAGTTTGTCTGCTCTGAATCTTGCCTTGCACTCCTTGCAGTCAATAAGCGGATCTGCAAATCCTCCGACGTGCCCTGATGCAACCCATGTCTGAGGGTTCATAAGAATTGCAGCGTCAAGACCTACATTATATTTTGATTCCTGTACGAATTTCTTCCACCATGCTTTTTTGACATTGTTTTTGAATTCAACTCCAAGCGGACCGTAATCCCATGTGTTTGCAAGTCCTCCGTAAATATCAGAACCCGGGAATATAAATCCTCTGTTCTTGCATAGGGCTACGATTTTTTCCATTGTTACTGCTCTGTCCATCTTTTAAAATTACCTGCTTTCCTTTATTCTGTCTTATCTGTAATATCAACGATTTTAACTGCGCTGTCCAGTTCTTCTGCCATTTCCTCTTCAACGGCATCCGCAGCTTCCTCTATATCCTCTGCGATATTGATTGCAAAATCGTCTTTTGATTCTTTAACCGCGTCGATTCTTGTCTTTGCGGCCTCTGCCACATCCTTTGCCTTGTCCCTGACATTCTCTATTGTCTCATCCAGGTGAGCCTCTGCCGCTTTTGTTTTCATTGTTTCGTACAGATCAGCTCCCTTGTCTACGGCTTTTTCTGTCAGATCCTTTGCTTTATCCTTTACATTTGCAAAGGTTTCATCGAGATTTTTTTCGACTGCCTTGGCTTTGGCTGCCTCATATATATCCGCGCTCTTGTTTTTGACGCCCTCAAATACAACTGCGCTTTTTTCGACAACGTCGTCAAATTTATCGTTGGCCATTTCGCTTACATCAATCACACTGCCGTCGTCCTTGATAACCTCGATGGTGCATTTGAAGCCGAATGTGGCCGCTGTAGCGATTATAATTGCAAAAGGCGCAATCAGAGTGCTTACGATGCCTACATTGATAGGAACGTTGAGTATAATCTCTCCGTCTTTTTTGACTACTATCTTTGAAACATTGCCTTTTTTGACAAGCTCTTTGATCTTATTAAGTATCTCCTCACCTTTTTTGCTGAAACTCTTAGATGTTTTTTCGTCTATTGACTCTTCGATTGCGATTATTGCGTCAACAACGCTTCCCTCTGATTTCTCAAGAGCCTCTTTTGCCTCTTTGTAGCTTACTCCGGTTCTGTCCTTAACCAGTTCGATCTTCTCTAATGTAATCTCCATACTGTTACCTCCTGATACTCTCCTCAATGAAAGCCTCGCTTTTGAGTCTGCCTACATCGAGGTGATAAGAAATATATTTTTTTATTATTTCCTCTATCTGATCCAGTATCGGTTTCTGTAATGCCAGATTTTTAAAATCAGAAAGAGGTTTTTTTACAAAGTACCTTAATATACCTACTATATCAAACTTGATTGTATAAATCAATCCGTCATCATCATTATTTGCTGTATTTTGATAACATTTTTTACATAGCAGGCCCCCGTTAGGTATACTGAATACAACAGGTTCGGACTTTTGCCCGCATTGTATACAGCATTCAAGCTCAGGCATAATGCCCAGTATCTTTAAAACCTTAATCTGATACGCCAGCACCAGCGTTTCAAATCTGCTTTCTCTTTTTTCAAGTTCGGAAAAAAAATCACAGATAAGCTTCATTACCGCAGGCTGCGGCTGTTCATAGGGTACTATTTTTTCGGTAAATTCAAGCACATACGATGCGGCCATATACTTGTCCACATCTTCGCCCAGCCCGTAGAAGCTTCTGATGGTTTCGGCGCTGTCGATGTTATATATGTCTCTGCTTTTGAATATCTGGTATCTGCCGTAGGTAAAAGGCCTCATGGCAAGGGCTGATTTGTTTCTGCCGCCCTCATTGATGCGGCTTCCCGCGCTTATCTTGCCGTATCTTGCAGACAGAAGCACAATCATGCGCCTGCCGCCCACTGTCTTTATCTGTTTTAATACTATACCTTCGGTTTCAAACTTCATTTCTGGTCCCTGTATCCGAAATTGGAAAGCGCAAAATCGCTGTCACGCCAGTTTTCTCTGACCTTTACCCAGAGCTGAAGAAAAACTTTCGTTCCTATTAAAGCTTCTATCTCTTCTCTGGCGCTTTTGCCTATTCCTTTTAGCTTCTTGCCGTCCTTGCCTATGATTATTCCCTTGTGGGATTTCTTCTCACAGTATATTACTGCGCCTATTCTGGTGAGTCTGCCCTCCTCCTCGTAGGTTTCGATTTCAACGGCTACTCCGTGAGGCACCTCGTCCTTGAGATAAAGCAGCAGCTTTTCTCTGATTATCTCGCTTACTATAAATCTCTCCGGATGGTCTGTTATCATATCCTCCGGGAAGTACATAGGGCCATCATCCACCATGCCCTCAAGCATTGAAAGCAGCTCGCCTACATTAATCTGATTAAGCGCCGATGTACCTATTATATGCTCAAATATTCCCATGCTGTCATAGGCCTCATATATTCTGCTGTATTTGTCCGGGTCCATTGTATCCATTTTGTTTATGACAAGGACTTTGGGAGTATCTATTCCGCTCAGCATATCTGTTATGTATCTGTCCCCCGGTCCCTTGTCGATTTCATCATCGACAAGAAAAAGTATCACGTCAACCTCTCTGAAGGTGCTGATGGCTGTTTCAGTCATAAAGCTTCCCAGCTTGTTTCTTGCCTTGTGTATTCCCGGCGTGTCTATGAATATGAACTGAACGCCGTCGCCACTCTCATCAAGGTTTGTATATATACCTCTGATGCTGTTTCTTGTAGTCTGAGGCTTGTCCGTTGTAATTGCTATTTTCTCTCCGAGTATTGAATTAAGCAGTGTCGATTTGCCTACATTGGGTCTGCCTACAATTCCTATAAATCCTGATTTCAAATTATTCCTCCAGTCTGAAGCCCTTAGGCAGCAGCTCTCTTAGGGGTACTGCTTCAAGATGCTCCTCATCCGTTCCCGAAACCACCTTGAGATCCGGTGCAAATTCATACATAAACTGTCTGCATATGCCGCAGGGCCAGCCGTCCTGCTTTGCAGTAGCTATAACTATGCGGTCAAATTCTCTCTCTCCCTCCGAGATTGCTTTGACCATGGCGGTTCTTTCCGCGCAGATTGTCCCTCCGAACGATGAGTTTTCGATATTTACGCCTGAATAAACTCTGCCGCTTTTTCCTACAAGCATTGCGCTTACAGGAAACTTTGAAAACGGGCAGTATGAGTTTTTGAGGTTTTCCTTTGCCTTATTGTACAGGTCTATATCATACTGTTCTACTTTCATATTTACCTCCCAAGGTCTATTCTGTTCATTACAGCTTCTTCTTTTTGTCTCATTATCCGCTTTTCGTCCTCTTCCATATGGTCATATCCCATAAGGTGAAGCAGGCTGTGGGTGAAAAGATATATTATCTCTCTTTCAGGGCTGTGCCCGAATTCCTCTGCCTGAAGCATTGCCTTTTCGGTGCAGATAACCACATCTCCCATAATTATCTCCCCGACTTTCGGAAACTCGTCCTTGCTCTCAAACTGAGGAAAGGACAGAACATCCGTAACAGAGTCCGTGTCCCTGTATTCTCTGTTGAGCTGCTGTATTTCCTCCATATCCACAAAGGTAAGACTTATTTCTGCAAGGTTTTCATCTACTCCCTCCATTTCAAGGCATGCCTTTGCGGCTTCTTCTATTTTGTTCATCATTGCCTGCTTAGGCAGGTTTTCTCCGTCTACTATTATATTCATCTGTTATTCTTCCTTTGGTGGATTTTTTTCGTAATATTTATCGTATGCGTTAATTATTTTCTTTACAAGCTCGTGGCGCACCACATCTGTATCCTTGAGGAAACAGAAATCAATATCATCTACGCCTTTGAGAACTCTTACTGCCTCTGTCAGCCCTGAGGTTTTTCCTCTCGGCAGGTCTATCTGCGTGACATCGCCTGTGACAACCACCTTAGAGCCAAAGCCCATTCGTGTCAGAAACATTTTCATCTGCTCTCTTGTGGTATTCTGCGCCTCGTCAAGTATTATGAAAGAGTTGTCAAGGGTACGGCCTCTCATATATGCCAGAGGGACAACCTCTATTATTTCTTTTTCTTTGAGTCTGAGCGCTGTATCTCTGCCCAGTATGTCATAAAGCGCATCATAAAGAGGTCTCAGATACGGGTCAACCTTATCCTGCAGATCTCCCGGCAGAAATCCCAGCCGCTCGCCTGCTTCAACGGCAGGCCTTGCAAGGATTATCTTCTGCACGTCTTTTTTCTTGAAAGCGTTTACCGCCATCGCCACCGCAAGATAGGTCTTGCCTGTGCCCGCAGGGCCGATTCCGAATACCACGTCTTTGTTTCGCATACTCTTGATATAGTATTTCTGTCCCAGAGTCTTGGGCTTTAGCGGTTTGCCCATATGGGTATAGCACACTATATCCTTATCCATATGGCTCTCCGCATAGGATATTCCCTGTTTGCACAGGTCTATAATATATGTTACCTTTTGTGTATCAAGCTTCTCTCCTTTTTCGATAAGGGTCATAAGCTCGTTTATTACTTTTTCTGCTGTTTCAAGCTTATCGCCTTTGATTGTGAGCATATTGTCCCTCTGTATAATCACCACGCCCAGATGCTCTTCAATGAGCTTAAGGTTGCAGTCCAGATTGCCGAACAGTTCTCCTCTGTCAAAGTTATCCTCAATTATAATTGCTTTTGCTGTGTTGTTTAAGCTTTGTGTCACTAGCTGTTATCTCCTCTTCTTTACCTATTTTCTGTCTTACTTCCAGTTGCACATATATAACTATTATATTTTCTTCTGATGAAAATTTCAAACTTTTATTAATAATTTGTGCATCTTCCGGCATATTTTCTTTTGTTTCCGCTCTGAGCTTGGCTTCTGCCGCCTTTTTTATATCCTCTTTTGAGCGTTTATGCTTTTTAAGCTGTATTTCATTTATCCTTCCTATTTCTATTTTAACGGGAATTATTTTACTCTTTAATGTTTTCAGGGTTTCTCTATGGGATATTTCATAGCTTCCTGTAATATTCTCCGATGAAAATGTCATATCCCCAAGCCTTACATTTATATATGGTATAAATCTGCCTGTATTTTCTTTTATGTATTCTTGTTTTTCTTCATAAAAAATATACTCGCAGGGCCTTACGCCCGTGACCTCTCCCTCTGCGTGAACATAGTATTCCTTTATTTTTTCGGCGGGCGTGCCGTAGGCTGTGCTTTCCATAGGCACTCTACCCGATATGAGCACCTTGCCTTTTTTGACGTACTGTCCCTCTCTGACGTTTCTCTCCCCATTATATACTTTAATTGTGTCGATATAGCAATCGGTATCTGAAACTATATTGCATGGCTTTGTGTTTTTGTGCTTTTCTATTTCCCTGTATTCCGCCTCCACGATATCCACTATTGCTTTTCGCCCCTCGTATTTAACGGATATATATGTGATATTATCCGACATGGAAAACACCGCCAGCTTTATATCTGAGGTGTCCGGATTTATCCTTGCCCCCTCGTAAAGTCCCGCCTCTGCGAGTGTCTGTCTGATGTCTTTCTCGCTGATGCTTTCATACCCTGTCACCTCTATTTCAGCCACAAAAAGGCTCTGATAGAATATGAGAAACGCAAATATGCCTATTCCGATTATTGTTGTTTTTCGTTTCCATATATATTTTAAAACCGGTGTATAGCCTCCTGATGAGATAACGGTTATCCTGTATCTGCTGCCTGCCGTCTGCCTGAGTCTGTCAAGATCTACCGCCTTTATTACAGCTTCCACTCTGGTGTCATCTATGTATATAAGGTTTTTAAATCTGATATGCTGCTTCATACATACGGAGATCAGCCGGTTTATTTCAAAGCCGTCAATCCTTACTGTTTTCCTGTGTGCCAAAAAACTGTATTTTTTCCACCTCACCTGCAACCTGCACCCTTTCTTCTTCAATTTCCTGTATTTTAAGTCCGTTTCCGTTTACCGAAACAAACCTCTGTCCGCAGGAAACGGTCAGTTCACTGTCTGAAAGCAGTATTATCTGCTTGACGTTATCTATTATCACTGTGTTGCCGCCGTACAGAATTCTCGGCAGGTTCACATTAAAGTCAAAAATCATTTCGTCAAGTATTGCGCCCATTAAACTCACCTCGTTTAATTTTATGTAATAAAAAACAGGATAGACTAATTTCTATCCTGTTTATATTCTATGCAAGAAATTCTTCGATGACTTTGCGTACATCGTTTCCGTCTGCAACGCCTTTGACCTTGCCCATAACGGCTCCCATGAGCTTGCCCATGTTCTGCTTGCCGCCCTCGATACCAAGTTCTGCCGCAGTAGCTTTAACTATATCTCTGATTTCATCAGCGCTAAGCTGCGCAGGGAGATATTTCTGTAAAACCTCAATTTCCTGTTTATATGCATCTGCCAAGTCCATTCTGCCGGCTTTCTCAAAATCAGAAAGTGCATCTTTTCTCATCTTTACCTGCTTTGCAAGTATTGCAACGATGCCTTCGTCATCAAGTTCTTTACGGTTGTCTATTTCATACTGCTTGACCGCAGCACGAGCAAAACTTATTGTATTTTTTCTGACTTCATCCTTTGCTTTCATAGCATCCTTGAAATCAGACATAAGCTGTTCTTTTAGTGACAATTCAATTCACCTCTAATCTGTACTGCTTTAGTATTTCTTAGCCTTTTTTCTTGCAGCTTCAGATTTCTTCTTTCTCTTTACGCTAGGCTTTTCGTAATGTTCTCTTTTTCTTACTTCTGCCATAACGCCATCTCTTGCGCAAGAACGCTTAAATCTTTTTAAAGCGCTTTCAAGACTCTCGTTTTCTCTTACTATAACCTGTGCCATACCTGTTTCACCTCCTGACTTTAAATAAATATCTGGCTGAATGGTTTGCATATAGCGATATTATACTATCATTTCTGCCAATTATCAAGGGGTTTTTTGTATTTGTTTTACAAGTCAAAATGCCTTACCTGTATATGGTTTCTAATTCTTCAAGTATATCTTCCTTTGACTTTCCTAAAATGCCGATCTGCTTCAGATTCACATCCTCTGCCCTCATACTCTCTGCAAATTTACTCATATCTGCTTTTATTGCATCCGGCAAAAATGACAAAGGCTTTATGTTACGGTCAAGAAGTTCCGTCAGCCTAAATACATCATTTTTGTGTTTGCGGATGCTTCGGCTGTCAACACGTCCTCCCTCTGCCTTTCTTTGTGAAAGATCGAGCCATGCTTTCGCCTTAAAAGGTATCAGGTATGGCACATCCAGCACTGTAACTTCTGATAGCTGAATTCTTCCTTTTTTCAGGAATTCATAGTAGTCCTCGTCCAGGAGAATTGCGGAAAGGCTCGATATGTCGTCTTCCATCGGCAGCGGTGAAAGTGTGGCATTTTCCGGCAGTATTACAGCATCCGGCAGTCTTGTAAATAATTCAATCATTGTCGGATATTCTTTCGTTCTCGGGTTAGTAAAACGGTAAAACTGAGGCTCACCTGTGCTCCTGTTTCGATGTTCATACCCTGCTGCAATGACATATTCCCAAAATCTATGTCCAAAATCAGCATCGACAGCTTCTATAATCAGCACAAGATCTATGTCCTTTGTAGCACGAAAATCCAAACCTTCATCTGTCATCAGCAGGTCGCATGCCGTACCACCTATAATTGCATATTGTTCCTCATATCCTTGAAACCATTTTCTAAAGCTCTCTATTCCTCTTACCATTAATTTCCCTCCAGACATCCGTCAGCATTTCCTCAACAGCTTCCTCTATCCTTTCATCTCTGTCTTCTCTCAGCGCCAAAGCAAGGGACAGTCTGTCAACACAATCTCCACCTGCAAGTTTTCGGGGATCATACCTCCAAAGCTCCACTGCGCACTGCTCATCGGAATTCTGCAGTTTTACTGATGCTGATTTTTCCCATATTGAGATGCTTGACGCAGCAAAACACTCTACTGCAGGCGGATTCAGCATCGAATATTCGGACAATGCCGTATACCCGCTGAAAAGCAGTTTATCTCTTATTTCTGTTTTTGGTACATATATCGTTCGCTTTACCGGATTTTGCAGATAATCTTTTGCTGCTTCAAAAAGCTCTCCAGGCTCTCTGTCTGAACAGATTATCTTCTGCACGCCTCTTTTTTCTGTCCGCAATAGCCCTAAAGCTTCTAACTGTTTTGATGCTCTGGACACAGATGTAGGCGTAAATGCAAGAATTTCCGCTGCATCACTTGTCATCATTTCACCACATCCATGATAAATATAACAGAGCAGCAGCAACTGCGCCGACGGAAGTATGCTTGAAGTTTTTACTTTTTCCGAGTCTGCGCGTTCCTGCAAATATGTCGCCATAAAAGGCAGATATATCTGCTTCCCGTCGACAACAAACGGAATACGGTCGCGCAAAAGGTATTCCTTTTGTCTATAGGTAAGATGATTAAGCACAAGTACTGCCGGAACTCCCACTGCATTTTCAATTCTTTCAAGATGCTTTTTTAACAGATTAACAGCATCCGGCTCCGTTTTAGGATAAACAAACACCGCTTTCATGCCGTCAAGCGACACTCTCTTCAGCCTGTATCTTGTATCAATAAAATTCGGAACGGATTCAATTTCACAGTCATCATTTGTGACATGTATTCCAAGCACATGCTTCAGGTATTCCATCGTGTACACTCCTTCTTAACTTTTAATTGTATTATAACTCATTTTAAGTTGTAATACAATATTTATGTTAAGATATGCACACCCTTATATATACCAAAAAAAATTTGATTTCCTTTATCACAGCTATTACATACTCTCAATGCGCTTTGCAGACAGGCCTGAAACCTCAGCAATTATATCAACGTCAACACCTTTATCCTTTAAAGCCTTAGCATCTTCCCTGCAACTTCGACCTGTTCAAACTTCTCTCCTCTTTTACCGATACTCTGTCATCTGCGTTAGCTTTAGCTCAATAATTCACACAAAAGAATCATAGCCTTCAGGTATTATACTTCCACATTTTACACAATACATATCTATTCTTATTCCGGATTGTTCACGAGTCCTTAGCCATAACTAATTTTTATTTTAAATTTATATCTTTGAGACAGCATCTGAAAATTCAAACAAAAATTCTTTTAACAATGAAATAGAAAACTTCATTTCAAAAAAATGATTATTGTCATCCCTATCCTTCATTATTACTGATTCAATTTCAATTAGATCAGTCTCCCTTTCCGGTTGAATTGCCACAAACTCAATATGGCTATGAGCAATAGCGTTTCTAAGATGTCTGCATATTTGTTTAAGATTTAGTGTCTCAGAATATGTATATTGCTTTAGGCAAGAAGAATCTTTCATCTTAATCAGTAGGTTTTCATCAAGTAAGTTGTCGCTAATTTTATTATAGGCCTTCTGTTCAGGAATAATTAATAAGCCAATCATTGAGTTAATCAACTGCGTAACCTCATATGCTTCAGGGCTAAGTTTTTGGTAGTTTACTTTTGTTCGGTTGGCAAAGTCTTTAATAAATGATTCTTCTGATGCATACATCATTTTCTTTTTTCCTCCTATCTCAATATTTGAAATTTCCCAATACATCGCATCGATATATTTTTACATATACTTAATATAAGTAATTGACTGCTTCTTAGTTACACTTATCATCTTCTACTCTATATTTATCCACATAGCGGGGCGAACAGCATTAGAAAGAGTAATGTCATCATAGACGTAATCGCATAAATCGTCATTACCAACATAATTACTGCCACAAACAGCTTCACATTCGTCAGACCTGTACGACCGGAGCCACCAGAAACAGCCATCAGATACATTTTCTGTCGGCTTACAGAATTTCTCATCTTCTGATGAAAGGTATTCTTCAGCCTCATCAATGCTAAGCAGAAAGACCTTATCTGTTGTATTTCTGCCACCATCGGTTTCATACTCTCTGTTACTCTTATTCTTAAGGCTTGTCTCTACAAGCTGGTTCTGCTGATTATTATCAAAAGCAGCTTCTAAAAATTCTTCATTCATCCATTTTCGCAATGTACAGCTTTCCCATGTTACATTTTCATATATGTCATTGTATGGCTGACAGTCAAGCCCATATCTACTGACAACAAGAACCTTGCCTTGCTGCTTTTCAAGTACAAACCATTCTATTTCTTCTTTGCCGTTGGTCTCATCGTTGTCCTGTTCATAATATCCAAACTTAATCGTATCACCAACTTCTGCATTTCCTAATTGTTCTTTTGTATATTCTGCATAAATTTCCCGCATCTTATCTGATGAATCTTTGTATCCGTCAAGTGCACTTAATGTTTCATAGGCTTCAACATATTTTCCTTCCTCAATCAAGGTCATCGCATTATTATATTTACCGTTCGGAATAATCGCTGTAACCAAGATAACAATGAAAACAATACATATGCATGCAGCAGGTATAGCAATCTTGAGTATTTTAGCTGTCTTAGCTTTTGTAATTCTGTCAGTTTCAGCTTTTGCATTTATTTCTTCTATTTTATTTTTGCAAGTATCAAACCGGCTGTCAGCATCTTTCCAACCTGAAATACCGCGGAATATCTTGAGGGCTTCTTCATACCCGGATATTGTGTTTTTATTCATCAGCATAGTTGCATACCCGTAGAGTTTATTATTACGATACTCTCCTGCCTGTTTATGACATTCTCCTGCAAGTGCTTTAGAATCCTTGAAGTCCAATATCCTCTCAAACTCACCTGCTGCTGCCTCATATTCTTCTTCATTTGAAGCAGCCTGCATCATATCCTTAGCCCTGTTATATGTACTTAGATTAAAGTATTCTTCAAGCTCTACTTTCTGCTTCTCATATCCGAATCTCATAACCTTTTCATAGTTACTTGATGTTTTAAAATTCTCATTGCAGCCTGCAAGCATACCTTGTCTAGATATTTTATACTCAGCCATCAGCTTGCCAAGATAAGCCTTAGCATTTTCAGGCTCTATATCTAATACCTTTTCACAGTATTCATCTGCCTCACTCCAGTTACCATCCTCAAGGAACATAAATGCACGCTTCAATAAAGGTGCGGTATCAGTACCCGCATTGCCTTTTACTACAACTGTTTCCTTTACGATTTCTTTTCCTGACCCGGTATTTAAAATCTTCTTAATCCCGCGAATAAGGTCCTGCATAAATCCCAGCTTACTCATATCCTGTGCCTGCAGGTGTGAGAATTCCTCCGGCAAATCATAAGGATCCATATCCCTATATGCAGGGATAAGCACCTTGCTTGAGTCATTTTTAACAAGCGCAAGAAATCTGCTCCATTCATTTTTAACCCATACAGCATTAAAATTCTCAGGTCTGGTTCCTATTACAACCATTACCTTAGCCGAGTTAAGTGCTGCAAATATGTACGGCTCATATGCTGTGCCCAGCTTGTCCTCTAACGTGATACGGCTAAAGAATACCTTAAATCCCTCCTGAGTAAGCTGGTGATAGAGGTCATTTGCAAGCACACTGTCCTGTGTTCTTCTGCCGTTATTATCAGTCTCCTTGTAGCAGATGAATACGTCAAAAGGTTCTTCCTTTTGTGAGATTGCAAGGATTCCCTTTTGAATTTCATTAATCAAGGTTGCTTCCTGCTCATAGATAACTCTCTGACTGCTGTCAGCATAATGAATCGCCTGTTTGTAGTTGTCATCATCAAAAATTGAAGTAAACTGCGCGCGGTTAACTGTAGGTACTCTTTTGTGTGTTGCCGGATCTTCTACATACTCAATACCATAACGACACAGTACAAGCGACCAGTAAGCCTCTGAGTCCGTATTATCCTCATTCAGAATCTGCTCATAGATTCCCATAGCCTTATCATAGTCGTTGTTTCTTCTGAAATGGTTAGCCCTGTCATAAAGGTTAGCCTTTTTATCATCATCAAGTCTGGGCAGAGTTTGTTTAGTCCCGCAGGAGTCACATATCCCAACAGTATCGCCCTGATTAAACTCTATCGTGCCGCCGCACATTTTACATTTGAATATTACCATTTATGTTTCTCCCTCTTTTTCATATATTATAGCTTTTCTATTTCTTACAACACTTAATGCTTTCATAATCAGACTGCTCATACAATTTTTCTTTGCAGCATGCTATACATTCTTCACGCTCCGACTCCGTTTCCTGCTGTTCACTCATCAGATAATCCATTTTGTAATTTTTCTTACTCTCCAATTCTTTTCGTATTTCTTTAACAGCACTAGGTGATATATTCAGCACACCTACATAGCCTTTATATTCTTTGCCCCGGCCATTATAAGACAGTTTATGCTTAACTTTATGATTGTGTTTTGGATTGGTTTCAAATGTATCTTCTCTGTTTCCCATAAACAGAAACAGTCCATCCTGCTGTTTAATTCTCGGGAAATCTGCATCAACCTCAATAAAATAATCTTTACTCATATGCTCATTCCTATCTCCACAACTTATCTCATAATCAGAGCATACAAGTTTCATAAGGCTCTCTTCTATTTCAGTCTTTTTATCTATCTTAATTGACTCCGTAACATAGATTGTAACTTTCTTTCTGCAATCCTCACCCTCTTTGCCACACGCAAAGCGCAGAGCAACCAACGGGTCTCTTGTGAAATCAAGAAGTCTCGTACCGCATTCATCGTAATGCTGCATATATGCCAAACAATGCAATAACCCTTTATGTTCACAATTACAAACTCCAATTTCGCTCGCATAGCATTGATCCTGCCATCTTTGAAACATTGTATTCTCATTTTTCAGATTGCCGTACCTGAAAACCTTACTCTGTACAGGAGTACAGAATTTATCACCTCGATAAAAATATTTAAACTCAGAGTTTTCATTTTGGGGTAACAGCTTTTTTATCTCAGCAATCCTTTTCTTAAAATCCTCTAAAGAAACAACATCTTCACGAAATACACGATTCAATTTTTCAATTCCACTCATATTCATTTTGTTCTTTCCTTTAAACGCATAGCAGAGCCGCTTTTTTGCTCTAAGCCAATATAACAACCTGAAATCTCCCATATAAGGCTTCTCTTTTGAAAAGTATTCCCACCTGCTGCCTGTTCCCTATTTGAAAGCCTTACCACCTAGCAAATCCTTTATTTAAGATTTATCCACAAAGCAGGGCGATTAGCACCATAGTCGTTGTCTACATCGCCACCAGATATATTTACGCTACCTTCATAACTGATACTAGTGGAAAGATTCTGTTCTTTACCGGGTGACCGTAACCGCCACCAACAATTAACATCATCTTCAAGCCATACGCCTTGTGCTTCTGCATATTCTGTTGGCCTACATATTCTATCAGCATCTGCCGAAAAATATTTTTTGGCTTCATCTATGCTTAGCAGGAATACCTTGTCCACTGTATCCTTACCTCCATCTGTACCATATTTACTGTTATCTGCATTTTTAAGGTTTGCTTCTGCCACCAGTTTTTGTTCATCTTTGCTAAATGCAGTTTTTATAAACTCATCATTGAGCCAGCTGCGCAGTGTGCAGTTTTCCCATGTGACACTTTCATCTTCATCATTGTATGGCTGACAATCCAGTCCGTACGTGCTGATAACAAGAACCTTATCTTCCTGTTTTTCAAGCACCTGCCACTCTATATCTTCTTTGCCGTTACTTGTATCATTATCCTGTTCATAAGATCCAAAGAAAAAATGGGTTCCTACATTTGCCCCCTTTAATTGTTCTTGTGTATATTTCGCATAAACCTCCTGCATCTTATCTGCCGAATCTTTATACCCATCAAGATCCTTCATCACTTCATATGCTTCGAGATATTTTCCTTCTTCAATCATAGCAGTTGCATTATTGTATTTAACATTCGGAATAATGACAGTAGTCAAAACAACAACAAAAGCAATACATACGCAAGCAATCGGTATAGCAATCTTAATTATTTTTATTTTTTTAGCTTTTGCCTTTTCTTGGGCAATTTTTTCTGCCTCTTTTTTTGCTTTTAGTTCTTCTATTTTCTCCTGGCAGACATCAATCTGACTGTCAGCATCTTTCCAGTCTGAAATACCTCGGAATGTCTTGATAGCTTCTTCATATCCAGGTATCGTATTTTTGCTCATCAACAGGATTGCATCCTCATATATTCTATCCTTATGACAAGCTTCTGCCTTTTTATGGCACTCTTCTACAAGCACTTTAGAGTCTTTAAAGTCCAATATTTTCTCAAATTCGCGGGCTACTGCCTCATATTCTTTTTCACTTGAAGCAGCCTGCATCATATCCTTAGCTCTGTTATATACACTCGTATTAAAATACTCTTCAAGCTCTACTTTCTGCTTCTCATCTCCGAATCTCATAACCTTTTCATAGTTACTTGATATTTTAAAATTCTCATTGCAGCCTGCAAGCATACCTTGTCTAGATATTTTATACTCAGCCATCAGCTTGCCAAGATAAGCCTTAGCATTTTCAGGCTCTATATCTAATACCTTTTCACAGTATTCATCTGCCTCACTCCAGTTACCATCCTCAAGGAACATAAATGCACGCTTCAATAAAGGTGCGGTATCAGTACCCGCATTGCCTTTTACTACAACTGTTTCCTTTACGATTTCTTTTCCTGACCCGGTATTTAAAATCTTCTTAATCCCGCGAATAAGGTCCTGCATAAATCCCAGCTTACTCATATCCTGTGCCTGCAGGTGTGAGAATTCCTCCGGCAAATCATAAGGATCCATATCCCTATATGCAGGGATAAGCACCTTGCTTGAGTCATTTTTAACAAGCGCAAGAAATCTGCTCCATTCATTTTTAACCCATACAGCATTAAAATTCTCAGGTCTGGTTCCTATTACAACCATTACCTTAGCCGAGTTAAGTGCTGCAAATATGTACGGCTCATATGCTGTGCCCAGCTTGTCCTCTAACGTGATACGGCTAAAGAATACCTTAAATCCCTCCTGAGTAAGCTGGTGATAGAGGTCATTTGCAAGCACACTGTCCTGTGTTCTTCTGCCGTTATTATCAGTCTCCTTGTAGCAGATGAATACGTCAAAAGGTTCTTCCTTTTGTGAGATTGCAAGGATTCCCTTTTGAATTTCATTAATCAAGGTTGCTTCCTGCTCATAGATAACTCTCTGACTGCTGTCAGCATAATGAATCGCCTGTTTGTAGTTGTCATCATCAAAAATTGAAGTAAACTGCGCGCGGTTAACTGTAGGTACTCTTTTGTGTGTTGCCGGATCTTCTACATACTCAATACCATAACGACACAGTACAAGCGACCAGTAAGCCTCTGAGTCCGTATTATCCTCATTCAGAATCTGCTCATAGATTCCCATAGCCTTATCATAGTCGTTGTTTCTTCTGAAATGGTTAGCCCTGTCATAAAGGTTAGCCTTTTTATCATCATCAAGTTTAGGCAATGTCTGCTTGGTCCCGCAGGAATCACATATCCCAACGGTATCACCCTGATTAAACTCTATCGTGCCGCCACACATCTTACATTTGAATATTGCCATAATTATACTCCTTCTATCACATTTCCTAAAAATTCAAAGGCCTCTGCTGCAAGCCCGCCAAAAGGTATTATTTTCAATACTTCCTTAATAATTTCTTTAGATGCACTCATAAGAAATCGCTTAAACCCTCCTTTTGAAAAATCCTTTAACAGCTCCTCAATTGCAGTGTTTTCATTTCCAAGTTTACTCAATGCCTTTTTCGTATCCTCGGAAAAAAGCTTTGAAACGTCTTCATCTTCTATGCAAATTTCTGCAAAGCAACTCAACGGTACCCGTAATAATTTGCTATTTAATGAACATTCATCGTACCATCCTTTTTCCTCAATCCAATGACGAACCTCATTCATAACATTTATATCCTGAATAATTATTTTTACATAATGATCCTTTTGGTCATATTTTGCATTCTTTATTTCTTCAGCAAATGATTTTTTCCAATCAAATCCTTTGCGCGGATACTTCAACTCTTTTCGTTCTTTTAAGCTTCTGATGCGCGACTGTGTAATGCCTAGCTGTTTAGATAAAACATAATCATCAATATTTTCATTAGCGTCTAAGCAATGTTCAATATACTCCGAGAACAGGAATGTTTCCAAGTCGCTTTTGCTTAAACTTCCAAAGTTCTGTTTAAAATATAAATCAATTATCTTATCAGCCAATTGACACTTTTCCTCTGGTGTAAATTCTTTCATCTAAATTCACCTCACTTCAGCACCTTACACTTCTTATTTCTCTCATCCAGCAGAATTGCAGTCTCATCTGCAAGCCTGCCTGCTGTTGCTGATCCGTCTGTTACTGCCTGCTCAAACTCCCTGAACTTGAGCGTTATCTGAGATTCTACCCCCGACAGTGCTTCAACTGACATAGGGTCTGAATATCTGATAGCCTCATAGACCTTCCTTGTTGCGGCTTTTGCCTCATCATCCTTTGCTTTTGCCATGAGGCTCTCTGCATCTGCAGTCAGAAGTTTTATGAATAAGGTCTGCTCCTTAACGCGTTTTCCCGTATCTTCAACAAGCTCTGCCGCAGCGCTTGCCTTAATTACCGCAATTGCCGCAAATCCAAGCATCAGGGCGCATAACACAATACCTACCCAGTTTGGTACATTCGGAATCGCCATGCACAGCGCACCGCAAATTACGGATATAATCAGTGCGCTGTAGCTGATTGTAAGTAACGGAATGTTTAAAAACAGCTTTTCTGCGGTTTGCGCTTTGAAAGCAAAGTCTGCACAAACAAGCTGCCCGATTAAAGTAAGCATAATCAAAGCGTAGCCGGACCAGAAAGCTCCGTCAAACTTGCTCATGCCTGCAATCTGGCTCGGAACGGCAAACACAATCACATTAAAAATAACAACCAGCACCGCCCACGCAATAACATATTTCTTAAAGAGATTTCCCATTTTCATTTTCTCTGTTTCCTTTCTGTTTTTACGCCTATCCTAAAGTTTCTCTCCGCATTCAGGGCAGAATTTACTGCCTCCTGCAAGAGTCTTGCCGCAGTTCGGGCAGGTCACTTCTAATTTCTGTCCGCATTCGGGACAGAATTTACCTTGTTCTATGCTTTTTCCGCACTGCGGACAAACTATCTTATCTTTTGGCTGCTGTGCCTCGATTTTTTCACCGCACTCCATGCAGAATTTTGAGCCTGCCGGAATCTGAGCACCGCATTTAGGGCAGTTTGCCGCCGTAGTTATACCGCCTGCAGTATTTGAACCGGCACCAGTTCCTCCGAACATATCACCCATCTGTCCGCCAAAAAGACCTGCAGCTTTCAGCCCTACGCCAAGCCCTATAATATCGCTCATGGCAGAACCGCCTGCTCCACCGTTTCCGCCCATATTGCCGATTCCTTCTGCATAAGCTTTCTGAACCTCTGCCTGAATTACGTCTTTCTGATTATAGCCTTGTGCGCGCATAACCTCAGCCTCTGCAAGACCTTCGGCTTTCTTTGACATAGCCTCTGCCTGCGCTTCAATTACAGTTCTCTCAGCGGCGCGCTTTGCCACCTCTGTCTGCGTCTGCTGACGCTCCAGCTCTACAGTACGCTCTGCGGCTGTTATTTCAGCCTCAGTCTCTGCTCTGGTCAGCCTTATATCTCTTTCTGCCTCTATCATGCGCTGCTGCAGTGATATAGCATAAAGTTCTCTTATCTTTTTAAAATTCGGATTATCCTCAGGAAGCACTACAGTAGTCAGATAAAACTGCGGGATTGTTATACCGTACTCCTCAAATTCAGGCATAATCTTCTGATGCAGTTCTTTTCCTATCTCATTCAGGTGCTCATCGACCTCAAGTATATTAATATCCAGCGATTTGATAACAGAGGTCAGAGTTGTCTTTACTGCTGTTGAAATAACAGGTCTGAAAGAATTCTGTATGGATTTAGTGAAATTCGAGCCTTCCGCTTCCCATGAGATACCGTTCATTGTACCTACAAGCTTGATAAGAAGCTTGCGGCTGTCGGCAACCTGCATATTCATCGAGCCGCTTGCGCCAAGCTCCAGCGGTACGCCTGAATCCGGGTCTATGTATCTGACTTTGGAGTCAGTCCCCCATTTAAGCGCCATCTGAATAGATTTATTAATGAAGTATACCTCTGCATGAAACGGTGTATTATCACCTGTTGCACGCTTTAGAAACTTACCTATTTCAGGTATGTTTTCTGTTTCCAGCGTATATCTGCCGGCTCCAAATAAATCCAGCGCCTGTCCGTTCATAAAAAATATTGCTTCCTGTGATTCATGCACAATAAGCTGTGTCAGGCTGTTAAAGTCCTCGCATGGATGTTTCCATATAAAGGTGCTGTTGTCGCCCTCGTATTTAATAACATCGGCAATCTTTGCCATATCATTGCCTCCTTTTCAAAAAGTGTACTTTTTAAAATTAACCAAATACTTGAAAAAACATAAGGAAAAAATTCTTTAAAGATTGAAAATTGACGAATTTTGGTATATGCTATATATACTTGACTATACAATTATAAATTTGCAAAAGTACACTTTTACATAATACTAAAGTGTGCTTTCTATTTTTCTGGCCTTGCCGTAAAAGGTGCCGGCGGGCATATTACAGGCCTGCGCAGCTTCTTTTAACGTCAGTTCTTTTTTTCTCCATGCCTTATGCACAGAAGTGAAATTATCAGGTATCGGAACCTGAGGTCTTCCGAATTTCACACCTCTTGCCTTTGCCGCCGCAATACCCTCTGCCTGTCTCTGCCTTATATTGCTTCGTTCGTTTTCCGCTACAAATGACAGTATCTGGAGCACAATATCACTGATAAAGGTACCCATTAAATCTTTTCCTCTCCTTGTATCAAGCAGGGGCATATCAATAACCGCAATATCTATTTCTTTCTCCTTGGTAAGTATGTGCCACTGTTTAATAATCTCCTCATAATTTCTGCCGAGCCTGTCTATGCTTTTAATGTACAGGACATCTCCTTTTTTCAGTTTCTTTAATAACCCCATATATTGCGGTCTGTTAAAATCCTTTCCCGACTGTTTATCTGTAAAAATATTTTCCGCCTTCACCCCAGCTTCCAAAAGTGAAACTACCTGACGGTCCTCATTCTGTTCTTTGCTGCTTACCCGTATGTACCCATATATATTATTCACTATATTATCCCTTTCTCTTATACCTTAAATCTGTCATTTTCAAAACTTTAGCTTAACAGATAAAAGAGCAAAAAAATATACCATAACCAAGGTATTTATATATACCCTAACTATGGTATTTCATAATGCTTTGTCTTTTGCAAATCCTTAAGCCTCAGTCGTAATAAACTGACATCATATTATTTCTGTGACCTCACAATATCATCATATGTTACCAGCGTAACATTTCCCATTTTCCCTGCCTTTTCCACACAGCCTTTTGTAAATCCGGTTTTGGAGAACAGAAAATAGTGCATCTTTGTATAATGAAACAATCCGCTTCTGTCAACCAGAGTCTCCAGCATATCTGAATCAACATTCTCGCTTCGCCATTTACATTCAGCGAAAACAGCCGAGTCGCTGTCTTTCTCTCCCATAATATCAATCTCGGTTTGAGCTTTCTTTCTCGGATCGTTTCCCCACCATCTCCCCAGCGATACGAATTCAATCGGCATTTTTCCCTCAAGAAGCAGTTTCCATAGATACTGCGTGCAGATTTCTTCAAACACTCTGCCCATATAGTCATTGAGCTGTGATTCAATCCTCTTATAGACAAGATTCTCTGCTCCTCTTGCAATAGCGGAAGCATTATCCGGTACAAACCGGTACCAGAAGCGGAACATATTATCCTCAATGGAATAGATTGATTTCTTCGAAGTCTTTTCTCCATATGGGGTTTCTTTCTTAATCATTCCAAGGCTAAGTCACCTGCCCCATTTCAAATGGGGGTTTGGTGGTAGCCCCGTCCGGGGCATTTCTCATTTCCGCCAAAGGCGGCTCGCAGCCTTGTTTCTTTGGCTATTTCTCTAACTTATCATTTTCTTCCTGCTCACGAATGTAGTTCACTATTGTACTTTCGTTAACATTGCCAACTGTTACTACATAGTAACCTCTTGACCAAAAGTTTCTGCCACTGTTTTTTCTTCTGAACTCAGGATGTCTGTCAAACAGCATAAGGGCACTTTTGCCTTTTCGTCCAAAGAGCAACAGCGATTTGCTAACGAAAAGGACAGCAATAGGCAAAGCCTGTTGGAACGAACGAAGTGAATGATGCCTTTCAGATACGACATAAACTTTGATACGCTCAGCTTAGGAGGTGTAAATGTTACTATGGAAATGCATTAAAGTTCCGATATCAAAATGTAGGAATTTAAGCATTT
>ERZ857965.1567-NODE-1567-length-22530-cov-4.424650_pt1 | contig 22530 bp, 19 predicted proteins | sample MGYA00519758_ERZ857965 | MGnify/ENA primary metagenome ERZ857965 (study PRJEB31778, sample SAMEA3449381) | human gut metagenome | biome: human gut; feature: human-associated habitat; material: faeces | place: United Kingdom | collected 2010/2012 ... | reverse complement strand
AACAATATAGAAATTTAATTGCTGTTTGTAAGTCTTGTCACAATAAGCTTCACCCAGAAAAGCATAAACCTAAAAAAGATATATTTATTAACGAAGAACGTTGGTAATATACCCCCCACTCCCCTATATGGGGTAAATTTTTTGGGGGGCGTTTCAACGGAGGGGGGAGTAGACAAAACAGAAATTTCTACTTCTCACATGAGGGGGGTATTAAAATACGAAGGAGGTGAACATATATGGCAAGAGAAAGAAAAGCGGTAAAAGAATTAAGAGAAAGTGAAAAATATGAAAAAATTAGAGAAGATTTACTGGACCAATTAGAAAGAAATTTTACCTATGGACAACAATTTAAAGATTTAGTAGAAGATTATATGTCCCTCTGGATTGTAAAAAATCTGCTAATAGATGACATTAAAGCAAGAGGGGTTAGCATTAAATGGAATAATGGCGGTGGGCAAAGTGGATACAAGAAAAATGATAGCATAGCTGAACTTAATAAAACTAATGCACAAATGTTAAAACTTTTAAATGAGTTAGGAATTAAAGCTACTGTAGCAGATGGTGGTGATGATGATGAATTATAAAGTTTATTGTCATATATCACCAAATAATAAAGTCTATATAGGAATAACTCAACAAGAACCTAAACAAAGATGGCAAGGCGGAAATGGGTACAGAAAAAATTTACATTTTTATAGTGCTATTAAAAAATATGGATGGAATAATTTTAAACACATTATCTTATTTGATAAACTTACAAAAGAAGAAGCTGAGAAAAAAGAAATTGAATTAATAAAACAATACAATTCTACTAATAGAAAATATGGATATAATATCGAAAATGGTGGAACGTGCGTTGGCAAAGTATCTGATGAAACAAAACTAAAGTTAAGAGAAACAAGAATTGGCGAAAAAAATCCAAGATACAGAAAACCACAATCTGAAAATCAGAAAAAAAGTTTATTGGAAGCTAATAGTGTAGAAGTTTATCAAATAAATAAAAATAATGGGCTTATAATAAATAAATATGATTCTATAGCTATAGCAGCTAAAAAAATGAATATATGCTATCAATCAATTAGTAAATGTTGCAGAAATAAATGTAAAACTGCAGGTGGTTTTATATGGACATATGCAAATGAATATGAAGAAGAAATAAAATATAGGCTAAAAAAAGTAAATATTAAATCTGATTCTAAAAAAGTTGCAAAAAAAGATAAAAATACAAATGAAATAATCCATGTATATAAATCTATAACAGAGGCGAACAGCTGCACTAAAGTAGGAATAAGCCATATTAGCGAATGCTGTAAAGGTAAAAGGAAAACTGCAGGCGGTTTTATATGGTGTTATATTTATGACTGATATTCCTAAAGCGATGCAAGAATACATTGATATAGTAAAAAAAGATAAAATTAAGACCTGCAAAGAACAGAAAATGTTAATAAGGCTAATAGAGGAAATATTTCAAACGGAAAATTTAATTGTAAAAGAAGAACAGTTTAATAAATATATGTCATATCAAAAATATTTTCCGTTTGAACTTTTTGCATGGGAAAAATTTGTTTTTTATGCGCATAATTGCGTGTTTAAAGAAAATGGATTACCAAGATTTGCTGACTTGTTTATTTTAGTTGGCCGTGGTTCGGGCAAAAATGCATACTTAGGATTTGAGGACTTCTGCTTAGTTACTCCTACTCATGGAATAAAAAACTATGATATAGACATTTCTGCAAATAGCGAGGACCAAGCTAAAACAACTTTTATGGATATTTACAATATATTAGAAGATCCAAAATATACGAAAAAAATGAAAAAACATTTCTATTGGAACAAAGAAGAAATTATAAACCTTAAGACAAAAAGTAAAATAAAATTTAGGACTAATAATCCTAAAGGTAAAGATGGTCTAAGAAGTGGAAAAGTTGATTTTGATGAAATACATGCATACCAAAACTGGGAAAATATAAATGTATTTACCACAGGCTTAGGGAAAAAAGAGCACCCAAGAAGAACATATATAACAACTAATGGAGATGTAAGAGATGGTCCGCTAGATAATCTATTAGAAAAAGCTATGTTAATCTTAAATGGAGAAGTTGAAGATAATGGATTTCTACCGTTTATTTGCCGATTAGACGATGAGGATGAAGTACATAATCCAGATAACTGGGCAAAAGCAAACCCAAGTCTACCTTATAGACCTTCACTTATGGAGCAAATGAAAAAGGAATATGCAGATTATAAAATAAATCCTTATTTAAATAGTGCATTTATGACTAAAAGAATGAATATACCAAAAGGCAGTAAAGACATAGAAGTTACTACATGGGAAAATATATTAGAAACAAATAAAGAAATACCAAATTTAGAGGGAGCAAGTTGTACTATAGGATTTGACTATACTAAAGTCAATGACTTCTTAACAGTAGGGTTATTATTTCTTAAAGGTGGAGTTTATTATTGGATTAGTCATAGTTGGTTTTGTACTAACTCAAGAGATAAAGATAGAATAAAAGCACCTTTGAAAGAATGGCAAGAGAAAGGACTATTGACTATAGTTGATGATATTGAAATTAACCCAGATGTTCCTTGCGAATGGATACAAGAACAGTTGACAAAATATAATTGTATAATAACTGGAATAGATAATTTTAGATTAGCATTGTTATCGAAATCACTTAAAAAAATTGGAATAGATGCATCTGATAAAGAACAGGTTAAAATAATTAGGCCAAATGATATTATGAAGATTGTACCAGTTATAGATAGTTTATTTAATAAACATAAAATTGTATGGGGAGATAATCCTCTAATGAGGTGGTTTACAAATAATACAAAGTTAACTGATAAGACTTTAGGTAACTATGTATATGATAAGATAGAACCTAAAAGCAGAAAAACAGATGGATTTATGGCTTTTGTTCATGCTATGATTGCAGCACAAGATACATTAGAGGATGAGGATAATTCAGAATTATTCTTTATGTCACCATTAGTATTCTAAAAGGAGGTGAGAAAATTGTGAGCATAAAAACATGGTTTAAAGACTTTCTAGGAAATGCTAAAGATGAAAATGGGGAAATAATAGAAAGTGTAATAGAAGAAAAAGTACAGGAAATATATTATAAAGAATTAGCAATACAGACAGCTATAACATATATTGCTAATGCATTAAGCAAATGTGAAATAAAAATATATGAAAATAACAAAGAAGTTAGAAATGACATATACTATACATACAATATATCCCCTAATGTAAATGAAAATAGCAGTCAGCTATTACATAAAGCTATTGAAAAAATGGTATATAATAAAGAAAGTTTATTAGTAGAAGCTACTCCTAATAATTTATATTGTGCAGATAGTTATGTAGTAGATGAATATCCAATCAAAGGCAATTTATATAAAGGAATTTCAATTGGAAATTTACAGTTAAATAAAATTTTTAAAAGTGATGAAGTACTACGATTGCAGCTTAATAATACAAATATAAAAAATTTAATTGACGGATTATATGAACAGTATGGAGAATTAATGAGTTATGCTGCCAAAAATTATAAGAAGTCAAATGGAACAAAATATAAAATGATATTTGAAAATATTAAAGCTGGAGATAAATCTTTTCAAGAAAATTATGAAGAGGTTATAAAAAAACAACTTAAAAGTTTTATGCAAAATGAAGATTCTGTATATTTACAATTTAAAGGATATGATTTGCAAGACGTTTCACCAACAACAAATAAAGATAGTTCTGATTTTAGAAATCTTAGAAAAGAAATGTTTGAAATAGTAGCACAGGCTTTTCAAATACCAGTGAGTTTAATGCTAGGTAATATTACAAATATGAATGAAATAGTAAAAGTATTTCTTACATTTTGCATAGATCCAATAGCAGAAATGCTATCAGAAGAAATTACAAGAAAAACATATCCTGGATATTTAGAGTGGTCAAAAGGAAATTATGTTAAGGTAGATACATCTACAATTAATCACATTGATATTTTAGATGTAGCAGAAAAAGCAGATAAACTTATAGCATCTGGAACCTGCTGTATTGATGAAGTAAGAGAAATAATAGGATTTGATAAACTTAATACTAAGTTTAGTCAACAACATTTTATAACGAAGAACTATGATACAGCAGAAAATAGACTAATAGGTGACAAATAAAGGAGGTGAATAAAATGAAAAGTAAAAAATATTTTCAACTGACTCAAAATAATAATGAAGTCGATATTCAAATTTATGGAGATATAACATCGTGGGATTGGTTTGAAGGAGAGATATCAAGTTATACATTATCTAAACAAATTGAAGGATTAGACTGTGATAAAATAAATGTCTATATAAATAGTTATGGTGGTGAAGTTAAAGAAGGATTAGCAATATACAACCAACTAAAAAGACATAAAGCAACAGTAAAAACTGTATGTGATGGATTTGCATGTAGTGCTGCTTCAGTTGTATTTATGGCAGGAGATGAAAGAGTAATGTCTACAGCATCATTATTAATGATACATAATGCATGGAGTTGGACAAGTGGAAATGCAAATGAACTAAGAAAACAAGCAGATGATTTAGATAAAATAACTCAGGCCAGTATTAATGCTTATATGCAAGAAGTAAATATAACAGAAGAAGAGTTAAAACAGATGCTTGATAATGAAACTTGGATAACACCACAGGAAGCATTAGAAATGGGATTTTCAACAGCTATTGTAAATGAAAAAGAAGCTGAAGAAGTTAGTCAATCTGTTAAAAAATCATTAATGAAGCTTATATTAAATGCTAAAAAAGATGATGACGATAATAAAGATAGCGATAATGACGACAATAGTGATGATAACAATGACGATAATGATAATGACAATAATGATGATAATAATGATAATAACAACGATGATGATGACGATAAGGAACCAAAGGAATCTAAAATAGATTCTTTTTTTAATGTAATAAAAAATTTGAATAATTAGGAGGAAATGAAATGTCAATATTAGGAAATAAGAAATTAAAACAACAAGAAGTTGCATCTAAAATGCAAGCTGCATTAGCTGGAGGGAATGAAGAAGAAATAAAACAAGCATGGGTAGAATTTCAAGAGTCTGTAGTTGATGATATAAAAGCTGACTTTTTGGAATATCAAATAACACAAGATAAATCTATATTAGCTCAAAGAGGATACAGACAATTAACGACAGCAGAAGAAAATTACTATAAGAAATTTATTGAAGCAAGTAAATCTGCAAACCCACAACAAGCATTTGCTGCTTTACCAGGAACACCAGATGGAATTATGCCTGAAACAATAATAGAAGATGTATTTAGAGAGTTAGTTGAAGAACATCCTTTATTAGATAAAATTAATTTTACTTATTGTAAATATCTGACTAAATGGATATTAAATGATCATACAATAGATACAGCAGTGTGGGGTGAATTAAACTCTACAATAACTAAAGAAATAACATCTGCATTTAAAATTGTTGATATAACTCAAAATAAATTAAGTGCATTTGCTGCAATTCCATTAGATATGTTAGATTTAGGTCCAACTTTCTTAGATTCTTACATAAGAACTGTATTAAAAGATGCTTTATTATGTGGATTAGAAAAAGCTATAGTTGCAGGTACTGGTAAAAACCAACCGGTTGGACTATGTAAAAATGTATCTCATGGTGTAACTGTAACAGGTGGAGTTTATCCAGACAAAACAAAAGTAGCTTTAACATCATTTATGCCTAAAGAATACGGAAAGGTGCTTGCAAAATTATCTAAAACAGAAAAATGGACAGATGATAATAGTAAAGTACATGGAGGAAAAACTAGAAAATTCAGTTCAGTTTTATTTATATGCAATCAAACTGATTATCTTACAAAGGTTATGCCAGCATCTACAGTATTAACTGTTAATGGAACATTTGCACAAAATGTATTCCCATTCCCAACAGATGTGGTTATCTCAAACGAATTAGCTGATAATACAGCTATATTATGTTTACCATCTGAATATTTTATGGCAATAGGTGGAGCAAAAGAAGGTATAATAACTTACTCAGATGATTATAAATTCTTAGAAGATTTAAGATATTATAAAATAAAAACTTATGGTGCTGGAAAAGCAAACGATGATACAGTAGCACTATTCTTAGATATAACTAACTTAGAAGAAGCTTATGTATATACTAAAGTAAAAGGTACAGTAGAAAGTACAGTAAAAGGTACTGTTACTACAAAAGCAGAATCTTAAGATAAAAAATAAGGGCTAGAATTTCTAGTCCTTATTTTATTGGAGGTAAAAATATGAATTTACTTCAAGATTTGAAGCTAAAATTAAATATAACTTGGGTTGAAGAAGAAACAGAAAATCGTTTGAATGCTATTTTAGAAGATGCAAAATCAGCATTAAATTTTAAATTAGGTGCAGAAGTAGATTATTCTAATGGAATGGAAAGAAGTTTATTGCTTAATTATTGTATGTATGAATGGAATAATTGCATTAATGAATTTGACGATAATTATTTCAACAATATTATGCAATTAAGACAAAAATATGAGGTAGAACAAAATGAGGACATCTAATTTTAATGATGGATATATAAGAGTTTATAAAGAAAAAAATAAAGAAAGTGACTTTGGAGCTAGAAAAAATATAAAATCTATTGATGATTTAGAGTTTATAGTCAAATTAGCATATAAAGAATGCAATAAAAGGCAACAGGACCTTGATTTTGCAGAAGCTAGAAATAGGTCTTTAAGTTTAAAAATAAAAACAAGATTTTATAGAGATATATCTAACTATGATAAAGTTATTATAAAAAATGTTCTTTACGATATTGTGTACTTTGATATAGATAGAGAAAAGCAAGAAATTTACTTCTATTTGGAAGAGGTGAGAAAGATTGCTTAATGATATAAAACAAGCATTAGAAAAATTAGGATATAAAGCTTATTATGGACGTTCACTGGCAAAACCAAATGATGATTGGAATTATTTTGTCTTTAACAAAAGTAGGACATCTAGATCAGGAACAAATAGAATGGACTATAACAAATATTATCAGGTACATTTTATTTGTGAAGATTATATAGAAGAAGATTTTGAATTTAAAATAATAAAACAAGTAACAAAAGATACAAAATTAAAATTAGCTGATACAGAAATTGTATTTAATTATACAACAAAAAATAATACTGATAGAGTAGTTGAAATTTGCACAATAGAATTTACAAAAGCTAAAAAAGGTTGTGAATTATAATGGCAGGGATAAATTTTTCATTAGAGTATGAAGACGTACAGAAAATACAACAAGCTATAGGAAATTATGAAGATAAAGCTGAGGACGTAATAAATAAATACATACATGGAGAAGGAAAAGACAAGTTAATAAACTCTATACATAATTGTATACCTGTATCTGATAGGAATAAAAAGCATGCAAGAGATGCAGATTCATTAACGAGTAAAAATTTCAATTTAGGAATAAGAATTACAACAAAACAAAAATATAATTACTTAGTATTCCCTATGACAGCCAGTGGTACAAGTCAAGGTAAAAGTGAAAAGCCATTTATGGAAGAGGGGGTTAAAAAAGTAAAAGATAATGTTGTAAATGAAATTTTAGATAAATTAAGAGAGGTGAATATATAGATGTCAACTTATAATCAATCATATTCTGATTACGAATTAAAAGAAGCTACAGTTAAATTTGAGGGTGAAAATGAAATAGCATCATCAAAAGTAGGATGTGTAGGTTCCCTTGAAGAAACAATGGATACTAGAACTGTTATAAAGAAATGTGAAGGAATAGTAGTAAAGAGTGTTACAAAAGGAACTGGTTCAGGAAGGTTAAAAGTAAGCTTACATATGATGTGGCCAGTATATGTTAAAGCATTTGGAATGGATTTTAGTAATCAATTAGCACCAGGAGTATATGCATATGGTAAGAATAGTAAGCACAGAAGATTTTTACTAACAGGAAAAGTATTAGATGAAGATGATAATGAAAAGCTTGTAGCATACCCACAATGTTCAATATCGTCTGGGAAAGCAAGAAAGATAACAAATGGATCTGAAGAAGTAGCAGAAATGGAATTAGATATAGCAGTATTCCCAGATGAAAATGGGCAAGGTGTTTATGAATGTATGGTAGCTGAATTAGAAGAAGGTTCAGAAATTGCTACAAAATGGCTGACTGGATTTACTCCAGACTTAGTTAAAAAAACTGCTTAAGAATAACTTAGAAAGTGAGTAAAAAAATGAAATGTACATTTAAAGAATTAACATTAGAAAATGGAGAGGTTATAAAATTAACTCTAAATTTTGCTAGATTATTGCAGCTAAAGAATAAAAGAAAAAAAGAATATGAAGAATATAATGATATATATGTAAAAGAAGATAAAGATGCGACCTTTAGTTCAATCACGATTTTATATACAGCATATTTATGCGCTAATATAGAACAAGATGATAATACTTTAATGACTAAAGAAGAATTTATGGAAAATATACCACAAAGTTTTGTACTTATAAATAACTTAGCTAATGAATTAGCGAATCCAAAGCAAAAAAAAATTTCAGGAGCGCCTTTACCCAAGCAACAAAGAAGATAACAGGGGCTACAAAAATAAGAATACCTAAATTTAAATTAGAGGACATAGAGGATTATTATACCTACTATGTCCTTATTTTAGGTATAAGTGAAGATTTATTTTGGAATATAGATATATCTTCCTTAGAAGGCATAGTTGCTAATAAAGTAGCATATGACAACTACATTAATTATGTAAAACAAAGGGAAATAGAAAGGAGGGGAAGATAAATGGCAAATAAAACACAGGCACAAATAGAATTTAAAGCTGTAACTTCAGAATTTAGGTCCGGTATAAGAGACATAAGTAAAGATATGACTACCTTTTCAAATGAATTGAAATTAAATGCTACTCAATTAAAAGGAAATTCAGATGATATAAATCTATTAGAGCAAAGACAAAATATATTACAACAACAATATGCAGCATCAAGCCAAAAGGTAGAATTATTAAATCAATCATTAGAACAGGCGAAAAATATACTTGGAGAAAACTCCAATGAATACAGAAATCTTAATAATGAGTTACTTAGAGCACAAACTCAACAACAAGCTATACAAAATGAAATAAATCAAACATCACAAAGACTTAATGATTTAAGAAGTGCAAGTCAAGAAGCTGGACAAGAAATAGGACAGTTAGGAAATGATACAAATTCATTATCTAGATTAACTACAGAAATAGATCAGCAACAACAAGAGTTAAATAGACTAAAAGAAGAATATAAAAATGTAGTATTAGAGCAAGGACAAAGTTCAAATGAAGCTCAGCAATTAGCAAGTAGAATAGGACAGTTATCTAATGATTTAAGGGAAAACCAAAATAGATTGCATGAAGTTAGTAGTGCTGCTGATGAATTAGATAACAGTTTAAATGATGCTGCAGATGGAGCACAAGAAGCTGGAAATGCACTAGAAGATGCATTAGCTATAGAAGGTGTAGACGAGTTAACAGATGCATTTAGTGGAATAGCAGACAGTGTAAAAGAATTTGGATTAGAAGGACAAAGTTCGCTTAATCAATTGCAAGCACAATTAGGGCTTACAAACGATGAAATGGGCGAATTTGAAGGAATAATAAATGAAATTTATGCAGATAATTTTGGAGAATCACTATCAGATATAGGCGAGAATATGGCATTGGTACATCAAAACACAGGTTTAGCAGGAGAGGCGCTAAAACAATGTACAGAAGATGCATATCTTTTAAGTGATGTTTATGAAATTGACATAGCTGATAGTACAAAAGCAGCAGATGCATTAATGCAGAAGTTTGGACTTACAGCAGATGAAGCATATAATCTTATAGCACAGGGAGCAGAAAGCGGACTTAATAAAAATGATGATTTAATTGATGTAATTACGGAATATTCTCCTTCTTTTGCTAATGCAGGATATTCAGCTGAGGACATGTTTAATGCTCTTGCAAATGGGGCAGAGACAGGGGCATTTAGTGTAGACAGTTTAGGTGATGCATTTAAAGAAATGAATATAAGAATTATGGACGGTTCAGCCGATGATTATTTAAAAAAGTTAGGGTTTAATGCTGATGAGTTTCGTGAAAAATATGCAAAAGGTGGAGATAGTGCTAAACAAGTCACACAGGAAATGATAGAGCGTTTAAGCAAAATGAAGGATAAGCAAGAACAATATAATGTAGGTGTTGGTATATTCGGAACAATGTACGAAGATAATGCTGCAGAAGCTATATTTGCGTTAGGAGATCTTAATGGAGAGATAGATAATTCTAGAGACAAATTAGGTGAAATGAACAAAGTCAAATATAATGACTTAGGAAGTGCACTTGAAGGAACGAAAAGAATATTACTTACAAACTTACAACCTGCGATAAGTGCAGTAACAAGTGGAATAACAACATTATTACAAAGTTTTGCTAATATGCCTAAACCTGTGCAACTGGTAATAACTGCTGTAGTAGCATTAGGAACGGCTTTTGTAGGAATAACAACAGTTATAGGAATGGTTTCATCTGTAGCTGGAATATTTACATCGGGGTGGAGTGTTCTCACCGGGGTATTTGCAGCAGTTAAGACGGGAGTAATTGCAGCAACAGGTGCTATTGGAGCAATAAGTGCACCAGTTTTAATAGCAATAGGAGTTATAACAGCATTAGTTGCTATTGGTGTACTACTGTATCAAAATTGGGACACAGTAAAAGCAAAAGCAACAGAGGTTTGGAATGCAGTAAAAGACACTATATCTAATGTGTGGGAAGGAATTAAGAATGTATTTAGTACAGTATTAAGTGCTATACAAACAGCTATACAAATGTATTTTGATATGTATAAGACAATAATAGTTACTATTATAACTGCAATAAAGACAGTAGTAACAACAGGTTGGAACGGAATAAAAGCAGTATTTACTACAGTTTTAAATGCAATTAAGTCAGTAGTATCAAATGCATTTAATGGTATTAAATCTACTATTACAACGATATTAAATGCAGCTAGATCAGTTGTATCTAATGTTTGGAATGGAATAAAAAGTGTTGTAAGTAATGTATGTAGCGGTATATCAAGCACTGTATCAAATAAATTTAATTCAATTAAAAGTACTATATCTAATATAATGAATAGCGCTAAAAGTATAATGAGTAATATTTGGAATGGAATAAAGTCTACTGTAAGTAACGTTTGTGGAGGTATTACAAGTATAGTTTCTAATAAATTTAATGCAGTGAAAAATACAATATCTAATGTAATGAATAGTGCTAAAAATGTAGTATCAAATGGCATTAGTAAAATAAAAGGATTTTTCTCAAATTGTCACTTAAGTTTCCCTAAAATAAAGCTACCTCATTTTTCAATTAGTGGAAAACTTAGTGTAAATCCTCCAAGTGTACCGAAAATATCGGTAAACTGGTACAAACAAGGTGGTATTATGACACAACCAACTATATTTGGAGCTAGAAATAATACTCTTTTAGCAGGAGGAGAAGCAGGAGCAGAAGCGATTTTACCACTAGATAACTTTTATAATTATTTAGATTCAAAATTAGATAAATTTATTAGTGAAGATAATACAGCAAGTGAAGTCAGAAGGTTATCAAATATAGTTTCAAACTTAGAACTTAAATTAGATATAGATGGTAGAGAATTTACTAGAACTGCAGTAGCACCAAATCAAGATGAATTAGATGATTATAATATAACTAGAAATATGAAATTAAAATACTAAATAAGAAGGAGGGGTAAAATGGGAAAAAAATTAATATTTAATAATATTTGTTCAGAAGAATTAGAAATAATAGTTGTTGAAGGCCCTCCAGAAGTGTTGTCAGAAGAAGAATATGAAGAAATAAGTATAGAAGGTAGAAATGGGACAGTTACTATAAATAAAGGTACATTTCCAAATATAGAAAAGAGTTTTATTTTAACTACTATAAATTTAGATCAAGACATAAATCTAATGATAGAGAAGGTTAAAAAATGGTTATTTGATATAAAAGATAATAAATTATTATATTCAATTGAAAATAAATATAACATTGTAAAAAAAGTTATTATTGAGGAAGATATAAAAACAACATTTGAAGAATTTGGAGACTTTAAAGTTAAATTTATTTGTGAACCTTTTTATTATAATTTATTAGAAAAAAATATAATAGTAACACAAAAACAAACGACTATATATAATAGTGGTGATTTTACAAGTGCCCCGAAGATAATTATATACGGAACAGGAGATTTACAGATAACGATTAACGATACTACTGTACAGATTAATAATGTTGATGAAAGAGTTTTGCTAGATAGCAAACTTTTTTTATGCCTAGATAAAGATAATAATAATAAAAGTATAGATATGATAGGAAATTTCCCTTTGTTAGATAAAGGGGAAAATACTATAACATGGATAGGAAGTATAACCAAGTTAGACATAGAACCAAGGACTATTTATAGATAGGAGGGAGTATTATGAATAAAGCAGTTAAAATATGTATTTTCAATAAAAATACTCCTAAAGAAACGGTAATTTTGAGTAATGGTGATGCAATACTTGATAATATTTGTACAAGCTGCAAAGTTACAGAAAATTTAGATGGGACATATGGATTAGATGCAGAGTTTATAATTGACGATGATGGATTGTGGGAATATCTACAAGAAGAAGCTATATTAAAAATAAAGGTTGATTATGGAGATGAATATTTCAGGATAACAAAACCAAGAAAAACACGAAATAGAATAATCATATACGCTATACAAGTCACAATATATGAAACTATTCACTTATGGCTTAATGATGTAAGGCCTACTGGATTAAATGGAACAGCAGCAATAAATTGGATATTAGATGGGGCGGTAGGAGTTAAAGAATTAGAAGTATATTCTAATATATCTGCATCTAATACTGCTTACTATGAAGATATGAATATGTATAAAGCTATACATGATTGTGATCAATCATTTCTCAACCGCTGGGGAGGAGAAATACAAAGAAGAGGATATCTTTTAAAAATACTTGATAAAGTAGGAAAAGATAGAGGAGTACAAATAAGGTCATGTAAAAATTTAAAAGGATTTGAAGCGAATACAGATGTAGATAGTATTACAACTAGAATTAAACCAAAAGGTTATGACGGAATAACCATTAATGGCTTTATAGATAGCCCTATATTGAATAATTATGCTAGAGCTTATACTAAAGAATTTACTTATAGTGATGTAAAAGTAAAATCTTCAGAGAGTGAAACAGAAGGATTTAACACACTAGAAGAAGCTCAGGCCGAACTAAAAAGGTTAGCACAATTAGAATATACTGAAAATAATGTAGATATTATCAGTGCGGATTATACTATAGATTTTGTTGATTTAAGTCAAACTGAAGAATATAAAAACTATATAAAAGCAGAAAAAGTTTATATAGGCGATGAAGTATCAGTTTTTGAAAGTAAATTAAATATAAATGTAGTTGTAAGAGCAATAGAAAGAAAATACAATGTTTTAACACAGAAAGTAGAAGAAATAAAACTATCAAATAAAGATATAGGTAGAAAATCAATAAATGACGTAATGATTGATATTTCAAAGGATATAGAAAAGAATGATAATTCAATAGAAAAATGGATACAAAGTTTTATAAATTCAGGAATAAAGGACAGTTATGTATTTTACAATAAAGAAGAATTAGTTGTATGTGATAGCCCTACTATAGAAGAAGCTATACATGTATGGAGATTCAATAAAAATGGATTAGCACATAGTGCAAATGGATATCAAGGACCATATGATGTAGCTTTAACAGCAAATGGCCAAATAAATGCAAATATGATTTTAGCGGGTACATTAAAAGGACAGTATATAGATGCTAGAAATATGGTTATAAAAGATGAAGATGGAAATGTAACCTTTTCAGTAGGTAGTGATGCGATTGTAAGAATGATACAAGGACTTATAGATATTTCAGATGAAGGGATAAGAATTAACTTACAAGATAGTGAGAGTAACATTGTAGGTTATGTTATCTATGATGGTCAAGGTGTTCAAATATTTACAAATAATGACGAGCCTATAAGTTCATTTCATAGAGAGGGAGCTTATACAGAAAAATTAGTTACTGACAAGTTGATATGTTCTCAAGTTGTACAAATAGCTGATTTTAATGGATGTCCTCTTGATTGGTACATAGCACCAACTGCTACTGGAGAAGGTACAGGTAAAGATGAAAATAATAAGGCAAACTCTTTAAAAGATGTATTAAGGCATATAAAACAATATGGATATAAATTTAATAATGTAATTACTATTCATATAGAAGAAAATTGTATATTGAACGAAGATGTAGTTATACAAGACTTTATGGGAACGTTATTTAAAATAGCATTAGGAAAAAATGTTGTCATAAATTGTAAAAAATTTAAAGTAGAAGATTTGCTTAGTAGAATGACAATAGAATATGATGCTGATAAAAGATTAGTAGCTGGAGAAATAACTCAAACAGATTATAATAATTATCCAATTATAAATTTAGTTGATTCTTCTTTAGAAAATTATGTATTTTCAGCATCTAATGTAAATTATGTCGAAATAAAAGGAATAAGATTTCATGGAGTAGAGGGTACTACAGGAATTGGTTCATTTGCTGCTTCTAATATAGTTATAGATAATTGTGACTTTTCAGGAGTAGATAAATGTGTAGTTGCTGATGGGCAAAGTAAAGTTTCACTGGGGTGGAGTTCTGGAAATGTTGAAAAAATTGCAAGTGTATATAATGGTAGTATATTTACTTCAAGTAGAATAATACCAAAATATTCAGATAATGAAATGGTATATGTTTCAGAAAATGCTATATTTATACCTAATACAAACGGTTACACTCAATTTGATACATTATATACTCCTACAACAACATCTACAAGTACAAATATAACAGATAATATTTGTATAGATACTGCTAACTTATATACATTAGTAGAGGGTGAAGGCGAAGATGATGAACAAACCGTACCAAGAAAAGGATATACAGGGCAGGGCAAATATAAAGAAAACTCAAAATCACATAGAGGGTATATCAAATTACCTGTAAGTGTAATCAAAGATGTATTATCAAATAAAAAAGAATACAATGTAAAACTTAGAATGACAAGACTCAATACGGAACATGGTTACAATAGTAAAACACCACATCCGATTATTAGAGCGGTAGGTGGAAGTAGCGGAACAACAGATTATTGGGACAGTAATATTAAATTTGCTAGAGGAGAAACACAAGATATAACATTGCCTGCATCAATAGTACAAGCTATAGAAAAAGGAGCTACTTCATTAGAATTATTCGTAAATAGCAATCAATTAGAACAGTATTCTTTCTATGGAGATGTAAGCCTTATAGTAGAAGGTACAAATAGTAATCCTGGAGAGGAAGATAAACCAAGTGGTCCAGTAGGTACAGGTGAAACTGCTTATAATGCAACTGGTACAACAACAGCTAATCTTAATGTGAGAAAAGGAGCTGGTGTAAACTATGGAATAATTACAACTCTACCACAAGGAACAACAGTTACAATAGTTGCCAAAGACAATGCCACAGGTTGGTACAAAATAAGTTACAATGGAGATTATGGTTATGTTTCAAATAAATATGTCACTATAACATCAACAGGGACAACAGTAGATCCTACAATTATTCAAGATTTCCCATATGCAGATGAAATGGTAGAAGTTGGACTAACATATTGGAGAGTGTGTGACAATGAATATACACAAGGTCAATCATGGTCACAAGGTTTTACCTATAGAAGTGCAAATACTCCACTTAGTGGTAGCTGTACAGCTGACCAAGACGTTGCCGATTCATTATGGGTAGCAGTTACTAGAAGTGGAAAGACAAGACATTATAAAGCAATAGATTGTAGTACATTCTCAGGCATGATGACAAAAGGACTTGAATATGCGAATGGTCCATATGCCAATAAAACAAACTTTACTAATTTCCGTAAAGATAAATTGCAGAAAAGTAGTAAGAGTTGGGCATTTAACATGGTCAAAGCAGATGGTACATGGGCAAGAGAAGCAGCAGCTCAATGTGAGTATTTCGATAGAGTCGGCCTTGGAATTGTATATTACAGAAATGTAGATACAGGAAAAACTTACGGAAGCAAAGGCTCAACTGATGATAATTTCTCACCAATAAAAAAAGGGGACTTAATATTCTATTCTAAAAAAGACTCTAGCGGAAATTGGAAACAACCTAATAGATATATGAAGGTTTCTCATGTAGCAGTATGTTATGGAGATAATTCTAGTGGTAAAAAGTCAGTTATAGAATCTACAAACGGAACTATGACAAAGAATCACACGTTTGATGACGGAACAACAATTAATGCCGGTATAAGAATAGTTTCTATAGCAGGTAATTCGGGATATGCTGACGATATTGTAATGATAGTAAGACCTCAACCTACCCATTATGACGGAACATTACCAGGAGGTGGAACAGAAAGTGGTGGTACTGGTGGAGGTACAACAGGCGATGGAGTAACAGATGCTGGTACAACTGAATATACAAATTGTGTTTCAGAACAAGGTACAATAGACGGCAATAAATATGTATATAAATTAAAAACTTGTAAAATAACAGCTTATGGTGGAGACAGTGGAAGTGCTTGTAATATACCATTGAATTTGGGTAAAACTTGCGGTTCGTTCAATTTACCATTCGGAACAAAAATCTACATTCCAAGCCTTAAAGGTAAAAGTATTACAGATGGTAACGGGAAAACAGTAATTTGCGATGGTATATTTACAGTAAATGACACGGGCGTAGGCGGAACAGACTTTGACCTTTACATGAGTACTAAGTCAGATACAAATGCAGAAAGTGTATTTGGAAATACAAGAAGAGAAGATGTCTACATTCTTAGTTATGGCAGTGGATATGGTTATGCTTGGTCATACACACAAAGTTATAAATGGGCTTACAATAATGGAACTTTAAGCGCTTATAAAGTGGCTTTCAAGGACTATATCAAATATGGAGGTACGTTAATAAACTTCCTTAAATTCAAAAATGATGATGCAAATATAAGAAGTTCTACATATTGGAGCATATTAAACAGTTAGAAAGGAGTGAAACGCTTGAGAGATTACAATATAGAAAGCGATTTAAAGCAAGAAAAATTTGAAGTAATAAAACTTGTACAAGGTGATAAGGGAAATAAACTCACTATTAATGTACTTGAAGATGGAAAGCCAGTCAGTTTGACTGGCTGTTCTATTACTGCTAAATACAAGAGAGCAGATGGACAAGTAATAAATGGATCCGTAACAAATATATCTAATAATTCATTTGATGCCGTAATAGATAGTGATATAACAAAAGTATCAGGAGTTTTAAAAATGCTATTCTCCATAGAAAAAGACGATGTAAAAGTAAGTACATTCTTATTATTAGCAGATGTAAGAGAAGGATTATTAGAAAATACAGGAAGCTCAGGAGGTGGAGAAGTGACAGTAGATCTAAAAGATTACCAAAAGAAAACGGACAATGGATTAGAAACAAAAAATAAATACATTGTTGGAGCTATTAATGAGGTAAATTCGCAATGTAAAGATATTGCGAACTATTCTTTAGCAGTAGGTGATGACGGTTTATTATATCTAAGTGATGGGAAAGGTAATTTATTAGGTAATGGAATAGATGTTAAAAAAATGCAAGAAGTTGTAAGTAATTTAGTATCAGTTTTTACAGCAGATTTTAGTGGGGCTACTCCTTTAGCAAGTCAGTTTTATGCTTGGGAAAATAGGGTTTATGGAAGTGCTATTTATGATGCATTATCAAATATACAATGCATTGATAATGTTGCACATTTAACATCAGTATATGATAGCGAAAATTCAAGATGGAAAAAACAAATGATGTGTACAGGTGGATTATTTGAATCAGATAACTTTATTTGTGAATTTGAAGCAAAACTTGATGGTAAAGCAGGAAGTTGGAATAATGTTATAACATATGGAACAGGAACACATTGGACTAATGGAATGTATTCAGATGGAGTAAAATGGCCTGCTGGTGGTGAAATAGATGCCTTTGAACAAGCAGGTGGTTATTCAGAAAATCCAAACTATTTTAAAACTCCTACAGTTCATTATGGTAGCGGTACGGGAAGTGGTTATTCCAATACGCATGAATCTAAACGAGGAGATTCTGTTACATTTACAATTAACGAATGGCATAAATTAAAATTTGAATTAGTAAATGGATGTGTGAAAATATGGATAGATGATGTGTTTATTGGTGAAAATGATTTTTCGGATTGTGTGGTTAATAATAATTATTTATATGATTATAAACCTTTTTTAAAACCACAAGCATTTTATATAGATGGTTCTTGTGCTGATAATTCTGACACATCTAATACTTATGATTTTTCAATTAAAAATTTCAAAATATTTCAAGAAAAAAACGTTGAATGTACAGGATTAGAGATATATCCTCAAATGTGGGGAAAAGGGACTGAATTAATATTTCCAACTGATGCAGAATTATTCTTTGATAAAATATTTACTCCATCTAATGTATCAAATAAAGCTTGTAAATGGGAATCCACTAATCCGAGTGTAGCGACTGTATGTGAAGGTTATGTAAAAACATTAACTGAAGGAACTACAACTATAAAAACTACCTGCGGAACTATTACAGCTACTTATGAATTAACAGTAAACAATACAACTAAAAATATACCTTGTGTTGGGCTAGAATTAGAAGGCGAGAGTAAGCAATTAGATATTGATACAACAGCTTCATTTAAAACATATGTATATCCTAAGTTCACGACTGATGATTTGCAAATATCCTATAGTAATAATGGAATAGTTACTTATGATGGAAATACTTTAACTGCTATTAAAGCTGGAACTACAACGATTACTGTAGATTGTGGTGCTAAAACAGTATCGTTTGAAGTAACTGTAAATGACTTATATGGAAGTAATGCAATATTGAGTTATACTTTTGATAATTCAACTATTGCTAACAATTTAACTGTTGAAAACAAAGGGTCTTTAGGTAGTGAATATAATCTAATAGTTAATTGTTTAAAAGATTATAGTGGTGGTAATGTATTAACAACCCCTTCAGCATTAACAATACCAACTAGAGAGGCAGGAGAAACTTATCTAATACTTATTGATTTATATGATGCGCTTGATAGAACAGTTCAATCAGCAATACAAGGTACTGGTAGAGTATATTTTACGGAGGTTGAAAATAGTGCTAATCAACCTAATATTATATCTACTCATGCAAATATATCTTCAGGGGGTAACTGGCAACAGGCGTATAATGGTTCACCCTATGGAAAAATGTTAGATAATCCATGTCGTGTAGCTTTATGGAGAGATAATACAGGTAAATCATATATTTATAGTTCGAAAGATAGTGAGGAAAAAATTATAAGCAAAAGTTCTGCCGATACTTATATAAAAAATATAACAAAAATAAGATTAGAAAAAGCAAGAATAAATAAATTAGATATATATTATTCTAATAAAACGGTTGATGAAGTAAAAGTATTAGTTAACGATTATAGTAGCTAATTAAAGTATAGTGTGATATTCTGTAAACAGGGGGTGTAAATGAAATATATGGATAAAAAAATGATTAAACCATTACAATCATGGAGAGCTATTATGATTACAATGATTTTTGTTTTACATGTATGTCCTCAAATAAAAATATTAGCAGGAGGATGTGAAACTATTTCGTTTTTTATAATTTTATCAGGCTTTGTTATGGCAATATCGCGCTATTCTAAAGATATAAAATGTACGAGTAAAAATATAATATTTTTTGTAAAAAATAAAATTTCTAAATTTTACCCATTGCATTTATTAATGTTATTAGCATGTGTGTTTTTAAGTATGATAACTATGTTTTTATCAAAAGATTTTCATAACATGAATCTTCTGATAAAACAATTTATATCACAACTTTTTTTAATTCAAGCATTTGTGCCTAATTCAGATATATATTTTGGGTTAAACGGAGTATCATGGTATTTATCTGCAACATTATTTTTTTATATAATATCATTACCTGTATTAAATTTATTAAAAAAAATAGATAATAATAGAGTATTGATAATGATACCTTGTATTTTATTAATATTACATACTGTAATAATTATATTATTACAAAAAAATATTAATTTTTCTTTTTTAACTTATATATTCCCTTTATTTAGAAGTTTAGAATTTATAAGTGGAATGTCGCTTGGAATATTATATTTAAAAGAAAAGAGAAACATAAACAATATTTTAAGTTTTAAAAAATCAACTATTTTAGAAATTATGATAATTGTATTATTTATAATTCAAAGATATTTATGTTCATATACACAAATATATAATATCCCATATAATTATAAAAGTCCCATTGGGTTCTTAATATCTTTGGCTATTGTAATTATATTTTCTATGGAAAAAGGATTTATTTCTAAGATATTATCCGCAAAATTATTTGTTTATATAGGAAATATAAGTTTCGAAATATATATAATGCACACTGTTATAATGAATTATTGCGATACATTTCTTGAAATTTTAGGAATGAATAAATATAAAGTTATTTTAACTTTAATAGTTACATTAATTTTAGCAGGATTTATTCACTCACATCCAATAAAAGTAAGAAAGTTAGACTAGATTAATTTCTAGTCTTTTTTTATATTACGTTAATTCGCAATTTAAAAATATTGCGCACCTAAAATTAAAAAAGAGGGCCTTTTATAGGTCCTTTTATTATGTTCAGGAGTTAATAATGGAAAAGAAAAGACAGGAAGCACTGCAACGTTTAGAAAGGTTGAAAAAAGAAAAAACAGATTTTTATAAAAGATATCCAAATTTATTAGAACAACTTGAAAGGAAAATAGCAGCATTAAAAAGTGGAACTGGATATAAGATAATGAATGCTCAATATCTAATACCTTATATATGCGGTAAAGTAACAAGTATTCAAATATTAGATATTGAAGGGAAAAAAACGTTAGATCAAATAAAAAATCAAAATTTTACTATTGAAGATGCTAAAAGGGCATTTTGGGGTATGATAGACCGTTTAAATGAATATGAAGTCGAATTTGATTTCAAATATACTGATGAAAAACTTGATGAGTATGAAAACTATAAATCTGACGAAGAAAAAAAATCTGTAAAAGTTAGAAGAAAAGAATTTGTTGAAAAACAAAAAATTATTCATAAAGATATAAAAGATAGAATATCATATCTAAATCAATATGAAAGAAATTAAGATCATAGAGCAGTTAAAAATGGTATTTAAACCATCTTATAGTATAATAACTGTAAGGGGGTGAAAAAGATGTAAAATGCGAGAATACAAAAAATAAAAACAACTATATAATTAAAAAACCTAAATCTATTTTAAAAAGGACTGTAGTGGTACAGTCCTTTTTTGATATCAATTACAAGGAGGGAAGGATGAATATTTATAGTGAAAAAATAAGTATAGTAGCATCTGTTATAGGAACGTTTTTTACATGGCTATTTGGAGCATGGGATATAGCTTTAAGTGTATTAGTACTTTTTATAGTGTTAGATTACATAGCAGGCCTAATAAAAGCTTTTGTAAATAAAACTGTATCTTCTAATGTAGGTTTACATGGAATAGCTAGAAAAGCAGTTATATTTATAGTGCTTATAGTAGGAGTAGCATTAGATAGAATATTAAATTCAGGAGCATGGATGTTTAGAACCTTAGTTTGTTATTTTTATATAGCAAATGAAGGAATAAGTATACTAGAAAATTGCTGCGAAATAGGAATAAATGTACCAGATCCTATAAAAAAAGCACTAATCCAATTAAAGAAAGAAGGTAATGAGGATGAGTAAATATTTAGTGGCAATAGATGCAGGTCATGGTATGCATACAGAAGGTAAACAAAGTGTACCAATGTCAAAAGATTTATACATAGATGGTGAATTAGCAAGAGCAAAAGGAAAGATCATAAAAGAAAATGAATGGAACAGAGGTGTAAGTGAATACCTATCAGTTGCACTAAAGAGATGTGGTATAGATACAATGTTTACTGCAGATATGACAGGTAAAATAGATATTGCCTTGTCTACTAGAGCAAGTAAAGCTAATAAAGCTAAAGCAGATATATTAATTTCAAATCACTATAATGCGATAGGAAGCTGTGCTAAATGGCAAAGTAGAGTTAAGGGACTTCTTGTTTTGAGAACTAAAAACGCATCCTCAAAATCAATAAGACTTGGAAAATTAGCAGTTAAACATTTAGAAAAAGATATAAATTACGAATATAGCTACGGTTTAATGCGAGATGTAGATATGAGTGGATTTACATTAGCTATACTTAGACAAACAACAATGCCAGCAATATTAATTGAGTATGGTTTTATGGATTATGAAAAAGAAGCAAAACTTATGC
>ERZ857965.1566-NODE-1566-length-22544-cov-7.291698_pt1 | contig 22544 bp, 14 predicted proteins | sample MGYA00519758_ERZ857965 | MGnify/ENA primary metagenome ERZ857965 (study PRJEB31778, sample SAMEA3449381) | human gut metagenome | biome: human gut; feature: human-associated habitat; material: faeces | place: United Kingdom | collected 2010/2012 ... | reverse complement strand
TCCCCTTTTGTATGTGACTGGACGATTTTTGTCTGACATTGTCTGGTAATAGTACCTTGACTCAATATTTGCATCTTTTGTGTCAAATCTTCTATATTAAATTAAAAAATATCATTTCTATATCTTTGCATGCGTAGTCATTATGCTCTTAATTTAAGGAGCACTGCGGATTACTTAACTTAATACTAAGATGAATAACCGATTATTTGGATTTTTGGTCCTTCCGCTTTGTTTCGCCGGGCTAATGGGCCTCTCTGCTGTCGATACGGCTTGTACTCCTGCACCAAGAAAGGCATCTCATGGCGGAATAATGGTCGAGTGGGAAGACGCACAACTTCTTGCTCCCGGAGGATATGCACGTGTCCATCGCCTTAACGACGGAAGCTATATGGCCGTTTATTCTCGCGGAGGAAACGGATGCTTCAAGATAAGCAAAGATGGTTGTCGCACATGGTCGACTGCAAGGACAGCCATGACTTACAATAGTTATTCGGCTCCAGTTCCCGTCAATGTTTCCAATGCTGAGTTTGCACAACTCAGTAACTCGAATCCTTACCGCCCTGGAAGAATCATTTATGCTGCGAATATAAGGCCTTCTGAAAACCAAAGCTCGCAAACGCCGTATACCATAGCAATTTCCACGTCCGACGACATTGGCAAGACCTGGACAGGAATTCGAGACGTATATAAATCCAAGATATGGGATAGGGATGTCCTCCGTGGCTGTTATGAACCATGTGTCCTGGAACTTCCGGATGGTACAGTGCAGATTTATTTCGCAGACGAAACCCCATATTATGAAAAAAGACTGACATATCAGAATATCTCTGTAATTGAATCGAAAGATGGTGGTGATACTTGGGGACCGGCCAGAATCGTCTGCTACAATGAAAAGTACCGCGACGGAATGCCGGTGGCAATGATATATAAAGATTGGATCTATGTCGCTATCGAAGCTAACGGACAGAATATCAAATTCCATCCGCAAATCGTATGTACCAGGATATCAGACAATTGGAAAACTCCAGTATATGGCTCGTCATTGAACCGCTTCGATCCATTCAAGACATCTATGGAAAGCGCATTCATTTATGCAGGTGCGCCATATCTCATCCATACGGACAATTATTTCGTGCTTTGTTACCAATCTTCGGAAGGTGCATTGGAACCGACCACAAAGAATGCCGTGATGGAAATGGCCATATGCCGCATCGATGAAATGAGCGGACATGAGTTCCTGACAATGCGGGAGAGCATCAGACCATTCGAAATCGACCAGACAAGAGACAACGGCCTTTGGAATTCTCTCTGTGATCTCGGTGATGACAATATCCTTGCAGTCACCCAGTTGAGCTGCAATATCTACATCCGCAAAGGAAAGATACTTATGAAGTGAATATCCTTCGCCACCAAAACTACTTGACTACTAACTGAAATGACACGAAGAATAACCACATACATAATGATTTCCGCAGCATTGCTGTCAATGTCGGCATGTACGGAATCCATATCAGAACTGGAATCAGGAACCGTATTCCAGGCCGTTTCAGAAAGTTCCTCAACCAAGACGGAACTTGGCGAAAAGACGGACGGGAAGTATCCGGTCCTCTGGTCTGAAGGTGACCGCATAGCGGTAAATGGAGTCGTGTCCAGACCGCTTTCAGCAGAAGAGGCGGGGGCTAACTCTGCCACGTTTACTACAGAAAAAGCATTGACTGCACCATATACTGCCGTGTATCCTGCTGATGTTCTGGTTAATGACGTGATAACAATAAAATCGGAGCAGACGACAACAGCCGGATCTTTCGACCCTGCCACAGCCGTGATGGCGGCGACCAGTGCAACCTCAGAATTACGTTTCCGCCAGTTATGCGCATACCTCCGCATAAAAGTAAAATATCAGTCTGGCAGCAAACGCTTGGCTACCAAAGCAATATTCAAGGGCAATGCCTCCGAATCCGTCGCGGGACAATTTTCATTCAATGCCGGCAATCCTGTTCTTGGCAATGTCTCCGGAGTTGGAGTGAAAACGATAACTTTGAAACCAGCCGGAAACGAAACCTGTCTTACCGACTTCTGCATAGCCGTTCCGCCACAGATTTTCAAGGAAGGTTTCAGCATAATGTTTTCCGATGCCAGAGGCACATTCCTGAAGGCTACTACCGGCACGCAAGTGGAACTGAAAGCCGGCGTGATCACCAATGCACCTGAATTGACATTCACCGCACTTGAAAATACTACTTCAGATATTGAGGAAGTCGAAGGCAATATGCTTGGCATTGTCTGGGACAAGCCTGTCCTTGTTTCTGGTTGGTGCAGTGCCTATGGTCGTGCGCACCGTCTAAATGATGGCAGATTAATGATCAGCTACTCAAATACTTGGCATGCGTATGCCCGTTTCAGTAAGGACAATGGAGCTACATGGACCGAGGCAAAAGTTGTCGTTCCAGCCTATAAGAAAGACAGTCTGTCACACAGGATGGACAATCCGGAATTTGCACAGCTCAGTGCGAACAATCCCCATTATCCGGGACGTATAATTTATGCTGTGAATGAAAGGGTCAAAGATACAAAGGTCGCCAATAAAGACAAGACAGTCTATCCGTACCATATCTCCATAAGCATGTCCGATAACAATGGAACTACCTGGAGCAAACTGAAGAGACTCTACTCCTCAAACAAGGTTTCAGGATGCTATGAGCCTTTCGTGCTGGAACTTCCTGACGGCACTGTACAGATTTATTTCGCAGATGAGACGCCTTATGCAAGCGATAAGATTACCTATCAGAACATTTCCGTCATCGAATCCAAAGACGGGGGCGACACATGGGGAGAGAAAAGGATTGTATGTTACACGTTTATGAAACGTGACGGTATGCCTACGGCTACGGTTTATAACGGCAATATATATGTCGCTATCGAGGCGAATGAAGGTGACTATCAATTTTTCCCACAGATCGTATATAACTCAGTAGCAGATAATTGGAGACGTCAGGTAGGTGCTCCGAGTATTTACAGGTTCGACCCTTTCCAGAGGTCGCTCAAGAGTGATACAATCTACTCCGGAGCCCCGTATCTGATACAGACGGACAATTATTTCGTAATGTCGTATCAGACAACGAACGGCGCGCCGCAAACTACTCATGATGAGCGATACAAGCATACGACGATGGAAGTCCAGATATGCCTGAAATCAGAATTGTTCAAGAACAAGTTCAGTACGATGCGGGGTGTTTCCAGACCTTTTGCGATAGACCAGACCAAGGCCAGTGCCAAATGGAATTCGCTTTGTCCACTCGGCGGTGATGAAATACTTGCGGTTTATGGCTCTGGCGGTAAAGATCATGAGGATGGCACGGGATACCTATATGTCGTAAGAGGTAGAATCGTGAATGCTTTATTCGATTTTAAATAAAAGCACATTGCATAATTGTTAAGAAACTGATAATCAATCAATAAAATGAAAATGAGACTTTTGGCACTGCTCTCACTTGTAGCTGTTCTGGCGGGCTTCTCAAGTTGCGGAAAAACGGAAACATCCGGCGGAGTACAACCGGAACCAATTCCAGAGAAGAATGTTAGTCTGTCGTTGAGTTCCGGAATAGCCTCCAAGACTGTTCTCGGGGACATGAACGGGGATGTATATCCTGTATATTGGTGTGAAGGTGACCGTATCATCGTGAACGGAAAGCGTTCTGCTCCTCTCCATGGAATCGGAGATAAGGATGTGAAGGCAACATTCGATGTGGACGGAGTCAATGCCCCTTATGGAGTCGTCTATCCGAGCTGGATATGTGATGCAATGGATTCGGAAGCAGCCGAGGTCTCGCTTCAGTCTGTCCAAAAATGGACTCCTGGTTCCTTCAGCAGTGGTGCCGCAGTCCTCTACGGAAAATCCTCCGAAACCGAATTTGAACTGAAGAATCTCTGTGGCGTAGTGCGCATTGCCATGGATTTCGGAAAGAATAAGATCTCAGGCATTGTACTGACAAGTCTGACGACTCCAATCTCAGGTAAATTCAGTCTGAACCTCTCCAACGGTGAACTGTCAGCCATTGACGGCAAAAACAGAATCGAAATATCTGTTCCAGATGCCGGTTTTGCAACATGCAGCCCGGAAATTGCAGAACTTAATTTTTGTGTGCCTGCCGGCGAATATCCGGTCGGTTTCAATATTACCGTCACAGACAGCTACAACCGTCAGATGGTCATTGAGTTGCGAGAGAATACCCGCATAAACGCCGGTGTGATCGCCGATTGGGGCAAGCGGACTTTTGTACCCGCAGGAGCACTGATTATCACCGGCCCTGAATCCTGGAATACTTTCGCCGATGCTGTCAATGCCGGTGATTATTCCGATTGGGTGGACCCTGATACCGGCGAGGTCAATATTGCCGCAAATATCGTCAATGCAGATGACCTTAACCAGATTGACATTTGGGAAGGCATCCTGAATGGAGGCAACTATACATTGACCCGCAACAAGATAACCAGGCCTCTGTTCAAGAAAATTGCAGAAGGTGCAGTGGTCAAGAACCTCAACCTCGGCGGATTGCGCACGGAACCTGGCGAAAATGCCTCCGCAGTTCTGGCAGCAACCAATCTTGGAACCATTGAAAACTGCGAGAACAAGTCGAAACTCACCGTGACGGTGGACGCAAATTTCCATTTCTGCAGTCTTGTGGAAGCCAATGCCGGCACGATGCGGTCGTGCACGAACAGCGCGGATTTCGAAATCAACCTGCCTTTCACCGGGAATCATGAGTTGATTGGCGGAGGTCTAGCGTTCAGACCTGATGCAGAAGGTAAACTCGGCACCTTCGAGGATTGCAAGAACACCGGCAATATCACGATTCTGAAAAATGCCATTGCCGCTTCCGGCCTCCATAAATGTGCCGTGGGGGGAATATTGGCATCAGCATACGGCGGAACCAAGGAAGTATTCGTGAAACTGAAGAACTGTTCCAATGAAGGCAAGATTACATTGTGGGAGAATGAATTGCAGAAATCAGGAGCACAGGGAGCCTATGCAGTGGGAGGAATTGTGGGGCGTATAGCTCCGTTGTCAGAAGATGCTGCCGCAATGTATGTAAATCCTACGCCTACTGCCGGTTTTTATACGGAAATCACTGGTTGTACCAATTCCGGTACCATCGACGCCTGCAGCAACATTGCCAGTGGTGCATCTTCTGCCATGTCAGGCGCGAGACAATTGTACGTGGGTGGCATTTCCGGAATCGTAGTGGGCATTCCGTCAAACACGGCAAAGATTTCAGGATGTACTAATACCGGAGCGGTTCTTGCCGGCGGAATCTCCAGACCTTGTGCGCTCGTGGGAGGAATTCTCGGAGGAACAGCATTTACGAAAATCGCCGATTGTACCAACAGCGGTTCATTCGGAATTACGAAGAACACATTGGCACCTGTCAATGCGAAGATCGGAGCAGTGGGCGGCATAGTTGCCCACATCCTGAAAGTCACGCCGGTTCCAGTAATTACTAACAGCAAATCTACTGCGGCTTTGCCTGCAGACGCTGTGGACAAATGCTCGGGCGAAATCTATGCTACAGGAAACAAACCGACAATCAAATAGATTAAAAAAAGTACGCATATATGAAAAGAATACTCATATTTACTTTCCTGCTGCTCTTTTCTGCCGCAATGTCATTCGCACAGAGCATCAAGGTCAGCGGAACGGTGAAGGATAGCGAAGGCAATCCTATGCCTGGGGTGTATGTGCTTGATAAACAGTCGAAAACCAAGGGGACTGCGACCGATACGGACGGAAAATATGAAATCACAGTAGCCAAAAACGGATTTCTGGAATTCAGTTGTCTTGGCTTTGAATCAAAACTTGAACCGGTGAACGGAAGGGTGAAGATCGATGTGGTCTTGAAGTCTGATGCAGCCAAGCTGGACGATGTGGTCGTCATAGCATACGGAACCGCCAAGAAGTCCGACCTTACAGGCGCTGTTTCCGTAGTGGACATGAAATCATTGAACGATATTCCGGCATCATCGGTCAGCTCGGCCCTTCAGGGACGTGTGGCAGGTATGGACATGATGTCATCGACGGGAGAACCCGGTGCGGAAGCGTCCATTCAGATTCGTGGAGCCAGATCCATCAGTGCGGGAAACGCGCCGCTGATTGTGGTGGATGGCGTAATCGACGCAGTGTCAGACCTCAACGAAATCAATCCTGCCGACATCAAGAGCATTTCTGTCCTTAAAGACGTGTCATCCACATCTCTGTATGGTTCACGTGGAGCCAATGGCGTTATCCTCATCACGACAGAGCGTGAGACATCCCGCAACTTCACTGCCAATTTCAAGGCAGCCGCAGGCGTTTCCAGGATTGCAGGAACACTTGATCTGATGGATGCCTCGGAATTCGCGCAGTACTGCAACATGACGCACTACATTTCCGAATACATCGGCGGAAAAGAAGATCCGTCCCGTAATTTCTATTTTCCTCAGGACGAGGTCCTCGATAAAGGAAAAGGCACGGACTGGATTGATGCGCTCTCGCAAACCGGTGTGTATCAGGATTATTCATTCTCGGCACAGGGCGGTACCAATGTCACCCGTGCCTCTGCTTCTTTCGGTTATCATGATGAGAAAGGTGTCGTAATCGGATCCGGATTCAAACGTATAAGCGGCAGGGTGAGCGTGGAGACGCAGCCACTCAAATGGATGCGTGCAGGAGCCCGTCTGTATTATGCGGAACGCCATACGGACAAGTCCAGCGCATCCATAACGGGAACCAGCAGTACGGCCGCCATATATCTCAGCCCGCTGCTCGGCATCAATGATACATGGAATACTTTCGGCTCGGAATACGCTTCAGGAGGAGCTCCGTTCAACAATCCATATATCAGTGCCAAGCAGATCAGTTACGATGTAAAGCAGACGAATCTGAACCTTCTGCCTTGGGTGCGTCTCATATTCAGCCGTTTCGCATCATTCGTCAGCAAGTTCTCGTTCACGACAGACGCTTATCAATCATTGCGTTACGCTCCTTCTACACTCCCTGTCGCGCAGCGAAATCTCACCGGAGGAACAGCAACCGCAATCCGTCAGGACCGTCAAGTCCTTCTCAGCGAAAATACTTTTACATACGACCGTACATTCGCACGCCGTCATACCCTCAATCTGCTTGCAGGCTTTACGGTAGAGCGTATGAACTTGAATTACAATTGGTTCAATGGAGAAGGCTATATGGATGACAATGTCACATACAAGAATCTCGGTGCCCTTCTGGATGAACGTTGCATCACGACACGCAGCTACGAGAACATCAAGACTTCCATGTCTTTCCTCGCCAGAGTCAACTACGATTATTTGAAGAAATACTATCTGACATTGACAATGCGTGCCGACGGTGCCTCGAACTTCGCAGCGAACCGCAAGTGGGGTGTGTTTCCGGCCGCAGCAGTGAGATGGAACATCAGCAGGGAAGATTTCCTGGCAGGGGTGTCTTGGCTGGACGACCTTTCGCTCAGGGCAAGTATCGGCCGGAGCGGCAATGATGCCATAGGAACCTATATGTCCCAATCGACACTGACCTCCGACAAGGGAGTCTGGATGCTGGGAGATTACCGCCCTATCGCATACTATGATACTCGTCTGAGCAATGGAAACCTTACTTGGGAGACAACGGACTCATATAATGTAGGTCTTAATTTCGTAGCATTCGGAGAGAGAGTGAATCTCGAAGTAGATGCATATCAGTCAAATACTTCAGACCTCCTTTTGGCTATGAAAACCAACCAGTCAACTGGATACGACACATATTTTACCAATATGGGAAGTACCCGTAACCGTGGAATTGAAGCCACTCTCACGACGCGCAACATCGTCTCGAAAAAATTCTCATGGAGTACGATGCTTACGGTTTCTCACAACGACCAGCGGGTGATTGATGCAGGTGAGGACCGTCTAGTGCCGACCTATGTGAATTTCCGCAACACCACGCAGCCTCTGTATGGCTACCGTGCCGGTTATCCTTTGAATTCCCTCTGGGGATATCAGTATGCCGGCGTATGGCACAGCAAGGATGAGATTGAAAGGAACAAAATCACCAAGACATACGTCAGTTCCGGTTCTTCCCAGCTGGGAATCAGCCGTTTCGTGGACCAGAACAATGACGGACTGCTCGACCAGAACGACCTCGTATATCAGGGCAATTCTGACCCTGTCCTGTATGGAGGCTTCCAGAACAATTTCACCATCGGCAATCTTTCATTGAAAGTCTATACGACATGGTCATTGGGCGGAAAAATCTACAATATCAGTGAAATCCTTGCAGGAAGCGGCTCCAGGGCATACAACAGGTATCGTTTCATGCTGAATTCGTGGGACCCGGAACTGAATCCTGACTCTGATATTCCTCGTGCCGGCAAGGAGGATTACAATGCCAGTGACCGCATGATCTATGATGCGTCTTATGTGAGACTGAAAGAGGTTTCATTGAGCTACCGCTTCAACATTGCCAAGAACTGGTGCAAGAGCATCGTCGTGGGAGCGAGCGGTGAGAACCTGTTGCTTTGGAAACGCTATAACGGATTCGATCCGGATGTCTCCACCAGTTCCGTGACACGTCGTATTGATGATGGCGCATTTCCTCGCCCGAGAACATTCGTGATTAATCTTCAGATGAACTTCTAGAATATGAAAAAGACAATTGCAATAGCTTTGCTTATCTTCGGCGCGATTTCATGTTCGCTGAAGGAAAAGATTACGTCCTACACTGAAGGTGACAAATATTACCGCAGTGTAGAACAGATCAAGACAGGACTCAATGCCTGCTATTCTCCGCTGAAGCTTATCTATACCAATATGGGCTTTTGGGAAATGTGTGAATGCGCTACCGACCTGATGTATCTGAACATTGACAATCAGATAGATGCGGTCTGTGATATCGCCCCGGCCCGTCCGGGTGCCGCATCGCTTGTATGGCAGCGCGGCTATCAGGGCGTGTCCCGTACCAACAGTATGATATTTTACACGGACAGGGCAGTTTCTGAAGGCTATGTCAATGAAAACGAGGCCGCTCCTCTCTATGCGGAAGCCGCAGTCCTCCGTTCTTTCTACTGGTATATCCTGACTTCCACATTCGGCGACGTTCCGTTCTATACTGAACGTGTTACGGAAGAAAACAGGACGAGAATCGTGAAACTTCCGCGGATGTCAGCTGCGGAAATCCGTAACTTCTGCATTGGAGAACTCCGTAAGAATCTGTCGGCCATGCCTGCGCGCAGGACGTATGATTCCGGTACAGATTACCGTGTCGGCCGTGCTCTGGGCCTTATGCTCGGAGGCAGACTCTGCCTGTGGAACAAGGATTGGGACGGAGCATTGGAATTCTTCGGACAGTTGGAAACCATTTATGGCGACCTCTCACAGTATCCTCTCTCCGACGTGCCTTTCAGCGTGAAATACAGCCGCGAATCAATATGGGAAGTCCCTAACATCTACGAGGCCAACGGTCTCCAGATTGTCGGGACACTGGCAAGCTGGACCACTCCTTTGCGTGCTCAAAATATTGTCAGTGACGAGTTTGCGCAGGAGGATATCATCTCCGACATCTACTATGGAATCGGTATTCCGGAACTTGGTTCCCATGCGATGACCTACACGTCAGTGCGTCCTACGCCGTTCCTCTGCCAGAATCTGCTCCCGTACCTTTCAGATGACCTCCGGTCGGGAGAATATTCGAATGGGTCAAAGACCGCTCGCGGAGGGTCCGGAAACCTTGCTTGGCGATGGCTGGGCTATGACCCGGACGATGCCGGAAGGACAGGAGAAAAACAGGTCATGTTCTTCGGCTCCAAGAATGCAGACGGAACTTGGTCGAGGATGAACCAGTCCAGCACTCCATGGCTGGGCAACAAATTCTGGTGTCCGGACATGAGAAGCACCCGCGACGCGAACAATTACAAGATTTTCCGATACGCAGGCGCTGTCCTCGGACTTGCGGAAGCGAATCTGATGAAAGGCGACGTCGCATCGTCCCTGCATTATCTCAATATGGTACGCAGCCGTGCAGGCCTGTCTGACCTCAGTCTTGCGGATGTCGGCGGCAATGCTGACCTTCTTATGGAAGAAATCCGTCGCGAGTGTGCGAAGGAGCTTCTGGGCGAGTACAACCGAAAGTTCGACCTTGTGCGCTGGGGCATCTGGTATGAACGCACCAGACAATACAACACGGGCTCGCTCATCAGCCAGAATGTCCGCCCGTGCAACCGTTATTGGCCGATACCGGCAGACCAGGTCGCAGCATCCGGCGGGGTGCTCACCAACAAGGAATACGGCGAGTAATATATAAATGTCAATGCAATGAAACAATTATTATATAAATCAATGTCAATACTGGCCGCTGTGGCCGTACTTGCATCATGTGAGCGCAAGCCGGAGTTCTCCGAGGTGACCGAACTTGGCTGCGCCCAGAATGAAGCAGTCGTGGATGCCACCGGGGGAGAAGCCATATTCAGCATCATTGCTTCCGGCGAAGTATGTGCGGAAGTTACCGAAGGCTTGGAGTGGGCAAGCCTGTCTGAATCCAGATGGACCGGCGATGCCGACCTCTGCATTGCTTTCGGAGAAAACAGTGGCCGTGAAAGGAAGGCTGATGTGTGTCTGACAAGCGGACATCGTAAGCTGCAACTGACTCTTATCCAGAGCGGTGCGGAAGACGCGACTTTCCATTTCAAGGAAAAGAATGTGACCGTTCCGTTTGAAAGCGGAGCTCAGACAGCCATATTCGAAACTGTCATTCCTGCAGATGAAATCAGCGGAACCGTGATTTATCCTGATGGGGGAGACTGGATAGAGGAACCTCTTGCAGACGTTAATGCTGACGGTACTTTCAGTTTTGCAGTTAGAGAGAATCTCGGTGAATCTCCACGCACCGCAATAATCGAACTTACATCCAGGGACAATGTAGGACGACAGCTTGCCGCCAGGCTTTATGTCACCCAGGGAGTCCGAGGGGAAGTGGAAACCATACCTCTCACCGTTGCGGGACTGCGTTCACTCAGTCTTGAGAACGGAGACATTGATCCTCAGGGTATTATCCAGAAGCCTTATGCACTCACAGGGCGTGTGATAAGTGATGATTCCGAAGGGAATGCAGCTCCTAATGAGAACATGTCGGTAATCATCCAGGATTTGACTCTATCATCCAGGACTGTATATCTCCAAAGCAGCGAAGAAGGTGAGTATTATGGCGTGAAACTGATTTTCGAATCGGCGGATGCTATGTCATTGGACCGTTACGACCTCGCTGTCATTTCATTGAAAGGACGCAAACTGACCGCCGGCACTGATCCGGAATGTTACACGGTTTCAGGCCTGAAAGCTTATGATATCGTTTCTTCGGCAGCCGGGACTTCCGCTGATGTCGTTCTGCGCACGAAGTCTGTCAATGAATTGTGCGACAGTGATATAAACACGATTCTTACGCTAACCGACTGCTCGATCCCGATTACGAAGGGTGCGTTCGTGCCGATCGACAATACCCGTTCCAGCATCATCAACAAATATCCGATGCCGCTGCTGGACAAACAGGGCAATACCATCTATCTTCTTACGAACACGACAGCCGCATGGGCTCGTGACGGCATGGCCCTTCCATGGGGAAGCGGAACCGTCACCGGTATCATTGTCAATGAAACTTGCGACAATTACGAGTGGGACAGCGCCACGGCTGCCATGGATTCCCGGCTTGCGGACTATGTGACGGGACTCGGCAATATCGGCAGATACCAGATCCGCCCGCAGCACCGCAGCGACATTGCGCTTGACGGTGAACCGTTTACGAAGATTCTTTGTGAATGGACCAGTTTCGCCGATGTGAAAGAAAAACCCGGCTTTACATATTCGACCCCTGAACTCAGGGCGATATCGCCGAGTCAGGACTGGAGCTCGCTCGGACCTCTTTCCGGTTCTGCATCAGGCATTGTCCCTCAGTCGAAAGGCCCTGCGTGGATGGGCGCCTACTGGTGCTCGGGGAACCATGCGGACCCTAAACTGGAAGAGTATTATTGGCAGATACAGTTCTCGACCGCGGACTTGAGCATTGCCAATGCGCCGCTGTCCGTGCAGATTGCAGCGTTCAATACCGTGGGGATGGATGTGGGCGCGCCACGCTACTGGTGGCTGAAATATTCGTCTGACGGCGAGAATTGGGAGACACTGAAGGCCGATTCCTACACAGGAGATATCGTACAATATACTTCTGTCGGGAATGAGTGGACATATTCGGTGCCTGACTATCCGAAGAACGGGTCATACAGGCAATATCATTGCCCTGGCGCGAAGAACATGTCGTTCACTCTGCCGGTTTCCGCGGATCTCTTCGGAAAGGACAATGTCTATGTGCGTCTGATGCCGGCAAAAGACGTTTCGGGATATGATGCCCAGATTCCGATATCATATGACGGTGCGAAAATACAGAATGTGAAGCGTGCCTGCATTTCTTATGCGGCAGTGCGCTGCAACAAGTGATTTCGATAAGTTAATAACTAACAACTATATTATTATGAATACTAATGACACTGAAACTTATTCTAAGGGGGGATACTGTTCTCCTAAACTGGAAGTAATCGATTTGAATCTTGAAGTCGGTTTCTGTCAATCTGGTACCAGAAAGGCCTACAATGAGGATCTCGGGGAAGAAGATCCTATGTTCGAATGGCAATATTAACCCTAAATGAAATTTGACAATGAAAAGAATAATTTATTTCATGACTGCATCGGCTGTAGCTCTTGCCTTAGCGGGTTGTGCCAAGGAAATTGAAGGAGAAATACAGGTTCCGGAACAGCAGGAAGAAGAAGCCGGCACAATGGTGATTGGCGCAGAGCTGTCGGATTCTCCTGATGCTGATGATGTTACCAAGACATTGATCTCGGACAACGGCGACAAGACTTACTCCGTATTCTGGGCTGACGGCGATCAGATTCTGGTGAATGGCGAGACCAGCACGAACATTGACATTGATCCTGATAACAAGAAGAGTGCGTCATTTACATTGGACGTGGTGGATGCTCCGTATTGTGCGGTTTACCCTGCAAGTTTGTATGTTGCAGGCTCATATAGTACTGAGAAAAAAGACACTGCCATTATTGAAATTACGATTCCTTCCACGCAGAAGTATGATGTGGAAAAAGGCTTCGACCCGAATGCTGCGATAATGACCGCACGTGGCGAGGCCGGGGGAGGACTTGCGTTCAAACACGCCATGGCTTATCTGAAAGTCGCGGTCACCGGCACGACGGTCAAGAGCATACGTGTCAACGGCAATGACAATGAAGCTCTCAGCGGAGTTTATACCATTTCATATACCGATTCAGGAGTCGCGTTCGGACCGAAGAAAAATGAAAAAGGCAAGGCGATAGGAAATACATCTGCCACCATTTCCTGCGGCGAGTCCGGTGTAGCCAGTGGCACTCCTGTCTTTATCGCAATACCTGCAAGAGAGTATAAAAGAGGATTGACCTTGACTATCGTAGATGCGGAGAATCACTAAGGTGGTGCACAGCATGAAGACTTTCACTGCCGTCCCGGGAAAGGTCTATCCTACAGAAATTGCTTTCAAAGCTGCCGGGACTTATCTGGAAGGCGGTATTTATACCGTTGAGGACTGGAATGGATTCGTGGCTGCCGTAAATAAAGGTGATTGGTCAGCCTGGAAGACAACGGTAGATGGAAAGGAAGGCGTGCATCTTATGGCGGATATTAATTCTTCGACGAATCTGCCGCGTACCAATGACATAATTGAAGGCAGCAAAGACAAATGTGAGTGGAATGGCGATTTTTATGGTCATGGTCACACCATTACGCACGCTGGAACCGAACCTCTGTTTCTGCATGTCGGCGAGTCTGGAAAAATTATGGATTTGAAGGTTGCCGGTGATCGAATTGCCAATACCAACAACGGGTGGCCTGGCGTGTTGGTTCTTAACAATAGCGGAGAGATCAACAATTGCGAGAGTAGTGTCGATATTACACTTGAAGGGAATAGTACGAATGCTTCCACCATTTGCCGTAGCAACAATGGAAAGATTATCAATTGCAAGAATACTGGAAACATTACAATCAAGAATCCTACGGCTGAAGTGAAAGTCGGTGGAATTACGCTGTACAGTTCCGGAACGATTACCGGATGTACGAATACTGGTGCTATAAATGTTACCGGAGTGAATGTGAATTGTCTTGTTTCAGGTGTGGTTCTGATGGCCAGCGGTAAGGTGAGTGACCTTGCAAATGAAAGAGATATTACTGTTGAGGCTAATCTTACTGCTAGGCGGGAAATATATGTGGGAGGAGTTATCGGCAAATGCGAAACTACTAAAACAGATATTATCACTGCCGGCAATGTGACAGGTGAAATCTTCAGGTGCAAGAACTCCGGAAATCTTACAATCCGGAAATCCGGCGCTTTTCATATTAAAGGAGGCTGTCTCGGCGGTGTCGCTGCGTCTGTGAATACAGGCTCCAGTACCACGGATTGCACAATCTTCGACTCTTGTATTAACTCCGGAAATATTTCTTTCTACGAAAAGGAGACGGAACTTAATAAAGGAATTCCATACGGGGCTTATGCCGTCGGTGGAATTTTGGGCAGATGTTCTGTCGTGAAAGATGTCTATTATGATTTCGGAGCCAAGTCATACACTGTCATCAGAGTTAATTGCGTGAATACTGGTAATGTTGACGTCTGTACCGCCAATGGATTGCCGATGGAAGATATTAATTCCGGAGCTCGGCAGACTTATGTGGGTGGTATTGCCGGATTCGTAGGCGGTGGTGTTGTTCGAGGAAACAAAGGCTCTGCATCAGCCTACACAATTAAATTAGGTTCGCTTTATGGGGGAATATGCGCCGGCGGTATTTTGGGAGGCAGTTATAAGACTAATATTGATGATTCAAACTCCCATGTGGACGTAAAGTTTGAAGCATCTGATAATACTTATGTGACGCCGACAAAGATTGGCTATGTGGGATCAGTTCTCGGTTGGGCTGCGTCTAGTATCAGTATTAACAAAGTCAAAGCTAAGGCCTCGTTCAATTTCCCTGATGGACTTACGGCTGAAAACTATAAATGTGGTTTTGCCGGCGTTAAGTCAGGCGCCGCTTTGACTGTCTCTGGTTGTACATATAAAGGGAATGCTGTTGAAGCTACCGACATCTATGGAGGCGGAACCAAAACCATCAAATAATCATGAAAACAATAAAATCATTGACAATACTTGCGCTGGTGGCGGTTATCGGCTCCTGCAATGAAGTGCAGCCCATCGCGCAGCGTTGGTCCGAAGAAAAGGCCAATGAATGGTATGCCGCCAGGGAGTGGCCTGTGGGCTGCGACTATGTTCCGGCATATGCGGGCAACCAGATTCAGATGTGGCAGCCGAGTACATTCGACCCGGCTGAGATTGACAAGGAACTGGGCTGGGCCGAGGACCTGGGGTTCAACAGCGTCCGGATCTTCCTTCATGACAAGGTCTGGAGCGCCGACCGGGATGCGTTTTTCGCGAACATTGAAAAGTTCCTCGAAATCGCTGACAGTCACGGCATCAGCAGTCTTGTGACCCTCTTTACGAACGGCGGTTCACGTGACCGTTATGTGGACGAGAAAATATCACCGATTCCCGGCATCCATAACGGCATCTGGGCCCAGACTCCGGGAATTGAAACTGTCAATGACCCTTCACAATGGGGTTGGGTCAAGAAATATGAACAGGACGTGCTCGACCATTTCAAGGATGACAAGCGTATAATCGCATGGTGTCTTTACAATGAGCCCGAGAACGTGCCTGCATGCCATACCTATCCGCTGCTGAAGAAAGTGTTCGAATGGGCCAGAGAAGTCAATCCGTCACAGCCGCTTACAGCTCCGATCTATACCAGGCCGTTGAGCGGCAGCGGAAACCTCACCACGCGTTTTCCTACGGTCACTTTTCTCTGTGAAAACTGTGACGTGCTCAGCATCCATTGCTATCAGCCGGCAGAGGAGATGCAGAAGTTCGTGGATCTCATGAAGACTTTCAACCGCCCGATTTTCTGCACGGAATATCTTGCAAGGCCTTTCGGAAGCACGTTCGAGACCGTTCTTCCGGTGCTGAAGAAGGACAAGGTCGCGGCATATGATTTCGGACTGGTCAGGGGCGCGATGCAATGCCATTATAAATGGAACAAGGTGGACAAGGACGGCAACAAGATTCCATATACGGAAGAACCTGACCCTTGGTTCCATGATATTCTTCAACCAGACGGTACGCCTTACAGACCGGCTGAGGTGGAATTCATAAAGTCCATGACCGGGCGCGACTAGTAATCCGCAAAAATGACATTACACATGAAGAAGCATTTTGGGGAATCTTTCCGCACAAAATGCTTCTTTATCTGTAAAAAATGGCTAAATTTGTGCCCCTGTTAAAGATAATAAAACGAATATGGACACGAAATACGTCTTTGTAACAGGAGGTGTGGCTTCTTCCCTCGGTAAGGGAATCATCGCGGCCTCACTAGCGAAACTACTACAAGCCAGAGGACTTAGAGTAACCATTCAGAAATTTGATCCCTACATCAACATTGACCCGGGAACATTGAACCCTTACGAGCATGGCGAGTGCTATGTGACGGATGACGGTGCAGAGACGGACCTGGACCTCGGACATTATGAGAGGTTCTTGGGTGTTCATATGACAAAGGCCAATAACGTCACTACCGGAAAGGTATATTTCACAGTCATCAACAAGGAACGTGAAGGTGCTTATCTCGGCAAGACCGTACAGATTATCCCTCATATCACTGATGAAATCAAGCGTAGAATGCTTCTGCTCGGCAAAACGGGAAAATTCGACGTCATCATCACTGAGGTCGGAGGTACTGTCGGCGATATGGAATCCCAGCCGTTCCTCGAGGCGATACGTCAGCTTCAGTGGGAACTGCCAGAAGAAGACCTTGCCAGCATACATCTGACATTGGTCCCTTATCTCAGAGCAGCTAAAGAACTGAAGACCAAGCCTACACAGCATTCGGTACAGATGCTCCAGCAGGCGGGTGTGCATCCTGACGTGATAGTCTGCCGCACAGAGAAGGAACTCACCCCGGAAATAAGACGTAAAGTCGCATTGTTCTGCAATGTGAAACCGGGACACGTAATCCAGTCTATCGACGCACCGTCCATCTATCAGGTGCCGCTCAACATGGAAGCTGAGGGACTTGACGAGATGATATTGAACCATTTCCATATCAATGACTTGCCGGAGCCTGATTTTGCGAACCTAAAAGTGTTCCTGAACAAGCTGTATCACCCTAAGCATCAGGTGGATATAGCGCTGGTAGGCAAATATGTAGAGCTTCAGGACGCGTACAAATCCATATTGGAGTCATTTGTCCATGCGGGCGCTGCCAATGAGTGCAGGGTCAATGTCCATACGATACAGAGTGAATACGTGGATGCTTCCAATGTCGAGGAAAAAGTCGGAGGCATGGATGCTATACTGGTCGCTCCGGGCTTTGGGGAACGTGGCCTCGAAGGTAAAATCCAGGCCATCAAATATGCAAGAGAGCACAATGTCCCGTTCTTCGGTATCTGTCTAGGTATGCAGATGTGCGTGGTGGAGTTCGCAAGAGACGTGCTCGGCCTGAAGGACGCAGCCTCTGCGGAGATGAATCCTTCTACCCCTGATCCGGTCATTGACCTGATGGAGGACCAGAAGAGCACCACCATAAAGGGCGGCACGATGCGTCTGGGCGCTTATGACTGCCAGTTGGACAAGAATTCGCTCGCATATGAAATATACGGCAAGGAACTTATTTCCGAAAGACACAGACACAGATATGAGTTCAACGGACATTACCTCACACGTATGGAGGCGGCAGGGCTGAAGGCGAGCGGACGTAACCCTGAAACCAGTCTTGTCGAGATCGTGGAGATTCCTACCCATCCGTTCTTCATCGGGGTGCAGTTCCATCCTGAACTGAAAAGTACACCGGAAGTGCCTCAGCCGATTTTCGTCGCATTCGTGAAGGCGGCATTGGATTATCGCAGGCAGAGAGGGCTGGAATGCGATTTGCAGTAAAAAACATCCTTTAGAAAATAAATTCGCTTCTGAATATGAAAAACTGTCGTGCAATATATTGTCTGGTCGTCATTGTCCTGTCCCTTTTGGCATCTTCCTGTGTCAATGCGAAGGTGCGTCAGTACAAGGCTCAGGTGGTGGCCGAATATCCGCACGACAGGACATCATACACACAGGGACTGTTTTTCTACGACGGCCAGATGTATGAAAGCACCGGTCTGAACGGCAAATCCACATTCCGCAAGGTGGACATCCGCACAGGCAAGGCATTGTTCCGTCTGAATTTCGACAGGCGGTATTTCCTCGAAGGCTCGGTGGAGAAGGACGGCAATATCTATATGCTTACCTGGCAGAACAATGTCGCTTTCGTCTATGATGCCAAGACCCTGAAATACAAGAAGTCATATTCGTATCCACGTGAAGGATGGGGACTTACGACTGACGGTAAATCGCTGATCGCATCGGACGGCTCGGCAAACCTGTATTTCCTCGACGACGATTTCCGCACTGCACGCAAGCTGACAGTGCGTCTGAACGGCCGTCCCGTCAATGACCTGAATGAGCTCGAGTATATAGACGGGAAAATTTGGGCCAATGTCTATCTTACGGACCTGATAGTGATCGTCAATCCTGCGGACGGCAATGTCGAGGCGACCGTGGACTGTTCAGGCCTGCTGCCGTCGAGGCTCAGATATGACGATACCGACGTGCTGAACGGCATTGCATACAATCCTCAGAACGGGAAAATCTATCTCACCGGCAAGAACTGGTGCCGATTGTACGAAATAAAACTTGCGGAAGTCAAGTAATAATCGTATCTTCGCCGCCGGTTTATTAAAAATACAACAATAGCTTGGGGTACTGGAACTCCGCATTGACTCGGAAGAGTCGGTGGAAGACCGGTTGAGATTATACCCATTAACCTGATTCGGATAATGCCGACGTAGGGAACGCTGATCTCAAACGCGTAATGTGCGTACCCCTTGCGTAATTTATTCTTATGCGAGGTTTTTTATTTTTTGGGGCGCTGTGCGCCGTATCAGTCCCGACATTTGCCGGAGACGTGAATCCTGACAAAATCGAGAAACTCGACAGCGTCATAGTTTCAGCTTCGAGGGCGGGCGAAAACACACCTGTAACTTTCACGAATCTTAACAAAGAAGAACTCAGAAAAGTAAATCCGATGAACTCTCTGGTTCAGGCACTGTCCCTGCAGCCGTCTGTCGTCACCAGCCTTGAAGGCGGTACCGGACTCGGATACTCCAAAATGACCGTGCGTGGCGTGAAAGGCTCCCAGATCAATGTCACACTCAACGGAATCACTCTCAATGATGCAGAATCACAGGAAGTGTTCTGGGTGAACATCCCGGCATTGACATCATTGATCAATTCAGTACAGCTCCAGCGCGGTCTCGGAACTTCTTCCAACGGTCCAGGCGCATTCGGCGCGAGCATCAATATGAGCACCGCTTCTGTCGGCACAAGCCCATTCGGTTATGTCAATGTCGCTGCTGGTTCGTATAATACAATGACAATGACTGCTTCAGCTGGAACCGGTCTGACCAAGTCCGGATTGTATTTCAGCGCAGCCTACTCCAAGGACTGTACTGACGGATATATCCGCAACGCCAAGGCCAAAGTGCAGTCTGCATTTGCGGCTCTCGGCTGGCTCAAGGGCAACAACTCATTGAAATTGACCTACCTGATGGGCGACCAGCATTCCGGCATCACCTGGAACGGCATTGACCCGCAGATGTACAAGACGAACAGAAAGTACAACTCTACAGGTGAGTTCTATGATGCCGATGGCGCTGTGCACTATTATGACAATGATACCGACAATTACACGCAGCACCATATCCAGCTCAACTATACTCACGAGTTTGCGAACAGCCTGACATGGAGCACGACATTCAACTATACCCGTGGTGACGGATATTACGAGAACTACAAGGCCGGCAAGAAATTCAGCAAATACCGTCTGCCTGATTTTACTGACGAGGACGGCAATGTGCACCAGAAATCGGATTTCATTGTCCGCAAAGCCATGGGCAATGACTATTATGTGCTCAATTCGAACCTGACCTACAAGTCTGAGAAACTGGATGTTACCGGCGGCGTTTATGCTTCCAGATATGACGGCGACCATTTCGGTAAGGTCATCTGGAGCAGCGTGATGGGCGATGCCTTCGATTATGATACCTACAACAATACCCGTGCGTGGTATTCACACAGAGGTCTGAAACAGGAACTTAATGCGTTTGTCCGTGCGGAGTACAGGCCATTGGAATGGCTTACCGCTTATGCTGACCTTCAGTACAGGGGAGTGTTCCTCGATATGTCAGGCGAAGATGATGATTATTTCGAGTCTCTTGCATACAAGCACAGCTGGAATTTCTTCAATCCGCGTGTGGGACTCACATTCGCCTGGGCTCCTCAGCACAAGGCTTATGTTTCAGCAGCTTTGGGAAACCGCGAACCTGGCAAGAGCGACCTTCAGGAGCAGATTCTGACCATGAACAAGGAGATTTCGCTTGGGCAGAAGGGTGAGGTGACTCTGAAACCGGAGCAGATGCTCGATATCGAATTAGGTTACTCTTTTACAGGTGAAAAGGTTGCCGCTTCTGCCAATCTCTACATGATGGAGTACTGGAATATGCTTCTTGAAACCGGAAAACTGTCCAATGTGGGTTATGCTATCAAGGAGAATGTTCCGCGTGCATGGAGAAGGGGAGTGGAGCTTGCTGCTGCGTATTCGCCTGTCGATGGGCTGACTGTCGAGGCCAATGCAACTCTCAGCATGAACCAGATCCACAACTACACACTTTTCTGCGCCCAATATGATTCTGAAGAGACATGGCAGTCTGCAGGCACATATTCCAAGAATTTCGGAACTGTGACAATGCGTATGTCGCCTTCAGTGTTAGGTATGGCAAGAATCTCCTGGTCTCCGTTCAAGCCTTTCGCAGGCGGTTCGCTCAAGACCACGACTCTTTCTATTGACGGGAAATATGTCGGTTCACAGTATTGGGACAATACAGAGTGCAATGACAGGAAGGCTCCTGCATATTTCGTTTCGGATCTTATGCTCAGCCATGAGTTCAATGTCGGTTCCGGCAAACTCGGACTCCGTGCTTACGTGAACAACCTGTTCAACAAGAAGTACTACTCAGATGTTGCAGGAGAGCTGTGTTTCTTCCAGAAAGAGAACAAATTAGCGCAATCTTGGGCAAGTTTGTTCCCACAAAGTGAAATTAACTTCATTTTTGGTTTGACATATTCATTCTAATTTGTATCTTTGTCGAACAAAGAAGCCGTGAGGCCCTATTTATATCAGTTTTTATTAGAGGACGGCTGTGTACTCCCAAAAGTGCACAGCCTTTTTTTAAAGCGATAACTCTCTTTAGAGAGATTAACAAGGCATCATCAGATGCCGGGCCGAAGCTGGCGAGCAGGGGCGCTTGAGGCGATGGAAAGCCCGTAGGCCCTGATCGCCCCCTTGAAAAGGGGGTCGGGGGGATTGAGAAGAGATTAACAAGGCATCATCAGATTTTTTTTGATTTTATGCGAATAGATATACTCACAGTAGTACCGGAACTTCTCGAGAGCCCGCTCGGCTACTCGATAGTCGGCCGTGCCCGCAAGAAGGGGCTTGTAGAGATTTATGTTCACAATGTGCGTAAATATGGAATAGGACCACGCAAAACCGTTGATGACTATTGTTATGGAGGAGATGCCGGCATGGTGATGATGGTCGAGCCTGTGTTCAAGATGATAGAAGAACTCAAGTCGGAGCGGGAATATGATGAGATAATCTTCATGTCACCCGACGGCGAACAACTTACGCAGGGCATTTCCAATGAACTGTCATTGAAAGAGAACATAATTATTCTCTGTGGCCACTACAAAGGTGTGGACGAGAGAGTCCGCGAGCATCTCATTACCCGTGAAATATCTGTAGGTGACTATGTCGTCAGCGGCGGAGAAATTCCGGCGGCCCTTTTGGCAGACTCCATTGTCCGCCTCATCCCGGGAGCGCTGACTGACGAGACCTCAGCATTGAGCGACAGCTTCCAGGACGGGCTTGTGTCGCCACCTGTCTATACAAGGCCGGCCGAGTTCAACGGCTGGAAAGTTCCGGATGTCCTTCTGAGCGGAAATCCGCGTCTTATTCAGGATTGGCAGATGCAGCAGGCTTTGGATCGCACGAAAAAGCTTCGCCCGGGCCTTTTGGATGAGAAAAAATAACATTTTGCAGAAAATATCTGCCAATTACTTTGCAAATAAGATTTTTTGCCTTAAATTTGCATTGTTTTAATAAAACGTTAAAGTGATTTTTTTAAATCGTTAGCCGCAAGGCAATAACCAACTAATACGAATAGCACTCTACTAAATTACATGGTTCTTCCGCAATTTAGTTGAAAGACGGAGTTTGTACTGTTAGCAAAGGAACC
>ERZ857965.1562-NODE-1562-length-22568-cov-4.001155_pt1 | contig 22568 bp, 14 predicted proteins | sample MGYA00519758_ERZ857965 | MGnify/ENA primary metagenome ERZ857965 (study PRJEB31778, sample SAMEA3449381) | human gut metagenome | biome: human gut; feature: human-associated habitat; material: faeces | place: United Kingdom | collected 2010/2012 ... | reverse complement strand
CTCTTTATGGCGACGGCAGCGGATTAAAAACTATAACGGCAGCCCTAAATAAAAATTCAACAGGCGCTGTTTCTAGCGGCAAGGTAGTGGCAACTGGTAACTATGCCAAGTTGAACACTGGCACACATAAGTATTTCGAGGCTACGCAAACATACGGACAGTATACCCATAAGAATTACCTTACAGGCTTGAATAATGCAACTTCGGATCAGGGCGTAATGTCTGATGTCGCTGCAGGTAATTTCGATAAGAATATTGAGGGTAAGTCTGCGCAGGTTGCCATGGTATACACAAAGGGATATTCTGCTACAGGCGGACTGTATCTGAAGTTCGGCGACGCCAATGGAACAAACACTAATGCATACGGTGGCTCAATTGAACTGCTTTCACAGTCCAAGAAGCTGGGTAACCCTGATCTGAAATTGGAAAATGAGGACGGAAGCGCATCCGATAAGAAGGCAGAGAACTTTGCCGAAAATCCATATCAGCTGAAGAACTACCTGCAGGTTGCAACAGGAGACTGGAATGGCGACGGCGTAGATGAAGTTGCAGTATATATTCCGGAAGAAAATAACTCAAGAATTGCAGTTTATGCACTTCAGAGAACAGAAGAAGGCGCATACAAGAAGCCTTCCAACTGGTCTCTTGCGTGGACATATTATCTGAAGGAAGACAACGTTGTATCGAACATGATTTCACTGACAAGCGGAGATGTGGACAGAGACGGTATCGATGACCTGTCTTGTACATGGGGATATTACTACGGTCCTACGCAGAACAAGGGATCCAAGGCTGTTGTTATGTTCGGTGGAAAGGATAAGGAAATCCTTAAACGTTCACAGCAGTTTGACATCAGCTATGGCTCAAGTAATATTGTCAGAGCATCTTTTGTATTCGGAGATATCGGAACAGGTGAAGATTCTCTGATTCTTTGCGGACAGGCAGACGCTGATCTGAAAGCAGGGAATACATACAGCAGATACGTTGCAATGTATGTATGGGACGGAAAGAAATTCTCTGCAAATATGGAGAAGAATTTTAACCTGTTCGAGAGGGATAAAGATGACAATCTAGTTAATGCAAAAATGAGTGGACATGGTGATAAAGGAAAAGAAATGTTCTATTCACTGCCGCTTTGCCCTGCAAACACAGCGATTATAAATAAGGGGATCAAGGACGAAGGCGGCAATAAGCTTTACTTCGACTCACTGATTTTCACATATACAAATAACGGCCTGGAACTTTCAGAGGCATGGGATATTGCAAGCTTTATGCCGGGCAAGGGCAATAAAGAATACGTAGAATATGACGGTACTGCTGGCGATATGACTGGTCAGACAGGCGCAGGAGCTTTGATGACAGTGACTCAGACCATGTCTAATACAGTAGAACCATCAGTCAAGTACACAGAAGAAGGACCTATGCAGGTTGCTACATATAAGAAGGTTGCTTATTACAAGAACTGGTTCTATAAACTATTTAAAAAGAAATCATACAAATGGGTTTTTGACAAGTTCGTGACTAAAACAGGAAGCAATGAAATAGAGCAGAAATACACTAAAACTACCTGGGGAGACACTAATATGGTTATTGCGTGTCCTTCGGAAACCAACTACAGCAACGTACAAAAGGTCAACAGCTCTTTCTCGCTTTGCCTGGCAAATACAGATAATGATTCCAGCTATATGAACTATGCCGGAAAGCATTACTATCGCTACACAGACCCGAAGGTTCTGGCAGTTCTTGCTTCACCTCCATACTTTAAGGATCTGTTAGATAGAGACGACCTTTCAGGAAACTATGCTGAGTCAACTACTAGTTACTCCAGCACAACAGGTTCCGAAAGTGGATCTACAGGTGGAACCACAATTTCCGTAGGAGCTTACGTATCCTACGAACAGGAAATTTCCGTATTCGGTGTAAAGATAGGACAGACTGAGGCTGAGGCTGTTGTTACATCAGGCTTTACTTGGGAGACTGAAAAAACCTCCAGCTTGGAGCAGACTGTTTCCTACAGTGCAACATCAGGAGAAGATAAGGTGGCTCTGTACTCAATTCCTATGGAGGTTTATCAGTACGAGTCCTATGTTCCTGATGACAACGGAAAATATGAAAAGGTAATGACGGAAGTTAACCTTCCACATGAAGCTTGTGTCAAACTTCTTGACTTAAGTGAATACGAGACTATTGCTGAAGATTACAGCATTCTCCCTACTATTGCGGAAAGCGTACTTCGCCATGAAATCGGCGATCCATCAAGCTATCCGTCAAGTACAGCGGGCTACAGCGTAATTGCTCAGTACAATGGCACTCCTGCTTCCGTAGGCTTCACTTCCAAGGGTGGAGGAGATACTATCACTCAGGAAATCGCAATGTCTAAGAGCAACAGTAACAGTTACTCTTATGTCGGTAATGTGGAAGCGAAAGCAGGTGCTGGCGCTGGAGGCGTGACCGTAGGAGTCATTGCTGGTTTTGAGGGAACGGGCGGAACGGTACACATTACTACCGAAGGCAGCTCATTCTCTGGAGAACTTCAGGCAATGCCGGCAGAAGCGAAACCTTATGGTTACAACATGAACTGGAAGATATTCTGCTACAAATACAAGGGTGCCGACATGGAATTCCCTGTAGTAAGCTATCTGGTAACAGACGTGCAGCAGCCTGCATCACTGCCGGAAGACTTTGAACAGAATGTGGCAGAAACTACTGACGATTCAGTAACTTTGACCTGGACATACGATAAATTCGTATCAGGATTCCAGCTATACAGATATTACGAATTCCCAGATGGTAGCGGAAGCTATCGCTTGGAATACGTACCTTTCTCCAAGGGTGTGAAAAAAGGAGACAAATACGAGTTCACATACACAGATAAGGGCCTTAGCCCATATACGGAATACAAGTATCAGATTCAGACAGAATCCACATACAACCCTAAGGTAAGTATCTATAGCGAACCTATTTCCTGCAGAACTAAGACGACCGTAGGATATCCGCAGATAACTGTATTCGGACTTGTTGAAGATGGCAAGGACAAGGGCAAGCTAGCAATCTATCCAGATGCTGAAGGGAAGGCGACAGTTACTGTAGCAGATGAGAATCAGTATAAGAGTCTCTCATATCAGTGGCAGAAACTGGACGGTGGCGAATGGAAAAATATGCCGGCGTACAAAACAAAAGAACTCACCATTGCCAACGCATCGGCAGCAGACAAGGGAACCTACAGATGTAGAGTAAATGCGATTTACTTCGATGAAACTTCTCAGAAGGAATTCTCGATTTCCGCTTATACAGATGCCTTTGAAACCGTATACACAAAGAGAACGCCAGAGGTAGTTTTGACCGCTAAGGCAGAAAAATACGGCAAGAGCAAAGACATTAACGGAATACACGCAGAAGTTGAACTTCACTCTGCAAACAAAAATAATACTACTGCACCTAAGGGAACTGTAACCTTTACTATTGAAGGCAAGGACTATGAAAATACAAAGGTTGCTTCACTTACCCCAAGTTCAAGCACAAAGTCCTTCGATATGGGTAATGGCAATACAGAAAACAAGTACTACTCAACAGCAAGCATAGACTTCCAAAACCTGGCAGAAGGTACCTACACTGTGAAATACTACTACAGTGGAGACAATGTCTTCAAGGACAAAACTCAGGAAATCGGCCAGATCGTTGCAGTAGGAAGCTCAGAAGGCTACATGATGAACATGAAGAATGCAGATAATCACACTGTAACTAAGTTCACATACGGCGATGAAATAGTTCCTACACTATACACGGTAGCTGCCGGAACATCCAATACAACAGAAGTAAAGGACGCTGTTACTTACAAGTACAAGGCATCTTCAGATTCTACATTGAAGGAATTCTCCAAAGGAAAGAAGCTCGACGCTGGCAAGTACACCATGTACGCATACACAAAGAACAAAACCGACGCAGTTGCATCAGCAGAGTTCACTGTAGAGAAGAAGGCTTTGTTAGTATCAGCTGTTGCTAAGGACAATGTTTCTGATATTAAAAAAGATCCTCCACAACTGAAAACAGATGTTGCAGGCGTGACAGCGGCAGACCTAGATGTAGAGTATAAGGCATATAACTCAGCGGGCAATGAGACAAAGCTTAGCAACGATGACCCGGGTAATTACACAATTATGCCGTGCTTCAAGCACTACAACACAGAAGCAGAAATTGAAGCATCAGAAGCAAAACGTGCAAACTATGATGTAAGCTTCCAAAGCGCAGTGTACACTGTAATCGGTCAGATTTACGCACTTAACGTTTCTGCAGAAAAGTACACAGACAAGAACAATGTTTCTAAGAATGTAGGTACTGCAGCAATTAGCGAAAACGGCCTGACAACAGGAAATTACACAAAGGGCACCACTGTTCAGCTATATGCAACACCTGATGAAGGCTATGAAGTAGAAAAGTGGGTTGTATCCTCAGTTGGTTTTGATACCGTAACTTACACGGCAGAGTCGATGAAGTCTGGCGGACAGAATCCAAACAGACTGAACCTGACTATGAATCCAGGCGCAACAACGGTCAAGGTTTACTTCAAGGTGAAGGAAACACGCCTTAACCTTATCAAAACCACCGGAGGCGACATTTCCTGCACATCGGATGAATACTTTGAATCAGGAGCAAAGGTAAGCCGCGGCGCAGAGCTTACATTTAAGGCAACACCAAAGGCTGGCTACACATTTGGCCAGTGGATTATCAGCGAAACAGGATTCAGCTCAGTCTACAACAAGGGAACTGTGGCAGAGGACGGCACAAGCTCCATTAATATTAAAATGGGCACTAACGATATCGGCCTACAGGCAACCTTCGTAAGAGACAGCTACACTGTTAACCTAGAAGGTAACGTAGAAGCTTACTACTTGAAGGAAAGCAATGATCCGGCTAATGCAAACGAAAAGATTTACATCACAAGCGGTAAATCGGTAAAAGGCGATACGATGATTTACGTAGCACCTAAGACCGGATATGTTGCAGCAGAAAATGCTTTCATAACTATTAACGGAGCAGATACACAGGAAGCTTCCTCATACAAATTTAAACTTAAAGAGAACACTGTAATCAGCCTTGACACTGTAAGAGAAAGCTACAAAGTAGAGGCCACTGCAGGAACTGGAACAGAAGGCGTAGCAGGCGGCAAGGTTGTCATTACAGCCGATGGATCTGAAGTCGAATCAGGCAACAATGTAGATGGCGGAAGCAAGGTTGTATTCAAGGCCGTTGCAGACAGAGGCTACGTATTTGATCACTGGGCAATCGGCGACGGTGCAAGCAGGACTGCAGACGAATACGTTATAGATGAAATTGGCGAAGCAACTACAGTAAAAGCAGTATTCAAGGAAAACACAAAGAATACCTTAACAGGCATCGTTTCTCCAGAAAGCCGCGGAAAACTTGTTTACACCCTATATGACATCTATGGCAATGTGCTTGAAGAAAATCAGGAATACACTGAAGCTTTAGAAATGTACAAGGGCGAATCCATCGACATTTCAGTAGCACCTGCATCTGGAAGCATGGTAGAACAGTGGGTAATTGACGAAGGTGCTGGCGAAAAGAAATTCGTATCATCCTCAAAGAAGTACCCTAACGGCAAGATTACTATGAAGGACAGCGATATAGAAATCCGGGCTATAATGGTTTCTAGCACTTCATACGACCTGTACTTCCACGCAGATAATTCCAATGATGGTACGGTGACTGCAACCTCAGACGGAGCATCAATTCAGACTGGTGAAACAATCCCAGGCGGTGCAGACGTAGTATTCACTGCAGAACCGGTAGAAGGCAAGATGGTTGACTACTGGACTATAACTAAGGGAGCAGCAAGCGTTAAACCAACAGAAGAAAACACAATTAAGGTAACAGATAGCGACGGTGACATTATGGTAGATCCTGTATACCGCGTTGACGGATACAAAGGTAACCAGACCGTAAGAGTTTATTTCAAGAATAAAGAAACGAAAAACATCAGCGTTACAGGAAGCAATGCTTCCGTAGAGTTCACATATGTAACTCCAATCAAGAAGGAAGATTCAACAAATCCGGCAGGTTCATCAGTAGAGGCAAGAACAGGCGGAACTGTGAAACTGACTCTGACTCCTAACTCAAATTATGCAACTTCGCTAGATGATGTTAAGGCAGAGTTCAGCGGATGCAGCCAGACTGTAAAAGTGGATTACAAAGATGGTGTGTATGCAATCGTTCTGAAGGGTATCACAGAAGGTAAGGCTGTGGACGTTAATAGTCTTGTTAATAAACTCGTGAAGGTAGAAGCTAGCGGCAAGAATTACACTGCAAGCGCTATCAAAACCAATAAGGTTGCCGACGGAGCGGCTGTTGGTTTTGTTAGAGAGGGCAGCAATATAAGCTTCAAACTGACGCCAAACGGAGGATATCAGCCGGATGAAGCGAAACTTCAGGCATGGATTGCTGACGTCAAGAACAGTGCATGCACAGATGCAAGCTTTACGGTGAATAATGACAAGTCAGTGGATGTTGAAATCAAGGATATCAAGGCAAACGTTACAACTGCAGCTGATCTGTTCGCACCAATTCCAAGCGGTGGAGGAGGCGGCGGCGCAGCACCTGTACCACCTGAACAGAAGCCGGAAGAGGATGACAATAAGATTATTGTAGAGGACACTGTTGACAGCGATGGTCAGAAAATCACACAGATTATTGCAAAAGCAGAGACTCTTAAGAGCAAGGATGAGAAGTCAGTTGAACTTCAGCTCAGCGATGAACAGAAGAAAGCTTTGATAGAGAAAGCAATTGACAAAAACGCTGACACTATTATCATTACCAATGACGAGCTGAATGACGAAACCGAAAAGCTTTCGGATATAATCAATGTTAACCTTGATGTTAAGCTTCTAAACGAGATTATAAGCAAAACAAATGCAACGATTGCTGTTGAAACTCCGGTTGGCTTTGTGAAATTTAATAAAGATGCGCTGAAGGCTGTTGAAAAACAGCAGGGCAAGGCCAAGTCGCTGAAGCTTCAGTTAAAAATCGAAAAGGATAAGGACTACAGCCACATCATAGGAAAGACAGCTTATGTAATCTCAGTAAAACTGCTTGCAGACAAAGAAGCTATAACTGACTTTGGTGATGGCAGAGTGGAAATTACTCTTGAAATCCCTAATACTCTGTTAGGCAGAGAACTGGTTGCAGTATACATCGGAGAAAAAGACAGAATTGAGAGATTCGACGGAAAGATTATCACAAAGAAATCTGATGATAAAAACGGCAAAGAAACTGAAACAAAGTACTACAGCTTTGAAACAGATCATTTCTCCGTTTATGCGCTGGCTGAAAAGTCTACGGTAGACGAGTATGAAAAAACCCAGAAAAACCAGAAGCTTATTTCGGGAGTGAAGAAAACTACTGTAAAACTGTCATCAACAGCTTCAAAGAAAAAAATAAAGCTTTCATGGAAGAAGTCAAAAGGATACAAGGTGGATGCGTATGAGGTTTATCGTAAAACTTCAAAATCAGGTAAATATACAAAAGTATTTACAACAAAGAAACCGGTATCCCTCAGCTGGACAAACAGCAAAAAACTGAAATCCGGAAAGACTTACTATTACAAAGTAAGAGGTGTCAGAACTGTTGATGGAAATAAGTATTACACGAAGTGGTCAAATATCACATCAAAGAAGATCAAATAAGAATCACTGACAGGAATGTTATCTGAAGTGCCGGCAGTAAACAAAATGGCGCAGAAGATGATATTCAGACAGGTAAGCTGCTCCGGTAAAGCGGACAGACTTTAGCAAAGACTGAAACAGAGTATGTACAGCATTCGTTCTGAGCTTGCATACTCTGTTTTTTATGTGCGGAAATTCCGGCATCTGAGTTATATTCCCTGCATAAGCGTACATAAAAACAGGCTGTCGCCTGACGGTATGCGACAACCTGTTTAGTAATCCTGTTACTCCACTGATTTAAGTGATTCTATCATATCTATCTTTTTTAATCTGTAGTACATGACAATATTTACTATTACGGCAAATGCAAACGTCAGAATTACCGACAATATGTAGCTTAGAGGCGTTATCCTTGCATCAAAGGTAATCATAGATACATTTATCTGTCCGATTATAAATTCCAGCAGCACCTTGCCGAGAAGAAGCCCGACTGCTGCGCTGATGCCTGTCAGGATGAAATTCTCTCTGAACACATATGCAGATGTTTCTTTTGGATAAAATCCCAAAACTTTGATTGTGGCTATCTCCCTGACTCTCTCGGTTATATTTATATTGGTAAGGTTGTAAAGCACGATAAATGCCAGAGCGCCGGCTGCTGCAACTATCAGGATTATAACTGCGTTCAGGCTGTCCATCATATTGCATATTCTGTTTTCCATATCAAGACATATCGAGGTGCCTAGCACATTGTCATTATCTGAAACTGCGGCGGCGGATTTATATATGCCGTCCTCAGAACTGTCTGAAGAAACCGCATAGGCAGCGGCATATTCCGGCGCTGTTTCAAAGCCCTCCCGATATGTTTCCTCGGAAATATATACATAGTTGTTAACGTAGTTCTTGCATATGCCCGATACAGTCACTTCGATTTCATTTCCGCTGTCATCTGCCAGCCTTATTTTATCACCCTCGGTTATATCGTAACTGTCAGCCAGCTTCATACAGATAACGGCGTTTCCTGTCTGAGGAAATTCAATGGCGCTGCTGTCGTGCAGGTCAATGAAGTCTCTGAAATTGTCATCTTTGCAGGCAATGAGGGTAAGGGCTGTTTCATCTTCTCCCGAAGTAAAGAAAACCTCTTCCTCGTGAGCAAATATAAGGTCGGAAACATAGGAAGCCGTTTCAGCTTTAAAGGCCTGCTGCTCCTTACTGTTCATTGCGCTGTCAAAATGCACGCTGTAATCGTATTTTATAATTTCGTTGTATTGAAAGCCTACAATGTTTTTAACCGTATCATTTATTCCAAAGCCTGCGATAAGAAGCGCGGTACAGCCGCTTATCCCCAGTATCATCATAAAGAAACGCTTCTTGTATCTGAACAGATTTCGAAGTGTTACCTTGTATAAAAAGCTTACTCTGCTCCACAGCGGAGTGATTCTTTCAAGAAGTATCCTCTTGCCCGCAGACGGCGCCTTAGGCCTCATAAGCTGTGACGGAGCTGTTTTGAAATCCTTCATTCCTGCCGCAAGACAGGCTCCCATAGAGCATATCAGCGCTCCTGCAAGAGAGTAAAGCAGGAGTGGAATATTGAAGCTGTAGGACAGGTCGCAGCCGAAGTCATACATAATGCCGTAGGCCCGCCATATTATAGCCGGGAATATGATGCAGCAGCTGAAATATCCGATTAAAGTGCCGAGAAAACCGGCGCTGCCCGAATAAAACAGATAGCCGGAAATAACGGAGCGGCTGCTGTAGCCGAGAGCCTTGAGGACTCCTATCTGTGTACGCTGCTCGTTAACCATTCTTGTCATTGTGGTGATACATACCAGCGCAGCTACAAGGAAGAAGAACACAGGGAAAACCTTTGCGACTTCATTGACGATATTTGCATCGTTTTCAAAGCCAACATAGCCTGTATTTATATCTCTTGTAAATACAAAGGTTTCAGGCTTCTTTATATCCGCTATATCTTTTTTGCCGTCATCTATTTTGGCCTTTGCATCCTCAAGCTTTTTTTCTGCGTCTGCAAATGAGGAGTCAGCTTCGCTTTTGCCCTTTCGGTATTCACTCCAGCCGTCTGCAAGAGTCTGCTTTTCCTTTTCCAGCTTTGCCTTGCCGGATTTGGCCTGTTTAAGTCCTGAATTTACTTTTGCCAAAGAAGCCGTAAGCTCTGATTTCTTATTGTCAAGCTGCTGCTTCGATGCCTGATATTCCTCGTCTGACATATATTCTTTGCCGGCCTCAAGCTGCGACAGCTTCTGGTCTATCTGGGCAATTCCTGCGTCGAGCTGTTTTTTTGAACTGTTTAATTCGCTGATTGTTTTGTTAAGCTTCTTTTCCGAGGAGTCTATTTTGCTCTGCCCGGAAGTAAGCTTGTCATACGAGGTATCAAGCTTTGAATACGCATCGCTTTTTTCCTTGAGATAGCTGCTGTAGCCGTCATCATATTTTTCCTGCGCGTCCTTTATTTTATCGTCGGCCTCTTTTTTTATTTCATCATATCTTCTCTGTGAGGCAGCTTCTGCCGCAGTGGTAACTGCAGCCTCCGCTTTTGTTATTCTGTTTTCGTATTCATCTGAATATATATGCTCGTTTTTGTCAAGAGTAAGATATATTTCAGTGTATATATCCGAGTCAAAACCCTCGGGAAGAATATAGAAGTAGGCTTCGATTATGCCGTTGCCAAGAGAAGTGGAGCCTCTCTCGTAATTGAGATAAAGCGGTGAGTACACAAGACCTGTTATCGTGTATTTGCGATGAGCAAAAGAGTCCAGTGTATCCTTGGAATTATCAGCCGAAAGCTCAATTGCTTTGCCTATATCCTCTTTGCTGTATACCCTGCCGTCTGCAACACATTCATCAGAGGCTTCCGGCATTCTGCCCTCAAGGAGCTTGACTTTGTTTACAGATTCGGTAATAGAATAGGCCTTGAGAACCTGATCCATTTCTCCTGCATTGCAGAGCACATCGTAGGAAATGCTGCCCTCGGCGGCGCTGACATTGTCTAAAGACGATATATGCTCAACGTCTGCCGCTTCATATCCCAGAGTGGATATGAGCTGGAAGTCGTAAAGATTTCTTTCGGCCAGATACTCATCAAGAGTATCAACCATGGCATCTCTTGTGACCTTGAGACCTGCAAAAAGACCTACGCCCAGCGCGACGATTATGAGAATGGCAAGATATCTGCCCAGACTGTTTTTTATTTCTCTTAAAGTTATTTTTGTAAGCATTGTTTTACCATTCTATCAAGTCTACAGAAACAGGGTTTTCGTTTTTTTCAACGGAATAAACGGTGCCGTTTTTGACACGGATAACTCTGTCTGCCATAGGAGTTAAAGCCAGATTGTGAGTAATGATAACCACGGTCATACCGGTTTGTCTACTGGTGTTCTGAAGCAGCCTTAGTATTGCCTTGCCTGTGTTGTAGTCGAGAGCTCCCGTAGGCTCATCACAAAGAAGCAGCTTTGGATTTTTGGCAAGAGCTCTTGCTATCGCAACTCTCTGCTGCTCACCGCCCGAAAGCTGGGCCGGGAAGTTATCCATACGGTTTTCGAGACCTACCTGCTTTAGAACCTGAGCGCTGTCTAAAGGCTCCTTGCAGATCTGAGCTGCAAGGGATACGTTTTCGAGGGCCGTCAGGTTCTGTACAAGGTTGTAGAACTGAAAGACAAATCCTATGTCATAGCGCCTGTAGGAGGTTAAATCCCGCTCAGAAAGCGCGGAGATTTCTCTGCCATCAAGAAACACCCTGCCCTCTGTCAGAGTATCCATACCTCCGAGTATATTGAGCAGAGTCGTTTTGCCTGCGCCCGAAGCTCCGGTTATAACGCAGATTTCACCTTTTTCTATTTCAAAGGTCGCATCGCGCAGGGCTTCTATTGAAACCTCGCCCATATGATAGACCTTTTTGACATCTTCAAATTTTACATAGCTCATAATGCACCTCTGGCTGTTTTTTCATATATATTATATATTGTAAGATAGAGCATCAATAATTACAAGAATTTTCATAAAACAAACATACAGTAATATATGCTCAAAATAGCGGTTATAGCAAACAAGTTAAATTAAGGTGCAAAACAGCACTAAAAAAAGACGGCATAATCATTATTTTGCGACATTTGCGCTTTTTTGTAAAGATAAAAATATTGAGGATACTTTACTTTTTTTCGGTATAAGAGTATAATTAAATACAGCATCTTAAGGGAATAACATAATAGGTAAAAGAGAATAACTGTTGTTAAAATATATGATTAAATCAACTGATATTGTTAAGTTTCCTTAAGCTTATGCAATATCAATATTTTTTAGGAGAAACATTTTGGACTACATATGGGGAGTGCTGGCAGGCCTTGCTTTTGGCGGGCTTGCAGGGATAATCAAATATTTTGCGCTGTGGCACAGGACTTTAAATGCTCCGGAGGACAGGGGTATCAAGCCGTCATCTGTGTATACTAAAATGATAATCAGCAATGTTGTCAATGTGGCAGTGCTGGCGGTGGTGTTTATACTGAGAAAGCATCTGCCTTTTGATTTTGCAACGGCGCTGCTGGGAGCTGCCGTGGGACTTTCTCTTGCAGGCAAGCTTGCCCCGATGAAAAAAATAACGGCACACGTCCGGGAGGAGTGATGACAATATGATAGAAAAACTGAATGCAATAGGAATATCAGATGCGATGATAACCAGTACGGTTATTACGGCTATAATCTGTGTTCTTGCAATAATAGCGGGCCGCAGAATAGAAATGATACCGTCAGGGTTTCAGAATATGGTCGAACTTGGCATCGAGAAGCTTCACGGCTTCTTTGAGGGAATAATGGGCAAATACGCCTGTGACAAATACTTCCCCCTTATAGCCACGCTGTTCATATACATTCTGTTCTGCAACTATTCGGGACTTATCCCGCTGGCAGGAGAGGCGCCGGGATTTCAGGCTCCGACAAGCAATGTCAATTTCCCTGCCGGCATGGCAATAATCGTGTTCTTTGCAGTCCAGATTATAGGGCTTGCAGAGCACAGAGGCATCAGGTTCTACAAACATCTTTTCAAGCCGGTGGCCTTTATATTTCCGCTTATGGTTATAGAGGAGTTTGTAAGACCTATCTCCCTCACATTCCGACTTTACGGCAATATATACGGAGAAGAGGCTGTAATCAACTCATTCTTTGACATACTTCCTCTGGGACTTCCGATTATAATGCAGGCTCTGTCGGTACTGATGGGACTTATACAGGCGCTTGTATTCTCACTTCTTGCCGCAATATATATCAGCGAGGCGGCGGAGCACGAGGAGCAGCTTCCTGTGGTGGATTAGATATGAACAATTAATTTGTTTATATATATAAAAATGATTTTTAATACGCTTTTAACTAAGCACATATATCGAAAGGAGAACTACAATGGAATTAATCGCAGTTGCAGCAGCACTTGCTATCGGTTTAGCTGCCATAGGCCCCGGAATCGGTCAGGGTATCGCAGCAGGTAAAGCACTTGAGGGAATGGCGCGTCAGCCGGAGATGATGAGTACGCTTCGTACCAATATGATTCTTGCGTTTGCATTCATGGAGTCACTTACTATTTACGGTCTTGTAATAGCATTCATACTTATAGGTAAGATGTAACAAAAAGTAAAGCAAGGAGGGGTTTTAATGTTAGACGCATTAGGCATAAACCTTAAAGACCTTATATTTGCTGTCGCAAACTTTCTTATCCTTGTACTGATTTTAGGCAAGTTCCTGTACAAACCGTTTCTGGGCATACTCGAAAAAAGAAAGCAGACAATAGAAGATGCTTTTACAAATGCAGAGGCCACCAACCGCAAGGCCGATGAGAAATATGAGGCCTATACCAAAAAGCTTGCAAGAGCGGAGGCCGAAAGCAGAGAAATCATCAAAAATGCCAGACTGAAGGCAGACGATCATGCTAATATGATTGTCGAGGAGGCAAAGGCGGAGGCTGCAAGAATCAAACTCCAAGCCGAAAAAGAGGCCGTAAGAGAAAAAGAAAAGGCGCTCAGAGAGGTCAGAGAGCAGATCGGTCAGCTTGCAATACTGGCAGCAGAGCAGATACTCGAAAAGGAAGTTGCAGCAGAGGGTCAGGAAGAAATCATAGACAGAGTACTTGAAAAGGCAGGGACATCACAATGGCAGAATTAACAGTGGATCTGACTTACGGTACGGCACTGTATCAGGCGGCAGCCGAGATAAACAAAGAAAAACAGATACTTGAAGAGGGCAGAGCAGTTGCCGGGATTTTAAAGGCGGAGCCGGAATTTGAGGCTGTGCTGAGAAGTCCTGCCATTTCGGCAGAGGAAAAAAAGACTGTTTTGTGCAATGTGTTTTCCGGCAGGCTGACGCAGGAGCTTGTAAATTTCCTGTGCATACTTATAGACAAGGGCAGATTTACTCATTTTGAGAGAATTATCAGGGAGTACGGCAGGCTCTACGACAGCAGAGAAGGCATTATCAAAGGAACAATATATTCAGTAAAGCCGCTTGATAAAGACAGGCTGAATGAATTTGAAAAACAGACAGAAAAGCTTATGGGCGGAAACGTAATCCTCGAAAACAGGATAGATAAATCCCTCATAGGCGGAGTTAAAATACTTGTAAACGGCAAAATAATTGACGCAAGTATCAGAAGCAGTCTAAACAGAATGGCTTCGGAAATCAGAGTATAAAGGAGGGAGGTAAAATATGAATTTACGTCCTGAAGAAATAAGCGCTGTCATAAAACAGCAGATACTTAACTACAAAAATACGCTTGAGGTTTCTGATTTTGGAACAGTAATTCAGGTGGGCGACGGCATAGCCAGAGTATACGGACTCGAAAACTGTATGTCGGGAGAGCTTCTGGAGTTTCCGGGAGAGGTCTACGGTATGGCTTTAAACCTTGAAGAAGACAATGTCGGAGCCGTAATTATGGGTCCCGACACAGGCATCAAAGAGGGCGATATTGTCAAGCCTACAGGCACAGTCGTAGAGGTACCTGTAGGAGAGGATTTAATAGGCAGAGTAGTAAATCCTCTGGGCCAGCCTATAGATGGCAAGGGTGAGATTAAAGCAGAGGATCACAGACCTGTTGAATACCCTGCGCCCGGCGTACTGCAGAGAAAATCAGTAAATCAGCCGCTGCAGACAGGTATCAAGGCCATAGACTCGATGATACCTATAGGCAAGGGCCAGAGAGAGCTTATCATAGGCGACAGACAGACAGGCAAAACAGCTATTGCCATAGATACAATAATCAATCAGAAAGGCAAAGACGTAATCTGTATATATGTTGCCATAGGACAGAAGAAATCAACGGTTGCACAGCTTGTTCAGAACCTTGAGAACAAAGGCGCCATGGACTACACTATTGTAGTGTCCGCAACTGCAAGTGAGGTTGCGCCGCTGCAGTATATAGCGCCGTATGCAGGCTGCGCCATGGCAGAGCATTTTATGTATCAGGGCAAAGACGTCCTGATTATATATGACGATTTATCAAAGCATGCGGTGGCATATCGTGCAATGTCGCTGCTGCTTAGAAGACCGCCGGGAAGAGAAGCATATCCGGGAGATGTATTCTATCTTCACTCAAGACTTCTTGAAAGAGCCGCAAGGCTTTCAGACGAGCTTGGCGGAGGTTCCATTACTGCGCTCCCGATTATAGAGACGCAGGCGGGCGACGTATCGGCATATATACCTACAAACGTAATTTCAATTACAGACGGACAGATATTCCTCGAAACAGAGCTGTTCTTCTCAGGGCAGAGACCTGCGGTAAATGCGGGCATTTCAGTATCCAGAGTAGGAGGCAATGCGCAGATAAAGGCAATGAAGCAGGTTGCAAGCAAAATCAAGCTTGAGCTTGCCCAGTACACAGAGCTTGCAAGCTTTGCGCAGTTCGGCTCGGATGTAGACAAGGAGACAAAGGCAAGACTTGATCACGGCGCAGTTCTGATGGAAGTGCTTAAGCAGGGACAGTATTCGCCTGTAGAGGTTGAAAACCAGGTAATGATTTTGTATGCTGCAATCAACTACTATCTTGAGGATATCCCGCACGACAGAATAAAAGAATTTGAAAAACAGTTTACTGAATTTGTGGATACTCACTATCCTCAGGTTCAGAGAAGAATTAAGGACAGCGGCAGGCTGGACGAGGAAACGGAAGAATTCCTCAAAGATGCAATAGAAGAATTCAAAAAACTGTTTACAGACAAATAGCAGGTAGTGAAAGGAGGAATGTTTGATGGGCGAAAATATGCAGGACATCAAAAGGCGTATCAAGAGCGTGTCGAGCACAATGCAGATAACAAATGCTATGAAACTGGTGTCTGCGGCAAAGCTCCGCAAGGCCAGGGCGACCTTTGAAAAGACCACTGAATATTTTAACTTCATTACACATACCATTGAAGAAATATTCAACAATAACAGTGAAGTTCCTCCTGAATATCTGGCAGGCAACAGGGAAATCAAAAACACCTGTTATATAGTGGTTACAAGCTGCAGAGGACTTTGCGGCGGCTTTAACAATAACATAATTAAAGAGGCCGAAAAGGATTTCCACGAGGACTGGGAGAAGCCTGTAATTGTGGCCATAGGCACCAAGGGCAAGGAGTATTTTGAGAAGAGAGGCTATGAGATATACAAGGAATATCTGGCGCCTCCTGAGGATATATCCTTCCTTGAAACCAGAGAAATTTCAAAACCCATCATAGATATGTATGACAGAGGGGAGATAGACGAGATAGTTCTGATTTATACGGGCTTTAAGAATTCCATCGAGCAGGAGGTCAAAAACGTTATCCTGCTTCCGTTTGATATACAGCCCGACCCCGATATCCTCATACATGATCAGGAGGATGAATACGAACCGTCGGTTGAGGACGTTTTCAACTATCTGGTGCCTAAATACGTTGAAATGATGATATATGCGGCTGTAGTAGAGTCTGCGACCTGCGAGCACGCGGCAAGAAGACTTGCTATGGAAAACGCTACAGATAATGCTTCTGATATGCTCGGCAGCCTGTCCCAGTACTACAATCGTGCAAGACAGGCAGAAATCACCGATGAGATAATCGAGATTGTTGCCGGCGCAGAGGCACAGAAATAACAGGAGGTAACATACTTTGAGCAAAGGAATAATACATCAGATTATAGGGCCGGTTATAGATATTAAATTTGAGCCGGAGCATCTGCCTGATCTGCTCAATGCGATTAATATTGAAATTGACGACAGGACTATTGTTGCAGAGGTTGCGCAGCATATAGGTGATGATATTGTAAGATGCGTTGCGTTATCTTCTACAGACGGACTAAGAAGAGGTATGGAGGCATCGGATACGGGCGGTCCTATCAGTGTGCCTGTAGGCCCTGAGGTTTTGGGCAGACTGTTTAATGTAATAGGTGAAACCATAGACGGCAAGGAGCCGGTTGTTACGGAAACCAGAAGCTCCATACACAAACCTGCGCCAAGCTTCGAGGAGCAGGATACATCTGCGCAGATATTTGAAACAGGTATTAAGGTAATCGACCTTATTGCACCGTACACCAAGGGCGGTAAGGTTGGATTGTTTGGAGGCGCGGGAGTAGGTAAAACCGTACTTATACAGGAGCTTATCCACAATATAGCCAAGGAGCACGGCGGTATTTCGGTATTTGCCGGCGTAGGCGAGAGAACGAGAGAGGGCAACGACCTCTATTATGAAATGATAGAGTCGGGAGTAATAGAAAAAACAGCGATGGTCTTCGGTCAGATGAACGAGCCGCCGGGAGCAAGAATGAGAGTTGCTCTTACTGGTCTTACCATGGCGGAATATTTCAGAGATGTCGAGGGTCAGGACGTACTCCTCTTTATAGACAATATATTCAGATTTACGCAGGCAGGCTCGGAAGTATCTGCGCTTCTGGGCAGAGTTCCGTCGGCGGTAGGCTATCAGCCGACACTTGCAACGGAGATGGGCGCTTTGCAGGAGAGAATTACATCGACCAAAAAGGGCTCGATTACGTCTGTTCAGGCAGTATATGTGCCTGCGGACGACCTTACAGACCCTGCTCCTGCAACAACCTTTGCGCATCTTGACGCTACTACCGTACTTTCAAGAGCCATTACGGCGCTGGGCATATATCCTGCTGTTGACCCGCTGGATTCCACTTCAAGAATAATGGACCCGCTGATTCTGGGCGAGGAGCATTACAATACGGCAAGAGGTGTTCAGGAGGTGCTGCAGAGATACAAGGATTTGCAGGATATAATAGCAATTCTGGGTATGGATGAATTATCCGAGGAGGATAAGCTTGTAGTAAACAGAGCAAGAAAAATCCAGAGATTTTTATCTCAGCCTTTCAGTGTTGCCGAACAGTTTACGGGAACTCCGGGCAAATATATACCGCTTAAGGAAACCATCAGAGGCTTTAGAGAAATTCTCGACGGCAGGCATGATGAGATTCCTGAGCAGATGTTCCTGATGGCAGGCGGCATTGATGAAGTTGTAGAAAGGTATGAAAAGAGTCATGGCTAACAGCGTTAAACTTGAGGTGATAACACCGTCAAAGCTGTTTTACAGCGGAGAGGTCGAGCTTGTAATCGTAACAACTCTGACAGGCGATGAGGGATTTATGGCAAATCACTCGTGGGCGACCAAGCTTTTGGATGTGGGCGAGCTTTGGATTCAGGAAAAAGGCAAGACCTATGATGAATTCAAGGTGGCTGCTGTGTCGGGAGGCTTTATAGATGTCAAGGAGAGCATTGTTATCTTTACAGATGCGGCCGAATGGTCTGAGGATATTGATATGGAAAGAGTTCTTAGCAAAAAGGCTACTGTTGAGGACTGGATAAAGCACAGGGCCGAATATGAGGATCCTGCCAATATCGAAAAGGCCAGAATAGAGCTTGCCAAGGAAATAAACAGAATGAAAGTTGCCGGAGGCGGCAAACGCAGAAGGTAAATGACAGGCGGGGTGTATTGATATGCCCCGCTTATATTAATCAGAGAAGGAATTTCAGATGAAGTTCCGCATAGGGAGCGGCTGAGATATTTGCCTACGGGACTGTGGTCAGAGTTATAGAGAAGCAGATTTAAAATAAGGTATGGGAGATATTGACCCCATACCGTTTTTTAAGCCTATTTCATACAGGAGCAGCTGCAGTCCATACAGTCTGCTTCTTTTTCTTCCTGTGTCTTTGTTTTGAAGAGGGTTTTGACTGGTCTGAGCATATGAAAATATCCGGACATAAATTTGATAATACTTTCCATTTTCTTCTCTTTAAGAGCATTTATAAGGGAGCTTGCATAGGTGCAGCCAGACTCATTGATGGAGTAATAATTCCACTTGCCCTCTTTACGGCTTGTAACAAGTCCTGAGTCGCATAATATTTTCATATGATGTGAAAGTGTCGGCTGCTTGATTTTAAGATCGTCAAGCAGGACGCAGGCGCACTGCTCGCCATCGCAAAGCAGTTCAAGAACTCTGACTCTGCTCTCATCTGTAAAAGCCTTAAACACTCGCATATATTCTGAATTCATAACAGACCTCCGTATCGGTATTGATAATACAAGTATATATCAATGTATTGAAAAAAATCAATAACATATATGAAAAAAGAGTACGCATAAAGCATACTCCGAATACCTTGCTTATCTGACATAGACCTTTGGAAGCCTCTGACCGAAAGCGCAGATGATTTCATAATTAATAGTTCCCGTAGCCTTGGCAATATCATCGGCAAGAATAGTGTTTTTGCCGTCGCTGCCCATTACTATAACCTCATCTCCGACTTTGACATCGGGCACATCGGTTACATCTATCATGCACTGGTCCATACAGATGTTGCCGGCAAGCGGCGCTTTAACACCGTTCACTATAACCTCTCCCTTAGGCGCATACGGTCTTGGGTAGCCGTCTGCATAACCGAGGGCAATAGTTGCTATTTTGCTCGGTCTTTTGGATATAAATTCTCTGCCGTAGCTGACAGAAAATCCGGCCGGTACGTCTTTGAGATGTGATATCGTTGCTTTTACCGACATTACAGGCTTTAGTGAAAGACTGCTTTTGTCGACCTCATCTGACGGATAGCAACCGTAGAGTATAATTCCGGGACGTACCGCATCGAAGTATACTGACGGAAGCTCCATTACCGAGGCGCTGTTTGCAAAGGTTCTCATAGGAATTTCTATGCCTGCGGCTATAAGCTTGTCGTAAAATTCATTGAAGCACTGTTCCTGTTGACGTGAGAATGTTTTGTCGGCAGAGTCTGCTGTGGACATGTGAGAAAACAGACCCGCTATCTTAAAGTTTGGAAGCTGTGAAATCTCTTTGATTTCAGAAACGGCGTTTTCGTCCCATGTTAGATAGCCTATTCGTCCCATGCCTGTATCTGCGGCAATGAAGCCCGATACGGTTTTGCCGACTTCGGCGGCAGTTTTTGAAATTGCTCTGGCGTTTTCCAGACTGCTTATAACGGGGGTGATATCATATTCGACAAGTACGCTTGAATAAAAGTCGGGAGTCAGGCTAAGTGATATTATCTGCTCTGCTGCGCCTGCCTCTCTCAAAACAATGGCTTCCTGAAGCGTTGATACGGCAAACGTGTCAACGCCGTTTGCTCTGAGAACCTCAGCTACCTTGACGGAGCCGTGCCCATAGCCGTCAGCCTTGACAACTCCTATTATTTTGGTGCCGCTTCCCAGCTTGGCTTTGATATTCTTTATGTTATAATCCAGATTGGATAAATTTATTTCTGCCCATACAGGCCGTATAGCTTCTTTGTACATTTGTATTCTCCTGTAAATTATGTATTAGAAAACACTATCTATTCTATCATTACAGAAGCCTTATTTCAAGTACGGCGCCGATGTTTGCAGGTATATTCCGAAACTGCGCAGGGATATTACGGCGGGCAGGTATGAGGCTTTGCTTCAGGAGAGAAACCGCGGTCGTCAGTCTGTAAGATTTTCGCGCATCCATACAATCGTATCTCTTAGCGTTTCGGAGAGTTCTCTTGGCGAATATCCCAGCTCGGTAGTTGCTTTTTCGTGGGAAAACAGACCGTTTGAGCCAAGTACGGAAATAGAATACGGTGTAAAAAAAGGCTTTTGATTTTTTCGTATGCTGCGGGCTTCATAAAACGGCGCAATAAGTCGGGCAAGAAATAGAGGAGCGCATAGCAGAGGCGGCTTGCGGGAGGTAAGAGAGGCGGCTGTGCTAAGGAGTTCTTTTACGGTGACGTAATGCCCCGAAAGTATATAGCAGCTACCGGCTTTGCCGTATTGTGAGCAGGCAATTATTCCTGCCGCAACATCCCGGACGTCTACAAAATCATATCCGCCGTTTATGCTCATAGAAAACGAGCCGGCGCAGAAGGCCCTGAGCATTTCGGTTATATTGCCGCAGGACAGATCCCCCGGCCCTATAATTCCCGATGGGTGAACAATTGAGGCGTTAATACCCTGCCCGGTAGCGTCAAGGACCGCGTTTGTTGCCATTGCTTTGCTTTTGGCATAATCTCCTTCGACTGTATCAGGTGAGAAGTCATATGTTTCGGTAATGATTTCACCTTTGGGTTTTTCGGGAATTGAATGAACGGAGCTGACATATATCAGCTTGCCGACATTGTGAAGCCTGCATAGGCTGATAATGTTTTCGGTGCCCTGTACGTTTATTCTGTAGATTGATTTATCAGGAGAAGATGCAATGGAAATCATACCGGCGCAGTGTATCACGCAATATTCACGACCTGTGTTTTGGAAGGCTTCATCAAGGAAGCCTCTGTCCGTAATATCACCGTAAAAAACGGAAATACCGTCAGGCAAAGAATGTATGAGAGGGTCGGATTTCATAACGAGCGCCGAAACAGTAAACCCTCTTTCGGTCAGTTTTCTTACAAGAGTTCTGCCGAGAAAGCCGGTTGCTCCCGTAACCAGATATTTTGTATACATATCATCAACTCCTTTCAGAACTATTGCTTTGAGGTTGAAAAAAACCGCCTTAAATATAGTTTGAATATCAAGGCAGTTTATCACAGCTATTATTAAATTAAGTTCAGATCTGCTCCATACCTTCGCTGCTGCCGAGAGAATGTTTGACTCTGTCGGCCTCTTCTGCGGTCTTAGCATCATTCCACATATCCATAGTTCCTACAAGGTAGCCTGTAATTCTTCGGATGCGCTCAAAAGGAACCTTTGTGAATTTATAGTTGAGATCTGCATAGTCCCCGTCTATATTAATATCCAGAGATTCAAGTTTTCTGTTGTATTTGTTCTGAAGATAATCAACATATGCCATAGCCTCATTGTGAGGCGCATTACCTGTAATCTGTATATTCAAAACTAATCCCTCCTTAAATAAATTTCTCTTTGTAATTATATATTTTACTACATACACTACATTTTGTATATAAAAAAACAAAAAAACATTAAAAAAACAAGATATAGACAAAAACCTCTGGATTTAAAAAATGCCGAGGGACTTGAAAAACACACGCAGTCTGTGGTATTATCTATAGGTAAATCTGCTCCCGTAGCTCAGGGGATAGAGCGTCGGTTTCCTAAACCGTGCGTCGGAGGTTCGAATCCTCTCGGGAGTGCCAATCTTAAACCGCTTGAAAACATTGATATTTCAATACTTTCGGCGGTTTTTGTTTTGCTCTTTAATTCCCATTTGTTACGAAAATGTATAACTGAAAGGTTATTTGGAGTCGTTTTGAGAGGGACACCTGCGGTATATGCATAATGTCTTATTAATTTTTTAAGAAAATGCTTGCAGGATATTTAAAAATCCTGTTTTAATACTTATAATATATATGCGCGTTTTAACACGCCGTGAGCAAGAAATCCCCCACTTCTATAAGTGGTGGGATGAAGTGTGATTAACACGGCGATTTCTTGACTCCTGCATCTTTCT
>ERZ857965.1559-NODE-1559-length-22637-cov-6.314853_pt1 | contig 22637 bp, 16 predicted proteins | sample MGYA00519758_ERZ857965 | MGnify/ENA primary metagenome ERZ857965 (study PRJEB31778, sample SAMEA3449381) | human gut metagenome | biome: human gut; feature: human-associated habitat; material: faeces | place: United Kingdom | collected 2010/2012 ... | reverse complement strand
CCCCGCCGAGCTCCCGGACGGCAATATCCCGACCGTCACCGAGACGGAGGACGGCACCGTCATCGACATGGGCGAAACCGCCGAAGCACCCGTTGAGGGCGAGGAAGCCAACGCCGACAAGCCCGAGGAAGACGGCGAGCTCGACGAAGACTTCATCCTCCCCGAAGAGGGCGAGCTGCCCGAGGAAGACGCCGAACCCGAAATCCCCGAAATCCCCGAGATTGATTTCAGCACGCTGCAAGTGGTGATCGGCGAACCCCAGTATGACGAGGACGTGATGACCCTCCGCGCGACCCTGATCGGGTTTGACAACATCGACTATGCCCTCCAGTGGCAGTTCTCCACGGACGACGCGACGTGGACGGATGTTTCCGGCGCGACCGGAGATACGCTGGTCGTCCAGCTCGACGAGAGCAACGCCGGATGCTATTGGCGCGTGAGCGCCGAGGTCTTCGGCTGGAAGACGCTCCCGACCGAGCAGGCCGCGCAGGAGTGACGCGCCCGTTTTTCCGAAATCTTTTTCTTGAGGCGGCGCACCGTTTGGCCGCAGATTCGCTTTGATCGTTCCGGAAGCAAGGGTAATGCCGCTTCGAGATGAAACAGGAGGATAAGACAATGAGGGATAAAGTAAAACGCTTTTTATCCATTCTGATGACGGCGCTGATGCTCGTCAATCTGCTGCCGGTGGGGGCGCTGGCGGAAGGGGTAAAGATTAGTAATTCGGTGCAGAGCATAGGGTGGTGGGATGGCTATCCCGTTTTCGTGTTTGTTGAGGTGACAGGCAATACCGATGGTTTGACGATGAACAGCGACAAATGGTTTACGCTTGGCATGGTTAAGTCAATGGATGGCGTAACAAAACCGCCGAAGCCGGTCACTGGTTATCAAGATACTATAAACGGTGTAACGGCAAAAGACGTAACAGCTGTGATGACAAGATACAAGCCCAATGAAAGCATCAACCTAGGCGGAATTACATGGAAAGGCTTTAAGTCTGAACATGGCGCTTCAAACACATATCCAGCATACACGAATCAGGCTTGTTGGCATTTGGATGGAAGTATTAGGATTGAAGACCTTCAGGTTGATTATACCATTCGATATGTTGATGAAAACAATAAGGAGATCGCTTCTTCTAAGAAGAAAACGGATAAAGCCGGAAGTTGGACCAAGCTAGAAAAAGAAGATATTAAAGATATAACCGGCTACACTTATACGGGTTATTATGATCCAATGCAGAAGCTCATAGGTGGCAAAGACACGGTTATCAACGTGTACTATAGGCCGAACTCCTACAGCTATAGGGTTGAGCATTACTACGACGGCGAAATAGACAATTCCAAAACCGATACCATCCATGCGTTGTACGGAAGTGAGGTCGATAAAAACACTCTCACTCTCAAGCCGAAAAATGGGTATGAGTTCGAAAAGACGGAGAACTGCCCGCTGACGATTGGAACGGATGAAAGTAAGAACGTTATTAAGGTCTATTACAAGAAGAAGGCCGACCTGAGCTACACGGTGAAGTACCTTGAGAAGGGAACGAACAAGAAGCTTCACAATGAAAAGACCGTGGAGAATCAGACGTTCGGGGCTGAGATCACGTCTGCAAGCGAAAAGATTGATATCGACGGCTACAACTACGACAGCGTGGAACCGGAAGAAAAGCTGACGATTGGAACCGGCGAGAACGTGATCACCTTCTATTACACGAAGCGGAACGACCTGAGCTACACGGTGAACTACATTGATAAGGACACGGGTAAGGCGATTATCAATGCAAAGACCGTGGAGAATCAGACGTTCGGGGCTGTGATCGAGTCTGAGAAGGAAAAGATTGAGATTGACGGCTACAACTACGACAGCGTGGACAAGAATACGCTGACGATTGGAACCGGCAAGAACGCGATCACCTTCTATTACACGAAGCAGACCAACCTGAGCTATAAGGTGAACTACCTTGAGCAGGGCACGACCAATGTGCTTCACGAACAGAAGGTTCAGGGCGAGATGACGTTCGATGATGTGGTCAAGTCCGAGGACGAAGTGATTGAGATCAACGGCTACAACTACGCCAGCGCGGATAAGGAAACGCTGACGATTGGAACCGGCGAGAACGTGATCAACCTCTACTACACGAAGCAGACCAACCTGAGCTATAAGGTGAACTACCTTGAGCAGGGCACGACCAATGTGCTTCACGAACAGAAGGTTCAGGGCGAGATGACGTTCGATGATGTGGTCAAGTCCGAGGACGAAGTGATTGAGATCAACGGCTACAACTACGCCAGCGCGGATAAGGAAACGCTGACGATTGGAACCGGCGAGAATGTGCTTAACCTCTACTACACAAAGCGAACCGACCTGAGCTACACGGTGAACTACTACTGGAACGGGACGACCGAGAAGGTCGCGGATTCCAAGACCGTGGAGAATCAGACGTTCGAGGATGTCATTATTGAAGCTCCCAAATTGATTGAGGGATATACGCCGATTTCTTTGGAGCGTCAGGAGCTTATCATTACCACGGACGATAATGATAATACAATCACTTTCTACTATTATAAGAACGTCAAGCTGACGGCGAACAGCGACACGCTTCCTTATAATGGAGAAGAGCAGAGCGTTTCCGGTTACACCTGCGCAGTTGAGGAAAAGCAAAAAGACGGCAGCGTGGAATATGTGCCGTGGACTGGCGAAAAGCCGTTGATCTTTGAGGGGGTCAGCGCTTCCGGCCTCGGAAAGGACGTAAACGAAAACGGATATCCGGTTACGTTCAATGATACGCCTATCGGAGTGAACGACGGACTGTATTATGTGAACGAGTCTCAGACGGGCACGCTGACGATTACCCCGCGCGCGGTGACGCTGACCTCCGAAACGGCCAGCAAGACCTATGACGGCACGGCGCTGGAGAAGCCCGTTGTGACGGTCGGCGGCGACGGCTTTGTGGAGGGTCAGGTGACGGAGATCAAGGCGACGGGCAGCGTGACGAACGCGGGCAGCGTGGCCAACACGATCACCTTCACGCCGAACAAGGAAACCTTCAAGGACGGCAACTACGCGATTACCAAGACCGAAGGCACCCTGACCATCGCAAAGCGCAGCGTGCTGATTACCTCGCAGTCCGCGACCAAGACGTATGACGGCTCGGCGCTGACCCGCCCGGCCGTGACGATCACCGGCGACGGCTTCGTTCCGGGCGAACTGGCGAAGGCGGAGGCGATCGGCTCCATCACCAAGGTGGGCAGCACCCCGAACGCCATCCGGTATACGACGACCGGCGCGTTCAACGCGGCCAACTACAGCATTGCGCTGTCCGTGGGCACGCTGACCGTGACCGAGAAGCCGAAGCCGGAACCGCGGCGCACGTTCAACCTGACGATCAACTACGTCTATCAGAACGGCAAGCGCGCGGCGGCTTCCTACAACCGCGGCGGCCTGAAGAACGGCGAAACGTTTGATATCACGTCCCCGGTCATCGCGGGCTACACGGCCTCCGAAACCGTGGTCAGCGGCACGATCTACAACCGCGATATCAAGGTGACGGTCATCTACACCGCCGACGGCGTGAACCTGGATGACTACGGCGTACCGCTCGGCCTGGGCAACATCACCATGAACGTGGGCGACTGCTTCGAGTAACCCTTTCACCGTATCCGGCGCGCGCTGTGCCCGCCGGATGCGGTCTCTCCGTACTACAACAACAGGAGGAAGAAGGCCATGAAAAAAATCCTCACCTTGTTGCTCGCTCTGTGGATGTTGACGGGCTGCGTCGCGATGGCGGCGGGAAATCAACTGGTTGTCGGCAGCACAACGGCGATGAGCGGCGCGTTCTTTACGGATTTGTTCGGCAGCAACACCGCGGATATGGACGTTCGGGCGCTGCTGCACGGCTATAACCTGATGAGCTGGGATCACGAAACCGGCACATACCAAATCAACGACAGCGTGGTCGCGGGCATGGCCGTCTCCAAGGACGCGCAGAACAACCGCGTGTACACGTTCGACCTCTACGGCGATTTGAAGTTCTCCGACGGGAGCGCGATCACCGCGAAGGATTATGCGTTTTCCATCCTGCTGACGGCCTCGCCGGAGCTGGCGAAGCTGGGCGGGCAGTCCGCCGCCGTCGGCGCGATTCTGGGGATGGAATCGTATCAGTCCGGCAAATCGTCCGTCCTGCGCGGCGTGCGCCTGCTGAGCGACACGCAGATGTCCATCACGATCAGCAAGGCCTACGAGCCGTATTTCTACGAGATGGCGCTGTTTGATTACAGCCCGTATCCCATCAGCGTCCTCGCGCCGGGCTGCAAGGTGGTCGATACCGAAAAGGGCGTGGGCATTGTCAATGCCAGCGGCACGGGCGACGCGCTCTTTACCGCCGACCTGCTTCAAAAGACGATTCTGGACGCGGCCACCGGCTACATGAGCCACCCGTCCGTCGTCAGCGGCCCGTACACCCTGACGAGCTACGACGCGCAGCGCGGCACGGCCAGCTTTGCCATCAACCCGTATTATAAGGGCAACGAGGACGGCGAAAAGCCGACCATCGAAACCATCGTCTATCGCACGGTCGCCAACGACGAGGCCATCGGCCTGCTGCTCAGCGGCGAAGTCGATCTGCTCAACAAGATGGTGGCCGCCGATACGATCAGCAAGGGGATTCAATCCACTGCGGATCAGCCGTTCTCCGTGGCGAACTACCCGCGCAGCGGCCTGAGCATGATCAGCTTCAGCTGCGAGCGCCAGACGGTCTCCGGCAAGGCGGTTCGTCAGGCGATTGCGAGTTGCTTTGACCGCGACGCGCTGGTGAAGGCCTACACGGGCAACTTCGGCCTGAAGGCCAACGGCTATTTCGGCATCGGCCAGTGGATGTATCAGCTTGCCGCGGGCACGATTCAGCCGCCCGTCGCCGATCTTCCGACCAACGCGACCGCCAAGGAGATCGCGGCCTACGAGAAGACCGTCGCCCAGTGGGACGCGCTGTCCCTCGACAAGCTCAAGGATTACCCGCTCGACCTCGATCAGGCGGCCAAGCTGCTGGATCAGGACGAATGGCGGCTCGGCAAGGACGGCATCCGCGCCAAGAAGATCGACGGCAAGACCGTCGCGCTCGACCTGACGCTGATTTATCCGGAGGGGAACGCCGTGGGCGACGCGCTGAACGCGACGCTGACGGAAAACCTCGCGTCCATCGGCGTCCGCCTGACGGTCAAGGCCGTTCCGATGAACGAACTGCTGGATATCTACTACCGCCGCGTGGCGCGCGACTGCGACATGATCTATCTGGCGACGAACTTCGGCACCGTCTTCGACCCGAGTACGACGTACTCGACGGACGAGGCCTACGTGAAGACCGTCAACCGCACGGGCATTCGCGATAAGAAGCTCGCCCAGCTTGCCGTGGACATGCGCAAGACGGAGCCGGGCGACGTGCTGAGCTACTGCCAGAAGTGGGTCGCCTTCCAGGAGCGCTGGACGGAGGTTCTGCCCGCGATCCCGGTCTACTCCAACGTGTACTTTGATTTCTACACGACCCGCCTGCAAAACTACCGCGTGACGGAAAACCAGACGTGGACGCAGGCCATCGTCGGCGCAACGCTGACGCAGACAGCGGAATAACAAAAACCCCCGCCGGGAGGAATTTCCTCTCGACAGTCTGAGCTATTCTCCCCCTTCGGGGGGAGAATAGCTTTTTGTCTACAGTCTGAGGCGGGCTAGGCGGGCTGAGCCTGCTATTTTTTTGAAAACGAAAAAAATGTTAAAAAAAACAGCCTCTTTTTATTCAAACGGTATTGATGAAAGCGTTTTCATGTGATATTATTCGATTAACAAAGGAAAACGCTTTCATTGTGTGCAGAGAAAGGAGGAAAAGAAGACGAATCTGTTTTCGTTGGAAGGGAAGAACGCGGTGGTTACCGGGTGCGCGACCGGCATCGGTCAGGGCCTCGCTGTGGGGCTGGCTAAGGCGGGCGCAAAAATCCTGGCGTTTGACATCGCGGATCTTTCCGAAACAAAGCAAAAAGTGGAAGAGGTCGGAGGTGAATGTCAGCTTTACCGTGTAGATTTATCAAACAGCGCCATGATCGACGAAGTATGGAATTTAGCTGTTGAAGAAAATCAACATATTGATATCCTGTTTAACAACGCGGGCATGCAGCATCGCGAAAGCGTGTTGACCTATCCGGAAGACGTGTTCGACCGCGTGATTGCCGTCAATTTGAAATCCGCGTTTCTGATGGCGCAAAAGGCAGCGAACCATTTTAAGGAAAGGGGCTGCCGTGGCAAAATCATCAACACGGCTTCTCTGTTTTCGACGTTTGGCGGCGTGGACGTCAGCGGCTACACCTGTTCCAAGGGCGGCATGCTTTCCCTGACGCGGGCGCTGTCCAACGAGCTGGCGCCGTATGGCATTTGCGTCAACGCGCTGGCGCCGGGCTACATCCTGACTGGATTGACTCGGGCGGTTTACAACAATCCCGAAAAAAGCAGGCCGATCAACGAGCGTATCCCCATGGGGCGCTGGGGCAATCCGGACGACTTTGAAGGCATTGCCGTTTTTCTGGCCTCGCAGGCTTCTGATTATATCACCGGCGCCATGATCCCGGTGGACGGCGGATATACCGCAAGATAATGAAAGGAAGAAGAACATGAAAAAAAGAATGATCGCCATTGCGGCGTCTATGATGATGGTGCTCGGGCTCGGCACGGCGATGGCCGACGATACGATTACCCTCCGTCTCTCCAACAACCAGCCGGATGGCAACGTGACGACGCAGGCGTGCGAGTGGTTCGCCGAGCAGGTGAAGGAACGCACGAACGGCCGAATCGAAATTCAGGTGTACAACAACGGCACGCTGGGCGACGCGGTTTCCTGTCTGGAGCAGGCGCAGTATGGCGGCATGGATATCATCAAGGCCGACCTTTCCACGATGACCAACTTTGTCGATGATTACAACGCGCTGATGATGCCGTATATCTACACCGATCTGGATCATTTCTGGAAGGTGCACGGCGGCGAAATCGGCATGGGCATCCTCCGCGGCGACGCGATGAAGAATGTCGGTCTCTACGGCCTGACGTATTACGACGCGGGCTCCCGCTGCTTCTTCAGCTCCAAGCCGATTCATTCCCCGGCGGATATGAAGGGCATGCTGGTTCGCGTGCAGGAATCCGAGCTGATGATGTCCATGGTTGAAAAGCTGGGCGCAAGCTCGATCGCCATCGCGTATTCCGAGTGCTACTCCTCCCTGCAGACCGGCGTTTGCGACGCGGCGGAGAACTCCATCGTCAATTATCTGGATATGTCCTTCTATGAGGTCGCCCCGTATTACATCAAGGACGACCACACCCGTTCGGCCGACATTCTGGTTATGAGCCAGAAAACCCGCGAAAAGCTGAGCGAAGAGGATCTTGCGATCATCGACCAGACCGCGCTGGATTCCTGGGAATACCAGAAAGAGCTCTGGGCCAACGCGGAGAAGGAAAACGAGCAGAAGCTGCTGGACACGGGCAAGGTTGAAATCTACACCCCGACCGACGAGGAAGCGGCTGAATTCCGCGACGCCTGCACGCCGATCTGGTACAGCTACGAAGGCGGCAAGTACACCGACCTGGTTGATCAGATTCAGGCCGCGGCCGAATAAAAAAACATGGAGAGGACGGAGCGGAATTGCGTATCCGCTCCGTCCTCTTTCTCTGACAGGGAATAGGAGTTGAAATCGCGTATGACGGAAAAGCTGAAAAAAACGCTTCTATTGATTTACAGGTGGATTTACAGAATCATATTCGGCTACGCGCGGATCTCGCTTGTCGCCGTGGTGGGCATTGTCAGCGCGCAGGTTGTGGCCAGAAACATTTTCAAATCCAATATCCGCTGGAATCAGGAAGTCGCGCTGCTCCTGACCATCTGGATGGCTTTTCTGGGGCTGAGCATCGGCGTGGACAAAGGGCTGCATATCAAGGTGGAGCTGTTCTTCAGCATGTTTCCCAAAGCCGTTCAGAAGGCGCTGGATTGCCTGAACCGGATTCTGCTGCTGCTGGTCGGCGTGTTTTTCACCTATTACGGCACGGCCCTCATCCTTTCGACGACACATTCTAAAATGACGGTCACGCGCTGGCCGGCCTGCGTGATGTATCTGATGATTCCGGTTGCGGGCGTCACGATGATCTATTTCGTGCTGATGAAGATGCTGGGCATCGAAGACGAAACGGACGCGCAAAAGAAAGGAGAAGCCTGAACATGAACGGTATCGCCATTGCGATTTTGCTTCTGACCTTCGTTTTTCTGCTGGTCATCAAATGCCCGATCACGTTTTCCATGGTCATTTCCACCAGCCTGGCCATGCTGTATCTGGATATCCCGGTTATGACGATGGTGCAGCAGATGTGCAAGCAGCTCAATTCGTTTACCCTGCTGGCTATTCCGTTCTTTATCCTGATGGGCGAGTTGATGGCGCAGGGCGGCATTTCGAGCCGTCTGCTGAAATTTGCGGATGTGTGCGTCGGCCGTTTTACGGGCGGTCTGGCGCATGTCAACGTGCTGGCCTCGATGCTCTTCGGCGGCATTTCCGGTTCCGCCATTGCGGACGTCTCCTCGCTGGGCGTCATTGAAATCCCGATGATGACGGACGCGGGCTATGACGTCGATTTTTCAACGGCTGTCACGGTGACGAGCGCCTGTCAGGGGCTGATTATTCCGCCGTCGCATAACATGGTGCTCTATGCCATGGTTGCGGGCGGCGTATCGGTCGGCAAGCTGTTCTGCGCGGGATATGTGCCGGGCATTCTGCTGGGCGTGAGCCTGATGGTCTGCTGCTACTTCATCTCCAAGAAGAAGAACTACGGCAAGGGGAAAAAGCTTCCGCTGAAGGAAGCGCTGGCCGTGACTAAAGATACGGTGCTGGCCATGCTGGCAATGGTCATCGTCATCGGCGGTGTTTCCGCCGGCGTCTTCACGACGACGGAATCCGCGGCGATTGCCTGCCTGTACTGCGCGTTCATCGGCCTGTTCGTGTACCGTCAGATGACGCTCAAGGATATTCCGGCCATTCTGGGTCGAACGGTCAAAACCCTTGCGATGATCTACGGCCTGATCGCGGCGGCGGGCGCCTTCGGCTGGATGATGACGTACCTGAACGTGCCGCAGATTGCGACCAACTTCCTGCTCAGCGTGAGCACGAACAAATACGTCATCCTGCTGCTGATTAACATCATCCTGCTCGTCCTTGGCTGCTTTATGGATTTGACGCCGCTGGTGCTCATTATGACGCCGATTCTGCTGCCGGTGGTCAAGAGCTTCGGCATGGATCCGGTTCAGTTCGGCGTGGTGATGATGCTCAACCTCGGCATCGGCCTGTGCACGCCGCCGGTCGGCACGGCGCTCTTTACGGGCTGCGCGATTGCGGGGCGCAAGATCGAGAGCGTTTCCAAAGCGACGCTGCCGCTGTATGTTCCGATGCTGGTTGTGCTGCTGCTGGTCACCTATATTCCGGGGCTGACGATGGCGCTGCCGAATCTGCTGATGAAGTAAACGGGGGACGCTTATGAAAACGGCATTGGTAACCGGCGGAAGCCGGGGAATCGGGCTGGCCATCGCCCTTGAACTGGGGCGCTCCGGCTATGCGGTGGCCATCATGGCGACCAAGCCGGAATCCGCCTATCCGCAGAGCACGCAGAAGCTGCGCGAGGCCGGCGTTTCGTACAGCTGGCACGCGGGCGATATCGCAAACACCGAAGATCGGCTCCGCGTGGTGGACGAGGTGGCGGCGCGGCACGGCCGGATCGACGTGCTGGTCAACAACGCCGGCGTTGCGCCGAAGGAGCGCAGCGATTTGCTCCAAATGACGGAGGAAAGCTTTGATTACGTCGTGGGCACCAACACAAAGGGCAACATGTTTATGACCCAAGCGGTGGCCCGCCGGATGATACAGGCCAGGATGCCCGGCATTATCGTCAATATTTCTTCCTGCTCGGCGGAGGTCTCTTCGGTCAACAGGGGCGAATACTGCGTGTCCAAGGCAGGCATATCCATGCTGACCCGGCTGTTTGCTGATCGGCTGGCCGGCGAGGGCATCCGCGTTTATGAGGTTCGCCCAGGCGTGATTCAAACCGACATGACCGCCGCCGTGCAGGAAAAATACAACCGCCTGATCGAGGCGGGCGCGTTCCCCATCGCGCGGTGGGGGCAGCCGGAAGACGTGGCGCGCGCGGTTCGGGCCTTTTGCTCGGACGACTTCGCGTATACAACGGGAAATTACATAGATGTAGACGGCGGATTTCACATTCGCCGCCTGTAAATGGTGAGGATATGGAAGAAAAGAAGGCAGAAAAGAGCGTCGTTTTCAGGCGGTATCACACGATCGTCGTCGGAAGCGGCGCGGCGGGGCTGAATGCGGCGCTTCGCCTGCACGAAATGGGGCAGACGGACATCGCCATCATCACCGAAGGGATGCGAATGGGCACTTCCCGAAATACGGGATCGGATAAACAGACCTATTACAAGCTTTCTTTGGGCGGAGAGGTTCAGGACAGCGTGCGCCAAATGGCCGCTACGCTGTTTGAGGGCGGCTGTGTGGACGGCGATATCGCGCTGGCGGAAGCGGCCAATTCCATTCGTTCCTTCTTCCATCTGGTCGAGCTTGGGGTTCCGTTTCCGATCAATGAAAGCGGCGAATACATCGGCTATAAAACGGATCACGATCCCATCAACCGCGGGACGTCGGCCGGACCATACACGTCCAAATACATGACGGAAGCGCTCGAAAAGCGGGTGACAGAGGCGAAGATCCCCGTCTGGGATCGCCATCTGGCGGTACGCCTGCTGACCCGCATGGAAAACGGGGAAGCGGCGGCGGCGGGCGTGATTGCGCTCGATCTTTCCGCGCCGGAGGATGCGCAGCTCGTCGTCTTTGCGGCCGCGAACGTGGTCTGGGCCACGGGCGGCGAAGCGGGCATGTATCAGGCCAGCGTATATCCCTACGCGCACAGCGGCGCGACGGGGCTTCTGTTCGAAGCGGGCGCGAAGGGGAAAAATCTGACGGAATCCCAATACGGCGTCGCTTCGACCAGATTCCGCTGGAATCTTTCCGGCTCGTTCCAGCAGTGCCTTCCGCGCTATGTATCGGTGGATGCGCGCGGCGAGGACGAGCGGGAATTTCTGCTGGATGCGTTCAGCACGCCGCAGAACATGCTCAACGCGATCTTCCTCAAGGGCTATCAATGGCCGTTTGACCCCAGAAAGGCCGGGGGAGAGGGTTCTTCCTTCATTGACATCCTGATTTATCAGGAGGAAATCATCCGCGGCCGCCGCGTCTATCTGGATTTTACGCGAAATTCGGCGGCGCTGGAAAAAGACGGAAAGCCCGATTTTTCCGGTTTGTCGGAGGAAGCGAGGCGCTATCTGGAAAACTGCGGCGCGCTGCTGGAAACGCCGTTCAAGCGGCTGGCCAGAATGAATCCGCCGTCGATTCAAACCTATCTGGATCACGGCATTGATCTGTCCAGAGAGAAAATCGCGGTCTCCATCTGCGCGCAGCACAACAACGGCGGCGTTGCCGGAAACGAATGGTGGGAGAGCGAAATCAACCGCCTGTTCCCCATCGGCGAGGTGAACGGCAGCCACGGCGTGTATCGGCCGGGCGGAACGGCGCTGAACGCCGGTCAGGTCGGCGGTCTCCGCGCCGCGCAGTATATCGTACACCATGACGCGCCTTCCGTGCCCGAACGGGAAGCGTTTCTCTGCGAACAGGCCGAGGCCATCGGCGAAATCCAGCGTCTCATCGAGGAAACCGGCTGTCAGCAGCCGATCGACGTGAAGCAGGAAACAGAAGCGCTTCGCCGCCGAATGACCCAATACGGGGCGTTCATCCGTTCTCAGGAGGGCGTCGAAACGGCGCTGCGCGAAAACAGGGCGCAGCAAAGCCGCCTGAGCCGGGCGCACGGGCTGACGGACAAGCGCAGGCTGCCGGATTTTTTCCGCCTGCGGGAGCTTTTGATCGCCCAGTTCGTATACCTGAGCGCGATTGACGACTATATAAGGCAAATAGGTGTTTCCAGAAATTCCTATTTAGTGTATAATAAAAATGGTACCTTGCCGCATGAAGGGGTGGCGGAATGTTTTCGAAACGTCACAAAACAGACGGATACCGCGCGCCTTCAGGAAATCGTCTATGATCGAAAAACGGAATCGTGCCGCGTAACGTGGCGGCCGGTTCGGGGGCTTCCGGACAGCGATCAATGGTTTGAAACGGCATGGAAAAAATACAGGGAAGGCGATACGTTTCATCGTCGCTGAAGGCGGATCGCACGGGGGAAGATGACATGGCTGGAATCAAAGATGTAGCCGAGTATTGCGGCGTATCGCTCAGCACGGTATCCAGAACGATGACCGGCAGCGCGAAGGTTTCGCCCGAAACCCGCCAAAAGGTGCTTCAGGCGGTTAAAAAACTGAATTATAAGCCGAACATGACGGCGCAGATGCTCAAATCCGGCAGTGCGCGCCTGATTGGCCTGATTATTCCGGACATCGTCAACCCCTATTATCCGCAGATTGTCAAAACGCTTGAAGATTTGGCCATGGAAGCCGGGTATTCCATTATTCTTTGCGACGCGCAGGGCGACGCAAAGCGGGAAAAAAATTATTTTGAAACGCTTCAGCGCCTGTGCGTAGACGGTATTCTGTACGTTCCGTCCACGGAAGACGTCGAATTTGTTCGGGAATACGCCGAGCGAATCGCCATGGTCATCATCAACCGCACCTTTGATATCAACGCGCCCTGCATCAACATCTGCAACGAAGAGGCGACAAACATCGCCATCCGCTATCTGCTGAATATGGGACATCGAAAGATTGCCCTCTACATGAATAATACGCATCGGCAGTACAACGTCGAGCGGCTGCGCGGCTGCGAAAAAGCCTTTGAAGACGCCGGCGTGACGGATTATAAGCCGTTTATTCAGCGGGATCTTGATGAAGACGACATCTATGAAAAAACCGTCCGGATGATGAATCTGCCGGACAGGCCAACCGCCGTCTTTATGTTCAACGACAACATGGCCTTCGGCGTCTATCGGGGCATCTTGGATTGCGGCCTGCACATCCCGGATGATGTTTCCGTGATGGGCTTTGACGACATTCCGACGGCCAAGTATATGGCGCCTCCGCTGACGACCATACGCCATGCCACCTACGATACCCTGAAGGTGATTTTCAATAACCTGATGTATCAAATCAACACGCGCGAGTTCGGCGAAGGCTCGATCACCTATTATAAGGCGAAGCTGGTTGAGCGGCAATCCGTCAGGCGAATCGAGAACGCCGAGCCGGAAGGAGAATAACCATGGAAAAGGTTCATATTTTTGATCTGGAAGGAACGCGATTCCCGGCCGGCCGGCGCACGCGCGTCGTCATCGGCCAGAACGGGGCGATAACGGGGGACAAGTTTTGTCAGGGCTATGTGGTCATTGACCCGAACGGCAAAATTCCCGAGCACGAGCACGAAACGGTCGAATCCTACACGATCATCAAAGGCACGGGTCAGATGACGGTGGACGGAGAAACGCAGGCCATCGGCCCTGGCGACTGCGTGTTTATTCCCTCCATGAAGAAGCATGCGCTCGTAAACACCGGCAGCGAGGACATGCATATGATTTTCGTCTATGCGCCCAGCGTCATTGTCGATCATTGGGCGCAGGAAAAGCGCGGAGAGCTGAAATAACCGCCTCCGCCCGGTTCTAAATCCATAACGCAGATAAGACTTCGCGAAATTCACGTTTCACGAAGTCTTGCTGTTTTTTCTGTTTTTCTCGCGGTTTCAACCGCTTTCCGCGCCCGTTACTTCACCAGCAGCATGGTCAGGTCGCACACGTTGGTGCCCGTGGGGCCTGTGACAATCAGGCCGTCCGTTTGGCGCAGAAGGTTGTAAGCGTCGTTATCGGCCAGCGTCTTTTCGATGGAAAGCCCCTTTTCGCGGCAGCGCGCGGCGAATTCGCCGGTCACAAGGCCGCCCGCCGCGTCGGTCGGGCCGTCCGTGCCGTCCGAGCCGACGGAGAAAATCAGGGTGTTCGGCAGGCCGTCGATCCCCGCCGCGGCGGCGACGGCCAGCTCCTGATTGCGCCCGCCCTTGCCCTTGCCGCGCAAATGCACGACGGTTTCGCCGCCGAGGATCACGGCGCAGGGCGCGCCGAGCGGCTGGCCGCTCTGACGGATTTCCCGCGCGACGGACGCGAGCATCGCGCCCGCTTCCCGCGCCTCGCAGTTAAGCGTCGTCGTCAGCGTCAGTGTGCGATAGCCCAGCGCCTCAGCCGAGGCCTTCGCCGCGTCGCAAAGGGCGCGGACGTTGCCGGTGATCTGCGTCTCCACGTTATGAAGCTGCTTGGGCGTTTCCGTTTGCAGCGCGGGCAGGACGTGCGGCGGGATGACCAGATGATAGCGCTCGATGAGCTGCTCGACGTCCCGGCAGGTGGAGCGATCCGGATAGCACGGCCCGGAAGCGATGGAATCCAGCGAATCGCCGAGCACGTCGCTGAGCACGATGGCCAGCACATGCGCGGGCGCGCAGCGCTGGGCAAAGCGGCCGCCCTTGACGGCGGAAAGATGCTTGCGGATGGTGTTGATCTGCACAATATCCGCGCCGCAGGCCAGAAGCTGCCGCGTGATCTCCGCGCAGTCGTCCAGCGTCACGCCTTCAAGCGGCTGCTCAAAGAGCGCCGAGCCGCCGCCGGAGACCAGGAAAATCACCTCGTCCTGCGCGGTCATGCGATCCGCCAGCGCCAGCGCCGCCCGCGTCGCCGCCACGCCGGCCTCGTCCGGAATCGGGTGGGCGGCCTCGTAGATGGTCATGCGCGGGATATCGCCCTCGCTGTGGCCGTATTTGGTGATGACAAGGCCCTCGCGGAGGTTCTCCCCCAGTGCCTTTGCCGCCGCGTTCGCCATGCGCCACGCGGCCTTTCCGATGGCGATCACGGTAACGGGGCGGTCAAAACGCCGCCCTTCCAGCGCGCGGTAAACGGCGGCGTCTGGCAGAACCGCCCGAATCGAATCGTCAATGATGCGTTTTGCATCTTCCGTCATATGCATGACGACCTCCTTGTTTTTGGATGAAAGCAGGATGAAAAGGGGACTGTCAAGCTTAAACCGAACATTTCAAGCAACAAATATCAAACAAATATCTAAGTATTTTAGGATATGGGGCTTTGCCCCATCGCCCCACCAAAGGGCTTTCCGAACGTTTACGGCGCCCGTTTGGCGCATCGCCCTTTGGAAACCTTCGGGCGAAAATACTTAGTTTTACTCTTGAAATATCGGTGTTGTTAGCTTGACAGTCCCCTCAAAGTTTCAGATAGAAGCGTTTTTTAGTGGAAGAACAGCGAGATGATCCAGATGAACACGATGCTGGCGAGACCCATCAGCAGGGTGCACATCGTCTGGGTTTTGTAGCCGTCTTCGGCCTTCATGCCGCCAAAGTTGGTGACAACCCAGAAATAGGAATCGTTGGCGTGGGAAACGGTCATCGCGCCCGCGCCGATGGCCATGACGGTCAGCGCGGCGGCGAACGGAGAGGTCAGCCCCAGCGCGCTCATCAGGGAGCCTTCCGCCGAATACAGACCCAGAATGCCCGCCGTCGTCGTGATGGCCACGGTGGACGAGCCCTGCGCCGTCTTGAGGATGGCCGCGATGATGAACGGGAAGAAGATGCCGACGTTGGACAGGAAGGACGCATGCTCGGTGATGTAGGTGACGATGCCCGCTTCGGAGATGACCTTGCCCAGCACGCCGCCCGCGGCGGTGACGAACAGGATCGGGCCGACGGTGCGCAGCGTCTCATCCGCCAGCGCGTAGAATTCCTTGCCCTTGCCCGCCGAGAACAGCGTCGCGACGGAGATAATCAGACCGACGGTCAGCGCGATCATCGGCGTGCCCAGGAACTGGAGAATCTGCGCGAAGAACCCCGTCCACTTGGCCATATCCACGATGGACTTGACGGCCATCAGGATAATCGGCATGACGATCGGCGCAAAGGAGATACCCGCGCCCGGAAGCTGGCCGAACTCGGCCTTCAGCTCGTCATAGCTCTTGGTCGTCTCGTTGCTGTCCTCATCGGCCGCGTGAACCTTCTTGCCGATGTAGCGCGCGTAGAAGTAGCCCGCCGCCAGAGACGGGATGGAGACCAGGAAGCCCACCAGAATGACCATCAGCATGTGGCTTTCAAGCCCCAGCGACTGCGCCGCGGCGATCGGGCCCGGCGTCGGCGGGATGAACACATGCGAGGTATACAGGCCGGCGCTCAGCGCGACCGCCATCGCGACGGCGGAAACGCCGGTCTTCTTGACGATGGCCTTGCGAATCGGGTTGAGGATGACGTAGCCGGAGTCGCAGAACACGGGAATGGAGACGATCCAGCCCATCAGCAGGATGGCCAATTCCGGGTGCTTGTCGCCCACGCGGCGGATGACCCAATCGGCCATGGTGAGCGCGGCGCCGGTCTTTTCAAGGAAGAAGCCGATCATCGCGCCCAGAATGATGACGATGCCCAGCGAGGAGAACGTGCCCGAGAAGCCCGCGCCGATGGTGCCCGGCACCTTGGCCAGCGGCAGCGCCAGCAGCGCCAGAATCAGCGACACGCCCATGATGGACAGGAACGGATGAATCTTAAATTTCGAAATGGCGACGATCATCACGACGACCATGATGAAAAAGGCGATAATCAACGGAATACCGGTCATAAAATAATTCCTCCCTCGTATGTTCGGATTCGTTCGCCCAGCGGCCTGTCGATCCTCTGCGCCGCGGAGCGTAACCGATGGATGCCCATATCCTCCTCTCCCCTGTCGGGCAAAAAACAGAAACAAGATTCAACTGTCTTCTCACAGAAAACAGGAAATCAGCGGAAATGATGGTTGAAGCCCGATGTTATCAAAACGATTCTTGGAGCGCGCGAAGGGTCATAGGGGCGACCGCAAAGCCCCTATATCCTATCGACGGCAAGGCCGAAGGCCTTGACCGGCGAAACCCAAGACCTCCCTCTTCGAGGGAGGGGGACCGCCCGCAGGCGGTGGAAGGAGTTTTCAGTCGGCGGAAGGCGTATAGCTTTCCCAAATTAAAATATATGCGTCAAAACGCCGAACCATGCGCGTGCTTGCGGCGCATTTTACTTATTTTATATTTAATTCGGCGCGGTCAGTCAATGTCCCTGCCTTTTTCGGGCGGGAACCTCCGCCCAGAACGCAAGAAATTTAACAAATCAAACAGTCCGCTCTCTCCGCCGCTGACCGCGTTAAAATTTCTTAATATCCCCGCCCTCTTTTTTCGAAATTCCCTTGATTTTGCCGCCCGCCATCGGTTACAATGACAAATGGCTCAAACGTCTTGTTGATAATTTACCGACAGCGTTTGACCGGTTTCGACCCGGAACAGGGGTTTCCTGTTCAAATACAATGGAGGAGGCATCCAACATGAAGAAACTTTTGACGATTATGCTGGCCGTGCTGCTGGCTGCGCTGGCGGTTGCCGCGTCGGCGGAGGACACCGTCAAGAACGCCGATATCATCATCGTCGGCGCGGGCGGCGGCGGTCTGTCCGCGGCCATCGAGGCCGTGAACGACGGCGCTCAGAGCGTCATCGTTCTGGAAAAGACCGGCAAGACGGGCGGTTCGCTGAACTTCACCTCCGGCTCCATGTCCGGCGCGGAGACGGTGATTCAGAAGCTCGACGGCATCGAGGACACCAAGGAGAGCTTTGTTCAGGATATTCTGAATAACGGCGCGCATCTGGGCAACGAAGAGATGATTCGCGCGTTCGTGGACGAGGACGTGGACGCGATCCAGTGGCTGTGGGACAACGGCCTGTCCGAATACAATTTCTCGTCCATGAAGACCACGGGCAAGCATACCGTGTTCGCCCCGGAGCATCAGCTCTATTCCGTGGCGCGCACCTACAAGCCCAGCGCCAACGACCCGACCCGATACAAGGCCGCCGCGCACGAGATCATGGATACCGTGCTGGCGACGGACGCCTACAAGGGCGTGACCATCGACTTCAACACGACGGCCAACCAGCTCGTCGCCAACGAGCAGGGTCAGGTGCTGACCGTGCTGGCGACCGATGAGAACGGCCAGACCGTCCGCTACGAGGCGAAGAAGGCCGTCATCATGGCGACCGGCGGATACTCCGGCAACGCGAAGATGATGTCCGCGTTCGCCAAGAACGGCGCGAACTATCTGGTCGGCGGCTCCACCGCGGCGGACGGCTACGGCATTTACATGATGCAGCAGGTCGGCGCGAACATCGACCCGACGGCCATGGGCTACATTCCGACCTTCCCGATGGGTCACGAGACCGCGCCGGGCATGGGCGTGATCGCCTCCTCCTACATGTGGAAGGCGGGCGGCATCTCCGTCAATCAGGAGGGCTTCCGCTTCGCCAACGAGAACGACGCGGACGTCGTGGCGCGCGAGACCGCGCTGGAAGAGCAGACCAACGCGATTCAGTACGACATCTTCACCGACAAAATCATCGAGGATACCGAGGCGCTCAACGCTTCCGTGTTCTGGAATTTCTATTACGCGCCGGGCAAGCCTTATAACAGCGCCGTGGTCTCTGCGGATTCCCTCGCCGTGCTGGCCGAAAAGCTGGGCATGCCGGCGGCGAACCTCGAGGCGACCGTGAAGAGCTACAACGAGCACGTCGAATCCGGCGAGCCCGACGAGTTCGGCCGCGAGTACACCGAGGACGCGATCAAGAACAATTCCGCCTACTGCGCCGCGATCAACAAGATCGAGGGCGAGCATTATTACGCCATCCCGCTCAAGGCGCTTGTCGTGATGACGCTGGGCGGCGTGAGCACCAACACCGACGGTCAGGTGCTGGATGTGGACGGCGCGGTGATTCCGGGTCTGTACGCGGCCGGCGAGTGCGTCGGCGGCATCTGGGGACGCTTCGTCTCCGGCGGCACGGGCGTGATGGGTCCGATCGTCTTCGGCCGTCTGGCTGCGCGCGCGGCGATGGCGACCGAACCGGCGACCGGCTACACCCTCAAGACCCCGGCTGCGGTCATCACCGAGGACATGTTCGCCAAGGACGCGGACGGCGCGGAGAGCCTGTTTGACATGAGCCAGAACCTTGCGGACGGCGAATACGAGGCCACCGTGGACGGCCAGGAAGGCCCGATGACGGTCAAGGTCGCCGTGGCGGATGGCAAGATTGCCGCCGTCGTCGTCGCTGAGAACCACGAAACGCAGGCCGTCGCCGCCGCGGCGCTCGAAAAGGTGCCGCAGGCCATCGTGGACGCCAACAGCGTGGACGTGGACGGCGTTTCCGGCGCGACGCTGACCTCCGGCCGCATCAAGGACGCGGCGGTCAAGTGCCTGACGCAGGCCGCGCAGTAAGCCCTCCCCCATCAACACCCGACTGAAAGGACGAAACACCATGAAGAAGTTTATTCCCCTGATTCTGGCGGCCGCTCTGTGCCTGCCCTTCGCCGCGCTCGCCGAGGACGCGGTTTCCTCCGCCTCCGTCGCCGATTTCTACGGTCAGACGGCGCTCACCGGCGACGACCTGATGAACGCGATCAACTCCTTCTCCGGCTTCTATCTGGTGACCACCACCAACCCGGACAACTCCCCGAACGCCGCGTTCTTCGTCTTCGGCATGGTCAAGCACGAGGATCATTACTACGTGCAGCTCAGCCTCGCCGAGAACCAGTCCCGCAGCAACCTGCTCGCCAACGGCGAGGGCGTGGCCGTGTACGCCGCCACCCCGTCCAGCGAGGAGGGCGCAAAGCCGTTCGCCACGTCCGGCGCGCGCATCCGCTTCAAGGCGATCACCGATGAAGCCGTCGCCGCCGCGCTGGCCGAGAACGCCAACGAAGCGACGCTGTTCTTCGAGGTCGTCGATGTTCGTCCGCTGGGCTAATCCCTAAGGGCATACTAAGGGCATAAAAGGAACCCCGTCGAGAGAAAAATCCCTCCCGGCGGGGTTTCTTACGCCTTCCAGCGCTTGCGAACGCCTTCCACCGCCCACAGGGCGGTCCCCCTCCCTCGATGAGGGAGGTATGGGGATGGGAAAATCGAGAGTTTGCGGAATATCGGCGGGCGCGCGATGCGCGAACTCCTTCCACCGCTGCGGCGGTCCCCCTCCCTCGAAGAGGGAGGTCTTTGGAGAGGGGAATTGCAACGATTGGTTGCATCATTGCAACGGTTAGATGCATTTGCAACCGACGGCTGCATCGCCGTACCCCGTAGGGGCGCGCATTGCGCGCCCGTTTCGTATATTGCCGCACCCGTAACGGTTATAACAACAATGTTTCGAGAGGACGCGCGAAGGGTTATAGGGGCGACCGCAAAGCCCCTATATCCAATCGACGGCAAGGCCGCAGGCATTGACCGGCGAAACCCTCTCAATCCCCGACAGGGGTTGAAACAAGTTCATTTCATTCTCCTTGCATGAAATGATTCGTTTTATGCGGAACCAATGATCTGACAATCAGATTCGAACTTTGTTTTCTTAATGATATACGGCTTGTAACCCGATAAACAAAGGCACGTGCAATTAAAAAAATACATATAATCCGCTTGGATGCGGGTTTATATAAAATTTTATTTATGAATTTCATAATAGAATAAATATTTGACGGTCAAACAGGAACAATGATATAAATAAGGCAGGGGATGACGATTCGTTGAATGTCGTCATCGAATAACACACCGAGGTCGTGATCCGGACATGATCGAGGGCAAAATGACACGAAACAAAGGAGGATCATGTAATTGAAAAAGTTGTTTTCTCTGCTCCTGGCGGCCACAATGACATTTTCCCTGACTCTCCCAGCGCTGGCCGATCACTACACGTACAGTGAGCCTGAAAAAAGCACGATGATGCCCCGTTCCACTCCTGAAACCCACGGTATGTCCTCTCAGTACATATTGGACTTGCTGGATGCATTCGATTATGCGGACGCCGAAGTGCATAACATCCTGATGGCGATCGACGGCGAGGTTGTCTTTGAAGGCCATTATGCGCCGTATACCGCGCTGGACCCGCACATCATGTTTTCCGGCACCAAGATCTTCACCAATGCCGCTGTCGGCGTTGCCGTCACCGAAGGGTATCTGCATCTGGACGACTATGTGTACGATGTGTTGAAGGATTACGTGACGCAGGACGTATCCGAGCTGCAATCCAAAGTGCAGCTGAAACACCTGCTCACCATGACCAGCGGCGTGGATCGCTTTATGAGCGGCAGCGAACTGCGCCCGCTAACCACCAGCTGGATCGAGCACATTCTGACGGAGCCCATTGTGCATGAGCCCGGCACCTACTACCTGTATTCCTCCGGCAACACCATGCTCTCTTCCGCTATGGTTACCGTTGCCACCGGCAAAACCTGCCTTGAACTGCTGAATACGACCGGCTTCTGCGAGGAGCTCGGCATTAAGAATTTCACCTGGGACATGAGCCCCGACGGATTCAACGCCGGTCACGGCGGCATTAAGATCACCGCCGAAGACCTGGCCAAGGTCGGCCAGCTTTACATGAATGGCGGCGTGTGGAACGGAAAGCAGATTCTTTCGAAGGAATGGTGCGATCTGGCCATCGGCTATGAAAAAACGGTGGAGAATCAGGGCGACTACGCTTATCACTGGACTGCCTACGAAGACGGCCTGTATTACACCGCCACCGGTTCCTACGGCCAGACGCTTGCCATCTGCCCGAAGCTGAACATGGTCATTGCGATTCAGGCGGGCACAAAGCAGAACATCGGAGAGCTGCTGTACCAAAACATCTTTAAGCCCTACGGCGACGCTTTGGATGCGGGAACCGTTCCGGAACCCGACGACGCGCTCAGCGCTGCCCTTGCAAAACGCGCCGAAAACCTGAATCTGATGTTCACAACGGATTTCACCGCTTCGCCGATCGGAGAACTCGTTGACGACGTAACCTTCACTGCGGCGGAAAATCAGTATGGAATTACGACGCTTTCGCTGGACGTTCACGACGATTATATTGATTACACGATGACCGATGCGCGCGGTACACACACCATTCGCAACGGCATCTGGCAGTGGCTCAAGGGCGAAACCAGCATGACCAGCAACTACACGCATCATCAGTATCAATACCCCACCGAGCCGGTATACGCTTATGCCGAATGGAAGGATGCGAATACGCTGCAGCTGACATGGCGTTTCCCCGAACTGGCTTTTGTCGATACCCTGACGTTGACCTTCTCGGACGACGGCAGTCAGATCGGCATGGTTCGTTCCGTAAACGTCAACTCCGGTCCTCTGGTCTGCGATGAGGTCGTGTTTACAAAGTAAAGTAAACGATAATAGCCCCCCTTTATACGCTTCCAATGGCATTTCTGCCATTGGAAGTTTTTGTAAAGACGGGATTTGTCCGTGCCCAACGCGCGGAATATCCATAATCATGGAATCCTCCGCCGTCTTTCCGAAAAATCAGCTTCTATTCCTCGTATGCTTCATATGCTTCTTATGCCTCGTATGCCTACTGTGCGTCGGAAAACAGAAGGATGTTCGGCATAAAAGCGATGGGGACGAACGCCTTCCACCGCCTGCGTTTACTCCTTCCACCGCCCACGGGGCGGTCCCCCTCCCTCGATGAGGGAGGTCTTTGGGGT
>ERZ857965.1557-NODE-1557-length-22642-cov-5.165051_pt1 | contig 22642 bp, 12 predicted proteins | sample MGYA00519758_ERZ857965 | MGnify/ENA primary metagenome ERZ857965 (study PRJEB31778, sample SAMEA3449381) | human gut metagenome | biome: human gut; feature: human-associated habitat; material: faeces | place: United Kingdom | collected 2010/2012 ... | reverse complement strand
ATGGCAAGGTTCTCTCCCTCCGCCCCTACGGGGCACCTCCCTCGCAGAGGGAGGTTTTTGACACGCTGGGGCGGGCAATGCCCGCCCCTACCAATCGTTTCTTTGCCGGTCCGTGCAGCAAAAAAGCCGCACAGCTTTCACTGTACGGCTTAACGGCTCACTTATTTTTCCTTCTTCGCCGTCTTTTTGCGGCGGCGGACGCGCCCGCTGTCGGCCTTGGCCTCGGGAACATAGAGGCTATAGCTCAACAGGTAGCGGCCATGGGCAGGGATGCGGTAGAACGCGGCCTTGATGCGCTCCATCGGGCCGGTGCCGCTCTCGGCGGTGCTGCCGCTCAGCATAACAACATACTGCATATCGGTGTAGCGGGCGGCCACATCGCACTGGCGCAGATTCGTGTGGATCAGATCGCCCAGCTGCTCCACCATCAGAGAGGTCTCGGCAGCATCGGTGTTCTGGCTGGGAGCCACGGTCAGGATCGCCAGGAATACCTGCAGACCGTAGCGGACCTGCACGCCGCGCTGTACGCGGTAAATTTCCTTGAACGTCTCAAAGTCGCAGATACAGGCCCCCGTGTCCTCGGTATCCGGCAGGGCAGAGATCAGCTTGGAGACCTCGCTCTCCATATTGCGGTCTGCCTGGCGCATCTGGCGGTAGGCAGAGCCTGCGCGGCCCGGCTCAATGGCATGATGCAGGCAGCCCATGGCGCTGCCGCGGCGTGCCAGATCCTCCGCCTCCTCGTGGCGACCCAGCGTCTCCAGCGCGACGATCTTTTCCAGATAAAGGCGCTCCTCGTAGGGGTCCAGCTCCAGCGCGCGGGTACACAGCGTAACGATGCGGGTGCTCTCGCCCCATTTTTTGCAGAGCTCCAGCAGGTTTAAAATGGCTGTGCGGTACTGCCCGTGCAGACGCACGCTGACGCTTTCGACCCACGGCTCGGACGCAGACTGCGGCAGCAGGCGCCCGTCATACAGGTTGACGATCTGTTCATAAATGCGGCTGCGCTTCTCGGCGTCGCTCTCCTTGCGGGCCAGCTCCGACAGGTCGTTGACCTCAAACACATCCACGCTGCAGTCCAGATGGGGGTTCCACTGGTAGTAGCCGCGGCTGGTCACGATGCAGCCCTTCATCTCATCCAGACCCTCCGCGTCGATCATATTGCGGAAGCGATGCAAGATGGCGCGCAGGGCCATGTCCGGGTTGGTGGACCGCTCCCCTGCCCACAGGGTATCGGTCAGTACCTTGTGGGAAACGCGCTCCCCGCGCCGCAAAACGAGATACTGCACCAGCGCCGTTGCCTTGCGGGACTGCGCCAGCTGTGCCAGCACGGGCTTGCCGTTCACACGGATCTCAAAGCCGCCCAGCATTTTGATTTCAATTGTTGCCATCCTAGTCATCCTCTCTGCTCTGATGCCCATGACGTTCCTACATTTTTGTCCGGCACACAGGTATTCATGTTTTAAAGTATAACAAGTCCATTTGAATTTGTCCAGTACATCCGCCGGGATTGTAATATACTTTTCAAAAATCACCCCGGAGGGCACTGCTCACGACTCCGACGATGCCTTACCGTCCCAGGTGCCGGGTTTCTCAATATACACAGGTTCGCCCGGCAGTGCAATAATTGCTTTTTGCGTACAAAGCGTCACACTCTGACCGTTTGCATCCTTTTTAGCTATCGTCAGCACTACCGTAATTGCGGTAACACGCGCATATTTACTTCCATTTTTGGGTTTTTGATAACTGCGAGCATAAAAGTGCAAGTCTTTGATGTACAACCCCATGTAAGCGTCCTTGGGGTACGCCGTCGTATAGGCGTAAGCAACGTATTTCTGCGTCACTTGTTTGGTATTTTCATCTGTTGCAGTGTGCTGCGGGCTGTTATCTGTACCACTCTGCTGATAAAACCGCATGTGCAGGTAGCCGTTCAGCGCATTTGCCTGTTCCTGTTTCAGCAGTTGTGTCCCGTCACTTTTTGTTAATGGCGGTACATAGTCTTTATCAATCAATTCGATGTGATTGGGATAAACACTAAATTCCAGTGCTGTGCCGTCACTCACCCCTGTTTTTTCTTTAAATATGCTGTCATATCCGTTATCTTCATCAGTATCATTGGGGATTGTTGCACCGTCTGTGAAGCGGATATAGCCGTTCGCCTCGAGCACCTCGCCGCGGATCGTCTCAATGAGCGCGTCGGCCAGATTTTGCGCGCGCGTCTGCTGCTGGATGTCCATGTACGCCTGCGCACTGGGCTGTATCAGCGTGACCGCCGCCAGCGTAAAGAGCGACAGCAGCACCATGCAGACGATCAGCTCCACCAGCGTTGTGCCGCTCTGGTTTTTCAAACGCTGCTTCATGGGTTGGTCGTCCCTTCTTCCTCCTTGTTGCAGTAACGGTGGAACACGTATTTCTCAGTCTTTTCTGTGCCGTTTTGGCTCACTTTCACTTCTTGCTTTGTGCTTTGTAGCTGCACACCTTTAACCGTGAAGTCATTGTTGCCGAACGTCATATCCTGCGTCGCGCCGTCATCGTCCCATTTCGGCTCTTTGTCATTAGGCCCGTATAACTTTGCGCAGAGCTCATAGGCTGTCTCCCGCAGTGTTTCGGCCTTTTGGGACATGGCGCGGGCGTACCGCAGCGAGACAACAAACATGGCCGTGAAAAGCATAAGCAGCAGGAACGACACAAGCACTTCCACAATCGTTTCCCCTTGCCGATTTTTGAAAATGTGTTTCATAGCGGGTCACTCCTGTGTTTTGCTGGCGTTTTGTTTAACACCGCGGGTGTAGGTAATGGTCGTTTTGTCCTGCTGCCGCGTATCATAGTGCGGCACAATTGTATGAACCTTTGTGTCACTTTTATCAATGACAAGTGTTGAACCACCGGGGACTGTAAACTGGTTCGTGCCAAAAGTCCAATTATAATGAGCTGTTTGCCCGTCTATCGTATAGTAATCAATCGGGTAATGGATGTGTCTGTCATACACTCGTGTAAAGGAGAATTGTTCTCCCCCCTTCTTCGCTGTAACAGTTACATCCAATTGCAAATCTATTACCTTATAGTCCGTGCTTTGCCAGTCCCTCAGGAATGATTGCCAGTCTTTGTCTGTCGTAACATACTGTCCCTGTCCGCCTAGGTTCAAATCATCTACATCCTCGCCTGGGCGGCGGCGTAATGTGATTGTGATAGAATCAGCACCATCTGCCGCCGCGGTGGAGCCCTGCATTAGCTCAAACACGAATGGCTGGGATTCCAAATCATAGATGTCCTTGCCGTAGCTCACCGAGAACATAAATTCATTGTTGACGAACCCAGCAAATGTCTTGCTGTCGCGGTCATTTGGGTCATAGTCGTTCAGCTCCCCTTCCAGCACGTCGGAAAAGCTGGTTGCCAGCTGGTAGGCTTCCTGTTCCAGCAGCTGGCGGTTGGCATTGGCCGTCAGCACGGAGGCCGCATAGACCAGCGCTGCCGACAGCGCCACAAACAGCGCGCCGATGCAGAGGACCAGTATCATCGAAAGTCCCTGCTCCCCGCGCAGAATGCTGCGTGCCCTGCGGTGCATAATGCCACCTTCTTTCCTGAAATAAAATTACGATGCGTCGCTTGTTTCCGTCTGTTTCGGGGGCGCGGTTTCCGCCGCGTCCGTCTCATCCGGGACAGCGGCGGTCTCCGGGGTCGCCATGGGCAGTGCCGCACGGGCCCGCATCAGGACCGGGGGCACGCTTGCGGGGGCGCTTTCCGCCGCCGTGCTTTCTGCTGTCTCGGCGGGCGCGACGCTCTCCGCGGAGTCCATACTCTGGGCATCCTCCGCCGCATCGGCGGTGTTCGTCTCGTTGACGGGGACCTTGACCATGCCGGATTCGACGGTCTTACCCTTCTTATCCGAGTGCGCCAGCGTCTGCAGCGTCACACTTGCGGTGAACTTTTGCAGCTCGAGCGAATCGTCCTGCACCTTTTCCTGCAGCTCGGGCAGGGTGATGCGGTAAACAGGCTCGGCGCCGTCCTCCTGCACCAGCTCCAGCATGGGAACCGTCTGTGCCTTGTAGTACAGCGTACCGCCTTCTATTTCCACCGTGCCGGTGACGTCATAGGGTTGCGATTCCCAGACTGTCACGTTGCCGTTCTCGTCGGTCACAGGTTCAACGCTCAGGTCGTACCAGTTGCGGGTCTTGTTGGTCTCCGCGTCCACAACGGTGGTCTGCTTCGCAATCTCTGTCGTTTTGTCGTTATAGGTCTTGGTAACGGTTTTGATTTCCCCGCGCTTATGCGTGACTGTGCCGTCTTCGTCCGTCTCGTCCCTGTCGTAGGTCGTCACCTTAATGCTGTAAGGCTGTTTCTTCGTACTATCCAGCGGCGTGACGGTAAAGGTATAGCTGTCGGTCAGGTTGCGCACCGTGCCGTCGGCCTGGGTGTACTTGTTCACCGCGGTCCACTCCACCGTAAAGCGGCGCAGCTCCAGCGGAGTCGTACCGCGCTCGACGGCAAACTCGGGGTCGTTGTACAGGTTGACCTCCTGCGTGTAAACGGCATTACCAAGTGCGCGTTCCGGTTCGTCCACGGGGGCGTCCAGCGTGATGGCCGGCAGCTGTGCCTTTGCGGCATCCTGCAGGAAGTAGAACCAGTTCGACGCTGTCGTGCCGTCGGTGGGCATAACGCGCACCGCGGGCAGCAGGTATTGTTTTGCATGGTCGGGCGTCAGCGTAAAGCCGTTGCCGTCGGGCACAAAGGTATAGCTGGCGGTGGTGTCGTTGACGCTGGCGCTCCCGCCCACCGTGCGGCTGTCCTTCGGGATGACCAGCTCGGCGTCGCCGTTGGCCAGCATCTCGTCCAGTGCTTTGGTCAGTTCCTGCTGGGCCTCATACTTGGCCTGTCCGGTGCCTTCGTCCTGCCAAGCCTCGGCCAGTTTGGCAATTTTTGTATAGTTGGCCACATCGCTGAAGATATAGCCGGTAAAGTAGACATTGCCCTGTGCGGCTGCACCCAGCGTCATGTTGAGCTTGAGGTCGTTCAGGAACGTCTCCTGATTCGGGCTAGCGGGCGCAAAACTGCTGGCCGTAACCGTGGGCGCATCGGCGCGGCGGACGATGGTCTCGGGCTGGCTCAACGCGCCGTCCGGGCCGTCAAAGCAGCTATCGTCCTTGCAGTGGGCAATGACGCGGAAGCGCAATGCCTTGCCCTGATACTGCTCCAGATCCAGCGTCAGGCTGCCGACGTTGCCCGTGGTGGGCAGCGTCAGCACAGGTTTGCCGCCGTCATCGACGACGCACAGGTCATAGTGGTCAATGCGCGCGTCGTCGGACGGCGACCAGCTGACCGTGTAGAGCAGGGCATCCGCGTTGTCGGTCTCGCCGTTGACGCGGGTGATGGAGCTCGGCGCGCTGATGCCGGGCAGGCGCTGCTTAACGCTGTAATCCGCCACAGCGGACGCGCCGATTTCGGTGGTGCCGGCTGCCGCCACGCGGGTGACCTCGAGCCGGACCTTGTCATAGCGCCAGCTGTCGCTGCCGTTGGCCAGCATGGTATCCACGTTGACAGGCAGGGTAAAGCTGTTGCTGCCGCTGCGCTGAACCTGCTTGTCCAGATTTACGTCGTCCTGCAGCGCAATTTGCTCCTGACCGGTCACATTGCCGTCCTTGTCCGTCAACAGGCCGTAGAGCTTGATGCTGTAGGTCGGCGTTTTCGCGTCCATGTCCTCTTGCGTCCAGTTGAACGTATAGGTCAGCTGATTGTTGTTATCCACTACGCCGTCCTCAATGGTTTCCGCCAGCGTCGGGGCTTTCAGAACATTCAGGTTCAGCTGCTTGAAGATGATCTGCGGGGTCGTTACCGTGGCCTGTATAGCCCATTCCTTGTCATCGGTGCCATCGGTGCGGCTCACGTCGGAGAAGCAGAGCGGCGTCAGATGGGCATAGGTATAGCTGTGCTCGCCCGTGCGGACGATCTCATAGCCGTTCTTCCACCAGATTTCTTTGTTGGTGTCGTTTGTCTCGTTCGCATGGCTGGCGATGGCTGTGGACACTTCCTCCTCCGTGGCATCCCAGCGATACTTCATGTCGCCCTTGCCGCTGGTGACGGGCACCGCGACAACGAGGAAGTCGGTGTAGTTCGTCATGGCATCCGACGGCAGGCTGTTCAGGTTGAAGGTGACGGGAGACGCTGTCACAATGCTTTCCCGCGCGGCCAGCGTGATGTACTGGCCGTTCAAAGATACGCCGTTGACTTCGTCATTGCCCAGATATTTTGCCAGCAGCATGACGCGGTAGGTCGGGCTGCCGTGCTCGCTGCTGTTGCTCTTGACCCCCGGGGTAAAGCTGAACTTCACGGTTGCTTCAAAGCTCTCCGCTGTCTGGCCGGTGTAAGTCACATAGTCCGTGTCGCCGTCCTGTTTCAGCGTGCCCAGCGGCAGACCGTCCTCGTCCTTGGCAGAGCCCGGATTGTCTCGCCACTGGGACGGGAGATAGGTCTCTGACTTGTACTGGGCCGAGCGCAGATACTTTGTACTGCTGCTGTTGTCCGGGGTTGCCAGCGCCGTAAGCGTCAAAGTGCGTTCCAAATTTTGGGTCAGGCGGATGTACTGCTTGCCATTCTGTGCAAAATAATAATTATACGTTCCATCGGTCAGCTTAACGGTCCATGCCTCGTCTGTCGGGTATTCGGTGTAGTTTTTCAGCACCGCGACAACCTCATACTTGAATTCTCTCGATTTTTCATCCGGCGTCTGGCACTGATTCCAGTCAAAGCCGCCGTTATTCCGCTTTACCAGCCGGAACTCAATCTCCGGTGTCGGCAGGGCGTGCATAAAGGTCTGCACGCCGCTGGTGTTGAAGTTATCAGCCAGACTCGAGTCGTTGTTGGTATTGTAGGGCGTTACACGCACGACGAAGTTACCCGTCCACGCTTTATCAGCCACAAAGGTATAGCTGCGCTGGTAGACGTCCGCTTTCAGATAGGGAACTGCATCCGATGCGACTTTACCCGCAGCATCGCAGGGCAGAATTTCAACACGGTAGTAAGCGGCGGGGCTGGCATTCTTGTCGCTGTCGCTCGGCTCGGCCCACGTCACTTCATAACGGCCATAGACGTTGTTGTCCGCGTCCTGCACCTGGCTGGCCTTGACGTCGATTTTTCCCGGCTTGGCTGGCTTGGTGCTGTCCAGCACGTACTTATAGTAGTTCTGGATGACCTCGTCGGTGATGTCGGTAATATCAACGTCCGATTTCGTACTGTTCGCGGCTTCGCCGAATTGCAGCATCACAGTCGCTCTCTGGTTGCCGGGATTGGTATCATTGCCCGCGCCGGTATCATCGAAAATGTAGGCTTTCTTACCGTCGGTCTTGATATAGGCAGAGTTTGGTTTGGCAGGCGAGCCCGCAGATGTACGACCGCTAATCCACCACAGACTGTACGCTGCGCCGTTCCCATCGTCTGCCAAAGTGGGCAGGAACGCAATATAAGGATAGGTTTTGTCATCGACGTTATAGCCTATGTACAGACGGTGTGCTTTTACTTTTTTCGAGGACGAGTTCCAATCTGTCTCGTTGTAGGCCTTGTCACTTCCTTGCTTATCCGCTTTCTCCCAGTTACCTGTTGTACTGTTCGGTTTTTCTGTGGTCAGTTTACGGGAATCATTCTTAAAGAAGCTCTTGCCTGCACTTTCGGAATTCTCAATATAATAGTTGCCGTGGCCGGTGACATTCTCGTAACTCTGGCGCAAATAGGCAATCGGGAACCAATCTGTACCAACCGTCGCAAAGCAGTTTGTGACATTGGTTGCTTTATTCGACCCAGAGCCATTACCGCGGCTGCCAACAATGCCGATTTTTCTGCTACACGTAAAGTCTGTATTAAGGTTTCGGCAGCGGTCAATATTTACTGTAACATAATCAATATTTCCCTTGTCGTACGGGCCGATCCATGCCAGAATGCCGACTGCCTGCGACGCTGCCTTGATTGCGCCGCTATTGACGCAGTCGATGATGTTCAGCGTCATAATATCGGTGGGCTTCTTCATCTCGATTTTACCGATAATGCCCGCGCAGTCATTTGCGCCGTTTGATTTATACCAAATCTGACCGTAGTTACGGCAGGAAAGCACATTTGTGGTGCCGCCGGAAATAGGCTGGTCAATAAAGCCGACAATACCGCCGACTGCACCGTAACCGCTGTTTTTGTCGTTCGTGTTTGTTGTGATTTTGCCAAAATTGAAACATTTCTGCACGGTTCCGCCGTAGTCCAGCCAATAGGCGATCACGCCGCCCACATTGGCCGAGCGGCTGTTGAACACACTGCCGCAGTTGACTACCTTGCTGACAGACCACCGGTCATCGCTGCGGTTCTGCTGCTGGCCAATGACACCGCCCACATGGACAACAACACGATTTTCGCTCTTGTAAATGTTGTCATCGTCTGTATCGTCCTTGTTCTTAGACCTATCAAACACGCGCGTAAACCGGCGCACAGCGGCACAGTTTACCACAGTGTCCAGCACGCTTTTGTCTGTGACGTTGGATTCGTTCTGGCCGACAATACCGCCGACGGTGGATGCCGTTGTCGCATTGTCAGAATAGACAAACCACTGGCCGGTGGCGGAAGTGTCGATTGTACCGCGGAGAGAGTTAAAGCCTGCCAGACCGCCCAGATAACCGGCGGCACAGACAGTCTCGCTGTTGTTGCTGCCGCGCAGGGCGACAAGCAGATCATTGGCGGCAAGGCCGCTTTGACTATAGACATTCCCATAGCCTTGTACAGACACAGTGTCAACACCCATGAGGCCCGCGTAGGTCTTGCCTGTGGTCAGCTCTGCCGCCATGCTGTTGATGCCGGCATTGGCATCTTCCGCACCCAGCCAATTTTTAACCTGTGCAACAAGGGCGGGTGTTGCTTTTTCGTCGCTGACCAGCGCTTTTTTGCTGCCGCTGCCCGTGATAGTGCCGTTGTTGGAGCCCGCGACGCCGCCCACAAAGCCGTAACGCGCCGTGATGATGCTGCCCGCGCCGCTGCTGCGCTCGGTGGCGACATAGCTGTTGGAGATTTCGTCATTGTTGCGGCCCGCAATGCCGCCCACATGGCTGGCACTGGCGAGCTTTTCGTCTGCGGTCTGGGTCGTGGTGATGTTGCTGATACCGCTGACCTGCAGTTTGATGTATTTGACCTCACAGCCGGTGATTGTGCTGTTGTTCAGACCGGCAATGCCGCCCACCGTGCTGCCGGTGCTGCGCGCACCGACGGAGACAAGGCCGCCCTCGCCTGCCTCGCCGCCCATCGTGCCGGAATAGGTGCACTGATCCAGGGTACCGTCGTTCTGGCCTGCGACGCCGCCCAAATTTGTATATTTATCAAGATTTTGTGTAAGGTCCAGCAGAACGTCGGTGCTGCTGACCTTGCCGTCTGCCGTGGTGCGGCCCACCGCGCCGCCCAGCGTGACGGTGTTGGTGCCCGCGCGCAGGCCGTTGTCCAGCGCCAGCGCGCCGTTTCCGACCTGACAGCCGGTGACGGTGCCCTCGTTCATGCCCGCAAGGCCGCCAATCGTGACTGCCGGGGTGCTGAACTGCACGTTGGCGTTTTCCGCCAGCTTCACATTGCGGATGGTCGCGCCCGCGCGGTTGTACGCCGCAACAGCGCCGATGCTCTCCGACGTGCCGGTGATCGTGCAGTTGCTTACGCTGCTGTTGTTTTCCAGCCCGCTGTCTTGGCCGATGATGCCGAAGTTCGTGGCCGTGACGCCGCCCGCCGTGCCGTTGGCCGCGGTGACGGCGGCGCGGACCTGCACATTCTCAATCAGCGCGTCTTTATTATTATTGCCCGCGATGCCGCCCGCCTCGCCGTTGGTGGCATAGACCTGATTCTGGGCATGGACGCAGGCGCTGATTTTGCCGCCCGCGTCGTTCACGCCCGCAATACCGCCCGCATATTGTGTGCTGGCGCGCACCGAGGCACGGTTCTCCACACGGGTGATTTCGGCACGGTTCGTACCGGCCACACCGCCCGCGTAGTTGGCGGCAGTGACGCTGCCACTGACCGCGCCGGTGGCGTTTTCATCGCCGTAAATGCTGCCCTTATCCGTATTGATACCGGCCACACCACCCGCATAGTCGGTGGCGGTGACACTGCTTTGCAGCTGGCCGGACAGCGAAATGCTGCCGACGTTGGCACCGGCCACGCCGCCCGCATACCGGTTGGCCTCCACCGTGCCAGTGCTGTTGTTCTCTGTGCAGATGATGAGGCCCTTGCGGGTGCTTGCCGCAGCGTTGCCGCCCAGGTTGACGCCCGCAATGCCGCCGACATAGCTGTCGCCGCGCACGGCGCAGCCCTGCGCCGGGTAGGCAGACTGAATAAGACCGCCGTTGACGCCCGCAACGCCGCCCAGATAGGTATACCCGGTTTCACGGTTGCCGAGGGACGCCGCCATGCTGCCGCCGGTGATCGTGCCCTCGTTCCAGCCCGCAAAGCCGCCCGCGGCGCACTTGTGAGCCACTGTGCCGTAGTTTGTGCAGTTTTTCAGCGTTGTGTTGGGTGTGGCATAGCCGATGATACCGCCCGCCAGTGCGCCGCGCGCGGTGCCAAAGTCATAGCGGCCATCGGCCAGCGCGTTCAGCGATACGCCGCCTTTAAACGCGCCGTTGTTGGACGGGTTCAGGCCGCCGACGGACAGGGCATTCTGCGTTGCGCCGTTGGTTGCATTTTGAATCGTCAGCTTCGTATTGGCGTCGTTTGCGCCGACGATGCCGCCGACGTAGATGTCGGCCTGCAGGTTGAGCTCGTTCTGGAAGTTGGCAAGGATGACCTCGTAGTCCGCCGTTTTCACGTCGGTGCTGTCGGTCAGCACGCCGGTGCTCTTGTCAATCTTCGGCAGCAGCGCCGCCAGCGTGACGTCCGCGGGCTTGGCCGCCAGCAGACGGTTGTAGCCGATGATGCCGCCCGTGACGGCGTCGGCCTCGACGCGGCCCGAGGCCACATCTGTGTTAAACGCGCCGCCCGCCACGGTGAAGCCGCCCACCGGCAGGTTGGCGCCGATGACGCCGCCGACAAGCTGCTGACCTGCCACGCGGCTGACCTTCACAGTGGCGGAGGGCAGTTCCGGCGCGCAGTTCAGGCCGATCATACCGCCGACAGCCTTGCCCGCCGCCACGATCTGGCCGCTGATGGTCAGGTGGCCGGAGGTGTTGGAGATCGTCGCATTTTCATCGTTATAACCGGCCACGCCGCCCACGTAGTTGTTGCCGTACAGGATGGCACCCAGCGTCGGGGTGCCGCTCTCATCCCACGTCACAACGCCGTTTTTGCCGTTGCAGCCCGCGATGCCGCCGACGTAGTCGGCGTAGCCGCCCGCGGGGCTGCTCAGCTCCTTTAACAGGTTGATGCGGCGGGTGTCGGTGGCGTTGTCGCCGGACATACGGTTGGCGCAGTTCTGCACGGTGGCTGTGGCTTTCGGGTCTTGACTGCCGCCCCAGTCGGCATCATTGACGCCGACGATGCCGCCGACGTAGGCCGCGTTCTTTCCAAAGGCCGCGACCAGACCCGTATTGGTCATGCCGCTGATTTTGCTGTTGCCGCCGTTGACCGACACGATGCCGCCGACGTAGCGGTTGCCAAAGACGTCACTGCTGTTCGTATCGTTCTTTTGTATGCCGCTGCCGGTAAAGCCACCGGCCAGACCGCCCACAAACCGGCTGCCGAGCACGTAGCCCTTGCCGGTCTTGCAGCCGTTCAGCACAATTTCCTTGCCGTAGCCGACAAGGCCGCCGACGAAATCACCTTTGAGAGGGCTGGCGTCGGTCAATGTGCCGGTTTTTTTGTCGAAGCCCGCCTCGACCTGCTCCTTGAGCTGGGTCTCGGTCAGGTCGCTGCGGGTCACACTTTCGCAGCCTTGCAGGGTCACGCCCCTGCCGTAGCCCGCAATGCCGCCGAAGAACTGCCCCAGCACCAGGCTGCGCGCATCGCCCGCGGTATCGCCCTTATAGTTGGCGCCCGCGCTGACCGTGCCGTTGTTCCTCAGGCCCGTCAGGCTCTGGGACACGCTGGTGTCCGTCGTAAACAGGTTGCCGACGATGCCGCCCGTAAAGCCGTTGCCGGTCACAAAGCCGTTGTTGACGATGTTCGTCTTGTCCGTCGTCTGCATCTTCGCAGCGTCCACCGTGCCGAACACGCCGCCCACGCCGACGCTGCGCCAGAGGGAGTTCTTTTCACCCGGCTCAGCCGCCGCGGCAGCGTAGCGGGCCTTCTCGGCCTTCTGGTCTGCCGCTGTGTTTGTAACGGTTTGCGTGTCCTTGTCCACAAGCAGACCCGCTACCGTCACGTCCGACGCAACGGTCAGGTCCTGCATGACGGACTCGGCTTTGGGTATGGCAACGCCGACGAGACCGCCAATGCCGCGCGGCTCGTCTGTATAATAGGTATAGCTTTTGCTGCCAGCGTCCAGCGTCCGCGCATTGCGCTCCGTTGCGGTGGTAGTGTTGTTAAACGCCAGCGCCGCGGCCACCAGCGCACTGGTCGAGGAGTTCGTGCCGCGGGTCAGGGCGCAGTTTTCCAGCGTGCCGGTGTTGACGCCGCAGAGTGCGCCGACGGCGCGCACATCGCGCCAGTTCTCGTCGGTGTCCTCCAGCGCCGTGACGAATTTGGTTGCAGTCAGCTTGAGCTGGTTTTCGTCCGGCAGCGCACCGGCGGCGACGGTCTCGGTCTTGACGTTGACCTGAATGTCCGGGTCGCGCAGTGTGATGTAAGAAATGTCGCCCTTGTTCTCGCCGATAAGGCCGACATAGTGGTCGGCCAGCTCGTCCTTCTCTGCCTTGCCGGTTTTTGCAACGGACTTGCTGCTCAATTGCAGATTGAGGATGGGCACACGGGTCGTCTTGTTGTTGGCAAGGCCCGTTGTTTTGCTCCTAAGTTCGATTTTTTCACCCAGCTCCGGGATCGTCGGCCAGGCGACAGGGTCATTGAGGGACGGCACCTTGGCCGCAGGCCATGCGCCCGCGGCGCAGTAGAGCGTGACGCCGCCGCCCGTCCAGTTCAGGCCGGTGCTGTTGCTGGCCTGGGGGGTCAGTGTGTAGGTGCCCTTGTCGTCAATCTTCCAATCCGCAGACCAGCGCAGGTTGTACAGATGGCGGAAATATTTCAGGTCAGCCGTGACCGCCGTGCCGCCCTTGGCCAGCAGGGTGTTTTCCTCGTTCGTCGTTTCCTCTTTGCTGGCTGTGTAGGTGTCGCTGTAGTTTTCCCGCGGCTCGGCGCGCATGGCAATGTAGATGTCCTTCGGGTCGTTCAGCAGGCGGGTGATGCTGTACAGGCTCGTGGCGGCAACGTCAGCGTCGTTCTCACACGCACGCAGCAGCGCCGCGTCCGCCATGGCGTCCAGCGTCAGCACAAAGCTGCCCTTGTTGTAGCTTAACGGGAAGTAGAGTTCTTTCTCGGTTTTCGTCTGATTGCCCGTATTATCATACGTATAAATCGTGACAGGCATCTCTGTGATGACCTGCTTGTTATCATCCGCCGCGCCCGCGGTGTCGCGCTTGATCGTGATGGTAAACAGCGGCTTCGTCTTGCCGGTATCCTTGGCATCGTAGGCCGTGGCCGTGTAGGAGGTGTCCAGATCGCCGAGGCTGGAGTTGCCGCTCCAGCTCAGGGTCAGCGTCTCGCCGTTCGTCAGGCGGGGATTCTTGACCTTCAGCTTCGTCTGCACCAGCTGCACAACGTTGACGCGGTCCTCGGCAGAGTAGTAGCCGACAAGGCTGTCATTGCGGCGGTGGTCATAGCTGCGGTCATAAATATTCGTAGCACCGTCCTGATTGAAGCGGAGCTTATCGGATTTGGTATCGTAAAAGACCGAGTAGACCTGCCCGCTCTGCACGTCGATCTCGACGCAGATCGAGGCATTCAGCAGCGAGGCGTCGTAGATGTAATCGCCCAGCAGCCGCTCCACCAGCGCGTTATGGTTGCCCGCGGCAGCGCCCGTGCGGTCATAGTAGAGCGCGGCCACGTTCTGGTTCAGTTCGGTCTTGGTGCGGCTCACAAGGGTTTTGCCGTCCGCGTCGGTCACGGTGACGTCGTTCTGGAAGTGGTCGCCCGTGCTGCCCTCCTCCATGACCTGCCGGCGGAACGCATCCAGCTCCCCCGCCGTCTCCATCCGGGTCAGGGAGATCTGCGCCGTCTGGAACAGCGTGCGGGCGTTGGCCTCGTTCTTTTCAAACCGGGCCAGCCGCGTGTAGGCGATCAGCCCGCCGCCGACCAGCACCGCCAGAATGGCCGTGATAGCCAGAACGACCATCAGCTCCACCAGCGTAAAGCCTTTCTTTTTGTTTTTTATATTTTTATTGTACTGCACCATAGATGCTCCCGTCGTTTCTCCGGTGAAAGGTTACAATAAGACACAATACCAGATTATATATATTGTCATTATACTCGGAATGTGACGTTTTCGCAATAAATCCCGCGAGATTTCAGCAAATTTACACCAAATATAGTGGGTCAGCGGCAGGTTGTGCACGATTTTGCCATAATTTCCGTTATCTTTGAACAAAAAGCAGAGTTTTTTTCGCGAAATTCCTTGCAAATACAGGCCCGGCACGGTATACTAAATAGCGTGTTATTATATGGTAGAGGATGTGTAACAATGCTGGCAGCACGACTGGGCGCATGGCTGCGCCATACCGGGGAACGCTGGGCCAAAGCTGCGTTTGCGGAAAAGCTCGCCGTACTGCTGGCGCTGGGCGCTGTCCTGTATACTATTGTGACCGGCGCGGCGGAGCTGCGCTATCAGGCCCGTGCGCGGGAGGCCCTGGCTCAGGTCAAGGCTGCGCGGCTGGCGGCCAGTGCCGTGTCTGCCCAGTGCTACTCCGCCGGGCAGACCTTCGCCGACCAGACAAGCGCGGACGGCTTTGCGGACGGCATCGCCGAGGAAATCCGCACGCTGGGCTCACTGCCCGGCACGGTGACGCTTTTGCAGATCGACCCGAACGGCTACACCGTGCAGCGGCTCCTGTATCAGGAGAACGGCATGTACGCCATCTATGATGCCGACGACGGTTACCGCGTTTTCCGCGCGGAGGACCGGCTGCAATACGGCGCGGGGGTGGGCCATGCTGCTGCTTGAGCTTCTGTTGGGACTCATTCGTTTTCTGCTGGGCGCGGCGCTGTTCAGCTTTATGAACGTCGTCGCGTGGCGGCTGCCGCGGGGCATGGACCCGCTGAAGGGCCGCAGCGTATGCCCGCAGTGCGGCCACACGCTGGGTGCGCCGGACTTAGTGCCTGTGTTCAGCTGGTTATTCTTGCGCGGGCGGTGCCGCCACTGCGGTGCGCACATTCCGGCGCGGTACCTGCTGGTGGAACTTCTGGGCGGCGTGCTGGCGCTGGGCTGCACTTGGCGGTACGGCGCTGCCTACGCCCTGCCGGGCGGGCTGTTCGGCATGAGCTGGGCCGCGCTGCTGGCGCTGGCGGTCTGCGGGATCTTGCTGAGCGTTTCGCTCATTGATGCCGAGACGCAGACCATCCCGGACCGGCTGAATCTGGCGCTGGCAGTCTTCGGCGCGGTGAGCGTGCTGCTCTCCCCTGCCGACTGGCTGCCGCACGTCATCGGTGCGCTCTGTGTCAGTGTGCCGATGTTTCTGCTCTGCCTTGTCATCGACGGTGCATTCGGCGGCGGCGACATCAAGCTGATGGCAGCCGCCGGGCTATTCCTGGGCTGGCAGAATACGCTGCTGGCGATGTTTTTCGGCATTGTTTTTGGCGGTATGTACGGCATATACCTGCTGGCCGCCAAAAAGGCAGGGAAGAAGGACCACTTCGCCTTCGGCCCGTTTCTGTGTGCGGGCATCGTGATTGCGATGCTGTTTGGCGGGCCCGTTTTGGAATGGTACTGCGCGTTTTTGTGATACTCCTTGCCTCCCTCTGCGAGGGGGCCAAGGGAATCAGCCTTTCATCTATTTCTTTCGGAGGAATCTCCCTCATGCCACGTTTTCGTTATACTGCCACCAATGAGAAGGGCAAGACCGTCCGCGGACTGCTTGAGGCCCCCAGCGAGGAGGCACTCTACGCCAAGCTGCGCAATGACGGCCTGTACATGACCGACGCGCAGGAGGCCCAGAAGGCCCTCGCGACGTTCCGCCCGCTGAAAACCGCCGTGCTGGCGGATTTCTGCCGCAACCTGGGCACCCTGCTGACTGCCGGTGTGCCGCTGGTGCGTGCGTTCCGCATCATGGCGGACGAGCGCACCATCGACGCCCGCCAGAAGGCCCTGTACGAGGCCATCCTGAGCGAGCTGCGCAAGGGCGTGCCGCTGTCCGATGCGATGGAGTCCTGCGCACCCGCGTTCCCCACCCTGCTGCTGGCCATGATCCGCAGCGCCGAGGGCACCGGCAGCATCGACCACGCCTGCGCCCGCATGGCGACCTACTATGAGCGTGAGCACAAGATGAACCAGCAGGTCGGCAACAGCATGATGTACCCCCTTATCCTGTCCGTGCTCATCGTCGGCGTTATTGCGATTTTGATGACCTTTGTTCTGCCGCAGTTCAAACCGATGTTTGACCAGATGGAGTCCCTGCCGTTCCTGACCCAGCTGCTGTTTGACGTCAGCGACTTTGTCGGTGCCAACTGGCCGGTGCTGCTCGTCGTGGCGGCGCTCATCGTCTTTGGCGGCAAGCTCCTGCTGGCACAGCCGAAGGTCCGCTGCCAGTGGGACCGCTTCATCCTGCACGCGCCGGTGGTCGGCGTGCTGAACCGCAAGATCTGCACGGCGCGCTTTGCCAGCACGCTGTCCAACCTGTACGGCAGCGGCGTGCCCATCATCACGACACTGGCCGCGGCACGCGACGCCATCGGCAACCGCTGGATCGAGAGCCAGTTCGGTGACGCGCTGGACAGCATCCGCGCAGGCCACAGCCTGTCGGAGGCGATTGCGGGCATCGACGGTTTTGAAGTGAAGCTCTCCTCCTCCGTCGCTGTCGGCGAGGAGACCGGCAAGCTGGACAGCCTGCTGGCGACCATCAGCGAGACACTCGACTATGAGGCCGAGATGGCGACCAAGCGCCTTGTCACGCTGCTGGAGCCCGTTATGATCGTTGTTATGGGTCTCGTGGTCGGCGGCGTCGTGGCCGCGGTCATCGTGCCCATCTACCAGTCCTACGGCACCATCGGCGCGTCGAGCGGCGCGATTTAAAGGAACCACCGTCAACCCTGAAAAGGGATTTTCCCGGCAGCTTCTCTCCCTCCGGCCCTTCGGGCCACCTCCCTCGCAGAGGGAGGCAAGTCCCCTGGCCCCCTCTGCGAGGGGGCTCCCGCCGCAGCGGGTGGGGGAGAGAGCCTCATCACTGCAGCTCCTTTTTCTGTTTATATTTTATCCATTCGGAGGCCCACCATGGCACTTCTTACCTCTTTATATCTGTGCAGCCGCACGGTGTATGCCGCCGTCGGCACGCCCACGGGCAGCGGGGCGCGCGTTGTCGCCGCCGCCCAGACCGAGCTGCCCGAGGGCTGCCTGATCAACGGCGTCATCACAAACGAGGCGGACCTGACCGCCGCGCTCAAAGAGTTTTTCACCGCCAACAAGCTGCCGATGAACCGCGTGGCGCTGATTGCAGGCGGCAGCCAGTTCATGCACCGCATCCTGACGCTGCCCGCCATGAGCGAGAAAAAGCGGATGGCCGTGCTCTCCCATGAGCTTGCCAGCGGCGGCGCCGAGGTCAAGGCTCCGCTGGACGACTACATGCTGCTCTCCCGCGATGCCAAGACCCGCGTGGATACCGTGCTGGCCACCCGCGTGGAGCAGAGCGTCATTGCCGGGTACGACGCGCTGGCCAAGGCCGTCGGCTTCAAGCTGTACAGCATCGACTTAGGGCTGGCCGCGCCGATCAAGGCCGTGCGCACGATCCCCGATTTGCAGCAAAAAACCTTCGTGCTGCTGCAATTTGACGATGACACGATCTCTGCCTGCCTGTTTGTGCAGGGGCAGTACACCTACTCGACCCGCAGCCGCCTGTTCAACCCGCGCGGCTCGGCGGAGTCCGGCACCGAGATCGCGCAGAAGCTCTCGGGCCTGATCCAGTTCCACACGACCAGCAAGAGCGAGCACCGCATTGAGACGGTCTGCTTTGCCGGTTCCACGGCGGACGACCTTGCGGTCTGCCGCCCGGGCTGTGAGGCGCTGGGCCTGCAGGTGGACCGCTTCCCGGATTCACCCACCGTCAGGCTGCCGTCCGGCATCGCGCTGGCCGATGTGCTCTACGCGGCGGGCAACCTGATCGCACGCTGATTTTTACCTGCAAATACTTGCCCCGGGGGCTTATCATTATGGCTATGAAACAGAACAACTTTTATCTGCGCTGGCAGAAGGCCGCCGGTGCGGCCAAGTCGGAGTCCCGCAGCCAGGGCATGCGGACGCTGGTGCCCGGCCTTGCTGTCGTGGCTGTCTCCATGCTGGGCTGGGGTGTGCTGACGCTGCACACCTCGATGCTGAAAAGCCAGCGGGAGGACATCCTGAACTGGTGCAGCGACAATACCGAGCCATACCGCGCTGCAACGCAGGATTCCGAGTCTGCGGCGCAGTTCCGCTCGCTGACCGACTATTCCGACGGGATGACCGAGCTGCTGAACAGCTACCCCGACGTGACCAGCAGTCTGCTGCACCGGGTCGAGGCTGCCGGCGGGTCCGGCATCACGATCCAGTTCACCGACTACAACGCATCGACGGGCGAACTGCTCTTTAACGCGAACTCCTCCCAGGTCATCGACATTCCGGCCTACATCCGTTCCCTGCAGAACTGCGGGGTGTTTTCCACCGTCAGCTACACCGGCTACAAGGCCGATGACGACGGCTATTCCATCGATCTGCGCTGTGTGCTGGCAGCGCCGCAGCAGTAAAGGAGGGCGCTATGGAAATTGCACCAATGACAAAGCGCGATAAAATTCTGCTGTACGTCGTTCTAATGCTGGCGTTCGTTGTGCTTTTTGTCCGGTTCCTGCTGATTCCGGGCATTGAGAACCACCAGCAGGCCGACGCCGATCTGCGCGAGGCGCAGGACGCCCAGACCTCCATGCAGGATGCGATCATGCTGGCCGGGACCTACGCCGCCGAGAAAAACAACAACTGGGGCGAACTGCAGACCGCCAACGCCAGCTACTACAGCCTGCTGAGCAGTGACGAGCTGGACACGCTGGTGACAAGCCTGGAGCTGAACCACAATTTACAGCCCGACTCGCTGACCATCGGCGAGCCCGTGACCCAGAGCCTTACCTATTATACCGCCAGTGAGAACGCCGGACAGAGCGCTGCCCCCAGCGCAGCCGCGTCCGTCTTTGCCGGTGACGACGACAGCATCACCGCTGACACCGCCGACACGACGGCCCAGGGCAACGCCATTTTGCAGCAGATCTTAGCCTCCGACCTCATCCCGGACTATGACCAGCCGGGCTATTACCGCAGCGTGGCGATCAGCTTCTGCTGCACGGGCGAGGACAGTGATTTTCTTTCGATGCTGGACGACATGGCCGCGAACTACCCGTCCGTACAGCTTGTATCCTTCTCCATCGATACCCGCAGCTTCGCCGACACCGACGGCAGCGCCGTAACGGCCACGGCATTCAATGTATCCCTGAACGTGATCCTCTGTGACAAAGGAGGCGTACAGCCGTGAAAAACATCCGCCTCGGCGACGTTCTGATCGAGTTCGGCTATATCACGCCCGACCAGCTGAACACCGCCCTTGCCTACCAGAAAGAGCACCGCGACCTGCGCGTCGGCCAGGCTTTGCAGGAGCTTGGCTACGTCAATGAGCGTCAGGTCCTGGAGGCACTGGCCCAGCGCCTCCAGCTTACAATGATCGACATCGAGCACACCAACGTCGATGTGACCGCCGTTGAGAAGGTCCCGCAGGAGCTTGCGCAGAAGTACGATATGCTGCCGATTGCGCAGAGTCCGCGCGCGCTGACGATTGCCGCCAACGACCCGCTGAACTACTACGCCCTTGAGGACATCCGCCAGCTGACCGGCCTAGAACCGGAGATCGTGCTGGCCGAGCTGGAGCCGCTGCGCCGCGCCATCCGCTACTATTACGCCGAGGTCAGCGCCCGCAAGGCGGCCCGCACCGCCAACGACAGCGACATGGCCGCCGCCCAGACCGAGGATCTGGCCATCGACATGACTGCCGAGGGCGGCGACCTCGACGCGCCCATCATCCGTCTGCTGAACAGCCTTGTGCAGCGTGCCGTCACGACGACGGCGTCGGATATTCACATCGAGCCGTTCGAGGGCGAGACGAAGGTCCGTATGCGCATCGACGGCGTCATTATTGACTATGTGACGCTGCAGCGTGCTTTGCACCAGCCGCTGATCGCGCGTATCAAAATCATGTCGAACCTTGACATTGCCGAGCACCGCATCCCACAGGACGGCCACTTCCGCGCGCGCCTCGAGACCGGCCCCGACGTCAACGTCCGTGTTTCGATCCTGCCGACGGTCTTTGGCGAGAAGGCCGTTCTGCGTATTCTGTCCAGCAACACCTACATCAAAAATGCCAGCCATTTCGGCATGAACGACGAGACCTACAAGCGCTTTCTGCCGCTGCTGAACCGCCCGAACGGCATCGTCTACCTGACCGGACCGACAGGCTCCGGCAAAACGACGACGCTGTACATGGTCCTGCAGACGATTGCCGAGCGGCAGGTCAACGTCTCGACAATCGAGGACCCCGTGGAGCGCAACCTGGCCCGCATCAACCAGACGCAGGTCAACAACATTGCCGGCCTGACGTTTGAAAGCGGTCTGCGCGCCCTGCTGCGCCAGGACCCCGACGTCATCATGGTCGGCGAGACGCGCGACGCCGAGACAGCGTCCATCTCGGTGCGTGCGGCCATCACGGGCCACATGGTTTTCTCAACGCTGCACACAAACGACGCACTGTCGTCCATTGTCCGTTTGGAGGATATGGGTGTCGAGCGGTACATGATCGCAAACTCCGTCGCGGGCCTCGTGGCTCAGCGTCTGATGCGCCGCGTCTGCCCGCACTGCGCCAAGCAGATGCCGGTCACGGCGGAGGAGCGCACCTATTTAGGGCCCGACATCCCGTTTGTGCGCCGCGGCACGGGCTGTACCCAGTGCAACGGCACGGGCTACCGCGGGCGTATCGCCATCCACGAGCTGGTCATCATCAACCGTGAGCTGCGCGAACTGATTTCTGCCGGGGCAACGCAGGCGCAGCTGACCGAGGCCGCCCGCCGCAGCCAGGGCATGACGAGCCTGCGCGAGGCCGCCCTGCAGCTCGTCCGCGAGGGCGAAACCACCCCCGAGGAGCTGCTGAAGATCACGTTCTATGAGGAGTGACGGGAGGAGTAACTGCCATGCAGATCCATGAACTCACCGCGCTGGCGCGGAACAGCAAGGCCAGCGATATTCATATCTCCGAGGGGCTGCCGCTGATGTTCCGCATCGACGGGCATCTGGCGGAGGCACCGGTCCAGCTTTCGGCGGCAGAGACGCGCTCACTGATTTTGAGCCTGATGGACGAGGCCCACCGCGAGGCCATCACATCGGAGCGCATCGACGCGGATTTTGCGCTTGTCGCGCCCGACGGTACCCGCAGCCGTGTGAACGTCTTTTACCAGCAGGGCAGAGCCGCGGCCACACTGCGCCTGCTGAACGACTCCATCCCGACCTTGGAGGAGCTGGCCATGCCGCCCGTTCTGACAAAGCTGGCCGACGAGCCGCGCGGCCTGATCCTGGTCACCGGCCCCACGGGCAGCGGCAAATCCACCACGCTGGCCGCCATGATCGACCACATCAATAAGACGCGCAGCGACCACATCATCACGATTGAGGACCCCATCGAGTACGTCTATCAGGGCCGCTGCTCGCTGATCCACCAGCGCGAGGTCGGCGCCGATGTGCGCAGCTTTGCTTCGGCGCTGCGCAGCGCCCTGCGTGAGGACCCCGACGTCATCCTCGTCGGCGAGATGCGCGACTATGAGACGATTTCCGCTGCCGTCACGGCTGCCGAGACCGGACACCTTGTCATGAGCACGCTGCACACCATCGGCGCGGCGCAGACGATCGACCGCATCATCGACGTCTGCCCTGCCGGTGCGCAGAACCAGATCCGCGGCCAGCTGGCCGCCGTGCTGCGCGGCGTCATCACCCAGCAGCTGCTGCCGCTGGCCGTCGGCAAGGGCCGCTGCGCCGCCACGGAGATTCTGGTGGGCACCGACGCCGTCGCAAACCTGATCCGCGAGGGCAAGTGCTACCAGATCCCGAGCATCCTGCAATCCGGCGCGGCCCTTGGTATGCACAGCCTGAACGCCGACCTGGCCCGCCTTGTCAGCACAGGCCGCATCACCCGCGAGGCCGCCGAGCGCTGCGCCACGAACAAGAGCGACCTGAAAAATTACCTGTAAGCAAAATAAAAAAGGGGTATCTGCCGTTCATGCGACAGATACCCTTCTTTTTTACCGACTCGCAGGTTCACGTTGTCAGCCTTCCCCCTTGGGGGAAGGTGCCCGAGGCCCCGCCCGAGGGCGGATGAGGGGCAGCCCTGCGGTGGTTACCCGTTCGCGCTCTGCTTTTCGCAAGCTCATCCCTCATCCGGCCCTGCGGGGCCACCTTCCCCCACTTGGGGGAAGGCAAAGCTGCCGCCCATTCACGGGCAAAGCCCCTCCGGCCATCGCT
>ERZ857965.1546-NODE-1546-length-22775-cov-35.064569_pt1 | contig 22775 bp, 20 predicted proteins | sample MGYA00519758_ERZ857965 | MGnify/ENA primary metagenome ERZ857965 (study PRJEB31778, sample SAMEA3449381) | human gut metagenome | biome: human gut; feature: human-associated habitat; material: faeces | place: United Kingdom | collected 2010/2012 ... | reverse complement strand
ATCTTCAAATTGTGTTGGCACGCTGCATAGGAAAATTAAATTTGGTAGAAAAGAGCAGTGTGGGGAGCAACGATCTTATTTACCAGACAGTTTCCTATATATCAGCAAATTTCAAGAAGAAGTTTTCGTTGGAAGAGATGGCAAAAGACCTGGGCGTGGGCAAATATGTTTTATCCAGACTCTTTTCCAAGACATTCCATAGAAACTTTAATCAATATCTTAACGATGCAAGGCTGAACTATGCATGCCATCGTTTGGAAAATACGAGTGATTCTATTACAAACATTTGTCTGGATAGTGGATTTGAAAGTCAGAGAACATTTAACCGAGTATTTAAAGAAAGATATAAAATATCACCAAGTGATTATCGAAGTACTTGTGTGAAAGAGATGTTGTCATAAAAGGTTCTGTTGATCGAAATATTTACTTTGATTTTACAGTGCTATGTATTTGATTTCATGTGTGGATGATATAATATAAAAATATTTGTAGAAAAAAATATTGATGAAGTCTACCAATCAGTGTTTTTTGTTGTATAATGTTTTTGTCGTACAGGGTCACTTTCCTTTGTAATGTTTTGGGTTAAATTCTACCCCGATGATGTGCAGAAAGTTTTGTTTGCCAGAACGTTCGGCTGTGTCATCGCTTCGGCATCTTGATCAGCTGTACCTCAGGTAAATGGAGAAGAGAAGCTTAACTTGAGCATGGTAAGCGATGAGATTCCTGCAGGCGCCAAGCTTTACTAAGAAGCGATGAGATCAAAAGCAAAACGATGTCCTGTCTGTGGTGGTGCTATGAAACAGCAGTTCATTGGATTAAGACATTGCAAATGCGGTATCAGTTGGAAGATATCCGGACAAAGGGTGATATATCCAGTAGAATAGTATAAGAAGGTATGATGGTATGAAGATATTAGTAATTCCTGATGTTCATCTTAAACCGCAGATGTTTAAACAGGCTACAGCTCTTATGCATCAGGGAATTGCTGATCGAGCGGTATGTCTGATGGACATCCCTGATGATTGGGACAAGCAATATAATGTCGGACTTTATGAAGAAACTTATGATGAGGCTATTCGGTTTGCAAAAGCATTTCCGGAAACAGCCTGGTGCTACGGGAATCACGATTTGAGTTATCTGTGGCATTGTCTGGAGAGCGGTTATAGCTCCATGGCTTCAATGACAGTGCAAAGAAAGTTGTTGGATTTGCGAGAGGCTGTTCCAGAAGATAATCCCATTAAATATGTTCAGAGAATAGACAATGTTCTCTTTTCTCATGGAGGCGTACTGAATTTCTTTGTAGAGGAATATGTTCCGCGAGCAAAATATAATGATGTGGATGCTGTGCTAGAGACGATTAATCAGCTCGGAAGAATCGAGATGTGGAATGATGCATCGCCGATCTGGCTGAGACCACAGCATTCAAAAATGAGATTATATAAGCCACGTAAGTTGTTGCAGGTTGTAGGTCATACACCTATGGATGCAATTACGAAAGAGGGAAATCTGATTAGCACGGATGTGTTTTCAACTTACAGAGAGGGAAAGCCGATTGGAACAGAGGAGTTCCTCTTGCTCGATACAGTGACATGGGAATACTGCGGAATTAAGATGTAGAATCCGATACGTAATTGGATGCATATTATAACAGACATTATTACGATGATGTCCGGGGAACGAGTGAAAGTAAAAACGAAATCGTATCAGAATGATATGGTGACATTTAAAAATAAAGATGACGTTTTAACTGCACTGATTCACTTAGGCTATCTGGCATACGATCGAAGAGAACAGATGGCGTACATTCCAAATGAAGAAATCCGCAGCGAGTTCACGGATGCGGTAGAAGAACATCAGTGTATCATTGAGAAGTATGAAAAATAAAAAGGAGTATGAAAAAATGTATTACGTACCAGACGGAACCAAAACATGTGGTTATTATGAATGCAAGAAATGCGGCAACCGCTTTTTATCCCTTCAGACGATGGAAAAAATCCCATGCCCGGACTGCGAGGCGGAGGTGGATTATGAGATCGGACCTGGCGAATCTTTGGAGGATGTGCTGGATACCGCAGTGCTGCTGCAAAGAATTGAGGGCGAAGAGGAAGTGGAAAAGATGGATGCACTCTTAAGTCTTGCGATTACCGGCGGAGATTTTGACTGGATCTGACATAACAGAGCTTTTTCAAACACGCTCCAGATAGGCAGCGGATATTTGATGAATGCCAAGTCTGGCGTTCGCTCTGAATTTTCACAGAATTTTGCCGGAGTTTTTCCGCGATTTTAAAAGAAAACAAAGAAATTTCAAAGGTTCATGAGAAAAATGTTCAGAAACAACCGAAAAAACATCGGTGAAATTGTGTAAAATTGACAGAACTGACGCAAAAGAACGGAAATCATCAAAAAATTTAAGGATTGACAAAAAGCGGGAATTCCGCTAGAATGTGCCTATGTTGAAAAACAGCAGAGAAAAAGAATAGAGTAAAGATAACGCAACGGAGCGGTTCTGGGAATAGAATCGCTCCGTTTGTAATTTTCTCCCTTTCTCCAAGGTTTTATTTCTTCCAAAAAACACTCTCAGAAAACCGGAAAACGCTCTGTCTGTTTTTCAAGATAAACTCCATATAAGTAATGGATTCGCGAAGGCGCGGTACGAAGGGAAAGCTTCGTGCCGCGTTTTTCAATCCAAAGGAGAAACGTCAGTAAAGAGTTCGCAACGGGGCGATCTGGAAGGAAGATTTCCAGATCGCTTTTTGATTTTACCGGAAAGGAGAAAGTCCGATGGAAAACACAAACGTCTTATTTGACCGAAAGCGTCTGGTCCGGTTGATCGTTCCCTTGATTGTGGAACAGGTGCTGGCCGTTACCGTCGGTATGGCAGACATGGTGATGGTATCCGGAGCCGGTGAAACGGCTGTTTCCGGAATCTCACTTGTCAATACGATCTGCGTACTGCTGATCGTGATTTTCACATCGATGGCAAGCGGCGGTTCCGTTGTCGGAGCACAGTTCCTCGGAAGCGGGGATAAGAAAACAGCGTGTCACGCAGCCGAACAGCTCGTGATGATCTGCGGACTGATTGCACAACAGGAGGCGAGGCGTATGAAAGAAGAAAACTATGAGGTAGTCGTTTTTCAGGGAGACCCGGGAACCATCGATCTGACGTACGAAGAAATAGAAGCAGAGTGGAACAAAATGCTGCAGACCGTACCACAGATCGGAAAGTTCCGTATCATCCATCAGGAGAAAAAGAGGTACACCTTCGAAGATTACAGCAGTCAGATCGGGAACGCCGACGCAGCACTTGGTATCTGGGTCCACAAAGGAGTGATCAACGAAAAGCTCTTTGAAGCGCATCCGAATCTGAAATATATCGCAACGCTGGGACATGGATTTGAAGACTTCGATGTGGAAATGACAAGACGCCGGGGCTTGACCATAACGAATACGATTTACGGCGATGTCACCATTGCCCAGTATGCGATGGCACTGCTCATGAACATCTGTCATAACGTGACGGTACAGAGCGATTACACCAAAACAGGGTACTGGAAAGAAAAAGAAACGAATCCGCAGGCAAGCTACAATCAACTGTTCGTGCCGCAGATTGAGCTCTACCAGAAAACGATGGGAATCATCATCGATGAGGAGGCGCTTCTTGAGGCGCTGGAATCGAGAAAGGTTTATATGGCAGGACTCGATGTTGTCGCAAATGAGCCGCCGCAGTATCAGATTCCGCTGATGCAGTCGCCGTACACCTTTATTACTTCCCATATCGCCTGGCAGCCGAAGGCAGCAAGACTCCGCGCAGTAGATCTGGCGATGAAAAACTTCCGGTCTTACCTGGAGGGAATGCCGACGAGTGTGATTAATTAAAAACAGCGGATTGTGAAAACAGCTGCAAAAAAACGAGTGTAAAAACAACTGTAAAAACAGCAGAGCTGCGGAACAGTCCAGGCATGAAAGAAGAGGTTAGAAAATCTGTCAGAAAACAGATTTCTATATAGAAGCAGCAGAGCCGGTAAATGAATGGAAGAGAAAACCGGGAAGGCGGATAAAAAAGAAATTCGCAGCCGGAAAATCAGAAGCTGTACAGGAGCCGGTTCGGAAAGGGAGGGAAAATCATGAAAAAGCTGGAAATTGTAATTCGTCCGGAGAGCCTCGAAAACCTGGAGCTACTCCTCGAGGAGCAGAAGGCAAACGGTATGATGATCACAAATATCCTTGGATATGGAAACCAGAAGGGATATCGCCAGATGTACCGTGGAGCGGAAATTGTGGCCAAAATGCTTCCGAAGGTTAAAGTGGAGACCGTTGTGGAGGACGACAAGGTTCCGAAAATCGTTGATTTTGTTGTGAAAAACCTGTCAACCGGAAACTACGGCGATGGAAAAATTTTCGTTTACGATGTCGAAGATGCAGTGCGGATCCGGACAGGTGAGCACGGCGAACAGGCACTTTAAAAAATCTGAAAGCTACCGTTTCAGGATGACCGTTTCAGAAGATCTGCAGACGGGAACAGGTAAGATGGGAATGAGGAGGAACTTATTATGGAAAACACACAGGTATTACTCAATATCGTATGGACCATGGTCGGAGCCTTTCTGGTGTATTTTATGCAGGCCGGATTTGCCATGGTGGAGACAGGATTTACAAGAGCGAAAAACTCCGGAAACATTCTGATGAAGAATATGATGGATTTCGTGCTCGGCTCTATTTTCTTCTTTATCATCGGATTTGCGTTGATGTTCGGAGGAAGCAATGCCTTTATCGGAACAGCAGGTTTCTTTCATCCGAAATCGCTGGCAGATGCAGATGGCATGTTCAACGGACTGCCGATCGGCGTATTCATGATTTTCCAGACCGTGTTCTGTGCAACATCGGCAACGATTGTATCAGGAGCTATGGCAGAGAGAACCAAATTTATCTCTTATTTGATTTACTCCGCAGCCATCAGTATTTTTATTTACCCGATCACCGGACACTGGATCTGGGGAGGCGGCTGGTTAAGCCAGATCGGGTTCCATGATTTTGCAGGATCTACTGCAGTTCATATGGTCGGCGGTCTGTGTGCCCTTGCCGGTGCAAAAATGGTCGGACCTCGTATCGGAAAATACACAAAAGAGGGAAAACCGGTTGCTATTCCCGGTCATAACCTTCCGCTTGGAGCACTTGGTGTCTTTATCCTCTGGTTCTGCTGGTTCGGATTTAACTGTGGATCTACCACAGCAGCAACCTATAATCTTGGCGACATTGCCATGACTACAAACCTTGCGGCAGCAGCAGCAACACTTGTTACCCTGATTGTTACTTGGGTACGTTATGGAAAACCGGATATCAGTATGACAATGAACGGCGCACTGGCCGGACTGGTAGCTATTACAGCAAGCTGTGATGTAGTCAATGATTACGAGGCACTGTTCATTGGAGCAGTTGCAGGTGTTGTCGTTGTATTCGCAGTTGAATTCTTTGATAAAGTCGTAAAAATCGATGACCCGGTTGGTGCAATCAATGTACATGGTGTCTGTGGAGCACTCGGAACCTTATTTACCGGTATTTTCGGCGAGGGATGCAGCTTTATCACCCAGCTGATCGGTTTTGTAGCAGTTGCGGCATATACCCTGATCCTGGCGTTCATCCTGTTCTTCGTCCTGAAAAAGACCATCGGACTTCGCGTAACCGAGAAGGAAGAGATCGACGGACTGGATATGCACGAACACGGATGCAGCGCTTATGCAAACTTCCACTTCCACAATGACAAATAAAAAGAATCGATGAAAAAGGATCAATAAAAAGGTGGTGCGGATATGAAAAAGCTGACAGTTATTGTCAAACCCGCGAACCGGGAGGATGTCATCGACATCATGGAATCGTGTGCCGTGTACGGCGTGATGGAAACGGATATCACCGGATATGGAAACCAGAAGGGTTACCGGGTGATGTACCGCGGAACCATGAGCGGACCGAATGTACTGATGAAATGCAAATTCGAGACCGTCGGTGACGATAAGACAATTGAAGTATTAAAAGGCTTTCTGGAAAAGAAGCTGTGTACCGGAAATATCGGAGACGGAAAGATTTTTGTCGAGAAAGTGGCAGACGTCATCCGGGTTCGTACCGGCCAGCGCGGCGAGGAAGCATTATAAAAACAAAAGACAGTAAAAAGGTGCAAAGAGGCAGTCAGAACAGATCGTTCGGCTGCCTCTTCTGAGCTAAAAAAGCCGGAACGGGAGGAATGCTGCATGGTAAGATACATCATAAAACGTTTATTCATCGGAGTGGTGACGATCTGGGCACTGATCACCATTACCTTTTTCCTGATTCGGATTATGCCGGGCAGCCCGTTCGAGGCGGATAATCTTTCCCAGAGCGCGATTGAACAGCTCGAATCGACCTACGGACTGGATGAACCCATGTGGAAACAGTATATTCTTTACATGGAAAATCTGATGCACGGAGATCTCGGCATTTCCTATAAAAAGAACGTTTCTGTTAATACACTGATCGCAAGAGGATTTCCGTACACGCTAAGCATCGGACTTCTCTCTATTGCGGTATCTGCATTCCGGGCTGGATCGGCATGGCTCGTCAGGTAAGAGGCCAGCTGATCGCCTTAAAGGAGCAGGAATTTTCCATGGCAGCACTCGTCATCGGAGCAAGTGATGCGAGAATTCTCTTCCGTCACCTTTTGATCAATGCCATCGGACCGATCATTGTACAGATTACCTTCCTTGTTCCGAATGCCATTTTTACTGAAGCCTTCTTAAGCTTCATTGGAATCGGCATTTCCGCTCCGATAGCAAGCTGGGGTTCCATGGCACAGGATGCCCGTCAGGTGCTTACCATGCACCCGGGACAGCTGCTTTTGCCGACCATCTGCATCTGTATCACCATTTTCTCCCTGAACTTCCTCGGCGAGGGAATCGGCGATGCCTTTAATCCAAAGAAAACCAGGGGGTGAAGCGTATGAGTTTACTCGAAATCAGCCATCTCACAACAAAATTTGAAACGCAGCAGGGAACCGTCAGCGCAGTCCGCGATGTTTCCTACCATCTGGAAGAGGGCGAGGTACTTGGTATTGTCGGCGAGTCCGGTTCCGGAAAAATTGTCGGCATGATTTTCCAGGATCCGATGACATTTCTGAATCCGATCCTGAAAATCGGAATTCAGATGACAGAGGGAATTCGAAAGCATCAGAATTGCTCCAAAAAAGAAGCGGAAGCGAAAGCCATTGAGCTGATGCGGCAGGTCGGAATTCCAAGTCCGGAAAAACGGCTCGATCAGTATCCGTTCGAATTTTCCGGCGGTATGAGGCGGAGAATCATCATTGCGACGGCTCTGGCGTGTGATCCGAAGCTGATTATCGCAGATGAGCCGACAACCGCACTGGATGTGACCGTACAGGCACAGATTCTGGAGCTTTTGAAAAAGCTGACGAAGGAAAAAGGAACCTCTGTTATCATGATTACCCACGACCTCGGCGTTGTCGCTTCTATGTGCGACCGGATTGCCATTATGTACGCCGGCCAGATCGTAGAAGAGGGAACCGTTGATGAAATTTTCTACGAACCGCATCATCCGTACACAAAAGGTCTTCTGAACAGTATCAACAACTCGGCAAAGGATAACGACGAACCGCTCGTTCCGATTCCGGGAACACCGCCAGACCTCTTAAAACTTCCGAAGGGCTGCGCATTTATGAGCCGCTGTCCTTACACTATGAAGATCTGTGAGGTACAGGCCTCTCCGGTGACAACCTACAGCGAGACGCACTGCTGCAGATGCTGGCTGGAATGTATGGATGAAACAAAAATCACAGTTTCCGGGGAGGAGGCGGCACTGGAGGACTCCATGGCGGGAAGTCATTTTTATCCTGACTTTGCGGCAGTACTGCTGAAACAGAAGGTGGCAGAGCAGTACGGATTAAAAGCAGAAAATGTACTGACCGGCGCCGGATCGAGTGCGATGATCGATATGATCGGACTGACCTTTCTGGACGAGGGAGATGAGGTGCTGTTTTCCGCTCCGACCTACGGGGCATTTGCCGACATGGCATACTTAAACGGCGGTGTGCCGGTTTCCGTACCGGTTACCGAAGAGCAGAAATTTAATCTCCCTGCCATGAAAGAAAAAATTGGTGAAAAAACAAAAATCGTGGTGATCTGCAATCCGAATAACCCGACTGGAACGTATGTGCCGATCGGGGAGCTGGAGGCATTCGCAGATACCCTTCCGGAGGACGTGCTGCTGGTGATGGATGAGGCATACATGGAGTTTGCCACCGAGCCGGACTGCTGCAGTATGGTCGATTATATAAAAGCACATCCGGAAAAATCGATTCTGGTTCTCCGCACCTTTTCCAAATATTATGCGATGGCAGGCCTTCGTGTCGGCTATGCGCTGGGATCCGAAGAACTGATTGGAATCCTGCGGAAATGTTCCGCTTCCTGGAACCTGAATGTCTGTGCACAGAAAGCGGCAGTGGCAGGCCTGGCAGACCAGGAGTATTATCAGGAGCAGAAAGCAAAAATCGTGGAGGGAAGAGAATATCTGGAAAAAGAGATGGCAGCGCTTGGCTGCAGGGTTTATCCGTCCCAGTCGAATTTCATTTACTTCGATACCGGAAAAGATCCTGCCTGGATTCAGGAACAGCTGATGGAAAAGGGCATCCGTATCGACGCATTCGAGATGAGCCGTGTCAGCGTGGGAACGATGGAGGAGTGTAAACTTTATATCAAAGCATTAAAAGAAATTCTGGAAGCGGCAGAGTGAAAAAGGTTTTACGGTAAACGTTAAAAGATAGAATGAAAGAGAAAAAGACCGGATGAGAAGTAAAAAATCCGGTCTTTTTCTGCTGGTATGAGAACAGAAAAAGCGGATCAGCAGGTTGCATATTTCAGGTAAAAAAGGTATACTTATAAGTGATGAAAAGAGAAATATGTTAGCAGCAGCTAATAAGGAAAAAACAGAGAAAAAACATGGTTTTTGCAAATTAGTGCTTGCCATTCCATGAAAATTGGAATATTATATGTGCAAACGCCTATAGATGAAAAAAGATGTATCACATCCTGAAAGGGGAAAGAAAATATGCTTTTTAAAACATACCAGAAGATCACGACGTTATTTAAAGAACATCATGGATATATGAGCTTCGCAGACCTCAGAGATCATCAGGTGACCGTACTGCAGCTGGCAGAAATGGAAGAGGAAGGAAGTCTGGAACGATTTGCACGCGGCTGGTACTGGTGCAAGGACTGTGGTTATGAAAAACCGGAAGACTATCAATATATTGAAATTGCGAAAGTAAACCCACGCGCAGTCATCTGCATGGACAGTGCTGCATGGCTTGCCGGAATGCTGAAAGAAGAGCCGGCTACGATTGCAGTTGCAACAGCACGGACAGACCGAAAAAAAATGGATCTGGAAAATTTTGAAATCAGACGTTTTTATTTCCAGAATGCCGATGTCCCGGGCGAAATCTGTGAGAAAAAGACAGAGTTTGGTTCCTACAAATATTATTCTCCGAAGAGAACCTTCTGTGACTGTCTGCGCATGAACAACAAGATGCCGGAGGAAGTAAAAGAAGAAATCCTCACCTGGTGCCGGAAACAGAAATATTCCAAAGAAGAGATTCTGGAATACGCGAACAGGCTCCGTGCGGTAAAAAATATCGAGGAAGAGTATCAGAAATAAAATTTCACAGGAATAGATAAGGGAAACTCCCGACGGAAGATCTTATACGAGAAATTCTGCCGGGAGTTTCTGCGTGTATATCGGATGGTTACGCATACACGATTTCCTCGTATGTTCCCCTGTGTCATTCGCAAAAATCGCATAAAATGAGAAGCAAAGAGCAATACTTGACTAGCCGAACGGGAAACGCGGCGATACAATAGAGACAACAAATTTCGGGAGGATTTTACCTATGAGTAAAGAGACGAGAGAGTATGCAAAACAGCTGGTTTCCCAGATGACGCTGGAAGAAAAAATGAGCCAGATGGTCTATCAGTCACCGGCGATCGAGCGTCTTGGCATTCCGGCATACAACTGGTGGAATGAAGCGCTGCACGGCGTGGCAAGAGCTGGTGTGGCAACGGTATTTCCGCAGGCTATCGGCCTTGCAGCAACGTTTGATAAAGAGCTGCTGCAGGAGATCGGTGATGTTGTTTCTACCGAGGGACGTGCAAAATTCAACGAGTTTTCGAGAAAAGGCGACCGCGGCATCTACAAAGGCCTGACCTTCTGGGCACCGAATGTCAACATTTTCCGTGATCCGAGATGGGGCCGCGGCCATGAGACATATGGTGAGGACCCGTATCTGACCGGTGAGCTCGGATGCGCCTACATCCGCGGATTACAGGGACCGGATCCGGATCACCCGAAGGCAGCGGCGTGTGCCAAGCATTTCGCCGTCCACAGCGGCCCGGAGGCGATCCGCCATGAGTTTGACGCAAGAGTCAGCAGACATGATCTGTATGACACCTATCTGTATGCCTTCAAACGCTGTGTCAAGGATGCAAAAGTCGAGGCAGTCATGGGCGCGTATAACCGTGTCAACGGTGAACCGGCATGCGGAAGCAAGACATTGTTAAAGGACATCCTGCGCGATGAGTTCGGCTTTGAAGGCCATGTTGTCTCCGACTGCTGGGCAATCATGGATTTCCATGAGCACCACAGAGTGACCAAAAATGTAGAGGAGTCCGCAGCGCGCGCCGTCAACAACGGCTGTGACCTGAACTGCGGCGTTGCTTTCCTGCATCTGCCGAAAGCATACGAGGATGGCCTGGTATCCGAAGAGGCAATCACCGCGGCAGTTGAGCGCCTGATGGAAATCCGCATCCGCCTCGGTATGATGAAAGACTATCCGTCACCGTACGAAGATCTGTCCTACGATCTGGTCGAGTGCAAGGAGCATGTTGATCTGTCCGTCGAGGCAGCGAGAAGAAGTATGGTTCTGCTGAAAAATGAAAACAACATGCTGCCGCTCGATGTGAAGAAGATCCGCAGTATCGCCGTGATCGGACCGAACGCGAACTCGAGAGCAGCGCTGGTTGGAAACTATCAGGGAACATCGTCCAGATACATCACACCGCTGGAAGGAATTCAGCAGTATATCGGTGATGATGTGAGAGTGACATACGCAGAGGGCTGCCATCTGTATAAAAATAAAGTCGAAGGACTCGGCGAGGACAAAGACCGTTTCAAAGAGGCTGTCATTGCCGCTGAGCACGCAGACGTTGTCGTTCTGTGCCTTGGACTTGATGCAACTGTTGAGGGCGAGGAAGGCGATGCCGGAAACGAATACGCGAGCGGCGATAAGCTGGGCCTCAATCTGCCGGGCTTACAGGAGGAACTGCTGGAGACGATCACAGCGGTTGGAAAACCGGTTGTCCTCGTTCTCTCGGCAGGAAGTGCCATCGACCTGTCCTGGGCCGAGGAGCATGTACCGGCTATTCTTGACAGCTGGTATCCGGGTGCGCGCGGCGGAAAAGCCGTGGCAGAGGCGCTGTTCGGCGATTATGCACCGAACGGAAAACTGCCGGTGACTTTCTATCAGGGAACAGAAAATCTGCCGGAGTTTACCGATTACAGCATGGCAGGACGAACCTACCGCTATACGGATAAAAATATTCTGTATCCATTTGGATATGGACTGACGTATGGAACAATTTCCTACAGCGGCGCAAAAACGGAGCAGGAGACGAGCGCGGTGCTCGACGATGTGACCGTGTGCACGAAGGTGAAGAATGAGAGTGCATATCCGCTGAATGAGAGCGTAGAGATTTATGTGAAATACAAAAACGCACAGCCGGGTGAGCCAGGCTTCCAGTTAAAAGGCATCGCGTGCGTGGAACTGCAGGCAGGAGAAGAAAAAGAGGTTTCCGTGACACTGCATGCAAGAGATTTTGCTGTTATCACAGAGGACGGCGGATGTGTCGTACGGCCGGGCGAGTATGAAATCTCCATCGGCGGACAGCAGCCGGGCGAAAGAAGCCGCGCGCTGACAGGACGTGAGACAGAGATTCTGACAGTCAGAAAAGAAGGAAATGAAGAGAACGTCGAGTATTAAGTATTATAGCAATCCCCGAAAATAATGCAAAAAATTCAGCACCGCAGAGCGTGAATTACTGCGTCACAGATTTTCGTCGTACCCCGGTACGCCTTCAAATCTGTTCCTTGCAATTCGCGCTCTGCAGCACTGCCTTTTTTGCATTATTTTCGGGTCTTGCTATAGATAGAAATTGAAAAACGAAGAGGGAAGTGGAATCGTCTGCCTCCCTCTTTTGGTGACAGAATGGAGAGACAGGATATGAGTACATTATGGTATACAAAACCAGCCGCAGAGTGGGAGGAAGCACTGCCGCTCGGCAATGGACGGCTTGGTGCGATGATCGCTGGAAATCTGCGCGAGGAACGGATCCAGGTTAATGAGGAGACGATCTGGTACGGCGGATGGGAAGACCGCCTGAACCCGGATGCGCGGGAAAATCTGCCGAAACTGCGCGAACTGGTCCGGCAGGGACGGATTTCGGAGGCAGAGCATCTGATCCGTCTGGCGTTCATCTCGGGACCGGATGGACAGAGAGGCTATCAGACACTTGGCGATATCGAGATGAAATATTTAAATGATCCATCACAGGAGGAATGCACCGCGTACCGCCGCGAACTCGATCTGGACCGCGCGGTCTGCCGTGTGCAGTATGAGAATGCAAAAAAAGAAGCATTTGAACGAACCTGCTTCATTTCCAGACCGGCGGACTGTATGGTGCTGCATCTTCGTGCACCGAAGGGAAAAGTGTCGGTTGAGGTGATGCTGAACCGTGCAAAATATTTTGACCGTACAGGAAAGGTCAACGATCACACGATTTATCTGAGCGGAAACCTCGGAAAAAATGCCCTGGAATTTGCCATGTGCCTGTCTGCGAAAGCAAAGGGCGGACGCGTGTATACGATGGGCCATACCCTGGTTGTAGAGGGAGCAGATGAGGCCGTGCTTTACTTTGGTGCGGACAGCACCTTCCGTTATGCGTCTGCGGACGTTGCCTCGTGGGAACCACGTGTGCAGGAGGTGCTGGCAGAGAAAATTACCGAAAAGCTGGAGCGTGCGATGGCACGGGAGTATGGCGGGCTGCTGGCGGAGCATGAGAAGGATTACCGGGAGTTTTACGACCGTGTGGCATTATCTCTGCCGGAAAAAGAGGAAAATGCCGCGCTTCCGACCGACGAGCGTCTGCAGAGGATCATAAGCGGCGGTACGGACGAAGGGCTTGCAAAGCTGTTGTTTGACTACGGACGGTATCTGCTGATCGGGTGCAGCCGCCCGGGGGATCTTCCGGCGACGCTGCAGGGCATCTGGAACAAGGATTTCATGGCGCCGTGGGACAGCAAATATACGATCAACATCAATACGGAAATGAACTACTGGCCGGCAGAGGTCTGCGCACTGCCGGAATGCCACACGGCACTCTTTGATCTGATCGGGCGGATGAGGGAGCACGGGCGGAGTATTGCGCGCAGGATGTACGACTGCCGTGGCCTTATGGCGCATCACAATACCGATCTTTACGGAGACTGCGCGCCACAGGACAACTGGATTCCGGCGACGATCTGGACAATGGGAGCTGCCTGGCTCTGCACGCATCTGTGGATGCATTATTCCTATACGCAGGATCTGGAATTTTTGAAATGGGCCTACCCGGTGATGGCGGAAGCGGCGCTGTTTTTCGTGGACTTTCTGGAGGAAAAGGACGGCTATCTTGTAACAAACCCGTCCCTGTCGCCGGAAAATGTTTATATTCTGCCAAGCGGTGAGCAGGGCTGCTGCTGCATGGGAGCGACCATGGATCTGGAGATTCTGCGCGAGCTGTTTACCGGCTGCAAAAAAGCGGCAGAGATTCTCGGGGATGCTGTGGATGAGGCGGAAATTCCAGACGTTTCGGATATGCGGAAATTACAGAAGGAGATCAATGCGGCGCTCGAAAAGCTGCCGCCGATCCGCATCGATTCCACAGGAAGAGTCATGGAATGGATGGAGGAGTACGAGGAAGCAGAGCCGGGACATCGCCATGTGTCGCAGCTGTACGGCCTGTATCCGTCCGATCAGATCTCGATGGATAAAACACCAGAGCTTGCCGCCGCGGCTGCGGAAACCCTGCGTGTACGCCTTGCAAACGGCGGCGGCCACACGGGCTGGAGCCGGGCATGGATCATCAATTTTTATGCGAAGCTGTGGGATGGTGAAAAGGCGTGGGAGAACATTTGCCAGATGCTGGCAAAATCCACCTATGCCAATCTTTTTGACCGCCACCCGCCGTTCCAGATAGACGGAAACTTCGGCGTGACCGCGGCGATTGCGCAGATGCTGGTGCAGAGCAGGGAACAGGAAGTGATTTTGCTTCCGGCGCTGCCAAAGGCGTGGGAACAGGGAACAGTAAAGGGTCTGCGGCTGGTCGGAAATGCGGGAATTGCGCTTGCATGGAAAGACGGAAGGCTGCTGCAGTGCCGGGTGACGGCTGATCAGGCGTATGAAGGGGAAATCGTGTACGGCAGCGTGCGCCGCACGGTAAAACTGAAAGCGGGCGAGACCATAGTACTGGATGAGCGTCTGCAGGAAATAGAAGAATAAACACAAAAGCGCCGGGCAGAGTGATATGTGCCCGGCGCTTTTGCGCAGATATAACTTATGACGGATCGGAAGAAAAGGAAGCGAGCTCAGCCAGCAGCAGATTATAATAATGTTCGGCATAGCGGCAGAGATAATCAGGCGCGCCCTGATACGAACCGGTCTCTAAAAAGGAAGCTGCTGCACAGGTGCGGCAGATCGGCCGGAAACGGCATTGCCGGCATTTTGTGCTAAGTGAAAGACTCCGGGCTTTTGCGGAAACCATTTCCCAGGCTGCCAAAAAGCCGAGATCGAAGGCCGGCGCCGACAGCTCTGAAAGCATGACACAGGGGAAAAGCCGTCCCTGCCAGTTGATAAAGAAAGAGCAGTTCCCGGCAAGACAGGAAATGTGGCCGTCGCCCCGCGGGAAAGCAGGGTCGTTGACACGGCGGACGGATTCCCGGACATATTGCCGGAAAATATCGGCGTCCAGCTGCAGCTTCAGTGCCTGAAAGGCCAACGCAGCAGCGTCCTCTGGGAGCAGGCGTACCTGTGCATCGAAGGGGAGAGAGCGTTCCCGGACGGCGGGCATCATGTAGTGATCGGCGTGAACAGGGACACCGAGCTCTTTTCCGAGGGCAAAAATTCTGGAAAAATCCTGCGGATTCTTTTTGGTCACGGAGCAGCTGATCTTCACATCCACGTTTCGTGCGCGGAGCAGCCGGACTGCGCGAAGGGTCTGATCGAAGCCCTGCGGAAAATGGCACAGACGGTCGTAGGAAGCGGCATCGGCACCATAGAGCGTGATGTTGATGCGGCGCGGCGGGTATGTGGCAAAAAAATCAGCCCAGGCTTCGTCCAGCAGGGTTCCGTTTGTATTGATGGTGAGAATCATGCCCAGATTTCGAAGCCTGCGATACAGCGTTTTAAAATCCGGAAAGAGCAGCGGCTCCCCGCCGGTCAGAAGAAGAAAAACGGTACCGGCCTTCTGCATCTGCTCTGCAAGGCGAACCCATTCCTCCACCGTGCGAAGCCGTCCCTGCCGTTCCATTTCCGAGCGGGACAGCCGGACATAGCACATGTCGCAGTTCATATTGCAAAGCGGCAGAAGCTCAAGCGCGCCGGTAACGGGAATGTGCTTCTGGCGGGCTTTCTGGAGAAGGGAATGCTCAAAGGTCGAAGCGTCGTCCATATAGTTCATAAAATTCCTCCGAAAAACAAAAACCGGTCCAGAGGACCAGAGATCGATGGGAACAGAAAGAAAAGGATCGAAACGGTTGGTTCGATCCTTTTACAGTCGTTTGAAAAAATATGATGTTGTGGGAACAATCAGGATTTTGCGGTCGTCCAGGAATTCATGTCTAATTTGGTGGTTGCATGTCCGTTATTATTCTTTGGACCGCGCCATACAATGACTCCTTCGTTAGGATCCTGCTGGCCGTCAGAATCGTAATCAACAAATCCATCGTAAAAGTCACTTGTTACACTGGCCTCGTGTTTAGCCTCGCATGGGTGATAGGGACCTATAAGTACTGCCCTTCCAGAGCCAGTGTAGTTTCCATTAATTGTACCATCACCCTCAGGATAATAATACAACCATCCTCTATGAGCATCACAGGTAAATTTATAAACCATTCCGCTTTCACAAGCCGCCACATACTCATTTGCAACAAATTCCTGAACCTCGATTACAGGTTCCATCCACTCTTTTCTCATAATGAAACAACCTCCTCTAATAATTGATATTTTAAAGTATCATGCACAAAGTTTAATACGGAATCTTGAATCTTTTCCTCCGGAGCCTCATACTCTTCTGCCGCCTGTGCAACGACCTCCGAAATGGTATGCGGCTGCTGAAATGTATTCCAGAGGAATACGGCGGTATCGTTTGGAACCATTACAGCATTCGAAATCTGACACGCAGCCCCGACGGGAATGATCGCGTATTCTCCTGCGATTTCACGCAGCAGATAGTCGGCGCTGACACGATATTTCTTTTCTTTTATCGTTTGTAACAGATCCGACCAGGTCGGAGAAGCCATTGGTTCCATCAAAACCTCCTCTTGCAAAGTGCCGTGCCTTTTCGGGCGAACACCATTTCTGACGTCAAACCGGTAAAATGGGAAAAGCGAGCAGAAATGCAATTACAATTATCATTACAAGTAATTATAAGAGAAAAAAGAGAAAAAGTCAAGGAAAAGCAGGAAAGAAAAGGAAGTAAAAAAATTACAAGTTACATTACATAAGGGGAGTAAACAATTGACGGAGCATCTTTTTTTTGCTATCATAAATGCGGAAAAAGGGATCGTGACACGATGTGTGGAAAATGGAAGATTACACAGAGAAAAAAAGAGGAGTTTTTATGGAAAAAACATTTCAGACAGGGAGCTTTTCCTTCCGGCTGCGCTTTCCGGAGGAGCTGGTTCTTCCGGCGGATATGGAAAAGTTTGCGGTGGAAAAGGAGTCGGCAGACTACACCTATACCATTACCATTGTTGATACACTTCCGGAGGCGGAAGGCGAATTGCTTGTAAACCGGGTCGATCTGCAGGTGTTTCGTAACGGAGAAGGACTGGAAAGCCGCCTGATCGGTGTGAAAGGAGAAGAGCGTCCCTATGCACTGTATCGGGAGACAGCACAAAATCATGCACAGGTGTTTGTCGGAAGATGGTATCTGGATGGAGTTGCAAAATATGAGGTTGTATTTCTGTCTCTTCTTGCACTGGAACGCCGCCTGTCGGAGCGGCCATGCCTGATTCTGCACTGTGCATACCTGGAGTATCAGGGGAAGGCCATGCTCTTTTCAGCACCATCTGGAACGGGCAAAACTACGCAGGCGGGCCTTTGGGAGCAGTACCGGGGAAGCCGTACTGTAAACGGTGATAAGGCATTGCTTGAATATGACGGCAAAACGTGGACAGCAAATGGCTGGCCGGTCTGCGGAACGTCGGAGGTCTGTGAGAACAAAAAACTGCCAATCGGATGCATCGTGATGCTGAGCCAGGCGAAGCTGAACCAGGCGTGGCGGCTTCGCCCGGCGGAGGCATTTACAAGCCTGTACGGACAGATCACCATGAACCGCTGGGATCGGGAGGGGCTGGTGAAAAATCTGGATCTTCTCGAGCGTCTGGTGGGAAAAGTGCCGGTGTATCATCTGGCGTGTGATATTTCGGAGGATGCGGTAAAAACGCTGGAGCAGGAGCTTGTAAGAGATTCGTCCGAAGAAGAAGCAGCAGCGGCGTTGCTGCAAAAAAGCGTGCTGCAAAGAATGGAGAAAAAAGCATGAGGCTGGTAGACACTCGCGCTTATGTCGGAATGCTAAGAGAGCTGGTAGAGCAGGGAAAAGAAGTGCGGATGGTGATTTCCGGGAGCAGCATGGCGCCGTTTCTGATCCACGGGCGGGACAGTATTTTTTTTCGTACCCCGGAGAGGGAGCTGCGAAAGGGCGATATCGTATTTTATGAGCGGCCGGGCGGGCAGTTTGTGGTGCATCGGATCTGTGGTGTCCATGGAGAAAGCTACGACCTGATCGGGGACGGACAGACAGAAATCGAACATAATGTGCGGCGGGAGCAGATTTTTGCACGGGTGACACAGGTGGAACGGAAAGGAAAAAGGCTTGCGCCGGGAAGCTTCTGGTGGGGCTTTTTTGAGAAGGTCTGGATTCGCATGATTCCGCTTCGGCCGATGGGAAACCGGATCTATCGCCTTTTACAGGGAAGAAGGTCCGTACACAGGGAAAACGAAAGGGAAAAAACATGATTACAGAAACAGAAACCGCATTCCTTGCGGTGGTTCGTGCGTTTTTGACAGAAGAAAAAGCAGCTTTGGAAGAACTTGCGGCGCTGACAGAAAAACAATGGAATCATCTGTTTGTCCTCGCGGCACAGCATTCGCTGCTGTCAGCGGTCTACGATGTTGTGGGTAAAACACCGGAATTTGCGGGGCTTCCGGGGGAGCTGCGCGGACAGGTAAAAACACAGGCGATGCAGAGCATTTTACAGCAGGTTTCGCGCACAGCGCTGTTTCTTTCCGATGAAAAGGAGCTGACGCAGCTGGGCGTGCAGCCGCTGGTGATGAAAGGAATTGTGTGCAGAAATCTCTATCCGAAGCCGGATCTGCGCCCGTCCGGGGATGAGGATCTGCTGATTCCGGAAAAGGATTTTGCAGCAGTGGATGCCTATTTTATGAGGAAGGGCTTTGTGCGGGACAAAGAAACCGCAATGCCAAATGGTGCCAAAGACGGTGATGTCCCGGAAGAGATGGGCTATATTCATCCGAAAACAGGAGCCTTTTATGAAATACATACCAGGCTGTTCAGCACAGAATCCTCTGCCTATGGTTATCTGAATCGTGCATTTTCCGATGTTTTCGCGCATCCATCCAAAGTGGAAGTGCAGGGGCAGAGCATCTTTACCTTAGAAGAAACGCATCATCTTTTCTATCTTCTCTGTCACAGCTTCAAGCACTTTCTTCACGGCGGTGTCGGGATCCGTCAGATCTGTGATATGGTACAGATGATTCGTGTATATGGAAGAAAAATAGACTGGGAAATGTTCTGGCAACTGTGTGAAGAGTATCATATGACGTGCTTCTGTATCAATCTGCTGGATATCGGCGAGCGGTATCTGGGCTTTTCCTATGAAGCAAGTGGGGCAGTCCGTGCCGCAAAGAAGCTTCACCCGGATTCCGAAGCGCTTCTGATCGATATTCTCGATGCCGGTTCGTTCGGGAAATCGAGTGTGGGAAGGATCCACAGTGCAAACATTACCCTGTATGCGGCAGAAACCGGAACGGAAAAGCACACAGCCGGGGGAATCTGGAAATCGCTGGTTCCGGAAGCTTCCTATATGAAAAACAAGTATCCCTATGCGGCGAGGTATCCGTTTTTGCTCCCGGCTGCATACGTGGAGCGAATCCTGAAATGGCTGGGGCAGGGAGAAAAAGGACAGAAATCGAGCATTGAAGTGGGTGCGGGACGTGTCGAGCTGCTGAAAAAATACGATATGATCCGTACCGCAGACGGGAAAAAGAGAGGAGACGCGCATGCAGGAAGAATCCAAAGAGAAAAGTAAAGACGCTCCCTTCGAGTCTCTCCGTATCCTGTCGGAGCGATGGAAAAACGGAACGTTCTCGGAAATCATCGATGACTGGAAATGGATTTTTGGCTACAGCGCGCGCTATAAGGGTGCGATTGTTTTTTATACGATTCTCGGTATCTTAAGCACTTCGCTTGGGCTTGTCGGCAGCGTGGCAGGAAAATACCTGATCGATATCATCACCGGATACCAGATACAGAAGCTCCCGCTGCTGCTTTGCATCATGATCGGAAGCACCGTGTTCAGCCTTGGGTTTGAGAGTGTCATCAACCGCATTTCAACGAAGCTTGGTATCGCCATCAACAACGACATCCAGGCGGATATTTTTGACAAAATCGTCGATGCGGACTGGCTGGAAATCAGCAAATACGCAAACGGTGACGTACTCAACCGTTTCAACGGCGACATTGGAACGGTCAGCGGCAACGCAATCAGCTGGCTTCCGACGATTATCATTGCCGTGTATCGGTTTATTGCCACCTTCTTCGTGATTCTGCATTATGACTGGGTCATGGCACTGATTGCTTTTTTAAGCGCACCGTTCCTGCTTCTGATGTCGCGGTTTATGATCCGCCGTCAGCGGGAATACAGCAAAGAAGTACGCGAGATGAGCAGTAATCTGATGAGCTTTGAGGTAGAAGCGTTCTACAATTTTGATACGATCAAGTCGTTTGGCATCGCACCGTATTACAGCAAAAAGATGCGTTGGTGGCAGGGACTTTTCAAGGACATCAGCCTGAAATATAATCTGTTTACGATTAAAACCAATATCGTAATGTCTATTCTCGGGAGTGCGGTGGAGTTTACGGCGTTTGGATACTGCCTGTTCCGTCTGTGGACGCACGACATTACCTATGGCACCATGACGCTGTTCCTGCAGCAGCGGAGTAACCTTTCCGGCGCGTTTGGAAACGTAATTTCAATTATTCCGTCCTTCCTCAACAGCTCCGTCTCGGCGCACCGGATCCGTGAGCTCGTAGAGCTGCCAAAAGAGGTCCATATCCCGGATAGCACCAAGCTCGATCCACTGGCAAAGGATGGCTTCCGGGTACAGATGCAGGGGGTAGAATTTTCCTATATAGAAGGAAACAAAGTAATCACCAAATCGGAGTTTCAGGCCGCCCCCGGCGAGATTGTAGCGTTGATTGGCCCGTCCGGCGAGGGAAAAACAACGATGATCCGCCTGATTCTCGGCCTTATCCGCCCGCAGGAGGGGGAAACCGTGATCATTGCCTCAAACGGAAAAACGGTTCCAATGAACGCCGAAACGCGTCATCTCTTCGCCTATGTGCCGCAGGGAAATACGATCCTTTCCGGCACAATCGCCGAAAATATGCGCATGGTAAAAGAGGATGCGACCGACGAGGAGATCATCGAAGCGCTCAAAATCTCCTGCGCCTGGGATTTTGTTCAGCATCTGCCGGATACCATCAACAGCCGCGTCGGGGAACGTGGCCGCGGTTTCTCCGAAGGCCAGTCCCAGCGGCTTGCCATCGCTCGTGCCGTCCTCCGCGATGCCCCGGTGCTTCTTCTCGATGAAGCCACCTCGGCACTGGATGTCACGACGGAACGGAACGTCCTCCGAAACATCATCCGTCAGCGTCCCAACAAAACCTGTATCGTTACGACGCACCGTCCGAGTGTCCTCGGCCTCTGCCAGAGAGTCTACCGTGTCATGAATGGAACCGTGACCGAACTCGATGGGGCAGAAGGGGCAAAGATGGTGGAAGATTTTTGACGGAAAATGGCTTTTCCTTCATAAAACAGATGGAGGAGGAGCCATTTTTTTCGTTGGATGGGGATGACAGAAAAAAGACACAAAGGTCGGAAGAGTGATACTTCAAAGTCAAATCAGTTATAGAGTTGTAAGTCAAAATCCTGCTATAATACAACCATCAAAGGTCACACAACACGCTACGTGAAAAGGAGAAAAAGTATGAAGAAAAAAGTGTTAGCAGGCATTCTTGCAGCAACTATGGCATTTTCCATGGCAGCATGCGGAAGCACAGGATCCAGTTCTGATTCCGGTTCCTCCGCAGCTTCCGGAAGCACAGCAAAGACAGAGGAAAAAGGCGAGCCGTACACTGTAACTATGGTACTGCAGGGCAGCCAGCAGCAGGATGAAGAGAGAATCGAAGAAAAAATCAACGAGATTCTGGAGCCGGAGCTGAATGCAAAGCTCGATATCGTTGTTCTTCCGTGGGCAAGCGCATCTCAGCAGTTACAGCTGATGCTTTCCGGCGATGAGAAAATCGATCTTCTGTACACAAATGCAACAACAGCTGTACAGTATATGCATTCCGGCCAGATCATGGATATGTCTGAACTGATTGACAAATACGGCACAAACCTGAAAGATATCTATGGCGAGGATATTGCAAAAACAAATCAGATTGATGGGTTTGTCTATGGCGTTCCGAACCAGATCGAACGAGGCAGCATTCCAGCCATCTTCATGAGAAAAGACCTGGTAGAAAAGTATAATATCAATACCGATGAAATCAAAGAGCCGAAGGATATGGAGAAAGTATTTGAGACCGTACAGGCAGGCGAGCCTGATATGACAATGCTGTTCTCCAGCAACAACAGTGATACGCCTCTGAGCCGTCTGTCCCGCGCTGATGGACTTGGCGATGCCAACACGGGCGCTCTGATGGATCAGACCAACAGCACAACCGTAGAAAACTACTTTGCAAGCGACTGGTACAAGGAGACTGCAACTATGCTGCATGACTGGTATCAGAAAGGCTATATCAGCAAGGATGCCGGAACAAACACAGAAAACTGGAGAACCGTATGCAAAGCAGGAAATCTCTTCTCCTTGTTCTTTGCTTATCATCCAGGTACCCCGGTTGAGTTCCAGAGCTCCACAGGATATGAGTTTGAAATCGTACCGTTCTATGATCAGCCGATCATCAACTCATCCTCTTACGGCGGAATTATCTTCTCTGTAGCACAGAACTCCGAAAATCCGGAAAAAGCAATGCAGGTTCTCGATTATATCTATGGCAGCCCGGAGGTCATGAACCTTCTGAACTGGGGCGAAGAGGGAACCGACTACGTAGTAGAAGATG
>ERZ857965.1533-NODE-1533-length-22921-cov-4.805213_pt1 | contig 22921 bp, 22 predicted proteins | sample MGYA00519758_ERZ857965 | MGnify/ENA primary metagenome ERZ857965 (study PRJEB31778, sample SAMEA3449381) | human gut metagenome | biome: human gut; feature: human-associated habitat; material: faeces | place: United Kingdom | collected 2010/2012 ... | reverse complement strand
TGGCTAAGATAAAAAGATTAGTATTTGGTTAATATTTACAAATACTAATCTTTATGGGAGATTGTTTTTGAAAAAATCAATTTACTTTATTTGGAAAATAATTTTAACTAGCACAACAGATTAATAAATAAAAAAGTAGGAGTATACCTCCTACTTTCAAGTTCATATTATATTATTATTTAAAAATATATAAAAAATTTATCATTAACAAAATTATACCTCTAGTGATATAATTTCTGATTCTACTTTATCATTTGTTGCTACTTTGTCTGATTTCACTTCTTTAACTAGTAATACTGCAGTAACTACAAATGATATAAGGTCTGCTATTGGTTGAGCAAACCAAACACCATTTAATCCTAATATTCTAGGTAATATTAACATCATAGGAACTAATAATATTACCTGTCTAAGTAAACTTAATACCATAGCATGTTTAGCTTTACCAATTGCTTGGAAATAGTTTGAACCTATCATTGATACCCCTATTAATGGCATCATACTTAAGTATTTTCTAATTCCATCTACTGATATACTTACAAGTTCTGCATCGCTATTAAACATACTTACTATTGGTCCTGGTACTAATTGAACTAATAACCATCCAATAGATAATCCTATTGTTGCAGCTGTTGCACATATTTTAAGAGCCTTATGAGCTCTATCATACTTTTTAGCACCGTAATTAAATCCTATTATAGGTTGAGCTCCTTGACTTATACCAACTATTGGCATACCTACCATCATTATTACAGAGTTTATAGTAGCCATAGCACCTATAGCTAAGTCTCCACCGTATGTTTTAAGTGAATTATTACATATTATTTGAACACAACTTGCAGCTATTTGCATTGCAAATGGTGCAGATCCTATTGCAAATATTGATGCTACTAAAGATTTATCTAATTTTAAACTAGTTTTTCTAAACTTTAAATTTGATTTTCCTCTTAAATAATACGATAATCCCCATATACTAGTTATAAATTGAGATGTTATAGTTGCAATTGCTGCACCTTGTATTCCCATCTTAAGAACCATTATAAATAAAGCATCTAATACTATATTAGTAAGACACCCTACAACCATTATCGTTGCAGAAAGTTTAGGGTTTCCATCTCCTCTTATGGCATTGTTAAAAACAAACCCTAATAAGTTAAATACACTACCTAATAATATTATGTTTATATATGCTTTTGCATAAGGTAAACTACCTTCACTAGCTCCAAACATGTTAAGTATTTGATTTTCAAATATTAATCCAAAAACAGATATTAATAAACCTACTATTATAGCTAATGTAATTGCATTACCTATTAACCTTTCTGCCTCTTCTTTTTTACCTTGACCTAATTTAATAGATATGTTTGTTGTAGTACCTATACCTATTAACATACCAAATGCCATTATTATAGTCATAATAGGCATAGTAACACCAAGCCCTGTTATAGCAAGTGGACCAACTCCTGGAATGTTTCCTATAAATATTCTATCTACTACATTGTATAATCCGTTCACTATCATACCTATAATAGCTGGAACAGAATATTTTATCAGTAATTTTCCTATAGGCTCTGTACCTAAAATTTGCTGATTATCTTTCATCTTAAACCTCCTATTTAATATTTTGACTTATACATATTTTCTTTAACACAGTAAGTAAAAAATCTACTTCTTCGTGTGAAATCTCTTTTGAGATATTATTTTCCCTTTCGTATTATATACTTTTTATGTTTTCTTCCATATCTTTTGACTTGTCAGTTAAGTACAATTTAAAGTATTTCAAAACCTTTTTTACGCTCAAAATCAGTTAATTGATATTGCTTAAATTCAGAAGTTATATATATTTTAAAGTATTATAATATCCTTAGACGTAAAAATTTCGCTTTGCTCATTTCGCCAACGATATATCCTTGCTTCCGTTACGAATACATCCGTTGCTCAAAAATAGTTGCATAGCTAACTATTTTTTATTATATTACTAATTAGTTGTTATTGCAACCTTTTTTATACTCCTTATAATTAAACAAATAACTTTAGTAATCTTTATAAGTGTATTGTCATTATATGCATAAGTTTAAATATTGTATACAAAGCAGTTATATTTTCTATAATATGAAAACTTATAAATAAATTTAAATATTAAGTAAACAAAATAACCTGTCGTGTTTTACGACAGGTTATTTGTATAATTATTTATTTTCTTTTAATAATTCTAAAGTTACTTTTTCTACATTTGCACTACATCTACCACATCCAGAACCTGCTTTTGTAGCTTGTTGAACTGCACCTAAAGAATCTGCACCTTCATTTATAGCTTTTTCTATATCTCCTACAGTTACATTAAAGCAGTAACATACTTTTTCATCTTTGTTCATAAATATTTTACCTCCAATTAAATTTATACAACTCTATTATACCCACATTTTTACATTTTGTAACATGTTAATTGTATAAAATATTAATTAAACTTTACATTTGCACTTCTTATATTTACAAAGTATTCTGTAGGATTACTCATAAGATCTTCATTTATTAATCCTTTAAAGCTTGTTTGATTAAGTCTATATTCATTATTACTAGATTTAAAATATTTCTCTAAAGAAGTACCTAAATATTTATTTTTACTATTCTTATCAAAAGATATACTATTTGAAGCTTTTATATCAAAATTAAATTTATAATCTAATATAGGTAAATTTAAATCTACAGTTTCATTTGAAGTAATTTCTAAATTTTTAGCTATTGGTAAGTTTGTATTTATAACAACAGAGTCATTATCATTACTACTATACTTTTTATTTATAAGTATTTTAACACTTTCTGGAACTTTAGATTCATTATTTACAAAAGTATCTTCATATATATTTACATAAGTACACTCTATACTTAAATTATCTGTACAGTATACTTCTCTAACTTTTAAATTTATAAAACCATTTGATTTAATAGTTAAGTTATTAATATTACAATTTTCATTTAAAGCTATACTACCATTTGAAGTATTAAAATTTAAGTTGTTAATATTAACATCACTAACATTTAGTCCACCATTATTTGTATTAACATTTATATCTACATTGTCAGGAACATAAACTGTTATATTCGAAGTATATGATGTGTATAATTCATCTACAAAGTATCTAACCATATCATCTATACTTTTACCTAAATTACGATTATTAATGTCTTCATTTATAGTTAATTCGCTACCACTTTCTTTAGTTGTTATTGTGCTTACTTTTTTATTTCCATTTCTTCCAACTATAATATCTTGTCCATCATATTTTTTTATTATTACGTTACTGGTCTTAGAATTTATATTTAATTTAGTTAAATCGATTTGTCCTTTATATAAAATATCTTCTTTATTTAAATTATTTTCCACGTTTTGTACATTGTTTATTATCTTTGGCATTGCTACTACGCCTGACCATACACCGCCTATAATACCTGTTGTAAGAAGAACTGCTCCAATACTTGTAACTATTTTACCTTTATTCATCTAATTCACCTCCATCATTATCTTTCATTATTTCATCATACTTTTCTATTTCTTCTTTCTTTATGCTTCCATCTATATATAACTTATTTGTTTTAAGCCATGTTACATATATTTTAAATGCTTTTTTCTCTAATCTTACAACTATAATAAATAATTGCCATATTAATATCTCAAACCCTATATAAGCTATAAATGCAAATATAATAACCATTTTAACTTCTGGCATTACATTCATTAAACTAATTGCAAAAGGAGTACCTACAACTAATGCAATTAAAGAACCTATAAGCCCTATTCCTACTCCAATAGTTGAACATACTATAGCAAATGCAAATGGTAATAGTATTATAGTAAGTAGTACTTGTAAAAGCTCTATTTTCTTTCTTGATTTTACATGTTCTTTGTCATTTAAATTTACTTTAAATTTATTTAATCCTGACTTAAATTTACCTTTTGCTTCTATAAAAAAGCTTTCTAATTTTCCTTTAACCTTATTTTCACTTTTTATGTTACTTTCGGCTAATAGTTCATTTGCTATTTCCTTTGGTGAACCCAATGATTGAATTATTTCTATTTCACTTTTACCTTCAATTATTCCATCTACAAAGTATTCTTCATAGTCTCTTAATATATCTGTAACTTCATCTTCAGAAAAACCTTTCTTCAGATAGTCTTTTAAAATTTCTAAAAAGTCTTCTTTTTTCAATTTAACTCCTCCTTAATCATTTAGAAATGTATTTACTGCAAATACAAATTCGTTCCATTCTTTTTTTAGTCTATTTAAGTTTTCAATCCCTTCAATTGTTATTTTGTAGTATTTTCTCGCTGGTCCTTCATTTGATTCTAATATATAAGTTTCAAAGTATCCTTCTTTTGTTAACCTTCTAAGTATTGGGTATATTGTTCCCTCATTTACTTCAATTACTTTTGATATATTTTGAACTATTTCATATCCATACATATCTTTTTTAGATATTAAAGTAAGAACACAAATTTCAAGAACTCCTTTTCTAAATTGAGTATTCATTAATTACTCCTTTCTTATGTATCTCTTTAATTACCTAGTACTGTGTAATGCACACTACTTGTTTATTATAATAACACAGTACTGTGCGATGCACAATATCTTTTTATATTCTGTTTTTTGGTAATAATAGTAGAAGTAATATTATTATATTTACTATTAATGCTCTGTTTTAAATCAATGTTGAAAATAAATACGCAGTTGTTATATAATGCGAAGTAAAGATATTTTAGATATGATATAGCTAAATATGAATTTGTGAGGGGGAACTTTGTATGAATACAGCAACATTTCTAGAAATATTATCAGTAGCAGAAAAACTAAAATGCAATACTAGGCACTCATGGACATCGAGTGGACGCCATGAAAGTGTAGCAGAACATAGTTGGCGTATTGCATTAATGGCATTATTAATGCGTGATGAGTTTCCAGATATTGATATGGATAAGGTAATTCGTATGTGTTTGATTCATGATTTAGGGGAAGCCTTTACTGGTGATATTCCTACTTTTGAGAAGAAAGAAGAAGATAGCGAAAAAGAGGATGAGATATTTTTTAAGTGGATTTCAACTTTCCCTAATCCTTATCGCGAGGAATTCACAAATCTTTTAAAGGAAATGAATGAATGTAAGACTGATGAAGCAAAGCTTTACAAAGCATTAGATAATTTAGAAGCAGTGATTCAGCATAACGAGGCGGATATTAGTACTTGGATTCCGCTAGAATATGACTTACAGTTTACTTACGGTGCGGACAAGGTAGAATTCTCATCTTATTTAAAAGAGCTTAAGAAAGAAATAGACAAAAGAACGACAGAAAAAATAGCTCAAAAGAACAAAGCTTAGTTATCTAGAATAAATAACATGGGCTACCTCGCAAGTATGGATGTTAATTTTGATTAGTATCACAATTAAGTATGAGTATGAATGGAACAATATAATATATATAAGATTGCAAATTTAATATAATATAAACTTTAAGATAGGAGCATTTTTAATATGCCCCTATTTTTTATTTTAAAATAGTTCATAAAATCAATATTATATTAAAACATATCAAAAATTAATTATAAGCATCTAATCTATAAAATAATTACACTTATCATCAACCATAATCTTTTTATGCTTTTGAATATAATCAAGTATTATTTCACTCATATCTAAATTAATTTCTTTAACAACTCTACATCCTTCATAAGATGGATATATAGAAGTATTACTAGCTCTATAATTATTTAAAACTATTGTATAAGTCTTATCCATAGAAATATCTTCACCATCTTTTTTCATATAAACAACTCTATCATAAAAATCTCTTGATAAATCTATCTTATATTCTAATCCTCCAAAAGTATCATAGTTATAGTGTTGAACTTTAGGATGCAGAAAATCTTTATTTATTCCTACTTTTCCATCTTCAACAACAAAATAAGTTGCACTTTTTTCTATAGCTTCTTTTAATTTTTTACCTGTAACTTCTAGTACTTTTAAAGTATTAGGATATGGATAATTTATTAAGACATCTCTAACTGATATTTTTTTACTAAATCCCATAGCACTATCAAATACTGATAATGCAGAAAAATCAGCACCAGAAACATCTAACTGTACTTGATGTAGGAAATTTATAAATGGATGACCTTTTAATCTTGCGAAGAATATATCATCAACCTTAATATCCTTATCAAATTCACCGATAATTTTATCTAAGTAAACCTCTAAATCCTTTTGTGTTTGAGTAAATATATTTTCTAATTTATCATCTATATCATCATTTAATTTACTAACATCTACCAATTCATAAGATATATCATTACTTTCTGTATCAATAACTACCTTAGTAAAGCTTTGACCATTATGCATTGGTTGAGAACAAATTACATCTTTTATCTTAGTTATAAATGAACGATGTTGATGACCACTTAATATCATATTTATTGAGTCAAAATTTTCTAAAAGCTCACTTCCTTGGTTTTCTTTTGTTAAAGCTTCTGTTGGAGTCATATTTTCATCTAAGCTTTTTTCAAATCCACCATGATAACAAACTATTATAAAATCACAGTTTTCTTTTAATTCTTTTTCATATTTAGCATATTGTTTAACTACATCTAGAAATTCTAAATCTTTTATATTTGCTTCTTGTTCCCAATTAGGTATATAAACAGTTGTAAAACCTATACACCCTACTTTAAAACCATTAAAATCAAATATTTCATATGGTTTAGTATTAAATGGCAATCCTTTTATATTTGCATTTATTACTTTATCAGAAATTTTATCATATGCATTTTTTAAATAGTTAAGTCCATAATTAAATTCATGATTTCCAAGTACATAGGCATTGTAGTTTATAGCTTCTAACCCTTTTATTATAGGGTTTTCCTCTATAGCTTGTTTAGATAAAAAATGTGTAAGTGCTGAGCCTTGAACTAAATCACCACAGTCAATCTTTAAAGATGCATCATAATTTTTTTCATCATTTAATATATAACTAGCAATTTTTAAAAAACCTAGTGGTTGATCATTTACATAGTTTGTAGGATAAATATATCCATGTAAGTCACTAGTTTGATATATAACAATTTTCATAGTTTTACTCCTTTTATCAAAGTCTAATATTTTTATAAATCATATAATTTATAATCTATAATATAAAATTCGCTTCGCTTGAGCGACGTGTCGGCGAAACACTTCATGTCGCCAACGACTTCGTCCGTTGCTTGAGCCACTGCGTGGGCGAAGTATTTCAAAATCTTTTTTACGCTCAAAAACAATTTATTCATATTACTTACATTCATAAGTTATCCACATTTTTTAAAGTATTATAATATCCTTAAGCGTAAAAACAGGGCGTAATCCTGTTTTAAGAAACGCCCTAACTATTTTTTATTCCCAAATAGACATTAAAGTAGATTTAAATGCTTCTAATTTTGATTTAACATCTGGATTTTTCTCTGCTAATACTGATTCTAATACTGTATTTGATTCTCTATATGCACTATCCATACCTTTTACAAGAGGATTTGTAAATAAGTTTTTAGTTGCATCTGCTATAATTGGAGCTATTAAACTTCCTGTATTTTTGTATTCATCAGAATTTATAGCACTTTCTCTAACAGGTATATATCCAGTTTGTGTAGCCCAAGTTATTTGATTATCTTTTGTTGTTAAAAATTTTAAGAATTCATATGCTGCTGTTTTTTGTTCAGCTGTAGCACTATTAAATACAAATAAATCTGTTCCTTGTTGCATTACTTCTTTAGCTGGATATGGAGCAACGCCTATCTCAAATTTATTATTAACACCTTGTTTTACAAAAGTTTCACTTGCATTAGATCCTACAAACATAGCTATTGTTTCATTTCCAAAAGGAGCTGATAAGTATTTGTCTGTTCCTGCTATTCTAAAATATCCATCTTCTACACCATCTAGATAATAATCAACTGCTTTTTCTGATTTATCACTAGTTGGGTCTAGTTTTGAGTCAAATGTTACACCCTCATTTTTTAAATATGTTGTGTAATAATTACTTAATGAATCAAATCCACCACCAACTATATTTGCTTTTTCTTTTATATCTTCTGCTACATCTTTAAATTCTTCATATGTTTTTGGAACTTTTAAATTTAATTTATCAAATAAAGTTTTGTTGTACCATAAAACTTCAGTAGATTTATTAAAGGGAATTCCATATATTTTTCCATCTAATGTTGATGCTTCTCTAAACCCTTTTACTATATCATCGTAGTTGTCAAATTTTAAAGTTTCATTTTGTATATAAGGTTTTAAATCAAGTACTAAATTTTCATCTATAGCATTTAATAACCAATCTGGATAAGCTTGTGTCATAGTTGGTAAATCCTTTGGACTTGCTGTTGTTGCTGTTATCTTTTGTTGTAAATCAGGATAACTTGATTGATTTTGAAGAATTACTTTTATATTAGGATTTTCTTTTTGAAAATTATCAACTAATCCTTGTAGTGATTTTTCTTGGTCACCATTCATTGCATGCCAAAAAGTTATTTCAACTGGATTTTTTATTTCAGTAACTATTTCTTCATTAGTTGGTGTAGCTGATTGTTTTTTTCCTGAACATCCTACCATTAAACTTAGAGATATAGCTAATGGTAATATTTTTTTTAACTTCATTATATTCTTCCTCCTTAAATAGTTTGATTTTTCTTTGGTAATAATCTTTCACCATGCTCATTATAAAGTCTCTCTGGTTTATATGAGTGTATTGGTACTAATAGCTTTGGTTTAATTAAATTTATTATTTTTATTAAATCCTTTGGATGAGCATGTCCACTACATGATACTGGTATAAATTCTATATTATGCTGTTTAAACCTATTTACAAATGGTTCATAATTTGGATCATAAGAACCTAAAGGTACTGCATTTGAGTGAATGTATATTCCACCAGTTTTTAATTTGTTAAATTGTTTAAGTGAATTTTGATCTAATTGCCACATATACTCACTTTCATCATTTAACAATTCTTCAAATTTAATTTCAAATTTTGGATCTAATCCATAATCTTTATTGTCTAATGTATAATAATAAGATTCATAATTAGTAGCTTCTTTTAATACATAAGAATAATATGCATCTAAAACAACTTTTCGAGGATTTGTTTTTATTATATTTAAAATCCTTTCTATATTAGAAATATAATAATTAAATGTTATCTGCTTATTAGGATTGTTATTTACTATTTCATTTACTCTTTTTATTAAATCATTTTCATTGCATAAATCATTTTCATCGTGTTCATCATCAAAATCTTTAAAAGAAACTGTAACACCTTCTATTAATAAAACATCACAGTTTTCACTTTCTTTACAAAACTTTAGTGTATCTTCTTTTCTATAACCATGAAGTCTTATATCTCCAGTATAAGAAATTACTAGATCCGGTGTTTTAATTAATAAACCACAAGCACCATAAGCATCATGGTCTACTGGCATTACTTTTACTTTTATTTTCCCTACTTCAATTACTTCATTTTCTTTAACTCCAATTATTTCTCTAGTATTAGAATCTTTTTTATTATGAAGAGGGAATAAAAAATCATCATTTATATTTAGTGTATTAAGTAATGATTTTGTTCCTTCTAATGTATATAAAGGAATACTTGGATTTAAATAATTAATAATTTTTGAATGATCTAAATGCATGTGAGATAAAAACACTGCTGTGTGTTTAAAATTATCTTCACTTGATTTATATCCTTTAAGTTCAATGCTTGGATCATACATATTATTTAAATAAGGAACTAATTTTTCATCTAATAGTTCTTGTAAGTTAGATGGTTGAAAAGATGCACTTGGATTATATTCGCTTCCAAAATCAAAGAATATATGGCTATCTTCATATACAACTTCTATAATAGTTCCTCCAATTGTTAGTATTCCATTATGAAAAGTTATTTTTGTTTTTTTATCCTTTAATACCACTGCTTGCAACTCCTTTAATTATTTCTTTTCTAAATATTAAATATATAATCAGTATTGGTACTATAGCTATTGTTGATGCAGCCATTTGTAATTGGACATTGGTACCACTTTCTGTAGCAAAGGCACTTAGTCCATTACTAAGTAATCTCATTTCTTTGCTATTAGTTACAAGTATTGGCCATAAAAAAGAATTCCATCCACCTATAAAACTTAATATTCCCATTGTAAATAATGATGGTTTTATAAGTGGAACTAAAATTCTAGTAATAAATTCTAAATCACTACATCCATCTACCTTAGCTGCTTTATAATATGACATAGGAATACTTGAAACATATCCTCTTAAGTAAAATATATAAAATACACTTGCAAGTGATGGTACAATAAGTGCTGTATAAGTATCTAATAACCCTAACCTTGCTATTGTTTGATAGTTAGTAAAAACTGTAACTTCATATGGCACCATTAGTAATGTAACCAATGCACCTGATAATATATTTTTAAATTTAAATTCTAATTTAACTAATGCAAAAGCTGCAAGTACTGAAGTTATTAATGTACCAAGTGTTGATATTCCTGCTACAAAAATGGTATTTAAGAAATATCTAGCAAAAGGTGCTTGCTTCATTGCTTCTCTAAAGTTTTGCCACTGAAAAGACTTTGGAAACAATGTAGGAGGTACACTCGTTGCTTCTTGAAAAGTCATTAAACTTGATAAAATCATATAAACAAATGGAAATAATGTTATCAATGCCATAATGACTACAAATATTTTTTCTAAAATTGAACTAACTTTTCCCATATTTTCACCTACTTAGATATTTTCTTTAGTACATAATTTTGAATCATTGTAAATATCAGTATAAGTATAAATAATATAACTGCAGCTGCCATACCTTGACCATAACGGTATTCAACATAGAATTTATTAAATATATAAAATACTGCTGTAGTTGCACTATCTGCAATACCAGCTTTACCATTAAATATTGCAAATACTTGTGCATATACCTTAAATGCATTTATAAAATTAATCATTAATAAGAATGTAATAATCGGTATCATTTGAGGTAATGTTATTCTAAAAAACTGCTCTGTTTTAGTTGCACCAAACATATCTGCAACCTTGTAATAATTTTTATCTACATTTCTAAGTCCAGAAATTAATATTATTATATTAAATGCAAGACCTGACCATATTCCAAATATAATCAATGTAAACATACTCATCTTAGGGTCATCTAAGAAATTTATTGGTCCTACATTTATAAAACTTAGTATATAATTTATAAATCCATAGTCCTTATTTAATAAAAATCTAAATACTATACCTACTGCTATAATACTTGTTAAATAAGGTATAAAAAATATAGTTTCAAATATATCTTTATGTTTGATTTTTTCAAAAATAATTAACGATATAATCATTGCAATAATAACACCTACTGGTACTACCGTAAAAGAATATAAGGTTGTATTTAATATTGCTTTATGAAATTTAGGATCACTTAATACAATTTGATAATTTCTAATTCCATTAAACACTAAATTATTTAAAGTTCCTTTTTCAAAAGATATAATAAAAGTTTTTATTAATGGATATACATGAAATACTAGAATTATAATTAAAGCAGGTAATAAGTATAACCATGCTTGTGGTGAATTTTCTGCACTATATTTTAATTTCTTCATTAGTAAACCCTCGTTCCGTCTTCTTTAAATATATAAATGCCGTTATAATCTATATCAAATCCAACTTCGTCATTTTCACATATACCTTCATTTATATCTGTAATTGCTTTAGAAAATTTATTATTGATTTTGAAATTTAATATACAATCTTTTCCTATTAATTCAGCAGTTTCAATTTTTCCTTTAAATAATGGTGTATCACTTAAAATAAAATATTCAGGTCTTATACCTACAACATATTTATCTTCATTAAAACTTTGTTTTATTCTGCTTTCATTTAGTAATCCTAAATCAATAGAAAAATCATCTCCAACTAAAACATTGCCTTCTTTATTCATCTCATAAATATTTATAATTGGATTACCCATAAACTTTGCAACAAATAAGTTTGCAGGCTCTAGATATAAATTTTGTGGTATATCAAATTGTTGTACTATTCCTTGATTCATTAAAACTATTCTATCACTTATAGATAAAGCTTCTTCTTGATCATGGGTTACAAATATTGTAGTTATACCTATCTCTTTTACTAATCTTCTTATTTCCTCTCTTATCTTTAGTCTTAGCCTTGCATCTAAGTTACTTAATGGCTCATCTAATAGTAGAATTTTTGGACTTTGAACTAAAGCTCTTGTTATTGCAACCCTTTGTTGTTGTCCACCTGACATTTCTCCAGGTTTTTTATTTGCCAACTCTTCAATACTAGTTATTTTCATATACTCTTTAGCTATTTTTTCAGCTTCTTCTTTTGGCTTCTTTTTTTTACCAACAGTTAATGGAAACATAACATTTTCTAAAACTGTCATATGAGGATATAATGCATAATTTTGAAATACAAGTCCTATATTACGATCTTTAGGATGTTTGTTTATAACTGATTCATTATCAAATTTAATATCCCCACTTGTAGGGTCTAATAATCCTGCTAATAAGTTTAATATTGTTGTTTTACCGCACCCACTAGGACCTAACAAACATACTAACTCGCCTTCATTTATTTCAAGATTTATACTTTTTAATGCTTCATATCCATTATCATAAACTTTTTGCAGTTTATTAATATGTATCATAACCTTATCACCTCTCATAAATATATTATTGCTCCAAATTTGTAATCTTATTTATATCTATTTTCTAACTTTAAATTTTCTTATTTAATTTTCAATCGATGTAATATATCCATGTAAGTAAAATAAAAAATGCTAAGGCAATTTGCCTTAGCATTTTTTATTTTAAACTTATTTTGTAAGCATATATTCTTTCCAATCTCCATTTGGAATATATACTGATTCACTATCAAAAACTTTATCTTTATCTTTATTATAAAAGTATACGAAACATTTTTCCTTTTCATTAGTTTGAAGATTTTTCACTTCTAAAACTATCTTATGGTATTCATTTTCTGGATTATTTTCACTTATAAATCCTTCCATTTCATCCATATCCTTTACAGTTTCATCGTACTCTTCTTCATTTATAACCATTATTTCACCCAGTACTTTATCATTACCTGGAGTTATTGCTGGATATCCTTTATAAGGCATATGATATAATCTCATATTTTCAAGAATAGCATCCTTTTTTTCTACTACCTTTCCAGCTAAGTATTTATCATAGTTAAAGAACCCTTCTCTTAAACTTCCATAAACAAAAAGATTTATTTTTTTCATTAGCAGATTTCTCCACCTATAGTTTTTATATCTTCGTTGTATAAAGTACAAGCCTCAAGTGCAAGTTCTAATCCTTTAACTATTTCATCTAAAGACATAAATGGTGTATTTTTCTTATCCATAACTTGACTAGTCATGTAAGGTATGTGTATAAATCCACCTTTTATATTAGGGTACTTCTTATCTATCATATATAATATTCCGTACATTACATGGTTACATACAAATGTACCTGCTGTATTAGATAATGTTGCTGGTATATTGTTGTCGTTCATATGCTTTACCATTGCTTTTACTGGTAAATTACTAAAGTATGCTGCTTGACCATCCTCTTGTATTATTTCATCAGTTGGTTGGTTTCCTTCATTATCTTTTATTCTAAAGTCATCTATATTTATAGCAACTCTTTCTGGAGTTATATCAAATCTTCCTCCAGCTTGTCCTACAGATATTACTATATCTGGGCTATGAGCCTCTATAGCTTCTTCAATTACTTTAACTGATTTAGTTCTAACTGTTGGTATAGTTATTTTTATAACTTCAGCTCCATTTATATTGTCACTAACCATTTTCACAGCTTCTTCAGCTGGATTTACTGGCTCTCCTCCAAATGGATCAAATCCTGTTAATAATATCTTCATAGTATTGCCTCCTATAAATTTTAATTAAAATCCTAATGTATACATTAAGAATATATGAGTTACAAGTAATATTATAGCTATTGGTGCTTGTGCTTTTATTACTGCATTCTTATCTTTAAGTTCAAGAAGTGCTGCTGGTAATATATTGAAGTTTGCAGCCATTGGAGTTAATAATGTTCCACAGTATCCTGCAGTAAGTGCAAGTACTGAACAAACTACTGGATCTCCACCTTGAGCAAATACAAATGGTAAACCTACCCCTACAGTTATAACAGAAAATGCTGCAAATGCATTACCCATTATTGCTGTAAATACTGCCATACCTACACAATAAGCTATAACCCCAACTAACACATTTCCAGTTGGTATAACTCCTGATATTATAGCAGATATCTTATCTCCAACACCAGCTGCTGTAAATAATACACCTAATGATGCTAGTAATTGAGGTAATATAACAAATGATCCCATTGATTGGTACATTCTATTACTATCTTCTAAGAATTCTTTTGGTTTTGCTTTAGTTATTACAAATGTTAATACTAAAGTTAATGTTGATGATATACCTATAGCAACTGTTCCAGAGAAATCTGTAAATGATGCTATAAGCATTGCTATTATCGCTATTGATAAAGAAGGTATAAATATTTTTAATCCTAATTTTTCTGCTTTTAAAGTTGCAAATGTTTCATCTAATTGCTTTAATGTCCCTATGTTTATTTGCTTAGTTGCAGAAAGTACTGCTATAACTATTACAAGTGCTCCAACTATTTGACTTGGTATATAATCTCCAAACATAAATACGGCCGATAGTATTCCCCAAAATAGTGCTGTTCCTATTCTTGTTTTATGATTCTTATCCTTTATGGTAAATACCATTGTAAGACCCATATATAATCCTATCATTATATAGAATATTTGTAATAATGTATTTGAAAGTTGTGCCATATCCATTATTTTGCACCTCCTACATTACTTCTAGCTGAATATTTTTTCTTTAATTTTCTGTCTAACATAATATTTTGTGCTACCCATAATACAAATGCTATTATTGCTACTGGTATTGCATACTTTGCTAATTCAAGTGAATCAACCTTAATTCCTAATCCATCTAGTGTAGAAACTATTAAAAGTATACCTGCATTTGCCATAAATACATTTTGTGCGTAGAAGTTACCGATATTATCAGATGCCGCTGAATAAGCTCTTATCTTATCTATATCTTCTTGGTCTAATTCTCCATATTTAGCAACTGCTGCACCTTCTGCCATTGGACTTACTAAAGGTCTAACAAATTGTGGGTGTCCACCAAGTGTAACTCCCATTGCTATTGTAGCTTCTCTTATAAATGTGTATCCACTTAATAATATTCCTGTTGATAAACTGCTTGCTTTTTTTATAAGCATTATAGCTTTTGCTTTTAATCCATATCTTTCACATAATCCTATTATTGGAACTGTAAGCATAAATAGACAAGTTGTTCTATTTGTTATAAACGCTTCCCCTAATGTGTTAAGTATATCTCCTATGCTCATATGAGCAACTAATCCTGTTGTTAAACCTGCTGCTACAACTACTGCTATAGTATCTAGCTTAAGTGCAAATCCAACGATTATAACTAATATTCCTACTAACTCCATAGTGTAATATTCCTCTCTTAATAATTTTTTATTTTACTTAGTTTAGTTAATTATATAACTATTCTTTGCAAAAGTAAACATTTTTCGACTTTATTTTCTGAAAATATTTAAAAATCAGATATATCAATAAAATTTTTATTATATTTTTATATAATTTTTCATTTAATATAAATTTTCAATGCTAAATATTATTAGTATTTGCAATACTTTTATCAACTTAACTTTATATTTTAATACTGTATTTATATAAGTAACTTCTTTATGTTTTTACAGTAATTTCCTATTATTTTTTTCCTCAAATTTGTCTTTTTTAATTTAAGTATCAGTTAAATTTTCATATAAATAAAAATTTAAATTATATTAACAAAGGTGTATACGAAATATTTTATAACTCTAAATAATATTCTTAAATAATATAAAATCTAAATATAAAAAATTCGCTACGCTCATGTCGCCAACGATATGACACTCGCTACCGTTTCGGTCATATCCGTTGCTCAAAATGTCATTTTTTACGTTTCTGAAATTATTGATATTATTTATATCTATAATAAAAATTCGCTTCTCCTATACACCATGTCAGAAAAATGCTTTTAAGCATAAAAAAATTACCATATTAAATGACTATATTAATCATTTAATATGGTAATTTTTTATTTGCTATATTTTCGAGCATGAAAGTCTATATTACTAGCCTTATAAGATTTTGTTAGTATATCTTCTTCATCTTTAATAGATTTTTGTTCTTTAATCTTATTCTTATCTCTTTCAATCTTACTTTTTTCATTCATATTAATTAATTCCATTAAATATTGTTTAGGAATATTATAAAACTTCGCAATATCATCATAATTTAACTTAAGATTAAATAATTTATCAATAGTATCAAAATCAATAACTTCGTCATTGTATTTTTCAAAGTATTTATTATATACCTTAAAAAGTTTATATCTACTTAATTTTAGTTCATGTGATATCTCATTAAAGTTAAAATGTTTTTCTAACAAATCTCTAACTTTAATAGCAATATTTATTTCCTTTTCAATATCTAAATTTTTACTATAATTTATATTTTTCCAAATTGATATAACATAACTTTCTTTACAGTTAAATATCTCACTTATTTCTTTAGTTGTAATACCAAGGCTTATCATATCATTTATATTTGTTCTGTTAATATTATTTCCATGCCTTAAAGTATTTTTTTGATTTATTATTAATGCTTCTGTTTTAGTTAATCCTAAATCTTTTGCTATTTGATCATACCCCTTGCCATCATTTATCATATTTATAATTTCTTTTGCTATTTTATTATCTCTTATCCTTTTAGATCTTATAGTTATTGTACCTTCTGGCCTTTTTAATTTCTTTATTACTAATGGACGCCCTACACTGCCTCTTCTTACTTTATACTTCATAAAATCCCCTTACGATTTATTGATAAATTTTATTTTGGATAATATTTTAATTTATATATATTTTTACCCAAATATTATACATAAAAATCATTAATAAATTTAAAATATCTAAATAAGCCTATATTAAATAACATAGGCTCATTTAGATATTTACTTTATCACGAAGCAATGTTTCCCCCATAACACTCAGCACTTTTTATTCTTGATATAATAAACCCCTCTACAATTATAACTACACTCCCCTATAGTTATAATTAATCCGATTATTTTACAGCTCATCTCCCCCTAATGTGCTGTAACTTTTATAATATATTTTTAAAGTTTTGGATATTATCATTTTGTAAGTTAAATTACTATTAATATATATTTCGATTTAATTTGTTTTAACTACACTATTTCTGATAACGTTTACATTATACATTATTATTAATATCGAAATTTGTAAAAACCTCTGAATTGTATAATATATTTATTATTTTTTTGATAAATTATATATTAATATCTATATTCAAATATATTTTTTATAATAATTAACTAAATATAAAAAATAATCTCAATTTCTACCTTACCTCTAATATATAAAAGCTATGGATTAATCCATAGCTTTTTATATATTTTACTTACATTCAATTTTATCTATACCCATATAAGGTCTTAAAACTTCAGGTATAATTACTGAACCATCTTCTTGTTGATAATTTTCAAGTATAGCAGCAAAGCTTCTTCCTATAGCTAATCCTGAACCATTTAATGTATGTGCATACTCAGTTTTTGAATCTTTATCTCTTTTAAATCTAATTCCTGCTCTTCTAGCTTGGAAGTCTTCACAATTTGAGCAAGAAGATATTTCTACATATCTATTATAACTTGGCATCCAAACCTCAACATCATATTTAAATGCAGCTGTAAATCCTAAATCACCTGTACATATTTTAACTACTCTATAAGGTATCTTTAGTAATTGAAGTAAATACTCTGCATTATGAGTAAGTTTTTCTAGTTCATTATAAGATTCCTCTGGTGCTACAATTTTAACCATTTCAACTTTATTGAATTGATGTTGTCTTACTAAACCTCTAGTATCTCTTCCTGCAGATCCTGCTTCTGATCTAAAGCAAGGTGTATATGCTGTATAATTTTTAGGAAGTTCATCAAATGATAATATTTGATTTGCATGAATGTTTGTTAAAGGAACTTCAGAAGTAGGTATTAAATAATAGTCTAGACCTTCTATCTTAAACATATCTTCTGCAAATTTAGGTAATTGACCAGTACCTAAAAAACTATTTTTATTAGCCATAAATGGTGGAATTACTTCTGTATATCCTTGCTCACCTATATTAGTATCTAAGAAAAAGTTAATTAATGCTCTTTCAAGTCTAGCACCTAATCCTTTATATAAAGTAAACCTTGAACCTGTTATCTTAGCGGCAGTTTCAAAATCTAATATTCCTAAATCAGTTCCTAAATCCCAATGTGCTTTTGGGTTAAAGTTAAACTTTGTAGGCTCTCCCCAAGTTCTTACTTCAACATTATCTTCATCAGTTTCCCCTTGAGGAACTTCTTTATTCGGTACATTAGGTATTCTTAAAAGCTTGTACTCTAATTCATCATTAACTATTTTAATTTTTTCATCTAAAGATTTTATTTCATCTGATAATTTCTTTAGATTTGCTTTATCTTCAGTTATATCTTTACCTTCTTTTATAAGTTGAGGTATTTTTTTAGATTCTACATTCATCTTATTTTTTAATACTTCAACTTCTTTAAGAAGTTCTTTTCTTTTATCATCTAACTCAACAACTTCATCAAGGTTAAATTCTTTTTCTCCTCTTCTGTTCATTGCTTTTTTTATATCTTCTAAGCTTTCTCTTATTCTTTTATGTCTAACATATTCATACTCTCCTTATGATTAATAATTTGGCTTTGATTTTATAAAAAGAACTTTTACATCCTTATCTGTGCTATTTCTAAATTTATGCTCTCTATTAGGTAATATCCTAATTGTATCTCCTTCTCTTAATAAAAACTCTTCTTCATCATTAAATATAATATAAACTTCACCCTCTAAAATAAAAGCTAGCTCCTCTTCAATATGTGTTGAGTAATTTCCATAAGTATTACTATTTGCACTTAAATTCATCAGTAATAATTCTACAGTAGAGTTTATTGGGCTAGGTGTTAAAACATCATATAATACATGCTTTTGATCTGGGTTATATATAGTTTTTCTATCTTCTCTTCTAAGAATTAATGATTCATTAGTAACATCTTCTTCAAATAAGGAGGATAGACTCACATTAAGTGCAGAGGCTATAGACTGTAATGCACTTAAACTGGGGTTACCCATTCCTCTTTCTAATTGACTTAATAATGCAGAGCTTAAATTAGTCAGTTCTGAGAATTCCTTTATAGTTAAATTGTGAACTCTTCTATATTCACTTATTTTCTTTCCAATTTTTAAATTTTCCATATTCTTCTCTCCTGTCATATTTAGTATAACTCATTAGACTACAAAAATTCAATATATTTAATTTTTTTTATTATATTGAATTTTTATACTAGAAACGTTATACTTTTTTAATATAATAAATTTTATTCAATATATTAAAAAGAAGTTAGTATTGTGGAATCAAATTTATCTAAATACATTGGCAAAAATAAAAACTTCTATAAGATTATTTCTGCAATTACAATACAATAGCTTTACAGAACATAATTTCTTATGGTGCAAATTTAATAAGTACTGTAATACTTGGAATACTTGGTTAAGTTCTTTAACTGCTACTAGTTTATCAAATTAAGTATTTTTTATATTTACTTTGCTTATATTCAAAATTTGCTAAGAAGATATTGTTTTATTCAGTCAACACTGAGCAAATAAAATATAAAAAGTATTCAAAAGGTAACTACTATAGTTTTAAAGATTCTTTTATAGTATGTTTAATCCTTGCATTAGTATTGTTAATTTTACAAAAAAATTAATGACTATATTTACTTCAGACATTAAAGTTATAAATTCGGATATTTCTTATTTAATGATATTTTCTATTTCATATTATATTTGTAGTTGCCAATGCTTCGTCTGTAATCATATGTAAAACTGTTGGTTCTAGAAATAAATAAGATGCAATAGCTAAAAAAATAAATTATTATATGTTTATCTGGGATTAGGTATAGTTTCTGCTTGCGTATTATTATTAATTAAAAATCCTGTTATAGCTATGTACAATATAGAATTTGATACAGTTGTTGATGTACTATTTTTATTTCTTTTGCTTCCTATTGGATATATTGTAGCTTTTAAGTTTAACTTAAATCTAGTATTAACACTTTTATTATTAAGATTTGAAACACCTATAAAGACGGTATTTTGATTATGGATACTAAACGACGATAAATAGATTAATATAGTTACTAAATAAATATTTTTACAATAAATGTATTTTAATAATGAAAAATTATGCTCAATATTATATACTATTACGAATAAAACTCCAATATTTCTCTACCGGATTCAGATTCTAGACAAAATCTATACTCTTTTATTTTATCAATACTCTTTATGAAGTGATAAATATTTCAATTTGATATATAAATACACATCTAATAAGCTAAAACTTAATTCTATATCTAGTACCGTCTCAATAAAATTTTTCATAAAAAAAGAAAATAGCCATTTTATACAAAATAAAATGGCTATTTGTCTACAATCTGATTTTAGCTATTAAATAATTTATTTTTTAATTATAATCTTACGTATTTACTAGAAACATAACCTGTTTTTCCACTATAGTTTACTTTATACCAACCTGTTTTTGACTTATCTACTATCTCTATAGTTTTTCCTTTTGGTATTGTTGTTATTATTTTACTTGATGTAGACGCTTGTACTCTTAAATTAAGGTTCGCCGTTGTAACTCCTTTTTGAGAAGTAGTTGATGGCTTATTTGTATTTGTATTATTATTACTTCCATTCATTGATACATATTTGCTAGAAACATAACCTGTTTTACCACTATAGTTTACTTTATACCAACCTGAGTTTAATTTCTCTACTATCTCTATAGTTTTACCTTTTGGTATTGTTATTATTATTTTACTTGATGTAGATGCTTCCATTCTTAAATTAAGATTCGCTGTTGTAACTCCTTTTTCTGTAGGTACTGATGGTTTATTTTCAGTATTATTATTGTCGTTATTGCTATTACCGTCATTTACATTGCCATTGTTGTCATTTCCGCTATTTCCATCATTTACATTATCGTTGTTGTCATTTCCGCTATTTCCATCATTTATATTATCGTTGTTGTCATTTCCGCTATTTCCGTCATTTACATTATCGTTGTTATCGCTATTATTTCCACCTGTATTAATACTTACTCCCTCTGGTATTAAACAAGTGTAATTTAAGTCAACATTTCCACTTACTCCTGCAATACTACCATTTTCAGTATATTGCCACATATCGTAAGCTCTACCATAAGTATTTTTACTTGCATATTGAGCTACCCATAGATTATTTGAGTTAATAACATCTTCACTAAAATATTTATTACCAAAGTCTTTATTAGTATATAGTCCTGTAACATATCCTGCTGATTTTATTGTATTAATGAATGTATTAGCCATTTCTGTTGCTAACTCTTTAGTTACTGTAACCCCTTGCTTTTCTGCATAATCACGACTTGCATATTCATAGTCAAAGAACACTGGGTACGTAATACTTTCTTTATAGTCTGATATTACTTCTAGACATTTTTGAGCTTCTATCTTAGCATTTTCTACACTAGTAGCATAACTGAACCAATATATACCTATTTTAAGACCTGCCTCTCTAGCTCCTTCTATGTTTTGATAGAATTTTTCATCAACTGTATTTCTACCGTATCCCGCTCTTATAATTACATAATCAGCACCAGCATTTTTTACACTTTTCCAGTCAATATCACCATTCCATTTACTTACATCAATACCTTTTTCAATTGGCTTTAATTCTAAGTATGCAGCATGTATATATCCTTCTTTTCCTTGGAAATCAATTTTATACCATCCATTACTTTTTCCTGTAATATCAACAGTATCACCTAGTTTTAAAGCTCCTATTTTTTCATGTGAAGTAGATGAACCGCTTCTGACATTTAAATTATCAGTTGTTACAGTACCACATCCTATTGAATTAGGATTTGTTAATGTTACTGTTTCAAGATTGTCTAAACTAGCACTTCTAGTAAGACCTCCATCTATACTATATGTTTTGTTTTGCTCTGGATCTACTTGAATATCAGAGTCATATGAAGTAGCTTCAATATTTTCCTTAGTTAATTCTTCAGTAATTTCAACCTCTTCAATAGTTGCTTTTTCCCCATAAACAACTTCTTCATTTCTTAAATCATTTTTTAGAATTTTACTTACTTCTTCTGCATTAGCTATAAGCATTGCATTTTGTGATGTTAATGTTGCGCATAATGATAGTGTAAGTAAACACTTAATTCTCTTTCTATGCATAATATTTCTTATCCCACCTTTAAATATTTTTTCTTATCATTACAAAAATACTAATATTTCGTTGTATGTTTTTATAATAATTTTGTATATTATCTACAAAAAAAGAAGTAATATGTCGAATTTTGTAGTTGTACAATATAATATTATATTATGTAATTACAAAATTGTAAATATTACTTCTCTTTTTTAATAAGTATTAATTTTTTTAATTAATCTATTGTGCTAGTTCAAAATTTTTTCCAAATAAAGTTAATTGATTTTAACAAAAAACAATATCCATTAAGTCTAGTATTTGTAAAATTTAACCAAATACTAGACTTTTTATTTTAGCTATAGAATCATAATTTCCTATCAATTTATTTATTAGA
>ERZ857965.1529-NODE-1529-length-22974-cov-9.961604_pt1 | contig 22974 bp, 29 predicted proteins | sample MGYA00519758_ERZ857965 | MGnify/ENA primary metagenome ERZ857965 (study PRJEB31778, sample SAMEA3449381) | human gut metagenome | biome: human gut; feature: human-associated habitat; material: faeces | place: United Kingdom | collected 2010/2012 ... | reverse complement strand
AATAAAGTAAATAGAAAAAAGCTAAAAAAAGAGGCTGATGAACCTAATCCAAAAGATTAGGTTTCTTTACAGCCCCTTTTTGTATTCCTTTTTAGTAAATTCATAAAATAGAATTTCATGTATAAATGTATAGCCCTTAGCTATTTTATTTTTTAAATGATTATATTTTTGGATACTTTGTGCATCTTCGATATTGAGCTGTCTACATAACATCAAAAAATCATCATAATTTTCCATATAAAGTTCATCAATTCTTTGTTCAATAAATTGCTTTTTTAACCTTTCCTCTCTTGTTAGACCATATTCTTTCATTTCTCCTTCATCATACATTTGATAATGAATATTAGACAGTTCTAAAGCAGCAATCTTTTTATTCATTTTATCACGATCACAAAAATCAAAAACACTTCGATAACAAAGCTTTCCTTGATCATCTGTTTCAATCGCTAAAGCATAATGACCATCTCCTATTGCAAATACTTTTTGACACAACTTTTGATCAAAAATGTGTAAACATCCATAAATAAAATCATGGAGTGTTTTTTGATCTACTTTAAAACATGAAAGTGTTGAAATGATTTCGATATCATCACCATTTGACCATTCATATGGCTCTAATAGTTCTTCATCTTCTTTAACCCAATTAACAATCATTTTCTTCCTCCTTTTTCTTTATTATATGTCATCTCCATTAAAAAAATGTTTTTGTATATTTTTATAATATTTTCATATATAATGGGTGACGAGGTGAAATTATGAGTTTAATTAAAGATATTATTGTCTATGCAATCTTAGGTGCTATTCAAGGTTTTAGTGAACCTATTCCTATTTCAAGTAGTGGACATTTAGTTTTATTCCAAAGTATTTTTGAAAAACTTGGTTTAATGGTTCCACAAATGAATGATGTTACTTTTGAAGTTATTGTTAATACTGGTTCACTCATTGCTATCATGTTTTATTATCGCCAAGATATTATTCGTCTAATCAAATCCTTTTTCGGGTATATTGCTAAACCTCAAGAAAGAGATGAGCTATTACCTGATTTTAGATTTTGTATGTTATTAATTGTTGCTACAATTCCTGCAGCAATTGGTGGTGTTCTTTTTAATGATTATATTGAACATGCTTTCTCTAATCCTAAATTAGTAGGTTGTTGTTTACTTTTAACTTCTTGTTTTTTAATGCTTATTCACAAATTTGGATATAAAGGAAAAAGAACAACAAAAAGCATGAATTTATGGGATGCATTAAGAATGGGATTTTTCCAATTACTTGCTTTACTTCCTGGGGTTTCTCGTAGTGGATCAACACTTACTGGTGGGATGCTTGGTGGCCTTGATCAAAAAGCAGCAAGAGATTTCTCTTTCTTTATGTTTATGCCTGTCAGCTTTGGAGCAATCATTTTAAAACTTAAACATTTTTTAACAAGTTCAACTGTCGCTGCATTATGGCTTCCTTATTTAATTAGTTTTATTGTCAGTGGTGTTGTTACTTATTTAGCACTTAATTTATTGTTTAGTATTTTAAATAAAAGAAAATTGAATTATTTTTCTTACTATTGTTTTGTAGTAGGTATTATTGCAATTCTTTTCTTATAATATACAAAAAAGAGATTTCAAAAACGAAATCTCTTTTTTAATTATTTTTTAGCGATAACTTCTACTTCAATTAAAGCTCCTTTAGGAAGTTTAGCAACTTCTACAGCAGATCTTGCTGGATAAGGTTCTACAAAATATTCAGCATAAATACCATTTACTGTTGTAAAATCATCCATGTTATCTAAAAAGACAGTTGTTTTAACAACATTTGAAAATGATAATCCTTGGCTTTCTAATAATCCTTTCACATTTTTTAAAGCTTGATGAGCTTGTGCTTCGATTCCTTCTGGCATTTCACCTGTACTTGGTACTAGAGGAATTTGTCCTGAGAAAAAATACATATCCCCTACTTGTATTCCTTGACTATATGGACCAATAGCTCCTGGAGCTTGATCTGTTTTCACTACATTTTTCATTTTTTAATCCTCCTTGCCATATAATTATAACAAACTCTTAATATATTAAAATGATAAAGTTGTATTTTTTTTATGAAAAAGTATAATTATTGAAAAGGATGTGTTTTTATGAAATATGGATTAGTTTTATCAGGTGGCGGTTCTAAAGGAGCTTATGAATCAGGATGCATGAAAGCATTACAAGAATTAGGGTATCATTTTGATATTGTTACTGGTACGTCTATTGGTGCTTTAAATGGGCTACTTGTAGCTCAAGAAGATTATCAAAAGCTTTATGAATTATGGGATACTTTATCATTAGAAAAGGTTTTAAAGCATCCTATTCAATTTGATTTTTCAATTGAAAATCTTATGAACAATTCTTCTAATATAGGTCCTTTTTTAAAGTCCTATCTTGATAAAAAAGGTGCTGATATTGAACCACTTGTTCAATTAATCAAAGGTCTTTATAATGGCAAAAAAGCGAAAAGTTCACCCATCAAATATGGTTTATGCACTGTTGCTTTTCCTTCTATGAAACCATTAGAAATCACAGTAGATGATATGAGCGAAGATAACATTGTAGAATATGCTATTGCTTCAGCCTCATGTTTTCCTGCATTTCCTATTCATTATATAGATAAGCAAGGATATATTGATGGCGGATATTATGATAATTTACCTATCTCTCTTGCTTTAAAAATGGGAGCACAAAAAATTATTGCAATTGAACTCAATCAAGAAGCGACCCATCCCTATTTATTACATCGTGAAAATATCACTTTTATTAGACCGTCTAAGCATTTAGGTGGCTTTCTTGATTTTAATCGAGAGCTATTAGATCAAAGAATACGCTTAGGTTATCTTGATACTTTAAAAACATTTAAAAAATTAAAAGGGCATCGTTTTGCTTTTTATCCTGAAGAAAATATTCAAGAAATAGCTTTATCTTTTCATAATCAAATTTTAAACTATGAAAATCAATACAATCATCATTTACTTACAATTTCAGATGAAACACCTATTCTTGATTTATTAAAAGAAAATACGTATTTAGATTACTTAAAATTAGAAGATTATTTTATCTTAGGTTTAGAACTTTATATGAGTGAACATGATTACGATGATTTAAAGGTTTATCATTTTAAAGATATTATTCAAGACATCAAAAATCAAATTAAACCTGATTTAAGAGAAATAGAAAGAATTGATTTTAAAAATATCGCCCAATCTTTTAAAGATCTCACAAATCATCAAATTCTTAAAAATTACTTATCTTATTTTATAAATAAAAAAGAAGAACATTTAAATTATGAAAATCTTTTCTTAAAAGAATTTGTCCTAGCGATGTTTATTACTTGTGTCTTAAGCTATGAAGTCTCATAGCTTTTTTTGACATCCGTACTGTTTTTCTATAAACTAGTACTGATAGAAAGTTGGAATATTATGAAAAATATATTAAAAATCATTTTATGTGTTCTTGTTTGTTACATAGCAATCGGACTTGGCTGGATGACAAAAGACATCATTATTCATGAAAACGGTAAAGATGGAATTGCTATCTTAGGATACCATGGTGTCGTAAGTGAACAAGAAAAAAAAGAAAACTATGCATCAAATCCTTATTTTATGTCTATAAGTGAATTTGAAAAACAAATGAAATATTTAGCGGATAATAATTATCAATGTCTATCCATGGAAGATGTTGAAGCCTATTATCACGGAAAAAAAGAAGTATCTAAAAAAGCTGTATGTTTAACTTTTGATGACGGATATAAAAACTTTAACACTATTGTTAAACCTATTATAAAAAAATATAATTTGCAAGCTACAAACTTTGTCATTGGTTATAAAACCAAAACCAATAATCCACTTTACTTACAAACAAATGATTTGAAAAATGATCAATATGTTGAATACTACAGTCATTCTTATGATATGCACCATATTGGCCATTTACCCTATAAAAAGAAAATAGAAACCATGACAACAAATGAAATAAAAAAAGACTTTGAAAAAAACAAAGGCCTTATTTCAACAGATTACTTTGCCTTTCCATATGGTGTCAGTTGTCAAAATGCACAAGATTATCTCAAATCAAGTTCTGTTAAACTAGCCTTTAGTTACAATCAAAATAGACATATGACATGCAATGATAAACAATACTTGCTTCCACGTTATCTTATGTTTTCTAATATGCCCTTCCCCCTATTTAAATGGTGGATAGAATAAAAGAACTATACGAATGAATCGTATAGCTCTTTTAATTGATAATTTTTAAAACATCTTCTTCACTATTGATATTAAAGATATTTAATGTAACAACATTTAATTTTTCTAACGATGTATTTGTAAGTCTTTCTTCTAAAGGATTTGATAAAGTTCCTAATTTTACTTTAAGTTGCTCTTTTAAAGTATTGAGTTTTCCTTAATCTCTCATTCTTTGAAATAATTGATCCGTTGCCTTACACATATTGATTTCATTTCCTTCTGGTAAGTCTTCTCTTCTAATATTTGTACACGTAAATGTTGCCGCCATCATGAAGCTTTCTGTTTCAATTTTACGATTTTCTCTTAATCTATCATAACTTCCTACAAACATACTTTGATTAATTTCTACGACATCTCTTAATCTTCGATTCATAAGCTCTCTTGCATCCATTGTTATAAGGTCGACAACAGGTAGTCTCCAATCATTGATATTAGGTTCCATCTCTGATGGTATACTTTTCAATGTTTCTGGCAAGTTCCATTCTTCATCTCCCGTATAGAACACAAAACTTCCTACTGGATAGACTTCTTTTTTACTTTCAACTTGATTGATATAAGTCGTCGCATCATAGTTGAGTATGCGAAAAATCATATTTTTATCAAAAGTGCTTTGGTGTTCAACTCCAATAATCACATAATCTCCATGAATACCTGCTTTTCTTACGACATCCCGATATCTTTTGATCTCTGTTGGATCATCTACCTTTCCTATCAAGGTCGACAGATCATTTTCTCTTGAAACAAGTTCTTCTGGTTTAATGACCTGTCTTCCTTGAAAAAAAGCATAATTACAGAGATCAGCAAAACATCCTTCATCTCTAAGCAGTTTTTTACTAGTACTGTCACTTGCATTTCTTTAATGCACATCCGCTTTCCTCATATAAATTTTTTATATTAAGGTTTCATACATCGCTTTTTGTTTGTATTTTTTATAATATTTATAAGGAGCTTCCTGATTTAATTGTATCATATGCTTAAAGATAATTTGTCTCATATTTGTTTCACATTTGTCTCATTTCTATTATCATTTTATCTTCTTTTTTCCTTCTTTCAATGGACAAATAGTCCAAAAAAAGAAGTCCCTTAGGACTTCTTGAAATACGTTTATCAAGTTTTATTTAATCACTCTTACATTAATAATTCCTTCAGCTGCTTCGATACGTTCAATAATATCTTGACGTACATCATCATTTGTATCAATTAATGTATAAGCATAATCCCCACGAGAACGGTTCACCATATTTTCTATATTTAAGTTGTGATCCGCAAATAATTTAGAAATACGTGCCAAGATATTTGGCATATTTTTATTGGTAATACATAGTCTTACTTTTGATTCTCTTGGTTGATTAACAGCTGGGAAATTCACAGAATTTTTAATATTTCCATTTTCTAAGAAATCTTTTAATTCTTGAACAGCCATTTTCGCACAGTTATCTTCACTTTCAGGAGTAGAAGCTCCTAAGTGAGGTAATACAATAATATTATCTTTTCCAATTAATTCTTGTGAAGCAAAATCAGTTATATATTTACTTAATTTACCTGATTCAACTGCTTCTAATAAATCCTCGTTTACAACTAAGTCCCCTCTAGCAAAGTTCAATAAACGTGCTCCGTCTTTCATTAATGCAAACTTTTCTTTATTTAACATACCCTTTGTATCTTTAGTACTTGGTACATGGACAGTAATGTAGTCACATGTTTTAAATATTTCATCCATATCTTTTGCTTGACGTACATGTTTTGATAAAGCCCAAGCAGAATTGACAGACATAAATGGATCATATCCATAAACTTCCATTCCTAGTTTATTAGCTGCATTTGCAACTAAAACTCCAATAGCACCTAAACCAATGACCCCTAATTTTTTACCTTCGATTTCAGGTCCTACAAAGTTTGATTTACCTTTTTCTGCTGTCTTTCCTACATTTTCATCATCCTTTAAAGTATTGACCCATTCAATACTTTCAACGATCTTACGACTTGATAAAAATAAAGCACATAAAACAAGTTCTTTTACCGCATTCGCATTTGCCCCCGGTGTATTAAAAACAACAATTCCTTTTTCTGAACATTTTTCAACAGGAATGTTATTGACCCCCGCACCAGCTCTCGCAATCGCTTTAACATTTTTTGTAAATTCATATTCATGTAAAGATGCACTTCTAAGTAAAATAGCATCTTCATTTTCTAACGTTTCCCCATATTCATAATCTTCATTAAAATAATCCAATCCTACTGAAGATATTTTATTCATCAATTTAACCTTATACATACTTGACTCCTTATCGATTATTTTCTTCAAATTCTTTCATAAATGCGACAAGTTTTTCAACACCTTCATATGGCATTGCATTGTAAATAGAAGCACGAATTCCCCCTACAGAACGATGACCTTTTAAATTTGTCATGCCTGCTTCGATACTTTCTTTAACAAACTTCGCATCTAAATCTTTATTTGGTGTTGTAAAAGTCACATTCATAAGTGATCTATTTTCTTTATCACTATGTGCTTTATAGAAAGTCGATTGATCTAAATAGTCATAAACTAATTTAGCTTTCTTTTCATTTCTTTCTTTCATAACTTCTAATCCACCTAAAGAATCGATCCATTCAAGAACAAGTCCTAAAACATAAATTGCATAAGCTGGTGGTGTGTTATACATTGAATCATTTTTGATCATCAATTTATAATCTAATAAAACAGGTGTTGTTTTGGCAACATCTTGAAGTAAATCTTCACGAATAATTGCTACTCCTAATCCAGCAATTCCCATGTTCTTTTGAGCACCCGCATAAATCATCCCATATTTACTTACATCTACTGGTTTTGATAAAATATTAGATGACATATCCGCAATAATTGGTACCCCATTTGTTTCAGGTACATATTTCCATTCTGTTCCATAAATTGTGTTATTAGCACAGATGTGTAAATAAGATGCATCTTTAGATAAATCTAATTCATCTTGTGTTGGAATATGTTTAAAATCATTGCTACTACCATCATAAACAATATGAATATCCCCATATTTTTTTGCTTCTGCAGCTGCTTTTTTACTAAAAGCACCTGTAATCGCATAATCAGCTTTCCCATTCTTTAAAAGATTTAAAGGAACCATTGAAAATTGTTGAGTTGCTCCCCCTTGAATAAAAACAATTTTATAATTTTCAGGAACATTCATCACTTTCTTTAATAATCCTTTTGTTTTTTCAAAGATATCTAAGTAGGAAGAGGATCTATGACTCATCTCCATTACAGACATACCACTGCCTTCATAATTCAACATTTGTTTTGCTGCTTTTTCAAGTACAGCAACAGGCAACATTGAAGGACCTGCTGAGAAATTGTAAACTCTTTTTTCGGTCATATATAAAACCTTCCTTTCTTATTTGTATTGCTAACATTATATTGTATACAATTTTGTTTGTCTAGTAATATTGTATAAATTCATACAATTTATAATTTGTTATCAAATAGATAAAAAATTATAAACAAAAAGACAGATTACTCTGCCTTATATATATGCCAAACAAAAAGAATCATGCCAATCATTAAAGATACCATTGCCACAATCAAATAAGAATCAATACTTATAGATGAAATAGGTATATTTAACATCTTAATATAAAAAGATTTTGATATTTCAATTAATTCTATCATCATATAATCAATCAAGGCTTTTACTAAAAGAACTATTGAAAAAACCAAAGAAAAACTTGATTTATTTAAATTATATAATCTAAAAAAACATAATAATATCCACAATAAAATAATTATTCTAAAAAATATTGATTGCATAATCGAATAAATAAAAACAAAGATTTTTGAAAAAGAACTTAACTTATTTTTCATACGATGAATCATTTTATTCCAAAACTGATTTTGTTTTAAAATATTCATAATTTGTTTTTCTTCAATAGATATATTCAATTCATCTTTGATCATTTTTTTACATGATGTAGAAAATTTTTGTAATTCTTTTTGATCTAATTTTATTTTATTTTTATTGGTATTTCGCATAGATTGATCAAAAGCATATCTATTTAATTGATAAAGAGCATCACTCTTTTTTATTTTATTTTGTAACTGATTTATTTGTTGAAAATTTGCATCTGTTTCTTCGTCTATAATTAAATCAATAATTTGATTGACAATAAGTGAATTAATATAATTATCACTGATTGTCTTTACACAAATTGTTTGAAATGTCATGGAGATCGTTAGTAGACACATTAAAACGACAACAACAATACAAGTTTTTAATTGTCTCTTTTTTTGCATTAAACTCACCTTATTTTTATTATACCTAATAATACAAAAAAAGAAACTGTTCTTTAAAGATGTAAAAAACAATTTCTATCATGATGATTATAAATCCCAATTGCTTCTAAATAAGAATAGATTGTAATACTTCCTACAAATGACATACCTTTTTTCTTTAAATCCTTAGAAATTTGATCTGATAACGTACTCGTTGTTTCATTTTCTTTTTTTTCATAAATAATTTTATCATTTGTATAAGCCCATAAATATTTAGAAAAAGAACCATATTCTTTCTGTATTTCAATAAATATTTGTGCATTTTTAACTGCTGCTTTAATTTTTCTAGAATTACGAATAATCTTTGGATTATTCATTAGCTCATTTATTTTGCAATCATCATACATTGCTATTTTATTAACATCAAATTGATCAAAAGCCTCTTTAAAAGCTTCTCTTTTATGTAAAATAGTGATCCAAGAAAGCCCTGCTTGAAATGTCTCTAATAAAAACATTTCATACAATTTTTGATCATCATAAACAGGTTTTCCCCATTCATGATCATGATAATCAATATAAAGAGGATCATCATTGACCCATGAACATCTATGCATTTTTAACCTTTCTAAAATCAGTTAATTCAATTTGATACTCTTTAAGCCAATCTTTTAACCATGATGAACATAGAAAATCACATTCCATTGCCCTAATAAGCGTAAAAGATGAATGTGTTAGAATATATTGATCTAAATACCCTGGATGGAAAACCATCACGGATACATCATGATTTCTAATAAATTCTAAACTGTTTTCAATATATTCTTTTGGATCATAAAGCATTTGTTCATTAAGCTTGGCCATTGCAATACCATAAATATTATTTTCTTTTTCAAACTCTTGATCAAATACAACATTTTCATAAAAAAGGCCATATTTTTTAGCCACATTTCTTAAAGCTATAAAAAAGTTTTGTGAAATAACAGCATGACATTCAAAATAATCAGGATCTTTTCCAGTGATCTCTTTAAAACGTAAATATTGTGCTTCAATTTCCATCTCAGCTTCTTCAATAACTACTGTATCTTCTTTTCTACTTCTAATTTCTCTTGATGAACAAAATTCACCATTTTCTTGAACTAAAGATGGTATAAGCTTAGGATCAGTTAAGGGTCTTCCCGCACAAATATTTGTATGTTGCCCTAAAGCAATATCAAAATCTTTTACAAGTTCATACCCATGGTTTGCATGTTCCATATTTGTCATCATCCCAACACTTGTAATAACACCCTCTTTAACTGCTTTATAAATTCCTAAATTGACTGCTTCACTAAATCCTAAATCATCAGCTCTCATAATCAATTTCATACTTTTGTCTCCTTTTCCTATCTTTAAGATAACTTTTAGCTTTCGCATATGTTTTTATATTTTTTTCTTTAATTGTTCTAATATGTTGAATAACATCTTTATTTAAAACAATACTTCTTTCTTTATGATAAGGATTAATGATAATTCCATCAAGTTTATCTTGATTTAAACACATTCTAGAATAATCATCAAAACTATAAACTGAACCTTTTTTATTTTTACATTTTTGATCTTTATTCATTTCTAATTGACTTGTATAAATTGGATAATATTTTTTATCATTTATTTGATAAATAGGAAAATCTTGATAATCAAATACAGCTAAAAAATAAGCTCTTGTCGCAAGTTGTTCAAATAAAATATCTAAATAATCATAGTGTTGACGATTAACTTGGTCTAATAAAAATTGAAGATAAGGATTATAAACTTCTTCTCGAGAAGAAGCTAAATGATTATTTTTATTCGTAAAGATATAACCTTGATCTATTTCTTCTTGAAAACATTGATCAATCAATAATGCATAATAGTTTTGCTTAGAATCTACTTCTATCCATTCTTGAATCTCTACTTTTTCTTCATAGCCATAAGGACCTATCAAAAATAAAGAATCTAATTTTTGTATAATTCCATCAACTATTCCTAAAACAAACAATTCATCATTTTTATGTTCATAAATTCCTTCAACACGAAAAGAAAAGTACTCCTCTTTTTCAATTTTACTTTCTTTCTTAAATAATTTCATAGCATCACACCCTTTAACTATTATATTTATTTTATTTGTATTTTACATGAACTTTATATACGCTTTTAAAACTTTTAAATGAGCAGTTGATAAAGGTAAAGCCTCTATTTCCTCTAAAGTATACATTCCTTCTATTTCATGTTCTAAAACAAAATGATAAACATGCATAAACCATATACGATGACTAAAAACATGTTTAATGTCTTTAATATGTGCTTGAATTATTAATTCTTGATGATACTTTTCTTGAAAAGAAGAAACAAAACTATAGGGACTTTCAACATCATATTGTACAAAACCATAAAAATTTTCTAATAATCCCCCTGGTGGATTTTGAATAAGTAAATATTTATCTTGATAAGTGATGATTCCTGTAATATAACTTATCTCTTGTTTTTTTATTTTTTTTATATTAATAGGTAAAACATCCATTTGTTTATTTTTAAAAGCTAAACATTCTTTTTGAATCGGACAACGAGAACAAAGTGGATGGACAGGTTTACAAATCGTTGCTCCTAAATCCATCATTCCTTGATTAAAAGCAGAAGCATCTTGATTTAAAATCAATTCTTGAACTATTTGATATATTTTCTTTTGTACTTTTGTTTCTGCAATATTTTCTTTAAGCAAATAATAGCGACTGATAATTCTTAAAACATTGCCATCTACAGCTGGAACTTGCTTTCCATAAGCAATTGAACTAATAGCACCGGCAGTATATTCTCCAATTCCTTTTAAAGATAAAATATCATTATATTCATAAGGAAATTTCCCTTGATATTTTTCAACAATTATTTGAGCACTTTCATGTAAATGCTTCGCACGTCGATAATATCCTAAACCTTCCCACATTTTATAGACTTCTTCTAAAGAAGCACTGGCAAGTGCTTCAATTGTAGGAAAGTTTTCTAGAAAACGCTCATAATAAGGGATAACTGTTTCTGTCGTTGTTTGTTGTAACATAATTTCACTGATCCAAATATGATATGGATTTTGGTCTTTTCTCCAAGGAAAGTCTCTTTTATTTTGTTGATACCATTGTATTAATTGTTTTTGCATTCTTTTCACCTTTATTTATTTTAAAGGATATTATTTCTTTTGAAAAGAAAAATATGGCTTTCGCCATATTTAAAGTAACATTAATAATGTTCCACCAACAAGAATCAAAAATCCAATCAATGATTTCTTATTTAATTTTTCATGGAAGACAACATATGAGAAAATAATTGTCACAACAATACTTAATTTATCAATTGGTACAACTATACTTGCTGGTCCTTCTTGAAGAGCCTTGTAATAACAAAGCCATGATAACCCTGTAGCAATTCCTGATAAACAAATAAAAAGTAATTCATGACGGTCTATCTCTTTGATGGTATGTTGTTTTCCTACAACAAACACAACGACCCATGACATGATTAAAACAACTACAGTACGAATAGCTGTTCCCAAATTAGAGTCAATATTTTGCATACCTACTTTTCCAAGTAAAGATGTTAAGCTTGCAAAAACAGCTGAAAGTAAAGCATAGATCAACCAACTTTTATGATGTGTCGTTGTTGAACTTTCTTTTTGATCAATCATTAAATACGTACCTGCACCAATTAGAATAACACACATCCATTTTAATAAAGTCATATCTTCTTTTAAGAAGATAAAAGCTAAAACAATTGTAAGAATTATACTTGATTTATCAATCGGTACGACTTTATTAACATCTCCTAATTGTAAAGCTTTAAAATAACAAAGCCATGATAATCCTGTCGCAAAACCAGATAAGATTAGAAAAATCCATGTATCTGTTGAAATTGTTGAAATCTGATTTTGACTATGTACAATAAAAACCATTAACCATGAAAAAATCAAAACAACAATTGTACGTAATGCTGTTGCTACATGAGAATCTGTTTTTTTAATTCCACACTTGGCAAGAATTGATGTAATTCCTGCAAACAAAGCTGATCCAAACGCATATAAAACCCACATAAATAAATCTCCCCAAAAAATTATAGTTCTTTATGCTTATTTTGTTAAGAATGCAATCTAAATCATAACAATTAATTAACATTAAATATATTTCTTTAAAACTTGAATAACAATATTCATATCAATTGGTTTAGCAATATGATCATTCATTCTAAATTCTAAAGCTTTCTTTTTATCTTCGGCAAAAGCATTGGCTGTAATCGCAATAATTGGAATATGTGATCTAATAGGATCATTCATTCTTCTTATTTTTTGAGTAGTATAATAACTATCTAAAATAGGCATTTGAATATTCATTAAAATCAAAGAATAATAATCTGTGGGCTGTTTTTCAATTTGTTTAATACACTCTACACCATTTTTAACACGATCAATAAACATTCCTTCTTCATTTAAAAGTTCTATTGCTATTTCAGCATTTAAATCATTATCTTCTACTAATAAAATTCTTTTTTATAATTATTTTGTAAAATAAATGTATAAATTGAAAGGAATAAAGCAGCCACTAAAATGGTAAAAATAATTTTCCACCCTAAACGATGTTCTTTTTTTGAATTATTATATAGATCTTTTTTATTTTCCATAACTGCCCTCCTACAAAAAAACAGGAAAAATATGCACAAAGGTATGGTTTTCCTGTTTAATATAGTTGCAACTGGCTGTCATTTTAAAGACCCTATAGCTTTGCGTCACAATTTTTCAATTGCTTTGCCTATTAAGTTATCTTCATTATATTTTACCCAACAATCTATGTCAATTTATTGAAAATAAAAACGAATACTAATTCAGTATTCGCTTTAAAAAGTGTGATTTTTCAATAATCTTTTGACAATGTTTTTGATATAATTCATGTCCTTTGACCCATTCTTTAATTCGATTTGATGATTCCATCAAACAAATCGCACCAATAATAAAAAATGGTACTTGAGGAACAACAGGAAGCAATAATCCAACAAATCCTAATAATATAAAAAATACTCCTATAACAAATAAAAGACTACGATAAATGTATCTTAACTTCATATAACTGCCTCCTTTTTACAAACAAAAGAATAAGAAAGTTATATGAACAAGTCGTGAACTAATTCTAAACAATTCTTAAAGATATTCTGGACTATTTCTTAAGAAATAATAATTGTTAAAAATTTTGTGTATGATTTATCAAAATCAATCATGTTACTTAAAAACATAAATAACCATTCATTATATTATTGAAAATCTTAAAGTAACTTCAGTAAATCTATTGGGTTTTCAAAAGTATATTGACTAGGAATATCTTGACAAGCAACACTTCCCCATTTAGCTAGTCCAAAATCAATATTGGCATTTAAAGCAGCTTGATAATCTGAATAGGCATCTCCAATATAAATCACCTCATCAGAATTCAAATTTAATTTTTCTATACATTTTAATAAAGGCTCTGGATGAGGTTTATGATGCGTTGTATCATCTTCTAAAATAACAGCTGACATATATTGATCAATGCCTTTAGAAACAATATCAATTTCATATTGATCTCTTAACTTTGAAGAAACGATTGCTTGTTTAATTTTATGATTTTTAAATGTTTCTAAAACTTCTTCAAATCCTTTATAAAGGGTAGCTTTATCTTCATAGTCATTAACATATTGCACCCATCTAGCATAGGTTTTTTCTTGATCTTTAACACCTAATTCTTCCATGACCTTCATACCTGGATAGGCTGCAAATTTTAAAACTTGTTCAAAAGTCCAATCTTCTCCCGTTTCTTCTTTAATGATTTTCATCAATGGATACATGTTCATATTCAATGTATTTAACAAAGTTCCATCAATATCATAAATAATTGCTTCATATTTTTTCATTTCTTTCAATCCTTTCCTTTAATAAATAAACAACCCCTCTATAAACTAATCCATCAAATAACATAGAAGAAACATCTTCATGAAAATAAAGATTTTCAAAACAACTTTGATTTATTTCATTTAATACTTTTTCAATAATATTTTTTTCATATCGCCATTTTAAATCTAATGAGAGTTCTAAACGCTTTGGATCAATCATTGTAAAAACTATACTTAGCAACAAACTAAGAATCTCATTAAATTCTTCTTGGTTTTGACATTCACGAATTTGTTGATTGATTGTTTTCCCTTTTAAAGATATCAACCCTATTTCCCCCATGATTCCACTTCTTCCATAAAGTGGTTCATCTTTATAGAAATAAGAACTTCCTATACCTACTTCATTAATATACAAATAATAAGTAGAATCTTGTTGATAAGTAAAATAACATCCTTGATGAATCATCTTAACATCATTTTGTAATTGAAGAGGAATGTTTATTTCTTTTTTGATATCTTTTAACCATTGATGTTTTTCAAGAACATTATGATGATCCGTTACATAGACATCTTCATAAACAATACCTTCTACTGCTATTTGACAACAATGTATCTTTTCTTGATCAATTAAATCTTTGATAGTCTTTTTCAATTCATCCTCACTTTGATAAAATAGAATACTCTCTTTTTTTATTTCATTAAAATTTCTTAATTGATAAATAACTTTATCTACTTGAACATAAAGACAAAGAATCAAATAATTCTTTTCATTTAATGCAAAGCGTGTTGGACATCTTCCTCCACTTGATAAATCATTTCCTACTTCTTGAATCAATTGTTTTTCTTGAAGCGTTCTTACCATATTACGAATACTTGGTTGGGATAATTGTAGATTTTCTACCAATTCATTCATTGTTGAACTGTTATGAAGATAAAGATATTTTAAAATAGCTAATAAATGTTTTTTCTTTGTTTCTTTTAATGCATTCATATTCTCACCTTTACTTTTATTATACTATAATAAAAGTAAATTAAAAGAAAAACCAGAATCATCTGGCTTTAGGCTTAAAATAATATGTCATATCCACACCTTCATGTTTTAATAAAGCGATTTTTTTATCAATACCTCCTGCATATCCCGTTAAACTGCCATTTGTACCAACGACACGATGACAAGGAATAATAATTGAAATAGGATTATGCCCTACAGCATTTCCTACTGCTTGTCCTGACATTTTTTCTTTATGCATTTTTTGAGCTACAACTTTTGCAATTTTTCCATAAGTTGTGACTTCACCATAAGGTATTTCACAAAGTATCTTCCACACTTCTTGTCTAAAATCACTACCTTGTGGTTTTAATGAGAGTTCTTTAATATTTGGTTTTTCTCCTTTGAAATAACGATTTAACCATTCTTTTGTTCTATGCAGTATTTCTATTTGATCATTAATAATGGGGTCTTCTTTTAATGTTGCTTGAAAATATTTTTGCCCTTCTAACCACAATCCTATTAAATTTTCTTCATCACTTACTAAAAATAAAGTTCCTACGGGTGATTTATATGTTGTTTGATAATACATAATCTTTTCTCCTAAATATCTTGTATATTATTTTGATGACTAAAAAGCTGTTTTTGATAGTGTTTTGGTGTAATGCTCATTCTTTTTTTAAAGCTTTGAATAAAACGACTGACATCGTTAAAACCAACTTCTAAAGCAATTTGTGAAATGATTGTTTTTTCTTTCCCTAATAGTTCTAAACTTTTTTTAATACGATAATTGATTAAATATTCATACGGTGTTGTTTGAAGAACTTGCATAAAAAGTCTTTCACAATGACCAACACTCATATTTCCATAAGAAGCAATTTCTTCAAGAGAAATATTTTCTTGATAATGTAAATGAATAAAAGCGAGACATTTTGTAAACTATGATGATAATCTTGTAAAGTATTTTCTTCATGGTCTGCTTGTAATAAAAGATAATACATAAATTGAACAAGTTGTGTTGCTAAATAGTATTCTTTATGTTTTTCTTGATAAAATTCAAAGGATACATGATTGATGTTTTTAATAATGTCGATTATTTCTTTTTGTTTTAAAAGACAAATTCCAATGTTCATTTGTTCAATTTCTTTTTCCATAGGACTTTTTTCATAAAAATTAATAAAACTTTTGGGAAAAAGAAAAGAACGATAATATGCTGTTTCTACTTCGATAAACTGATGAAATACTCTTTTAGAAATAAAAATAGCTTCTCCTTGATGAACTTCTATCGTTTTTCCAAGTGAAATATTTTTTATAATTCCTTCTAAAACATAAGTTATTTGCATATCTTCATGCCAATGCATTTCTTGAAAACGCATACGCGGTGGAATTGTTTTTTTATTATTACAATCAAGAGCAAGAAAAGGAAAATTGGTATGAATACGTGGATTTTTTACAAATAAATCATAAGAGTTATAATCTTGCATCCAATCACCCCTTTTCTTTTATTTTAATCTATTTATTTAAAAAATTCATTAAAATCTTTTGGTGATTCTTTTCTATTTGATAAAGTATATGTACGTTTTGATTACACCACTTTTCTTCATTTTTCCTCCACATTTGGTAATAACATTGAACAAGCAAGAGCAATTGCACAAACAATTGTCATAATAATAAAAGCATAATTTAAACCATAAGCATCTGAAACATAGCCAAGAACAGGACATAATGCTGCGCCAATACTTACCACTAAACCTAAAGTAATACCAGAGGCAAATCCAGTATGATTAGGTATATACTTTTATCCTAAAACAACCATTGGACTATAAGAAAGACTTTCACCACATGTCATGAAAATAAGCATTATTAAGGCAATCACGAAATGACTTGTATTAGTAAAAATAAAGATTGCAGGTAAGAAGATACAAAAACTAAGACGTACCATTTTACGATGTCCAAAACAATCGGCAATTCCTCCACCTAAAAGAGTAGCAATCGATCCTATTCCATAAAAAACACTCAATAACATACTTGCGAATGAATTTGGTTTAGAAAATTGTTGAATAAAATAAAACGCTAAGAATGTGGAAATTCCATTAGAAAGAATAGAACGACTAAAAACAACACCACATAATTTAATAAAACCACTCCAATCATCCTTTTGTTCACTTTTTACTTCTTCTTTCTTTTCAACTTCTAAAACATCCAAATTTTCAAAATCTTTATTAAAGAAAGAACAAACAATTCCAAAAACAATACCAGGAATCAAGAAAAGAATTGTTCCTTTCATCCCAAATAAATTCATTAAAAAAGCTGTATAAACTGGTCCTAATGTAAAACCAACCTTACCACCAAAAGAGAAAATACTCATTCCTTTTCCTTTGGCATTTTTACTAGAAACACTATTGACAAGTTTGGCAGCTTGAGGATGGAACATCACTACTCCAATTCCACTAATAATGACTACAATACATAATCCAAAGAAATTAGAAATAAAACCCGTAACTGCCATTCCACCTGAAGCAAGTAATACGCCTAATGTCATATATAATAGTTTATTCTTTTTATCCGATAACATCCCAATAAATAGTTGAACGAAAGCTCCAAAAACATTTGATACCGTAACTAACATGGCAGCTGTTGTATAATCATAATGATATGTTGCAATTAAAAATGGTAATACAGCAGATAAAATACTTTGATTAATGTCTGAACATAAATGTCCTAAAGATAAAACATATTTATAGGGAGATATCCACAAAAAGCACTAAAAAATATAACAATATCAACATTTATATAAGAATATAAAAAAAAGATGCCGAAGCATCTTTCTCATTAATAATTTTCTGCATGAACTTCAAAGTATGCTTGTGGATGATCACATACTGGACAAACATCAGGTGCTTTTTCCCCAACAACGATATGTCCACAGTTACGACATTCCCAAACCTTTACTTCACTTTTAGCGAAAACTTCTTGCATTTCTACATTATGTAATAAAGCTCTATAACGTTCTTCATGATGTTTTTCAATTTCTCCAACTTTGCGGAATTTAGCAGCAAGTTCTGGGAAACCTTCTTCTTCTGCAGTTTTTGCGAAACCTTCATACATATCAGTCCATTCGTAGTTTTCACCTTCAGCTGCAGCCGCTAAATTTTCTGCTGTATTTCCAATACCATTTAATTCTTTAAACCACATTTTAGCATGTTCTTTTTCATTATCAGCTGTTTTTAAAAATAATGATGAGATTTGTTCAAAACCTTCTTTTTTAGCTTTTGAAGCAAAGTAAGTATATTTATTTCTTGCTTGAGATTCTCCCGCAAATGCTTCCATTAAGTTTTTTTCTGTTTGTGTTCCTGCATATTTATTAGCCATATTATATCTCCTCTTCTCTATTCCTTGTTAGGAATAATTCCTACTTATATATTAATTCAACTCATCCTATTTGTCAATAAAAATGAATAGAAATAAAAGTGAGGCTATTTAACCTCACTTCGTTCAACCCATTTAATACATACATCTTTTCCATATTATAAACTTTTTTTAAATCTTTATTAATATACAAAAAAATCTAACATTTGATTGTTAGATTATTTGACACCGTGTGTTGTATTTTCATCATAATGATATGTATCAACCATTTGATGAACTTCTTTTCTAATATTACTATCTTCATCATAAGCCACTTGATAAAGATAATCTAATTGATCAAAGAAATCTTGAGATAACTCAATAGGTTTACCAATATGAATCATCTTATTAGGTGTTGTTTGCATACCTTCTTCTTTCATCAACATTTCTTCATATAACTTTTCACCAGGTCTTAGACCAATAAATTTAATTTCAATATCTACATTTGGCTCTAATCCCGATAATTTAATTAAGTTTTTAGCCATATCTAAAATCTTAACAGGTTTTCCCATATCTAAGACAAAGATTTCCCCACCATGAGCATAAGCACCTGCTTGTAATACAAGTGAAACAGCTTCAGGAATCGTCATAAAATAACGAATAATATCAGGATGAGTAATTGTAATTGGTCCTCCATTTTGAATTTGTTTTTTAAATAATGGAATAACTGATCCATTAGATCCTAATACATTTCCAAAACGTACAGCTACAAATTCTGTTTTTGATTTCTTATCAAATGATTGAACAATCATTTCACATAATCTTTTTGAAGCACCCATAATATTGGTTGGGTTAACAGCTTTATCTGTTGAAATTAAAATAAACTTTTTAACTCCATATTGATCTGCAGCTTTAGCAACATTTAAAGTTCCAAAAACATTATTTTTAATTGCTTCATGTGGTGCATCTTCCATTAAAGGTACATGCTTATGAGCTGCTGCATGATAAACAATATCTGGATGGTAATAAGCAAATAAATCATTGATCTTATTTTGATCTCTAACAGAAGCAATCATTGTTTCTAAATTTAATTTAGGATATTTACGTTGTAATTCTAATTGAATATCATAAGCATTATTTTCATAAATATCTACAATAATTAATTGTTTAGGATGACTCTTAGCAATTTGTCGACATAACTCACTACCAATAGATCCTCCACCACCAGTAACCATGACAACTTTATCTTGAACATATCCCATAATTTCTTCTAAGTTTACTTTAATAGGATCTCTTCCAAGTAAATCTTGAACTTCTACATCTTTTAATTTTTCTAAAGTAATTTCATCATTTAAGAATTGATAAATACCAGGTAATTTTTTTAATTTACATTTAGTTTCTTTACAAATATTTAAAACTTCAGAAACTTCTTTATCATCAATAGAAGGTAAAGCAATATAAATTTCATCTACATGATATTTTTCAGCTTGTTGCAAGATTTCATTTCTTCCTCCAACAACAGGTACATTATGGATTCTTCTTCCTTTTTTAGATAAATCATCATCAATAAAACATACCACTTCTTTATTGATTTTTGGTGTAACTAATGTTTCTCTTAAAATCTTTTCACCAGCTGAACCAGCACCAATAATCATGACACGACTTTCTATATGTTCTCCTCTACCTAATAAATGGTGTCTAGAAGCATATAATCTTAAAAAACGATATCCAAATCTAGCTCCACCAACAAGCATAAGCAAGATAAGTAAATAAAGGAACACCGTACTAATAGGTGGTGTCACCGGACAAATCGTACATAAAATACAATAAACAATCGTACTTAAAAATGATGCTATAATAACATTTAATAATTCATTGACAGAAGCATATCTCCATAAACTATCATATAATCTTAATAAGACAAAAAAGATTAAGCTACTAACAATTAAACCACTTAATAAATAATAAGAATATCGTAAAAAACTTAATTCTATATGACCGTTATAAGCAATAATAGATGATAAAAAGAAAGCAATAATGACACTTAAAATATCAAAAGCGACTAAGCAAGTTTTTCTTATTAAAATCTGACTTCTTTCTTTTGTCATAAAATCCCCTCTCTTAATTTTTGACATTTTTATTTTCACTTTCTAAGTAGAATAATAAAACATTAACTATAATCATTATAATGTCCAAAATAAAAATAACAATAATTATTTTGTTCTTTTTACTAAACGACATTATTTGATACTCAACAACACTATCATTCATTTTTTGTATTCAAATACTACCATATCAATATTCTTAATACAATTCATTTCTATTGATTTTTCAAACTAATTGATAGATAATATCAATTAGTATTGGAGGAGATTTCATGTCTTTTATTGATATACATGGTCATTATGCTTGGAATATTGATGATGGTATACCATCTTATGAAGATGCAAGAAAAGCTTTAGAGCTTGCTAGAGAAAATAGAATAAGTGCAATCGTTGCTACACCACATGTAACTCCCGGTGTTCATACTAAAGATGATATTCATGATTTTATTCAAAGAATTGATGATTTAAGAATGTTAGCAACTGAATATAATATTGATATATTAGATGGCTGTGAATTATTTCTTAATCATGATTATCAAAAAGCTCTAGATCAAAATCTTTTTATTCCTATCGAAAACACACAATATGTTTTAGTAGAATTTGATGTACGAAAAGAAATAGGAAATGAACAAGAAGTAGAAGAAAGATTATATGATGTACAATTTAAAGGTTATACTCCTATTATTGCTCATGTTGAAAGATATTTTAAAAATGGACTAGATATTGAAAGAGTAAATGGTTTTATTGAAAGTGGTTGTATTATTCAAGTAAATGCTACAAGCTTTTTAGGGTATCATGGTAAACAAGCTAAAAAAAATAGCTTTTCAACTATTAGATGAAGGCTTGATCCATGTAATTGCTACAGATACGCATCGAGCTACTGGTTCTCGAAAACCTTGTTTAAATAAAATATTTTATTTACTTGAAAAAAAATATAATTATCATGCTATTCATACTTTAATGTCAGAAAATCCTTTACATATTTTAAAAAATGAATGGTTAGAACCGGTCTATGCAAGAGAATCATTTTTTAAAAAATTAGCTAAAAAACTTAAATCTAAATAATTCAAAAGGAGTCAACAAAGACTCCTTTTATTTATTCCTATAAAAACTTAAAAAGTAAGCGTCAATTTATAAGCATAGAATAAAAGAAGTTTAACAACTTTTATTGTTTAAACTTCTTTTGTAATTTATTAAAATACTTTTTTCTTTTTTAAGATAATAATTGCTAGTAATGATACCAAACATCCCATTGTAAGTAATTCAACTGGTGTTTGATCACCTGTTTTTGTACTCTTTTGAGTTGTATTTTTGACAACAGTTGTCGTAACATTATTTGTTTTGTTGTTTGCATCATCTTTTTTATCTGTTGTTGGTTTTTGACTTGAATTGTCATCTTTTCCAGTATCTGGTTTTGAATTATCATCTTTAGAATTACTAACTGTAAATACTGTTTCAACATTTCCTAATGTAGAAGTAATTTTGATCGTATATTCTCCATTATCTAATGTTTTTAAATATTCTTCACTTAAAATAATGTTTACTTTGTTAGAAACATTTTCAATTGTATAGTATTTTGTATCTAATTCTTTACCATTAACAAATACTTTTAAAACATTTCCTTTAGAAACATTCATTGTAATTTTCAATGGTTTTGAATCTTTAACATCATATTTACTATTTTCACCCGCAATAATTTGTGCTCTTTCTTGAACATTAATTAAAGCTGTTCCAACTTTACCATCAATTCCTGAATATTTAACACTTACTTCTTTTGTATCTTTTGTGATTTTTTCTTTTGGATTTTCAAATACCCAACCTTCAGGTAATTTAATTGTATCTAATGTATCACCAACGAAACCATTTAATTCTAATCCAGATTTTTCTAAATCTTTTTCGAAAATTCTTTCTTCAACTGTAAGTAAAACTTCTCTTCTTGTTCTTGCAGCTGTTGTATTTCCTTTTTCATATACTGTGTAATATAAATTATATGTTCCTGGTTTTAATGATTTTAAGGCTTCTTGATCATCTTTACCTGTACATAATAGTGATACATGTGTGTTTCCACCAACATTTGTGAACATTGGTT
>ERZ857965.1518-NODE-1518-length-23127-cov-8.609353_pt1 | contig 23127 bp, 16 predicted proteins | sample MGYA00519758_ERZ857965 | MGnify/ENA primary metagenome ERZ857965 (study PRJEB31778, sample SAMEA3449381) | human gut metagenome | biome: human gut; feature: human-associated habitat; material: faeces | place: United Kingdom | collected 2010/2012 ... | reverse complement strand
TAATGTACCGGTGTACCAGAGGAGGGTGGGGTGGCTCCTCGGAGAGTGATGTGGTGCCTGGGGAGGGAGGCGTGACATCGCATGGCACAGGCGTGACGGCTCTGTGGGGATGCGCCGTGCGGTGCGGGCATGCCGGGAATGCTAGGGCGGCAAACGAAAAAGCCGCACCCGGGTGGGATGCGGCTTGACACTTAATGCGGTATCGCTCAGGCGGCGATGACATCGACGACCTTGCGGTCGTGACGGACGCCGAACTTCACGCTGCCGTCGGTCAGCGCGAACAGGGTGTGATCCTTGCCCATGCCGACGTTCTGGCCAGGGTGGAAGTTGGTGCCACGCTGACGAATGATGATGTTGCCGGCGACGACGGCTTCGCCGCCGAACTTCTTGACGCCGAGGTACTGAGGCTTCGAATCGCGACCGTTGCGCGAGCTGGAAGCACCCTTCTTATGTGCCATGATTCAGATCCTTCCTGTATTGGCTCAGGCGATCGCCGTGATCTTCACGGCGGTCAGCTTCTGACGGTGACCCTTGCGACGAGTCACGCCGGTCTTGTTCTTGTACTTCATGATGTTGATCTTGGGGCCCTTGGCCTCGTCGTCAATGACTTCACCCTTGGCGGACACCGCGGCGAGATCCTTGGCGCCCAGCGTCACCTTGGCACCATCCACAACCAGCGCGACCGGGAATTCAACGGTCTCGCCTTTCTTCGCCTCAAGACGGTTGACGAGAATCACGTCACCGACCTCGACCTTTTCCTGATGGCCACCGGCCTTCACAATCGCGTACATGCTTCGTTCCTTGCTATGGTGTTATAAAAGCTACTTGCCTGACGCACGCAAGCCGCTGGTCAGACACCAGCAATCTAATCTACACTGACCCATGTACTAACGCAAATCATATTTCCGGCGTGTCAGGTTGACACACCGGAAATCATGATTCATTCAGCGCGTCGGGTCACTCATCCTCGTCGGTGCCGTTCGCGGCGACCGCCGCGGCGGCGATCTGCGCGAGCTTGGCCTTGATATCCGGCGAGGAGCCCTGCGGCACCTGCACATCCGTACCGCGGCCGTGCTTGTTGGTCTTGATGAACGGATCGCCACCCTTGAGCGCATACGGATCGTCGTAATCCGCGCTGACGGTCGGCTCGTCATGCAGGATGAACCCGCGGCCATGGCAGGTCGGGCACTCCTCGGAGAACGCTTCGACCAGGCCCTGGCCGATGCGCTTGCGCGTCATCTGCACCAGACCCAGCGACGTGACCTCCGCCACCTGATGCTTGGTGCGGTCACGCGCCAGGCATTCGACCAGACGCCGCAGCACCAGATCGCGGTTGGCGGGCATCACCATGTCGACGAAATCGATCATGACCATGCCGCCGATATCGCGCAGACGCAGCTGGCGCGCGATCTCCTCGGCCGCCTCCAGGTTGCATCGCGTCACCGTCTCCTCAAGGCTCTTGCCGCGGCCGATGAACCGGCCGGTGTTCACGTCGATCGTGGTCATGGCCTCGGTGCGGTCGATGACGATCGACCCGCCGGAAGGCAGGTACACCTGACGCTCCATGCCCTTCCTGAGCTGCGCGTCGATCTGCCACTTGTCGAACACGTCCTTGCCCTGATGCTCGGACGGATCCCACTTGGACAACTTCTCCTTGAGATCGGGCGCCATCGTGTCGAGGTATTCCTCGATGCGCTCGTACACCTTGTCGCCCTCGACGATCAGCTCGCCGAAATTGTCGTTGAAGATGTCGCGCACCACGCGGATCGCGACGTCCGGCTCGCCCTGCAGCAGCTTCGGCCGCTTGCCGTGCCAGAACTCCTCGCGCTTGGCGTTGATGCGCTCCCACTGGCGGACCAGGCTCTCCAGATCCTTGACGATCGCCTCCTCCTTGGCACCTTCGGCCGCGGTGCGGATAATCACGCCCATGTCCTTCGGCGCGATCTTCGAGACAATGCCCTTGAGGCGCGAACGCTCGCGCTCGCTCAGCTTGCGGCTCACGCCGGTCATGCCGCCGGACGGCACGAGCACCAGGAAACGCCCGGCGAGCGTGACCTGCGAAGTCAGGCGAGCGCCCTTGTGGCCGATCGGATCCTTGGTGACCTGCACGAGCACCGGGTCGCCAGATTTGAACGCCAGCTCGATGCGGCGCGGCTGCCCTTCGAGGCGGGTCGCGTCCCAGTTCACCTCACCGGCATACAGCACGCCGTTGCGGGACTGGCCGATGTCGACGAACGCCGCCTCCATGCTCGGCAGCACGTTCTGCACGCGGCCGAGGTAGATGTTGCCGACCGTGGCGACCTCCTGGATGTCGGAGACGTAATGCTCGACGAGCACGTTGTCCTCGATGACGGAGATCTGCGTGTGATGGCCGCGTTCGCGCACCACCATGAGACGGTTCACGTGCTCGCGGCGCGCGAGGAAGTCCTGCTCGACCAGCTGGCTCTGGCGGCTGCGCTCGCGGCGGTTGTCGCGGCGGCGCTGCTTCTTCGCCTCCAGTCGGGTGGAGCCCTCGACGTCGGTGATCTCGTCGATGTACTGCTGCTTGCGCGAGCGGCGCACGGTCATCTCATCGTCACCCTGCTCGTCGGACGCGCGGGAGCGGCGACGGCGACGGCGACGGGTGACGTTGGAGTCATCGTCTTCTTCCTCGTCGCGTGTGCGGCGGGACGACGGCTTGGCCGGCTCGTCCTGCTGCGCCGCGGACTGGCTGCTGTCCGACTCGCCGTTGCCGCGGCTGTCGTCGGCACGGTTCTGACGGGAGCGGCGACGGCGACGGGATCTCGTGCCCGAATCCTCGGAGGGCTCCTCGTCGTCGACCGGCGTATAGGAGATGCCGTCGAGCTCCAGGTCCTCCTCGATCTGCTCCACTTCGGCGGCCGCACGGCGCTCCTGCGCGTTCAGGCGACGGTTGCGGCGCGACGAACGCACCGGTTCGTCGGCCTCGCCGGATTCGTCACGGCTGCGGCTGTCGTCGGTATCGAAGCTGTCGACGCGCTCGATGTGGCTCAGACCGTCGATATCGCGACGGGAGGAAGCGCTCTTGTCCTTGTCCCCCTGCGCGCCGTCACGTGACACACGACCATTGCGCGAGCGACGGGACTTGCCACCGCCGCGGTTGTCGCGGTCGTCATCCTCGCGGTCGTCATCGCGCGCGTCGCGCACGATTTCCGGCACGGGCAGCACCGGCTCCTGGAACAGCACGGACGTCATCGCGTGAGCGCGCGGCGCAGGTTGCGGCAGCGTGCTAACGACATCCAGGGCGCGGGACAGATCGGCGGAATCATCGCGGACGATGATATCGGTGCCGGTATCGACGCCGAGGTCGTCATCCGACGGCTCGCCCGGAACGGTCGGCGAAGCGTCCTCGCGCGAGGAGAACATGGCGGTGCGACGACGCACGCGGGTGCGCCGGGGTTCGGCCTGATCGGCGTCATCGTCATGGCGCTTCGTCGCTTTCGAGGAGCGCGACGCGGACCGAGACTTGCCGTCGGCCTTGGCGTGCCGCGCATCATCCTTCTTTTCGGAATCGGCCGATGCGGCGGTCTCCGGCGATTCGTCGGCCGCCTTCGAGCGGCGACGACGGGTAAGGGGCTGCTCCACCACGGGTTCCGCGAACAGCGGAGCGGAATGGTCCTCGACCTTCAGCGCGACCGCGGCACCGGCGGCACCGGCGCCACGAACCACGCGGCGGCCACCGCGGCGACGACGCGGCGCTGCAGGCGTTTTATCGGCCGAATCAGGCGACTGGGCCGCATCGGCATGGGTAGGCTGCTGCTCTTCGGTTTCGTCACGACTGAAACCGTTATCGTTCACACTAGGCACGATACTCCTCACGACGTGCTGCACCACGTCGCACACTCATGGCCTCATGCGGTCTCACACCACGCTCTCACCGTGGCCGCGCTACGCTTGCGCCCGCAGGAAGCAAATCCGTTAAAAGTCCGTGTGCGTGCTTCGGCGGACACCAGCGCTCGCGCACCTTCATGCATGCGAGGGGATCGACGCCTTTCACGCTCAGGTGGTTTGCAGAACCACCATCTTTAAGTATGGCACACAATTTGACCGGCCATGACCATCTCACCATATTCAACGTTCTTTTGGCGTGGCGACAACGCCCAGCCCATGCTTGTACGCAGACGCTTTCGCTCCGCGAACGGTGTCAGGATCCGTATCATCGTCATCGATGCGGACGGCGACGACATCGTCGACAAAACCTGCAGCGCCAACTGACAGCGTTGTGCGGGCAGCCGTCCGCACACTATTCGATGGCACGGATGCCGACATCCGCGCCCGAACCCCGCTCACGCGCGGCCGGTGAGCCAGTCCTCCAGGATGCCGGCCATGGTCGCCAACTCGCTTTCGGCGATCTGCTCGTCATGCTTGTGCGCAAGCAGCGGGCTCCCCGCGCCCAGGTTCACCGCGGGCACACCCAGCAGCGAGAACCGCGCGACATCGGTCCACCCGAGCTTCGCCAGCGGTTCCCGTCCCGTACGCTCACGCACCAGCTTCGCCAACGACACCACCATCGGCGCGTCCATGCCCGGCCGGGCGGACGGCGACTCGTCCTTCATCTCGATGCCGAAGCCCTCGAACACGCCACCGGTGGCGACATGCTCGCCATTGCCGAGCTCCGCGCCGGCATCCGCGCCCATCATCAGTGTCTTCGCCTGCGGCAGCGTCTTGTCGGGCGCGAACCGGTAGTTCACATGGACACGGCATTCGTCGGGGATGACATTCGTCCCCTTGCCGCCGGAAATCAGCGTCGCGTTCAGCCCCTCGCGATAATCCAGCCCATCCACCGTGATGGTGCGCGGCTCGTAGGAGTTCAGGCGGTTCAGGACATCGGCGGCCTTGTGAATGGCATTCTCCCCCATCCATGCCCTGGCCGAATGCGCCGCGACCCCGTGCGTGACCACGTCGAATCGCATGGTGCCGTTGCAGCCGCCCTCGATGCCGCAGTCGGTCGGCTCGCCGATGATCGCGAAATCGCCGGCGAGCCAATCGGGATGCGCCTCGGCCACCTTCCGCAGACCGTTCTTCTCGGCCGCAACCTCCTCATGGTCGTAGAACACGTACGTCAGGTCATATTGCGGGTCGACCAGCGTGGCGGCGAGGTACAGGAACACCGCGTCGGATGCTTTCATGTCGGTCGCGCCGCGGCCCCACATCACCCGCTCGCCGGGGTGCGCCGCGGCGACGTCCTCCCGGATCAGCGGGTCGCCGGGCACCAGCCAGCGCGGCGGGAAGTTGTCGATCACCGGAACCGTGTCAAGGTGCCCGGCGAGCACCACGCGCCGAGGCCTGCCGAGCGACGTGGACGCGACCACCGTGTCGCCGTGCCTGTGCACCGTCAGGTGCGGCTTCGACCGCAGGAACGCCTCCACGGCGTCGGCCAGCGGCTTCTCGTCATCGCTGACGGAATACGAGTCCATGATCTGTTCGAGCAGTGAGGCGAGCGCCTTCTCGCGCGTGCCGGTCGTGTCGCAGGTGATCGGCGCGATCGCCGAGCGCGGGTCAGCACCGGCCGCTGCCATCGTCGTTGTCGTAGTCATGCTGACCATCCTAACGGCAGCACGTCCCGTCGGAGCCCGTTGCCGGGCCGGAATGAGACGGTCGAACTCCCCGTCGGCGGCGAGAACAAGCGCGCGACGCGCAGCATGCCGTGCTACCGTGGCTCGCGAGACGGGTTTCGCCTGCGTTATGAGACAGAACCTCGCGAAACACATGCGTATGGCAGTATGGGGTTTGCCAGCAAACGGAAAAGGGATGGGAATATGCCGGGTCTATTAAATGCGATGGAAGGCTTCTGCGTCATCGGCATCGTAATCGGAGTCGGATATGTGGCCGCTCGAATGCGCATAGGCGGGCCGAGCGCCCAGATGGTGCTCAACCGTTTCAGCTTCTTCGTGTCCAGCCCGTGTCTGATGTTCGCAATTCTGTCGAAAGAGCCGATCTTCGAGATCTTCCATTCGTCGATCATCGTGGCGTTCTTCTCCGCTGTACTCGTCGGCGCGCTGTTCCTGGTGCTGAACAAGCTGTTCTTCCACTTGGGGCCGGCAGACGCGACCGTCGGCGCGCTGAACTCACTGTATCTGAACTCGAACAACATCGGCCTGCCCATAGCCACGTACATCCTCGGCAACGGAGCCCTGGTGGCACCGATCCTGGTCATGCAGCAGGCGATCTTCACGCCGGTCGGCCTGACGGTGCTCGACGTGACCACCAAGGGCAAGGTATCGGTCAAGGAAATCCTGAAGCAGCCGCTGCATCAGCCGCTGCTGATCGGCTCCCTGGGCGGCATCCTGGTTTCGGCGATCGACGCGAAGATCGGCTGGTTCCCCGTGCCGAACTTCATCTTCGATCCGATTGACATGATCGGGGACTCCGCGGTTCCGATGATCCTGATGGCGTTCGGCATGTCGCTGCACGGCACCAAGCCGCTGCAGCAGAAGGGCGACCGCCCGGCGATCTTCACCGTAGCCGTACTGAAGAACATCGTGATGCCGATCATCGCCTTCCTGCTCTCCTATTTCGTCATGGGATTCCGCGGCGCGACGCTGTACGCCTGCGTGGTACTGGCGGCGCTGCCGACCGGCCAGAACGTCTACAATTACGCCGCCCGGTACAACGTTGGACTTACGTTCGCACGCGACGGCATCCTGATGAGCACGATGACGAGCCCCATATTCATCGCGGTTATCGCCGCTCTGCTGAGTTGACGCTCTCAAAACTCGCAGATAGGGGGCCTTTTAACGAAAAAGGCCCCCTATCTGCGAGTTTTGAGAGCGTGCGATCAGTCGTCGGCACGCCAGTCGGTGAGATTCAGGCTGGCGGCGACACGGTTCGAGGCGAATGCGCCGACGGAGACCAGCGCGTAGCACAACGCTATGCCGCCGAAGAAGCTGAGCAGCGTGGCGGGCTTGGTCATGGATGCGGCGAACAGCGGGAACATCAGCAGCATCGAGCAGCCGCCGGCAACGGCCACCACCGTGTTGAGCGGGGTCAGCACCTCGATGAAACGCGCACGGTTCAACGTTTTCACGTCCGTCCCCTCCAACACCAGCATGCGGTATTCGGAAACCTGGTCGTAGACGCTGCCCGCTTGCATCACTCCGGAGCTGACGGCCGCCAGCACGGCCGCGAATCCGAGCGTCAGCAACCCTCCGGTGCCGATGTCGCGGATGAAGGCCAGTCCCGGTTCGGGTACGCCTTCGACAGGCGCGGTCGACGATGCGCCGATGAACCCGCAGATCGAGGTGATGCCAGCGATGAACACCGCCAGCGCGATGCCCGACACATTGCGCCATGCCCGCTTGGGATTGTCGAGGATGCGCCGCATCGCGATCATCGTGGCGGCGTCCTTAGGGCGGCGGGACCGCAACCTCGCCCGTGCGGTCACCACCCATGAGCCGATCAGGTTCACTAGAGCGAAGCACAGCGCGATGAACCCGATAATCACCGCATACATCGTCACCTCACCGTAATGCAGCAGGCCCTGCGGGTTCTTGAACAGCACGATCGCGGCCACCAGCACGACCAGGAACACGATTACGCGCCACTTCGTGGGCAGCGGCTGGGCGGTCCGAGCGGTAACGCCCAGCGGGGTGATGGCGACCCGACGCAGCGTCAGCAATGCGGAGATCAGCGCCAGGACCGTGACCACCACCAGCACGACGATCAGCGACAGGGATCCTACCCACAACTGCTCGAACGTGAACCTCTGATCCTGGAAATTCAGCAGCATGATCAGCGGCATGATCGCGAAATAGCCGACGATGCCGATCAACGCGCCAATGAGCGCCTGTCCGGCGGCATCCAACGCGGTCAGTCTGGTCACCTGACTGGTGGTGGCGCCCGCGAGGCGCAGTGCCGCCAATCGCGCGTCCCGCCGCGATGCCGCCAATCGCGCCGCCGAGCCGGCGAGCGCCACGAACGGCACGATCAGCAGTATGCAGGCGAAGGCCGCCAGCATCACGTACGTGCTGGCGTATTGCGCCCAGTCGTGCTGGTCCTTGAGCCGTCCGGCCCACACCGCCCATGTGCCCGGCGCGCAGGTCGACCTGTCAATCAGGCATTTCAGCGTATGGTCGGCGGACGCGCGCCAGATGAACCCGTGCACGCCGCCCAGCACGGTCAGGAAGATGGCCGTCGCCGCCGCGAACGCGACGATGGCCAACGCCGATGTGTGGCCGGAACCGCCGCGCCGGCCTGGGCGGTGGAACAGCCGCCATAGTGCGAACGTGCTCATTGGGCGCCTCCTGCGGGAACTGCCGGGTGCAGCGAGACTGAGGGTGGTTCAGCGCTCTCGGGCCGCCCCCAGTCAGCCTGCGGATGCCGAACCCCCGCCAGCGGGGGCAAGGCCGGCGTCGGCCGTCTGGCTCTGAGGCGGCCGTCCTGCATCGTCATCGTGCGGCCGCAGAAGCCGGCGACGTTGGGATCATGAGTGACGATCACCACGGCAGCGCCATTATCACGCGCGGCTTCCATGAGAATGCTCATGACCTCGCGGCCGGTGGCCTGGTCGAGCGCGCCGGTCGGCTCGTCGGCGAAGACGACCGCCGGCTGTACGGCAAGTGCGCGGGCGATGGCGATGCGCTGCATCTGCCCGCCACTCATCTCGCCGGGCCGCTGCGAGGCCAGCTGCCGCAAACCCAGCCGTTCCAGCCACAGCATCGCCGCATCGGTGGCGGAACGGTAGTCGGCGCCGTCCAGCATCATCGGCAACGCGATGTTCTCCACCGCCGGCAACTCGGGCAACAGCTGTCCGGATTGGAACACGAAGCCGAACGCACCGCGGCGCAGTTTGGTCCGGTCCGCGTCGCTCATCGCGGTCAGATTCGCGCCTTGGAAGGTCACCGTGCCCGACGTCGGGCGGATGATGCCGGCGAGCGCGTGCAGCAGCGTCGACTTGCCGGAACCGGACGGTCCCATCACGGCGACCGTCTCGCCGGGAGCCAAGTCGAAGTTCACGTGATTGAGCGCTAGCGTATGCACGGCGGGCATGGCGTAGCCGGTTCCGCCGGCCGCATACGGATGGGGGCCGCCGGTTCCGGCGCCTCGCGGCATCACGCCGGTGACACTGTGGTCCGCCTGCACACGGGCCATGCCTGCGGTGTAGTCCATGACCAGGTCACGGGCCTCGATCACCGGTGTCCACGACTGAGACCGGGCGCGGGACTGAGATTGCGATGTTGCTGTGTTCATGCCTCCGAGATTACGCAGGCGGCACGCGACCGGCCATCGGGCGGCGGTATGAGCCTTGCGGCGAACCGGTTCTCCCCTCATCCGGAAGGATTAGGGGAAGAGAGTGGTGGCACTACCCTGAGCGCCCACAGGGCCGTGATTGCAGGGCCCGAAGGTCTGTCGCGAAGCGAGACTAAGGCCCCCAGTCGCTCGTCTGCGGTACGGCTCGGCAGCCGTGAATATATATTGCATTATATCATGTAGTACTATGCGTAATATAATGCATATTTTGTTGTGATTAAGGTGGTGACTTACATGGACATCAAGGAACGTGCGGAGGCGTTACGAGAGATCTCCACGCCGGGCTCTCGCATCGGGTTGACCGAGTTGTCCCGTTCGAACGCATGGCGAAAGGCGCTGGAGCAGCGGGGATTGCTGGAAATCGTCGACCGCGCCGACACAGCCGGCTATCTGGTGTCCGTGGACTCTCTCAACGAGATGCTGGATGTCATCAATGCGCTGGAATCCGAGGTCGAACACCTCACCATACAGCAGATGTTCACCGCCCGAGGCGATAAGGAACAATGGGAGACCGGCTCCGAACTGTCACAGTCGGCGCAGGAAAGCCTGAAGCGGCGCAAGGAGAAGATTCACGCGTTCCTTTATGGCGGTCGCTGATGGCCGCCGACTACGCATTATTGGAGCAAGCCATTGCCATCATCTCGTCCGTCCGCGGTCTGTATATGGATCCGGATGCACTTGCGGATGATGTGATTCTTCTGGCATATGTCTGGCCCGACGAAGGCGAATTCAAGATGGCGGTGGCCAGAGCTCACCGAACCTTGACACAGCTCGTGGAGGGCAACGTAGAAGGAAGCCCTCTCAAGTACGGTTTCAGCGGGTGGCGTTCCTTCCACTTCCAACATCGACGAGGCCAACAGTCGCGCGCCGACATGCGCATCGTGTATATGCCCCTCGACACGGGAATTCGCGTCAAAGGATTCGGAAACCGCCACCTTCCATCCGACATCTACCAGCGTTTGGCGCAACTGCAGTAACCGTCACGAACACCGTGCGGCAGCGGCCAGCGCGCGCAGGCGCTCGGCGAAGCGCGGCCAGTCTGTGCGCATCGCGGTCAAGAGCTTGCGGTCGGGCACTTCGTCGATCGGCACCCATTCGATTTCCATGCTCTCGTCATCGTTCGCCCGCGGCACGACCCGGTGACCGGGCTTCTCGAACGCGAAGACCGTGGTGTACGCCCATGGCCCGTGATCCTCACGGTAGGACCCGACCACCTCGATGTCTTCGGGCGTGATGTTCGCCTCCTCGTAGCTCTCGCGCAGCGCACCCTCGATCGGGCTTTCACCGTCGGCCGTCGCGCCGCCGGGAATGCCCCATGTGCCGCCTTCCGCGCTCCACGCGGCGCGATGCTGCATCACCACGCTGGTCACTTCGCCGCTCTTGGGGTCACGCCGCGCGAGCAGCACGCCGGAGGCACCGTTCAATCCCCAGTGCTTGCGCCCGCATGCGCAGTCGATCCAGCCGTCGCCGGGCTGATGCACGTTCTCCTTGGGCGGCACGACTCCGCCGCCTCCGGTCTTGTCTTCGGGCGCCGATTCCCCGCGGGCCACGTTCCACAGGTCGGTCCAGTCCACGCCGAGCTTGCCGACGAGTCGGCGAAGCAGCGGCAGACTGATGCCGATGATGCCATGCGGGTCGCCGTCGATGCCATCGATGAACGCGCCGCCAAAACCTTCCAGCGTAAACGATCCCGCGACTTCCAGCGGCTCGCCGGTGGCGATGTATCGTTCGATGTCGCGGTCGCTGAACTCGCCGAACCGCACGACGGCATGACTCGCGCCGCGCTCGACGCGCCCGGACGCGAAGTCGATCACGCAGTGCCCGGTCCACAGCTCGCCGGTGGCACCGCTCATGCGGTGCAGTCGCTCACGTGCCACCTCGACGCTGTGCGGTTTGCCGTAGCATTCGCCGTCAAGCAGGAACATCGAATCACAACCGACGATCAGCGGGCCGCCGCTCGCCCGAGTGAGCCCCGGCTGCATGGCAATCACATTGGATATCGGCTCGGTGACGGTCGGCATGTCCACGCCGGAGAAGTCACGGGTCATCGCGATCGGCGCCTTCGAATAGTCAAGCGGAGCGCCACTCTGGCGAGGTATGTCCGCGACGTTCATCTCGCCGCGAAGCTCCGCGGCCTGCAACGGGTACGCGATCACGCGCTCGCCCGTCGCGCTCGCGGCCGCGTCGGCGACATCGCGGTACGCCTGATGCACGGCCTGCGCTTTGGCCTCGGCCAAAATCATCACGCGCTGTTCGACGTTCAGCTGGTCAACGGTGACGCCGCGCTCGGCGGCGGCCTTTTCCAGCGCAGCCGGCTCATCGACATGGGACACGCGGATGGTCGGGCAGATGCCGGCCGCATACAGCACATCCCGGCGCGGCTGGGACTTCGACGCCAGAATCATCGGAATGGACATGATCGTCACCTTTCTTTTGCCGCCGCACCAGCTGCCGCATCACCCAACCGGCAACTTCGCGCTCCCCTCATCTCCGGCCCGAAGAGCGGGCGAGGAGGTACGTGCGGTATTCCTACTTACGCTCGACCTGCACGCCGACCGTGTCGATGGGCAGGTGCAGCACCTTCCAATGGCCGGAAGCCAGCTGTTCCGCCGCGACCTCATCGATGTCCGCCACGGCGTCGCCGTGATGCAGCACCAGCACGCACGGGCCGGCGCCGGACACCATGGCGGCGAAACCACGGGAACGGAACGCCTGAATCAGGTCCCATGACGGCTGCATGAGCCCCTTGCGATACGGCTGGTGCAGGCGATCCTGCGTGGCAGCGTACAGCAGCGCGTTCGGCTCTTCGCCGGACGCGAGCGCGCGCGGGTTCATCGCCGCGGCCATCAGCGCCACGCGCGACACGTTAAACACCGCGTCGCGATAGGCGACCTCGCCGGGCAGCGCCTCGCGCGCCTTCTCGGTGGACAGTTCGTAGTCGGGCACGAACACGGCCGCCGTGACGCCCGGATCGACCGCGTACTTGACCGTGTGGAAACCGCCGTGCAGCGGGTCTCCACCGGGGATCGGCACCGAGCCGACCCCTTCGGCCGTGTCGAAGTTCCATGAGACGGTCATGCCGCCGTACACCGCCGGCGCCACGTTGTCGGGATGGCCTTCGATGGCGGCCGCCAGCTCGAAGATGGAATCGCGGTTGAGCCGGCCCTCCTGCGCGAACGCGGCAGCGGCGGCGATGCCCGCCACGATGGCTTCGGCGGACGACCCCATGCCGCGCGCCTGCGGGATGTTGTTGTGCGCTTCGAGGATGAACCCGACCTTGCCCAGGCCGAAGGTCTGGCATGCCTTGCGGAACGTGGAGACGACCAGATGGGTCTCGTCGCGCGGCAGCGTGTCCTCGCCCTCGCCATAGATCAGCACTTGCGCGGCGCGATTGGACGGGTCACGGCTGAGCGTGAAGGTGAGTTCGTCATGATAATCGAGGGCGAGGCCGACCGTGTCGAAGCCGGAGCCCAGATTGGCGCTTGTAGCCGGCACGCGGACCTTGACCTGTGTACAGATTGGTTCCATGATTCCTTGATTCAGCGATTCCGCCCCCGCTGACGGGGAGGGGAGCAAACGATAGTGAGATCGGGGTGGTTTCGCGGAAACGCCGCGAAACCACCCCCAGTCGGCTTTGCCGACAGCCCCCGACAGCGGGGGCAGGCAATCGTATGACTAGTCGAGCACGCGCAGGATGGACGGCTCTCCGGTGACGAAGTCCAGCGCGCGGACGGCTTCGACGGTCTCACGCAGCGTGACCTCGTCGGTCAGATGCGTGACGATGCGCAGCTGCTGGATCTCGCCGTCATAACCAGGATCGGTCATCGTCGGCTTGAGATCCTGATTGACACCGTTGATCGACACGCCGTGGTCGGCGAACTCCTTGGCGATGGCGGCGAGCACGCCCGGCTTGTCGTGGATGAGGAACCGCACGGCGAACGCGGCGCGGCTGGCGCTGATCGGCGCCTTGGGCAGCTCGTGGTACATGGGGATGGACGGGCCGGTGCAGCCTTGAGCGATGTGGCGGGCTTCGGTGACCACGTCGCCGACGACGGCGGAAGCGGTCGGAGCGCCGCCCGCACCGCGGCCGTAGAACATGAGGTCGTCGGCCGCCTCGGCCTTGACGAACACGGCGTTGAATGAGCCGTGCACGGATGCCAGCGGGTGCGATTCGGGAATCAGTGCCGGGTAGACGCGCGCCGACACACCGGCCTCGCCGTTCTCCACGACGGCGAGCAGCTTGATGACCTTGTGCTCGGCGGCGGCCGCGGCGATGTCGTCGGCGGTGATCTTCGTGATGCCCTCGACGCTCACGTCATCGATCGTCACGTTGGTGTGGAAGCCGAGCGTGGCCATAATCGCGGCCTTGTTGGCCGCATCGTAGCCTTCGATGTCGCCGGTCGGATCGGCTTCGGCGTATCCCTTGGCCTGGGCGTCCTTGAGCACGTCATCGAACTGCAGGCCCTTGGTGGTCATCTCGTCGAGAATGTAGTTGGTGGTGCCGTTGACGATGCCCAGCATGCTGGTCACCTTGTCGCCCGCCAGGGATTCGCGCAGCGGCAGCAGGAACGGGATGGCGCCACCAACGGCCGCTTCGAAGTAGATGTCGACGCCCTTGGCCTCGGCCGCGGTGTAGATTTCCGGGCCGTACTTGGCAAGCAGCGCCTTGTTGGCGGTGACCACGGAGGCTCCCGACTCGATCGCGGCCATCACGAACGTGCGGGCCACTGTGGTGCCGCCGATCAGCTCGACGACGATGTCGGCGTTGGTGGCGACCTTCATCGTGTCGGTCGTCAGCAGAGACTTGTCGATCCAGGGGAAGTCCACCTCATCGGGATCCAGGCAGGCCACGCCGACCAGCTCGATCGGACGCCCGATGCGGGCGGCGAGTTCGTCCTTCTGCTCCACCAGCAGACGTGCGGTCTGTGATCCGACGGTTCCCGCTCCCAACAGTCCAACGCGGATGGGGTTGTCATTCAGCTGTGCCACGGATTTCCTTCCTTCAGCGGTGTTTGGCGCGCCCGGCCGCCACTCACCGATAGATGGTCGCCGGGCCGGCGTCACTGTGTACCATCCTACGGAATGAATCCGACACGCCGCCCGTCAACGCCCCGGAGGCCGGATCCAGCTCCCAATGGCCTCGTTTCCCTTGGCTTTCCACTATGTAGCAGCGCCAACGACACGCCGAAGTAAAGTAGATTTACAAATTAACGCCGCAAACAGAGAAATCGTGAAACACCAGCTTCTCGTAGGGCTGAGCCCTTATACACCCGCCATGTTTCCTGCCTATTTAGCAAATAATCTTAACGAAACACGGGCCTCATATCGTAAAAGTCACGTACCATTGTTCATTGAAGCGGCGTTGCTGACATACTCGCGAGCGTCCGATCCAATGGTGGGATGGTACGCGAACGGGAATTGTGGCGGAAGAAAGCGCCGCCCGTATCCTCAGAGGGAGGTTGGAATGAAAGCATATATCCAGCGCCTTGGTCGCGCTCTTATGCTGCCCGTTGCGTGTCTGCCTGCTGCAGCACTCTTCCTGGGCATTGGTTATTGGATCGACCCGAGCGGTTGGGGTGGCAGTAACGTCGTCGCCGCCTACCTGTGCAAGACCGGCGGCGCGATCCTCGACAATCTGGGCCTGCTGTTCGCCGTTGGTGTCGCCATCGGCATGGCTCGCGACAAGGACGGCGCCTCGGCACTGTCCGCACTGGTCGGTTTCCTGACCGTCACCACGATCATGGGCTCCGCGTCCATGTTCCTTGGCTTCGACGCCACCAAGGTCGACACCGAGCACCCGGCATTCGCCGCTGGCGCCATCGGCAACAAGAACGTGTTCTTCGGCATCCTGGTCGGCTGCGTGGCAGGTGCGCTATACAACAAGTTCGGCAAGACAAAACTGCCGGACTTCCTGGCGTTCTTCTCCGGCCGCCGTTGCGTGCCGATCCTGACCGCCGCGGTCATGTCCATCATCTCGCTGCTGTTGCTGTTCATCTGGCCGGCCGTCTACGGTGCGCTGGTCTGGTTCGGCGAGTCCATCATGGGCCTCGGCGCCGTCGGTGCCGGCATTTACGCCTTCTTCAACCGTCTGCTTATCCCGACCGGTCTGCACCACGCACTGAACAACGTGTTCTGGTTCAACCTTGCCAACATCAATGACATCGGCAAGTTCTGGGGCAGCGCCGACCCGGCCAGTGGCGCGGTCATCGCCACCGGCGGCTTCCACCCGTTCGGCGTGTACGTCACCGGCATCTACCAGGCCGGCTTCTTCCCGATCATGATGTTCGGCCTGCCGGCCGGTGCACTCGCGATCTACAAGAACGCCAAGCCCGAGAACAAGAAGGCCACCGGATCCCTGATGCTCGCCGGTGCGCTCGCCGCGTTCCTCACCGGTGTCACCGAGCCGCTGGAGTTCTCCTTCATGTTCGCCGCCTTCCCGCTGTACGTGGTGCACGCGCTGCTCACCGCCATCTCGGTGTTCATCGCCGCTTCGTTCCAGTGGATCGCAGGCTTCAACTTCTCCGCAGGCTTCATCGACTGGTTCCTGTCGCTGAAGGTTCCCGCAGCTCATATGCCGTGGATGCTTATCGTTCAGGGCCTCGTCTTCGCGGTCATCTACTACTTCGTGTTCGACTTCATGATCAAGAAGTTCAACATGAAGACCCCGGGCCGTGGCGATGACGATAACGACGATGCCTCCTCCGCAGCGTTCGACACCGCGACCTCGTCCACCGGTGACAAGTACGCCGACCTCGCCGGCAAGCTGTACGCCGCTCTGGGCGGTCACGACAACATCACCGAAATCGAGAACTGCATCACCCGTCTGCGCATGGGTGTCGTGGATTCCTCGAAGGTCGACGTCGACGCCATCCGCAAGACCGGCGTCCCCGGTGTCAAGGTGATCGACAAGAAGAACGTCCAGATCATCGTCGGCACGCAGGTGCAGGCCGTGGCTGACGCTCTGTCCGCCCTGTACGGCAAGCCCGTCATCGGTGGTGGTTCCCCAAAAGCGTGACGGCAGCCCCCGCTGCCGCTGCCCCCGCCCCCAAGGTGAAAGCCGCTGACAACGCGGTGCTCGCCCCTGTGGACGGTGCCATCAAGCCGATCACGGAAGTGCCCGACGAGACCTTCGCCGCCAAGATCCTTGGCGACGGATTCGCCGTGGTTCCCACGTCGGGTCGTGTGGTCGCCCCGGTGGCCGGCAAGATTACCACGGTCGCCCAGGCCAAGCATGCAGTGGGCATCACCACTCCCGCCGGAGTGGAAGTGCTCGTGCACATCGGCGTGGATACTGTACAGCTCGCCGGATCCCCGTTCACGATGATGGTCAGCGAAGGCCAGCAGGTGAACGCCGGAGACGCGCTGGTCGACGTGGACTGGAATGTGGTCAAGTCCGCTGGAAAGCCCACCGACGTGATCGTCGTGTTCACCAACCCGGCCAAGATCGATAAGCTGTCGATCACCGCCAAGGGTGCGGTGGCTACCGGCGCTCCGATTGGCACCATCGTCACCAAGTGATTCGGTAGACACAACCACAACAAACAATAAGGAGTCCTCCCTGATAGCCGGGGAGGACTCCTTTTTTTTGAGTTCTACTGCTTTTTGCTTTTATATCTTGCCGCTGGCGCTGAACGGTCAGCCCTGATCCAGATCCAGCAGGTCGCCAATGGTCTGGCGACGGATCATCACATGTGCGCCGGCTTCACTCACGGCGACCACGGCAGGAATCAGCGCCTGATTGTAGTTGCTCGCCATCGTGCGGCCGTATGCGCCCGTCACCGGCACGGCGAGGATGTCGCCGCGCCTGAGGTCGGCCGGAAGCCTGTCCTCGTGCACGATGATGTCGCCGGACTCGCAATGCATGCCGACTACGCGCACCAGCATCGACTCGTCCGACCCGCGACGGTTGGCCAGCCGGACCGTGTAGTCGGCGCCGTACAGCGCTGGACGAATATTGTCGCTCATGCCGCCGTCCACCGACACGTACACGCGCTCATCGATGGGATTGCCGGTCTTGTCCTTGGCATCGGACAGATGCACCGGCTTGATCGTGCCCACACGATACAGGGTCACGCCGGCCGGGGCGACGATCCATCGTCCTGGCTCGAAGCTGATGGCCGGCGCGGGCACACCGAGCGCACGGTTGATGGCACCGACCGCTTCGGCGAGACGACGCAGCTCGACGCGCACGTCCATCGAATCCTCGCCGTCGGTATATGCCACGGAGTAGCCGCCGCCCAAGTCGACCTCGGGCAGCGTATAGGCGTCGGTGGCGTAGAAGGTCTTGCGCAGCAGCATCATGCGCTTGGCGGCCTGGATGAAGGCGTCTGCGTCATGGATGTTGGAACCGATATGAGAGTGAATGCCGACGAGTTCCAACTCGTCGGACCGTGTGAGGATGTCCTTGAGCACGGCCAGTGCCGGCCCATCCGCCACGGTTTCCATCGCGGCGGCGAGCGCCTTGTCCTTTTCGGGGATCTCCTCGTGGCTCAGGTCGTACGGGTACTTCATGTCGTAGTGCAGTTCGCGCTCGGGCTTCGCGTTCCCGTCACCGGCATCACCATCGCGTTCGGCGATGGGCGCGTTCGTAACAGCCGGCGTCACGCCTGCTGGATCAGCCGTGAGTTCGTCCAGTACGCTGAGTGCCGCGGCATCGGCGCCGGCCGGCAGCAGCGGCACGCCGAACTTCTGATCCTCATGCGCGGTGGAGATGTATTCGTGGCCACCGGCGTGAATGCCGGCGGTCACGCGCAGCATCACGCGGGCACGCTTGCCGAGTCGTCGCGCGATGGCGGCGATGCGGGCCGGCTCATCCGGCTCGTCCACGACGATTTTCGCAAAGCCCTGCTCGATGGCGAGTTCGATTTCCGCGTCGGACTTGTTGTTGCCGTGCAGCACCAGACGACGGCCGGGGACGCCTGCGGCGAGCGCGATGCGCATCTCCCCCATCGAGCATGTGTCGACGAGCATGCCTGCATCGGTCACCAACCGCACGACTTCTTTGGAGAGGAACGCCTTACCGGCGAAACTCACGTGCGTGGTGGAGTTGGTGAAGGCGTCGGCCGCCGCGCGCACGAAATATCTGGCGCGGGCGGAAACTTCGTCAGTGTCGATCAGATACAGCGGGGATCCGAACTCGTCAAGCAGCGACTCAGCGGTGCGCCCGTGGAACGTCAGGGCGCCTTCGGCATTCACTGCCGTCGCCACCGGCCAGATGGGGGTGATACCTTGCGTTCCGTCCACACGCACAGCAGATCCAGTCATTGCTCCTCTTTCGCTCAGGGCTTGCCGCTTTTCCTATTACTGTGCCATTGTGCCAGAACCGGCACCGTGATACCACTTCCCGACCATAAGGCGGAGGCTCGGTCGGAGAGTACCTGAATGAGAACCGCCCCCAGTCGCGCTACGCGCGACCAGGGGCAGCCTAGGTCACATCTTGTCGGGGGCGGTGACGCCGAGCAGGTCGAGACCGGAGGCGATGACCGTGCGCACGGCGTCGTTGAGCTTGAGGCGTGCGGCGGCACGTGCCGGTTCGGGGTTCTTGGCGATGCGCAGTGCCTCGCGAGCGGCGTCATCCAGACGCTCCTCGGGGTCGGTCAGCGCCATCGGAACCACGCGCTCGACGTTGTACCACTTGTGGTAGGCACCGGCCAGGTCCTCCAGATAGTGCGCCACCTTGTGCGGGGCACGCTGGTCGCCAGCCAGAGCCAAAGTCGCCGGCCACTGGGCGAGCGCGGCAAGCACCTCGCCGTCCGCCTCGGTGTCAAGCAGGCTCAGGTCAGCGCCTTCGGTACCGATGCCCGCAGCGGCCGCGTTGCGGTCCACATTGCAGGAACGCGCGTGCGCATACTGCACGTAGTACACCGGGTTCTCATTGGAATGCGAAGTCAGCAGATCCAGATCGATATCCACCGACGTGTTGTAGTCGGTACGGGCCAGCGAGTAACGGGCCGCATCCACGCCAACGGCCTCAACCAGATCGTCGATGGTGACGACGTTGCCAGCGCGCTTAGACATGCGCACGGGCTTGCCGTTCTTCATCACATTGACCAGCTGGCCGATGAGAATCTGCATGTTCACGCCCGGCTCGTCGCCGAAGGCGGCGCACATGGCCATCATACGACCGATATAGCCATGATGGTCGGCGCCGAGCATGTAAATCGCCACGTCGGCCGGATCCACAACGCGGTGACGCTTGTTCCAGTAGTAGGCGATGTCGGCAGCGAAGTAGGCGAAGTCACCGTTCGACTTGATGATGACGCGGTCCTTGTCATCGCCATGTTTGGTGGATTCAAACCAGGTGGCTCCATCCTTCTCGAAGATGTCGCCACGACTGCGCAGCTCCTCAATCGCGCGGTCGACTTCTCCGTCCTTGTATAGGTTGTTCTCGTGGAACCACACGTCGAAGCGGACTCGGAATTCCTTCATCGAGCGCTGAATCTCATCGAACATCATCGGCACGGCACGCTTGCGGAACTCCTCGCGCTGCTCGGAATCGCCCTCGCCGAGCGGGTTGCCGTCCTTGTCGAGGCCGCCGTCGACGCGCGGCAGGCTCAGCACATCCACGCCATCGGCCTCCGCCTCGGCGATCACGCGGTCGGCGATCTCGTTGATGTACTTGCCCTTGTATCCGTCAATGGGCGTCTCCTCGCCGTGCGCGGCTGCGACCAGGGACTTTGCGAAACGGTTGATCTGCTCGCCGTGATCGTTGAAGTAGTATTCGCGCACAACCTTGGCGCCGTTGGCCTCCAGCACGCGGGCCATCGAGTCGCCGACGGCGGCCCAACGGGTGCCGCCGATGTGAATCGGGCCGGTCGGGTTGGCGGAGACGAACTCCAGGTTGAGCGTCTTGCCGCCGAGGTGCGCGTTCTTGCCGTAGCCTGCGCCATCGGCCAGCACCTTGTCGACCACCGCGGCGGCGGAGGCGGAATCCAGCGTGATGTTGATGAAGCCGGGCCCCGCCACCTCGACGGTCGAGATGCCGTCGGCGGCGGTCAGCCGCTCGGCGAACAGCTCGGCCAAATCGCGCGGCTTCATGCCGGCCTTCTTGGCCAGCTGCATGGCGGCGTTGGAGGCCCAATCGCCGTGCGCGCGATCCTTCGGGCGCATCACGGCGAATTTGGCGGTTTCGGGAATCAAATCGTCGGTCAGGGTACCGGCTTTTCCGGCGGCGACCAGATCGTGGGCAATGGTTTCAATCAGTTCACTAAGCGCTTCAGGACTCATTCTCCCTAGTGTACCGGGCACTTTGACAGCGAACGTCCGGTTCATGCACCGACGCGGGATCGGCCGGCGTCACGCCTGGGAGCGATCGTCATCGTCCGGCGACGAGAACGGTTCGGGAAGCCCGTGATATGACGAACAAGCCTGCTGCAACGGCGTGATGTTCTCGCCGAGCAGTCCGCTGACGCCGTGGCGCAGCAGGCCGTTCGCGGCATCGTATGAATCCACCGAGTCGACATATACGGGAATTCTGCGCAGCCGCGCATTCCGCAGCAGTCTTGATGTGACGTCCCGCGCGCGGAACACGACGAAGTCCATGGCCTCGCCGCGCATTCCACGGAACATGGGATGCTTTCGCTGCTTTCCGCCGCGCTTCGCCGTCACTTCGCGGCGTACGGTCTCGACCCGCGCGGCCCCGTCCATGAACCGCGCTTCGCTCGTGCCGTCATCATCCCATTGCGTCAGATCGGGCCTGCCGCTGGCGCACAGGCCTACATGCCACTGCGGACGCATGCTCTTGAAGACCATCACCGCATACGGATTGGCCGACATCACCATCAGATTGCCGGCGTATTTGGAATCCTCGACCACACGCACCACGGCATCGGCCACTTTCCGGGCATACCGCGCGTCCGTCTTGATGTCCAGTAGCAAGCCGAACCGCCGCTGCCCCGGACGTGACATGGAAGCGTCGCCCAACGCCTGACGCAGCGTGGGAACCGAATACCGCATGCCGCGTTGCTGCATGATCATGCGCTGCAATGCGGACAACGGCATACTGTTCACCAGCACGTCGCGACCGCCCGCGTCCAGACGCCCGGTTCTGCGGTCATGGAACACCACGGGTATGCCGTCTTTGGTCAGCCGCACGTCGATTTCGGCGAAATCGGCGCCGTTCTGCTTTGCGGCGCGAATGGAAGCCAGCGAGTTCTCGGGAGCATGCCGGGTGTCGCCACGATGCGCGATGACGATCGGGCGATGCTGTGGCGACGCCAGTCCGATCGCATCGAACACCCAGCCGACCACATGCGTCGTGCCCATCACCAATCCGGCAAGCATGGCGATACATGCCAGTACGGAAACCACCGCCACAACGGATCCGGACAGCCGTCCTCGTCCTTCGCGCCCGTGCATCTCACACCCCGCTTCCATATTTCGCCGCGCGACATAGTCGCGCCAACTCCATTGGCGCAGGTCATCATAGGCCGCGCAGCTGTGTTCGGGGCATTCGAGGGTAAGAATCAGGGTGATCCGCGTCACTCCTTCACCGCCGCATCACATATGCGGTGGATTGGCCGGAGATGATTTGGAAGACACGTTTGATGACTCTACATAGCGTGTCACGTGTGAACCGCCCCAGTCGCTTTGCGACAGCCCCGCCAGCGGGAGCGTTGGTCGTACTCCCGCTGACAGGGGGCTGTCGAGCGGAGCGAGATTGGGGGCGCTCCCAAAGCGTCCGTAAGTGCGCGCCGAAACGACAAGTGCGCGAACATATGGACGCAAAAGGCCCGATTTGCGTCCGTAAGTGCGCACGGTCGTCGTTTCGGCGCGCACTTACGGACGCAAATCACCTTCATATACGCCGCATCCGACGGAACCATCAGCATCGGCGCAACATGGTTATGCAATACGACTCACAGCAGTGAGCCTCCACCATGCATCTGGTGGAGGCTCACTGCTACGGCTTTGGTTGAAGGCGGGTTACTGTTCGGATTCCCCGCGAACCGTCACAGAACTGCGATGGCGTCGATCTCGACGAGGGCGCCCTTGGGGATGTCGTTGCCGCCGATGGCAACGCGGGCGGGCTTGACGGAGCCGATGAACACGTCGGCGTACCGGGCATCGACTTCCTTGAAGTCTTCGACGTTCTTCATGTAGATCGTCGCGCGCACGACGTGCTCGATGCCGGTGCCGGCCGTATCGAGAATCTGCTTGATGTTCTTCAGTGCCTGGGCGGTCTGCTCACCGGCGGTGTCTCCGGCCAGTTCGCCGGTCGTGGGGTCGATGCCCAGCTGACCGGACACGAACACGAACCCGTTGGCCTTTACCGCCTGGCTGTACGCGCCCAGCGCCACAGGCGCCTCCGACGTGGCGACCGCTTCCATCTTCTCGCTCATGACTCCTCATTCCCCGCGGGTACCCGCGATTATTGTCTGCGTTGCGACGCGCTTGTGCACGCTTACCGTGTAATAAATATACCTATGCCGCCCATCCGGTGATGCGTACATGTACGCACAATGGACAGGCGGCATGAAAAATCGGGGTCATCGTCGAAGGAGTAGGCGACGATGACCCCGATATTCACTCGTTCGCGCCGATCCGGAGCGATGATGCGACCGGATCAGATGGTGCGCCAGGCGATACCGCTGGGCGCCAGTTCGATGCGCTCGATGCGACCGTCGCCGCGCTCCACATACGTGGACTGCGCACGATCCGTGTTGTTGACAACGCAGTAGCAACCCGACTTGTCGAACACCGCGACCTCGCACTCGGGGTTCGACGAGCTGTATGCCGCATACTTGCCCTCGTTGTGGGAGGCCCAGAACAGGGCACGCTCCAGCAGACGGGCGTTCGCGGCCGAGTAGGGCAGACCGGAGACGTATACGCCGCGGCCCTTGCCGTACTCGTTGACCGCGA